>Ga0265780_10012180_pt1 | contig 10103 bp, 8 predicted proteins | sample P1T30metagenome_FD_192432 | JGI IMG/M metagenome (GOLD analysis project Ga0265780, IMG submission 192432) | Plant litter microbial communities from East Loma Ridge, Irvine, California - P1 T30 | ecosystem: Environmental > Terrestrial > Plant litter > Unclassified | place: USA: California... | reverse complement strand
CTGCGCGACGATCGCCGCCCGCAAGCGGTCGTGGCGGTCGCGGCTCGCTGCCTCGCAGGGGCGCTGAGGCCCCAGGGGGGACGCGTCGCGCAGGAGGCGCCGAGCCGGCAGGAGGCGCGCGGTCCGCGCCCGACCGGGCGTCAGCCCTCGTCGACCCAGCGCGGTCCGGGCCGACGGCCCAGCAGCGCGGCGACGCGGCGCTGGACGCCCCACTGCGTGACCTTGGCCATCGCCTCGAGGACGATGGCACGGCTCATCTTCGACACGCCGAGCTCTCGCTCGCGGAACTCGATGGGCACCTCGACCACGTGGCCGCCGCCGTCGAGCACGCGCAGGGTCATGTCGACCTGGAAGCAGTAGCCCTTCGAGTCGATCGTGCCGAGGTCCATCGCCGCGAGGGCCTCGCGACGGTAGGCACGGAACCCCGCCGTGACGTCCTTGAGCTCGAGGCCGAGGGCCAGCCGGGCGTAGAGGTTGCCCCCGCGGCTGAGGACCTGGCGCGACAGCGGCCAGTCCACGACGCTGCCGCCGGGCACCCAGCGCGAGCCGATCGCCAGGGCGGGCGACCCGGGTGCGTCGGCCCGGACGCGCGCGATCATCTCGGGGAGGACCTCCGGCGGGTGCGAACCGTCGGCGTCCATCTCGACGAGGACGTCGTGGCCGCGCTCCAGCCCCCACCGGAAGCCCGCGACGTAGGCGGAGCCGAGCCCCAGCTTGCCCGTGCGGTGCATCACGTGGACGCGGTCGTCGTCGACGGCCATGCGCTCGGCGAGCTCGCCCGTGCCGTCCGGGCTGCCGTCGTCGACGACGAGGACCTGCACGTCGGGAGCCGCGTCGAAGAGCCTGCCCAGGATGATCGGCAGGTTCTCGACCTCGTCGTAGGTGGGGAGGACGACGAGAGCGCCGAGGCTGGTGGAGGGCATGACGTGTTCCGCTTCGTGGTGGGGATGTGCGACGACCAGTATGCCGGTCGACCGTGCCTCACGACGCCAGGCGCCCCTCCTCGACGAGCACCACGCAGTCGACGACGACGTCCCAGCCCGCCGGCGCCCCCAGGATGCGGCCCTCCGGAGCGTCGTCGCGGCAGTCGGCGACGACCTGCTGCACCGACCTGCTCCAGTCGGGTCCGTCGGTGCGCGTCGTCCGGTCCGGCACGCCCCCGACGACGGCCACGGCGAGCAGGGCGGCCAGGGGCACGGCGGCCAGGGCGCGGACCCCTGGACGGCTGGCGTCGATCAGGCGGTCGGCGGCGAGCGGGAGGCCGCAGAGCAGCAGGGCGGCCGGCACGACCGCGTAGCGGAGGTACCCGGCCTGCTCGAGGAGGGCGGCCCCGTCCTCGCCGTACTCCGTGAGGGGGGACCGGTTGAGGACGACGTCCGTGGCCCACAGCACGGGGCCCGCCACCAGCAGGACGAGCGCGAGGGTGCTCCGCGGGGACCGACGCGCCGCCAGCACCGTCACCCAGGCCACGGCCACGACGACGAGCACCGCGACCGGGAGGCGCCATCCGTGCTCCCCGAGGAGCACGGACGCCTCGCGGGCAGAGGTCGAGACCAAGGACGTCACGGGCTGTGCCAGGTAGCCCAGGGCGACGTCGTCCGCCCCGAGCGGCGGCGCCTGGCCCCGGACTCGGGGGAAGGTCAGCGTGGACCAGACCTGCAGCGCGACGGCGACGACGAACGCCGCGAGTCCGGGCCAGCTCCTCCGGTGACGGACGCCCAGGAGGACCAGGGGGAGGAACAGGACCGCCTGGACCTCCGTCAGTGCCGCGAGCACGAGCGCGAGCGACTGGCCCACCGTGCCCCGGGTCGTCGCCGGACGGAACAGGAGCGCGAAGGGCAGGAGGAAGAGGAAGTACCAGTGCAGGTTGGCGACGTTCCCGAGGACCTCCAACGGCGCGACCGGGACGAGCACGACGACGAGGGCCAGGCCGACCGAGGCGACGTCGGACCGGAGGCGCGGACGCGCGAAGAGGTGCACCGCACCCGCGACGAGCCCGACGACGGCGCAGCACGTCGCGGTCAGGACGACGGCGTACGCGCCGGGCGCTGCCACGAGGACCACCAGGTCCGTGACGAGCCGCGGGACGAGGTGCTGGTAGCCGTCGTAGGAGATGACCAGGCTGCTCCAGGCGCCCTGGTCGAGGCGTTGCTGCAGGAACAAGCGCCCGTCCTCGGCCCACACGACACCACGGACGTCCTCGGGCAGGCGCGCCCAGGACACGAGGGCACCCGCCAGGACCACCACGAGGACGACGGCCCGACGGCGCCAGGGGCGCGAGGGGTCGTCAGAGGTCTGCATGGTCCGATGGTGCCGCATCGGCGGCCCCCTCGCGCGCCGGCGGCGGGGACGGCCGCTGGTAGCATCCTCGTCATGGTCGACTTGGGGCAGGCACTCATCGTCATGCCCGCGTACAACGAAGAGGTCGCGGTGGGCGACGTGGTGCGCGAGGTCCTGCGGAAGCTCCCGGGCGTCTCGGTGCTCGTCGTCAACGACGGATCCCGGGACGCGACCGCCGCCGTCGCCCGACGCGCGGGGGCGAGGGTCCTCGACCTGCCGTTCAACCTCGGAGTCGGAGGCGCCATGCGGGCCGGCTTCAAGTACGCGCGCGCGGAGGGCTTCTCCTACGTGGTGCAGGTGGACTCCGACGGGCAGCACGACCCCGACGGCGTCCCCGCCGTGCTGAGCGCGCTCGAGGACCACGACGTGTCCATCGGGGCCCGCTTCGCGGGCCAGGGCGAGTACGAGGCCAGGGGCCCGCGCCGCTGGGCCATGGTCGTCCTGGCCACGGTCGTCGGGCGGATCGCCCGCACCCGTCTCACGGACACGACGTCGGGGTTCCGAGGAGCAGGACCTCGGGCGATCGCCATCTTCGCCGACCACTACCCGGCCGAGTACCTGGGCGACACCGTCGAGTCGCTCGTCCTCGCCGCCCGGGCCGGCTGCCGGATCACCCAGGTGCCCGTCGCCATGCGTCCGCGAGCGGGCGGCACCCCGTCGCACGCCCCGGTCAAGGCTGCCGTGTACCTCGGCAGGGCCTGCCTCGCCCTCGTCATCGCGCTCTGGCGTCCTCCTCTCGTCCTGCGCACGGAAGAACAGGTACCGGCGTGAGCGTCACCTCGTACGTCTTCGGCATCGTCTCGGCCGGTCTCGTGCTGGCCATCGTCGCCGACCTGCTCCGCCGGCGACGGGTGCGGGAACGGCACGCCCTCTGGTGGCTGGTCGCCGGGGTCCTCGCGTTGCTCGTCGCCGTCTTCCCGGGCGTCCTGCAGGCCGTCGCCGACCTGGTCGGCATCGACGTCCCCACGAACCTGACCTTCTTCGTGAGCATCGCGGTCCTCTTCCTCGTCTCCGTCCAGCACAGCGCGGAGCTCACCGTCCTCGAGGACAAGACGCGGACCCTCGCCGAGCACAGCGCCCTGCAGGACGAGCGCATCGAGCGGCTCGAGCAGGTCGCCGGCAGCGCCGGTCGGGCGCGCCGCGACGGTGCGCCGTGAGCCCCCGCGTCACGGTCGTCGTCCTGGCCTACGGGCCCGAGCCCGACCTCGCCGCCTCCGTCGCGAGCATCCTGTCCAGCCGCGAGGTCGACGTCGACCTCGTACTGGTCGACAACGGGTGCACGTCGAGCGCGGTGGACGACCTGCAGGCGGACCCCCGAGTCGTCGTCCTGCGCCCCGCCGACAACCTGGGCTTCGCGGGGGGCGTCAACCACGGTGCCCGCCGGGCCACGGGCGAGTTCCTCGCTCTCGTCAACAGCGACGCGGAGGTGGAGCCGACGGCGCTGGCGGAGCTCGTGGCCGTGGCCTCGCGCCCCGAGGTGGGCATCGCCAGCGGCAGCATCCGGCTCGCCGACCAGCCGCACCTGCTGAACTCCGCGGGCAACCCCGTGCACGTCGTCGGGCTGAGCTGGGCGGGCGCGTTCGGCGAACCTGCGTCCGAGCACGACGCAGAGGCCTCCGTCGCCTCGGCCTCGGGCGCCGGCCTCGTGATGCGCCTCAGCCACTGGGAGCGCCTGGGCGGCTTCGCCGAGGAGTACTTCGCCTACCACGAGGACGTCGACATCAGCTGGCGCACCTGGCAAGCAGGGCTCCGCGTCGTCTTCGTCCCCACGGCCGTGGTCCGGCACCACTACGAGTTCAGTCGGAACCCGACCAAGATGTTCCTCCTCGAGAAGAACCGGAAGGTCTTCCTCGCCACGGCTCACGGGCCACGACTCCGGGCCGTCATCTGGCTGCCGGCACTCGCGGTCGACGTGGCGCTCCGCCTGGTGGCACGCTCTCAGGGCTGGGCCGCCGAGAAGCGTCGTGCCGACGCGTGGGTGCGCGACAACCGAGGATGGATCCGCCGTCGTCGCGCGGAGGTACGGGCCGCCAGGACGGTCCCCGACCGTGAGCTCGTCCACTTGCTCACGCCCGTGCTCGACCAGCAGGTCTTCCCGCTGCCCCCCGGCAGCGGGTTGCTGCAGGGCGTCCTGCGGGCCTACTGGGCCGTCGCCCGGCGCCTGGTCTAGAGCGCCTCGCCGGGTGCCCGGACCGCGTCGTGTCCTGGGCCTCCCCGCCCGCTCCTCCGGCGGGACCAGAGGCCCGTGACCGCGACGAGGTTGACGACCGAGCCCACCAGGAAGCCCAGGGTGCCCGCGTGGACGCCGAGGGCGGGGCCCGCGGCGGCCATGACGGCCACTCCCACGACGAAGCCCGTGACCGACACGAGCGCGACGGCACGCGAACGGCCCTCGGCGAGCAGGAACGCACTGGGGATGAGCGCGAGCGTGAAGAAGAACACGCCCACCATGAGGAACTGCAGGACGGGCACGGCCGCGTCGGCCTCCGCGGGGTAGAAGAGCGGCAGGTACCAGGGCGCCAGCACGCCGACGGCGCTGAAGAGGACCGCCGTGAGGACGCCGAACGCCCCCATGACCGCCAGGGGACCTCGGAGCCCCCGCTCGCCGGCACCGGACCCGTGGGCGAAGGCGGGCACGATCACCTGGCTCACGGCCTGGCCCAGCATCGACGCAGGGGTCGCGAGCGTGAAGGCAGCCGCGTACACGCCGGCCCCTGCTCCCGGGGCCTGGACCTGAGCGGCCACCATGGCCAGCTGCAGCAGTCCGTTGGTCGTCACCCCGGCCAGCACGTTCCAGGTGGCGAAGCCGAGCACGTCGCGCCGTTCCTCCGAGGTGACGGACGGGGAAGGACGGGCCCCGGACGCAGCCCGCGACCGCGGCCAGCAGACCGCCGAGAAGACGAGGTACCCGGCCGAGAGGGGGACGAGCGCGAGGACGGGCACCTGCCCGGCGAGGACGGCCACCAGCAGGCCGAGCGAGAGGGCAGAGGAGAGGACGTCCCACACGGCCACGCGTCGGACGAGGCCGTGGCCGAGACTGCCGCCGCGAGCGTAGGCGTAGGTCCCGTAGGCCGCGACGAGGAGCCCGGCCGAGAGCGCGACCCCGAGGTCGTTGCCGAGGGCGAGGGCGACCGGCACCGCTGCTGCCGCGAGCACCGTCGAGGACACGACCATGCTGATGTCCAGCACGCGACGGACGTCCGCGTCGGGGCGGCTGCGCCGCACGGCCAGGGCGAGGAACCGCGACGCCGTGTTGCCCGCGGCCGTCGGCCAGAGGAGCGCCGCGAAGATCGACAGCGAGAGGAGGGCCGACATGTGCCCGAGGGCCTCCGTGCCCAGCGCCCGGCCCAGCAGGACCGTGTAGGCCAGGCGGGCGAGGCCCTGGACCCCGACCCCCACGGTCGAGAGGACGGCCGACCCGGCCACCGAGGCCGCGACCACAGGAGGCACGGCCTCGCCCGCCCCGACCGGCCCGGCCGCGGTGGGCACGCCGAGCGGGCCCTGCTCGACGGGCTCGGGGTCGGGGTCAGGGGACATCGACGGTGCGGCAGGCCGTGAGCAGGCCGTTCCCCCCCTGACCGACGTTGATGCCGTAGGCGCAGACCTCGTGCCGTCCGCGCGTCGCGGGGAGGGTCACGGAGAACCCGTGGGCGGGCCCGAAGGACGGGTAGGCCCGGGCGACGTCCGGACGCGCCGCATCGGCGCGCACCGAGGTCGCGAAGCGCCCGTCGAGGTAGACGTGGACCCCGATCGGGTCCACGGTCTCGGGGTCGAGGGCCCATCCCGCGGCGAGGATCGTCCCGGTCCGGCCCGAGACGGAGTCCAGCGTGCCCACCGGGTCGGCGGCCGGCACGTCGACGGTGCGGCAGCCCAGCAGGGAGTTGCCTCCCCCGCCGACGTTGATCCCGTAGGCGCACACCTGGTGTCGGCCCGCCGCGGTCGGGAAGGACGCCTCGAAGCCGTGGGCCGCGCCGAGGTCCGGATGGACGCGAGCGATGTCGGGGCGGTTCCCGGACGCCTGGACGGCTCCGCGGTAGCGGCCGTCGACGTAGACGTGGACGGCCAGGGGCTGCTGTGGTGCGTCCCGATCGGCGGCCCAGCCGGAGAGCGCCAGCTGGCCGGGTCGACCCGACGCCGCGTCCACGCTGCCGAACGGGTCGGCGCTCTGCACGGTGACCTGCCGGCAGGAGCCCCCGAGGAGCGAGTTGCCCCCGGGCCCGACGTTGATGGCGTAGGCGCAGACGCTCCGGGTGCCGGGCGCGGCGTCGAGCTCGGTGGCGAAGCCCCGCGCCGGGCCCCACTCGGGGTAGTGCTGCGCGATGTCGGGCCGTGCACCGTTCGCCCGGAGGACCGCCCGCCCCACGCCGTCCACGTAGACGTGGACCTGCAGCGAGTCCTTGGTGTCCTTGTCGAGGGCCCATCCGGAGATCGCGATGCGGCCGGGACGCGGCGACGTCGCGGAGTCGACGGCACCGACCGGCTCGCGCGGCCCGGTGGTGGGACCGAACCAGTCGTTGAAGTAGACCCAGAAGTTGCGGTTGCCGTAGGCGCTGCACGAGTCGCCCGTACCGCGCAGGGACGTCAGCGCGGCAGCGTTCGGCGTGTACGGCGTGTAGTAGTAGAGGTTGGCCGTGGCCTGGTTGGCGATGGTCACCGACCGCGTGCCGCAGGCCGCGTTCGGGTTGTACTGCACGGCTGCGGTGGTCCCGGGGCGGAACCACGTGAAGAAGTCGCTCGTCCCCGTGGGGTTGGCGTAGCGCTTGAACTGCCACGCGGCCTTGTAGAGCTGGTTGTAGACGCCGGCGAAGGACGGGTCGCAGCCGCCGTTCGCCGTGTCGGGGCACGCGTAGCCCATGGCGCGCTCCAGGCGCGCCTCGCTGGGGCCCCGGGCCGTCTGCCCGGAGACGAGGCTCTGCTCCTTCTGCAACGTCACGAGCAGCACCTGCGGGTTGATGCCGCAGGCTCGCGAGACCTTGGCGATGATGCGGGCCACGCCCTCGGACGCCGCGCCCTCGTACCGGCCGCACATCGGGTCCGCGGCCCGGGTGGTCGTGGGCAGGGACTTCACGTTGAGGCAGTTCCCGTTCGTGCACGTCCCGATGGAGGTGTCGAGGAACCTCTGGATCTGGTTCTCGTCCATCGTCCCGGAGGCGAAGAAGACCTCGTCGCTGATGATGTTGCCCGGGTCGAAATCCGTCCCGGCGAGGGCCTGCGCCCGGTCCGAGCCCGGCGTCATCGCCGTCCCCGTGAGCACGCCCCCGACGAGGGCGAGGATCATCACGACGGCCGTCACGGTCTTGCGCATGGTTCTCCTGCTCTCCGGACGAGGCGTCGAGCGACGCCCTCGGGCAGACAACTTAGTCGAGATCCGTGGCGCGAGGGAACGGGCGCGGTCAGGCGACGATCGCGGCGCCCACGGCGACGGGCAGCAGGACCACGGCCAGGACGGGCCCCGTCCCCCGCCACCGGCTCGCCAGGATCCCCGAACAGGTGACGAGGGCGGGGATCAGGACCAGGCCGTACCTCGCGGGCAGCGGGAAGTAGTAGCCCGTGACGGCCACGACGCCGACGGCGAGCAGCGGGCCGGCCACCAGGACCGCGACGAGGGAGGCACCCGCGAGGGCCTGCTCCAGCGACGCCCGGGGAGCGCTGAAGAGGAGCCCGAGGACGCCCGCGATCACGAGGAGCGACAGGAGCGTCCCGGCGAGGCTCAGGGCCGTGCCCAGGGTGCCGGTGTTGTCCTGCGCCGTGGCGGGGAGGAACCTGAACGCCTCGTCGACCAGTTCCCGGACGCCGAACGGCGCGGCCGTCCCCTGGTCCGGCGAGGGGCCCACCGACAGGAGTCCCCGCACGACGATCCAGGCGCCCTGTCCGACGACGGACAGCACCACGGCCGACACGGCCGCCACGGTGCCGCGGTCCCTGACGACCCGGAGGACGACGCCCCGCGCCGTCCGATCCTGCTCGCGCTCACCGGCCGCCAGCGTGACCGCACGGGCGAGGAGGAAGAGGGCGACGAGGCCGACGGCCACGATGTTCTGGAGCTTGAGCAGGACCCCGACCACGGACAGCAGGACGAACAGTGCGGCGACGGGCCACCGCCCGCCCGTGGCCAGCCGCAGGCCGAGGTAGAGCAGGCCCGCGCCGACGGCCAGGGAGGGTGCGTCCGTGCTCACGTACGTCGTCGCCCAGAACAGGGGCGGAGCCACCGTGGTGACCGCGCTGAGGGCGAAGGACGTCAGTCGCGGCACGCGCACCCGGCGGAGCGACGCGTACAGCAGGACGGCACCCAGCGCGAGCCAGACGGCGCCGACGTACGTGCCCGCGTCGAGGAGCGAGTCCACGCCCGCCCAGAGGAACGGCTGAGCCAGGGCGTAGGTGGCGACGAAGTAGGCGGGCGTGTAGATGTCGGCCGACTGGAGGCCCTGCTGCGGGAACTGGTCCCCCGTCTCGGTCCCCGCCTCCACCTGGGCGCACAGTGCGGGCTGGGCCGGCAACGTGATCGCGACCCCCAGGCAGGAGATGGCCTCCCTGGCCTCCTCGCCCGTCTCCTCGCCCTGTCGGACGACGCCCTCCGTGGGCACCTTGTAGAGGTAGTCGACGTACACCCACTCGTCGAAGGGGGAGAGCTCCTCGTTCTGCGTGGCGTGCACGCCCACGAAGCTGCACGCGAGGAGGACCAGCAGGAGCGGGGCCAGGGACTTCGTCAGGAGGGCAGGGACGCGCACGGGGTCCTTCGGGTGGGAGGGGGTGACGACGCGCCGTCTCGGTGCCGGCGGGCAGCCGCCCGGCGACCGGGAGACCTCGAGACGATATCACCGGGACCGCGGCTCGTCGGTGCGCTCCGCGGCCGGTCGGTCCAGCCGCGCTCAGCGCGAGCCGTGCCCGTCGAGGAGCGACTCGACCTCCCGGCGCCGGTGCCGCGGCACGCCGTCGGCCCGCCTCCTGGACAGGGCGCCTCGGAGGAGTGCCGGCACCTCGGCGACGAGCCTGGCCCAGGAGGACGACGGCAGGTGCGGCTCGCCCCTGCCGAGGACGTCGAGCACGGCACGGACGGCGGTGCGGGCCACGACGCGCAGCACGAGGGTCCCGGTCCCGTTGCGCAGGACGACGGCGAGACGGTTGCGGGTGCTCTGGTACCGGACGAAGACGGAGCCGCTCCCACTGCTCCCCGCGTGCCGGTGGACGACGACGGCCGCGGGAGCGTGCACCACGCGACCGCCCGCCAGCCGGAGGCGCCAGGCCAGGTCGAGGTCCTCGTAGTACATGAAGAGGGAAGGGTCGAGGCCGCCCACGGCCTCCACTGCTGCCCGGCGGAGGAACGCCGCCCCGCCCGAGAAGCCGAAGGGCTCGCCGTGCCGGACGGGCGCTCCGTCGCCGAGCGGCCGGAGCCAGTCCCGGTCGTGGCCGTTGCCGTCCCTCGTCAGCACGACGCCCGTCCCGTTGAGGAGGCGCAGCCCCTCCTCCGTGCGTGCCCACCGCGCACCGTCCAGCCCCGTGAGGACGTCCTCGGGCGCGTCCCCGGGCGCCGCGCGCCGGAACGCGCCCTCGAGCACGACCGTGGCTGCGACCGCGACCACCTCGTCGGTCGACCCGGCGAGGACCGCGAGCCCGGCGGCCAGGAACCCCGGCTCGGGGACCGCGTCGTTGTTGACCAGCACGACCACCTGCCCGGTCGCGACGGACATCCCTCGCACGACCCCGGCCGAGAAGCCGACGTTCCCGGCCTCGACGACGACCAGGAGCCCCGGGTGACGCGCGCG
>Ga0265780_10012179_pt1 | contig 10104 bp, 6 predicted proteins | sample P1T30metagenome_FD_192432 | JGI IMG/M metagenome (GOLD analysis project Ga0265780, IMG submission 192432) | Plant litter microbial communities from East Loma Ridge, Irvine, California - P1 T30 | ecosystem: Environmental > Terrestrial > Plant litter > Unclassified | place: USA: California... | reverse complement strand
TTGAGGGGGTGGTGCCTTCGGGTGTGGGAGTTCGAATCTCCCCGCGCGCACGCAAAACGAAAGCCCGCTGCACTTGCTTGCAGCGGGCTTTTTTGTTTCCTGTTGTTAAGTTAGCCCATTATGTTGCACTGCATGCGGGCTCTTTCGTTCGATTAAGCTTCCTTACTCCCGCTCAAACGGATTGCCCGGCTTCACCAGCACCACCCGCTCCCGCTCCACTATCACCTGGCCAGGCCGGGCGCCGCGGGGCTTGCGCACAAATTTTTTGGGCGTAACCGTAACAGGACATAGCGTGTCGTGCTGGCGCTTGGAATACCAGCCGGCCAGCATGGCGGCATGCTCTACCACAGGCTCGGGCACGGTTTGGCCCGCACGGTGCCGGATAACGACGTGCGAGCCAGACACATCCTTAGCATGCAGCCAGAGGTCGTCTTTGTGCGCGTATTTCTGGGTGAGCAGGTCGTTGTTTTCCGCACTACGGCCCACCAAAATGGTGAAACCCCGGTCTTCAAATACCTTGAAAGGCAGTTCGCCGGGCACCTTAGCGGCCGCAGTAGCCGTGGGGTCGAGGCCATGTTGCTTACGCCAGGCACGCAGACCCCGTAGTTCGGCCAGCGCAGGCACGGTGTCCATTTCTTCCAGCCGTTCTAAGGCAGCAAGGGCTTCGGCTTCGCGGCGGGCAATACGCTCGCTGAGCTCCCGCTCTTCGATTTGCTGGTTTTTGCCCTTGCGGTAGAGGTTTTCGGCGGTAAGCTGAGGCTTCTCGGTGCGCTTTAGCTTGATGGTTTTTGGCTGGTTGGTATAGAAATCCAACACTTCTATTTCGGTCGCACCCGCCGGAATCTCGTGCAGATGGGCCATTATCAGGTCGGCGGTATGGCGGTAGCCAGCCTCATGGGCCAAGGCGTGAAGCCGCTGGCGGGCGTGAGCAGCAGCTGTACTGGCCTCGTCGGCACGGCGCTCCAGCATCTGGCGCAACTGCTTGGTTTCCATCTCCAGTGCGCGGCGTCCCAAGGCCATCGGCACGAAACGTCGGAGGGCCGCAATGGGGTCATCGCCGGGCAGCGTTTCCAGCACATCGCCCAGCGGCAGCAGGCTCAAGCGCGTGCGGCCATCCAGCTGAATGATGTGGTAGTGGGCCGACTTTTCGAGTTGGGCCAACACTTGGTTTACCAAGCGGTTTTTCGTTTCCTGCGGCGCGGAATCGTAGCCCTGAGTGCGCAGATAACGCAGAGGCAGGTCGGCCAGTGGCGGCGGCAACTTACCCGCTACTAGCGGCGTGGTCTGGGGGCGCAACTCCGCATCGGCTAATAGCTTTTGCTGAAATAGCTGGGCAGGAGCATCGGGCGCGGTGCGGAAAATGGCATTCGGGCGCGGGCCGTAGAGTTTGAAAACTAAGCGGGAACCACTGCGGAAATTCACTTGCAGCACCCGGTCCTGCGGCCAGACCGCCACGCTTTCCACCTGCTGGCCCAGCAGGTCCGGGAATAAATCGACCGAGTTGGCGCGGGCACGCTGGAAGGTTTCGGGCAGCGCCAGGGCAGGGAAATTAGCGCCCAGCTGCGCTTTCAGCCAGAACTCTTTCGCGCCATTGGTGAGGCCGATGACCAACTCGTCTTTTTCCTGCGTGAAGCACACGGCCACGCGGTAGCCCCGCAGCTGCTCGGTGAGCGCTGGGGCCAACTGGCGCAGAAAATAATAGTTGGTGTGCATGGTAGTAGCGCAAGTGTTGCCGTTCGTGTGCCAGAACGTCAGTTGTCGTAGTGAGGCGGAGACGCGAACAATAGAGTTCGCGCGACGGCCTACTACACTTCAATCTGCAGCCCGTCGTACGCCAGCCGAATCCACGACGGTAGTTCCGCTTCTACCTCGCGGTGCAGGCCCAGCTGATGGCTGATATGGGTGAGGTAGGCCCGCTTGGGCGCAGCTTCTTCCAACACTTCAATGGCTTGGGCCAGAGTAAAATGCGAAATATGCTCTTCGCGGCGCAGGGCATTAAGCACGATGACGTCGGCATCGCGGAGTTGGGCGCGGGTTTCGGGGCCGAGGTGGTTGGCATCCGTCAGGTAGCAGAAGCCGCCGATGCGAAAGCCCAACACAGGCAAGCGGTGGTGCAAGGCCCGCAACGGCAGCACGGGCACACCGAGTACATCAAACGGCTCATCATCGCGCTCGATGGGATGCAGCACCACCCGGGGCACGCCGGGGTACTTATGCTCAGCAAAAATATATGCGAACTCCTGCTTGAGTTGGTCTAAGACGCGGGGTTCGGCAAAAACTGGCATATCGGTCTGCTGCCGAAAATTATAGGCCCGAATATCATCGAGTCCCGCCGTGTGGTCTTTGTGCTCGTGGGTGAAGAGCAGGGCATCGAGGCGCGTTATTTGAGCGCGCAGCATCTGTTGCCGGAAGTCAGGCCCGGAGTCAATTACAAAGCTGTGGCCTTCCACAGCCAAGTGCACCGACACCCGCAGACGCTTGTCGCGGTGGTCGAGGGAACGGCACACCGCACACGTACAGCCAATCATTGGCACGCCGGAAGAAGTGCCAGTGCCCAGGAATGTTACGGTCATTCAAGTAAGAGTTATGAGTTAAAAGCTATGAGTTTAGATGGTTACATCTGAGGGGGCATGCACGGCAACGCGTCAATGCGCCAACTCATAACTTTTAACTCATAACCCTCAACTCCTCTATCCCACGTACTGCTTCACTACGCGCACCAAGGCATCAAAATCGAGCGGCTTGGGCAGGTAGTCGGTCACGCCAGCTTCGCGGAACTGGTCCATCGAGTAGTTGTTGGCGTTGCCGGTGATGGCAATGATGGGAAGCTTGTTGATTTTGGGGTCGGCATGGGCCCGAATTTCGCGGGTGCACTGCATCCCATCCTTTACCGGAATGTTGATGTCCATCAGCACACAGTCAACGGAGTTAGTTTCTAGTTGCTTCAGCACTTCGCCGCCATTTTTGGCCAAGACAATTTTGTACTTCTGCAGTTCCAGAATCTTGCGCGTGAGGTTAAGAATTACCGAGCTGTCTTCGGCAATCAGGATGGTTTTAGAGGCGGCGTCGGCTGACATGGGGGATGGGGTTGGGGTTGGGTTCATAGGGTAGAATGGCTGAAACAAAGCATTTTTTAAGCAGCTGGAGCATTTGTAGCACGCTCAACAGCCCCTGGATATTCGGCCACGAACTGTGCAAAGTAATGTTCTAAAAGTTGAAATCCCGCGGCCCCCTCTTCCGTTCGCCCTTCTTTAAACTGGCGTTCGAGGTAGCGGGCCTGGGCCGCAAGGGCCACGCCGCCGAGCGTAGCGGCCGTGCCTTTGAGCTGGTGCAGCATGGGCAGCAGCTCTCGGAAGCTGCCTTCGGCGGCCACGGGCGCGGCATCGCGCAGCAGGTCGCCAGCTTCTTGCTCAAATTCCTGGTAAAGGTCAGACGTGAATTCGGGGCCGCCTAACTCTACTAGCTGACGCAGAACGCCTTCCTCTAAAGTTGGTTCGCTGGCCACCGAGGCATCGGGGACTGGCAAAGCCGGCTGGGCGGCTACTTCTGCTACAGGTTCTGCTGTATTTCCCTCGGCGGCTACATCGTAGGGCGTGGCGGGGCGCGCCGTGCGGGGACGTAGCCAACGGTGCAGCACTTCATACAAGTGCCGGCTTTTCACGGGTTTGCCCACGTAATCGTCGAGGCCCTGGCGCATAAAGCGGCCGGCATCTTCCTGCATCGAATAAGCTGTCATGGCCACCACGGGCGGACAGTAAGGCCCAAGCCGGCGGCGAATTTCGGCGGTAGCCGCGACGCCGTCCATGTCCGGCATCTGGATGTCCATGAAAATGATGTTGTAGGACGCATCGGGGGCCGTCACCATCATAATGGCTTCGGGGCCGCCACCGGCCACATCTACCTGGCAGCCCAGGCGAGACAGTAGGCGCTGGCCCACCTTTTGGTTGATGGCATTGTCATCAACCAGCAGCACACGCGGGACGGCGTCGAAAGGCTGGAATACCGGCTCGCGCACCTGGGCCACGGAGGGCAGGTCTTCCACCTTGGCCACGCGGGCACTGATGGTGAACCAGAATACGGAGCCCTCGCCTTCGTCCGATAACACCCCGATTTCACCGCCCAGCAGTTCGGCCAGCTGCCGGCTGATGCTCAGGCCCAGGCCCGTGCCACCGTAGGCCTTACTGGGTGTCGTATCGAGCTGCGTGAAATTGGTGAACAGCAGGTTGGCGTTGTCGCTCGAAATGCCAATGCCGGAGTCCTGCACGGCAAAGCGCAGCGTGTGCAGCTCACCGTCGGTACTCACGCTGCTCACCACAATGCCCACCGTGCCTTCGTTGGTGAACTTAATGGCATTGGCCACTAGGTTGGACAGGATTTGGAGCAAGCGCACCTCGTCCGTCACCACATAGCGGGGGGTGTGCGGCGTGATGTGGTAGGTGAAGCGAATGTGCTTCTGCTCGGCCCGGTAAATAAACAGGGCACGGATGCGCTCCATCACCGCTTGCAGCTCCAGCGGAGTTTCGCGAATCTGCAGCTTGCCAGCCTGGATTTTCGACAAATCCAGAATATCATTTAGAATGGTGAGCAGAGCGTCGGAGCTCTTGCGCAGGGTGTCAACATAATCAAGCTGCTCATCGGTTTCCACCGTTTGGTCGAGCAGGTCAATCATGCCGATGATGCCATTCATGGGCGTGCGCAACTCGTGGCTCATGTTGGCCAGGAACTGTGTTTTGGCCTCCAGCGCGGCTTCGGCTTCGTCTTTGGCCTTGCGCAGGTCGTTCTGCATCTGCTGGATTTCGGTCACGTCGCGGGCGATGCCCTCGGTTCCGATTTCACCAACATTCACCACCCGGGCATTCACCAGCACGCTCACCGGGTAGCCATCCTTGTGCCACATCTGGGTTTCGAAGTTGCGCAGGCCGCCGCTGCGTTCTACCTCGGCACTGATGCGGGACCGGTCATTGGCTTCGACGTAATAATCGCGCACCGGCTTGCCGATGACTTCCTCAGGCTCGTAGCCCAGCACATCGCGCACCGACGGGCTGACAATGGTTAGCATCCCATTGGCATCGGTACGGTAGTAGATGTCCTGAAACGATTCGAAGATGGAGCGAAATTTCTCCTCCTGTGCCTCCAGCGCCAGCTGCGCCCGTTTTTGCTCGGTGATGTCGTGGGCAATGGCCGAAATTTCCTCAAACGAGCCATCGCCGAGATAAATCGGGTTCAGGTAGATATCGGTCCACACATCCTGGCCGCGGGCGTCGCGCAGGCGCATTTCAAACCGTTGGGCTTGGCCCTTGGCCGCAGCATTATAGTGCTGGATGAACACCTCGCGCTCCGACTTGGCCATTCGCTCCAAATCGGCCTTCCACAGGTTGATGCCCCGCACCGGGTAGGTGCCGTTGCGCCGCAGGAACAGGGCCGCATAGTTGCGGTTGAAGTTCATGAGGTTGGCCTTCGTGTCCACCGTCCACATCACATGCGAGCCACTTTCGAAAATGGCGTTGAGGCGGGCGGTTTGCTTGCCAATCTGCTCTTCATTGCGCTTGCGCTCAATGGCCAGCGCCACTTGATTCGAAATGAAGTGCAGCACATCGAGGTCGCCGGGCGTGTAAGCATCAGCGCGGTTGTAGTCCTGCACGGCCAGCACCCCGATGATGCGGTCGCCGATGCTGAGTGGCGAGGCCAGCATCACTTCCGGCACCTGCCCATAGGCGATGATGGTGCCGTTGCGCACCAGCTGCTGAAAATCGGTGTGAGTGAGGTAGCGCGGTTGCCCGCCGGCAATGATGTACTCCGATACGCCCGACGAAAACGGCCGCGCGCCCTGCGGCCGGGTCTGCGGGTGCTGGTCGACGTGGTACACGAACTGCAGCTGCGTGCGGGCATCATCGCAGAGGGCGATGAAGAGGTTGCTCGTCTCAATAATCTTGCTCAGCTCGCGGTGAATGGCGCCGTAGAGGCTGGGCAAGTCCTTGGCCGAAATGGCCAGGTTGGCAATGCTGTAATAGACCTTTTGCAGACGCTCGGCCTTGATGCGGTCCGTGATGTCGTGCAGAATGGCGCGGCTGCTCACCGGCTGGCCTTCCTCACGCACCACGCTCATGCTCCCGATGAGGTGCACGGGCTTGCCCATGCTGGTCAGAAACACGGTTTCGACCTTGTTCACCGGCTCGCCATCGTAGAGGTTGCGGAGCTGGTAGAGGAGCTTGGCTTTGTAGTAGGGGTGCACCACATCGGCCAAGGTGCGGGTAGCCAGCTCGGCGTCGGTGTAGCCCAGCTTTTCCTTCCAGGCCTTGTTCACAAACAGGAAGCCGTTGTCGGTGCCGAGGTGCTGCACCAGGTCCTGGGCGTTGTCGAGGAAGTCCTGCAAATGGGTGCTGTCGCCGGCCAGCGAGGGCGTAGCGAGCGAGGCGCTATCAGGCTCCTGCCCCACTTTCCAGGCCCCGGTGATGACACCGGCCGGGTTGCGGGTGAAGCCCATGCGCCAGCGCAACAGGCGCGGCTGCCCGTTTTTGGCCAGCAGCATGCGCTCGTAGGGCGGCAGCGGAACTTCGTGGGCAATGCTGTCGAGGTACTCGCGGCGCTGTTGGGCCCGCTCGGCGGGCGGCGTAAACATTTCGTAGTCGCGCTGCCCGATAACCTGGCTGCGGGAGTAGCCCATCAAGGCCAAAAATGCCTCGTTTGCATCGATGATGATTCCCTGAATATCAAGCAGCACGTACACTTGGCCGAGCTGGTCGAGCAGCGCCGTGAGCGGCGGCGGCGCGGGGCGGCTAGCGGGAGCACTTGAAAAGGAAGCCATAGGATGACACGTACTGCCGGTTGATATTTGCTGCTAAGATAGGGTGCCGGCCGGCCCGGGCCCTTGTAAATTTGCCCAAAATAAATATAATGCGGGTCTGTTCCAATGCGTCTCGCTTCGCCCTTGCCGCTTCCCTCCGCTCCGCTGCTGCTTTTCACCGTCACCACCGACCTCTGCTTCGACCAGCGAATGCAGCGGATTTGTGGCAGCTTAGCAGCGGCTGGCTACCGGGTGCAACTGGTGGGCTGGCAGCGGCCGGCCTCGCCTCCGCTCACGCCGCAGCCCTACCAACAGCACCGCCTGCGTGGTTGGTTTCAAAAGGGCAAACTGTTTTACCTAGAGTATAACCTGCGGCTGTTTTTTTACCTGCTCACCCAAAAAGCATCCGCCTGGTGCGCCGCCGACCTCGACACGGCGCTGCCCGTATGGCTGCGGGCGCGCTTGGGCGGCCAGCCCTTCGTGTACGATGCCCATGAGCTGTTTACGGAAGTGCCCGAAGTGGTAGCCCGGCCGGCGGTGCAGCGCATCTGGCGCTGGGTGGAGGGCTTCATTGTGCCCCGGGCCCGGCTGGCCTACACCGTGGGCCCGGCGCTGGCGCGGGTGTTTGAGCAGCGTTACGGCCGGCCCTTCGCCGTGGTGCGCAACGTGAGCCGGCTCGATGAAACCGTGGCGCTGCCGCCCGCGCCTGCTGCCGCGCCGCTTGGTGGCTACATCCTCTACCAGGGCGCGCTGAATGTGGGGCGGGGCCTCGAAAACCTGCTCGAAGCCATGCCCCAGGTGGCCGGCCGGCTCGTGATTTGCGGCGAAGGCGACCTCTCGGCGGCACTACGCGAGCAGGCGGAGCGGCTGGGCCTGCTCGCGTCCGGGCAGGTTGAGTTTCGGGGATTTGTGCTGCCCCACGCGTTGCGCGAAGTCACGCGCCACGCGGCCGTGGGCATCATGCTGCTGGAGAACATCGGGTTGAGCTACTACTATTCGCTGGCCAATAAATTTTTCGACTACGTGCACGCCGGCATCCCGCAGGTGCTCATCGACTTCCCCGAATACCGTGCCCTCAACGACCAGTTCGACGTAGCAGAGCTGGTGGCGGACCTCGCCCCCGCCACTCTGGCCGCCGCCCTCAACCGCCTGCTGCGCGATGAGCCCGCCCGCTACCAGCACCTGGCCGAAAACTGCCGCCGCGCCCGCCCCCAGCTCAGCTTGCAGCACGAGGAACGGGAGTTGCTGCGGCTATATGCAGGGCTGGAGCTGTGGAATTAGCGTGCCTCTGGCATCCTGCACTTGCGCTGTTATCTTAAATGTCGGCTGTCATCCTGAGTATTCTGCTTGAATACTCAGAATGACAAGTGCCGCCCATTATTTAATTCCTCATGCATCACCTCCCCTTCCGCTCCCTGCTCCTAACAGCTTGCGCCTGCCTTTATGCATTGATTGGACATGCCCAGTCACCCGACGACCATTTGCAACCAGCCGCAGGCTACTATACCAATGGAAGCCCTCTATTAGGGCCCTACTACCTCAAGGTGCAGGAGGTACTGTATGCCGGCTTGAGTACGGCACCGCTGGCCCGTGTAGTAACCCTGCCTTCTTTCCAGGTCGAAGATGTGATTTCGGTCGACCAAAAAGCCAGTAAATATTACCTCACCTATCAGGCTGCTCAGAAGAGTATCTGGCACGCCCTACAGGCCAAAACGAATGAGAAAATAGTGGTAAACACCCAGGAAATCGAAATTACCCCCGAGGCCGCCACGGCCATTGCCGCCCTGTTTAATGCCGCCCTGAGCCAGATGCGCTACCCAGAACCCTCGATGAGCATGGGCAAAGACGGCACTACGTACACCTTCATCACCGTTAAGCAATGGGCAGGTCTGCGTGCCGGCGAAACGTGGTCGCCGCCTGCGGGCACGCGCATGGGCCGGCTCGTGGCCGTGGTTGAGAGCCTGCGCAAAGCCACCGCCCAACAGCAGCCCCTGCCCGCCGCCCTACTCCAGGAAGTGGCGCAGCTGACGGCCGCCCTCCGGCCGCAATAGCCAGCGCCCAAGCAAGAGCCAAGAAGTAGCTGGACACATCTTCGCGCGCCAAGTGCAGAACCTGAAGCTTATAGCAGGTTAAATTCCCCTTCGTGGGGACTTGCCCTACACCCTATTAAGAAGCTGAAGCTGTTCAGGAAATCATTCCAAACCATCAGAACGTCATGCAGAGCGCAGCGAAGCATCTCGCGTGCGCAACGCAATTCATTTAATAATTAATTTACTTCGGCACGCGAGATGCTTCGCTGCGCTCTGCATGACAGTTCTACGACTTACTAAACAGCTTCGCTGAAACGAAATGAGCCGCCCAAATGGACGGCTCATTTCGTTTCAACTTTGACACCAGCCGCTTTTTATTACGCTGTTTGGCGAAAGGCCAAGGGTGTGGAACCGGTGTGCAGCTTGAAGAAACGGTGGAAATAGGTGGCGTACTCGAAGCCGAGGCGGTCGGCAATGTCGCTCACACTCCAGTCGGTGTGGTGCAGCAGCAACTTGGCTTCGCTGGTGAGGCGCTCGGCAATGTGGGCGGTAGTGGGCTTGCCGGTCACTTGCTTCACGGCCCGGTTCAGGCTATTGACGTGCACGGCCAAGCGGTCGGCGAAGTCCTGGGCATTTTTCAGCAGGGGCTCGTGGTATTCCTTGGTCACCGGAAATTGGATTTCCAGCAAGGTCATAAACAAGTTCGTGACGCGCTCGGCGGCATTGGTCGCCACGGTTGGATAGGGACTGGCGGGCTGCAGGCGGGCGGCTTCGTGGACGATGAGCGAGAGTTGGTTGCGCAACAGGTCGTCCTTGTGCTCGTAGTCGGTGTCGAAGTCCCGGCGCATGCGGGCAAACACCTCGCCCAGGTAGCGCTGCTGCTCGTCATCAAGGTAATAAACGGGGTTGCCGTCGACGCGGTAGAGCACGGACTCCTTTAGGCTGACGCCGCGCATGGCCGAGTGCAGAAAGGGTTCGGTGAAGGCGCAGATATACCCTTCCTGCTCACCAGTGCCTTCCACCGGTTCCCAGGAAAAGGGCACCAGCCGGTTGGTGAACACCAGCGCGGGCCGGTCGATGCGGTAGCTGCGGGTGGCGTAGTGCAGCTCGTTGGCCCCATGTAGCACCAGCACGCATTTGAAAACGTCGCGCCGGTCGTAGTGTCCCATCCCGCATTCGGCCTCCTGCATGGTCAGCACGGTGACTTCACCGCCGCCGGGCGAGGGGAGCGGAAAGATGTCCGAGCGCGAAGCAATAGGGAGGGAAAAGGTCATGGCGAGGGGGAACGGC
>Ga0265780_10012178_pt1 | contig 10104 bp, 7 predicted proteins | sample P1T30metagenome_FD_192432 | JGI IMG/M metagenome (GOLD analysis project Ga0265780, IMG submission 192432) | Plant litter microbial communities from East Loma Ridge, Irvine, California - P1 T30 | ecosystem: Environmental > Terrestrial > Plant litter > Unclassified | place: USA: California... | reverse complement strand
GATCGTATCGCGCCTGCCGCTGGTGCCAAACAAAGACCTTTTTTTCGCCTTATCCACTCCTTTGATCGGTCAGAGTGAGGAAGTGAGAAACCTCATCGCGTTGACGGCCGGCCTCACGCTCGTCGTCCATGTGGTGCTGGTCGCACTGTTCAGCCTGCATGGGCTGCTGAGGAAGAAAAATGCGGTTACGTAGTCTCGCGGCGTTTGTCGCCACCATCGTTGCGATCCTGGGCACCCCTGCGGTCGCGCAGGCCGGCGTGCTGGGCAGCGACAGCGCCGCGTGCATGAGCGGCGGCGGCCCTGCCATCCGGGTCAACGTCGATGGTTTGAAGGACCGCGTGGGCGAGCTGAAGCTGGAACTCTATCCCGCCAACGATGCCGATTTCCTCAAGGATGACCGCGACCTCATCAAGGAAGGCAAGTTCTTCCGCCGCGTGCGCGTGCCGACCCCGGCGACGGGCGCGATCTCGCTGTGCATCAAGGCGCCGACGCCGGGCCGTTATGCCCTGCTGTTCACGCACAATCGCGACGGCAAGAACAAGTTCAACTTCTGGTCCGACGGCGCCGGCTTCCCGAGCAACGAGCGGCTCGGCCGCTCACGTCCAAAGCTGGAAATGGCGACGATCAACGTGCCGGAAGGTGTGGTAACGACCGACATACACACACAATACCTGCGTGGGCTTGGCGGGTTCGCCCCGGTGGCCAAGGGGAGCTGAGCCCGAGATGCGGATCGTCGACGTCAACGAGTTCTACTCACCGACCGGCGGTGGCGTCCGCACCTATATCGATCGCAAGATGGGTGCGATGTCGGACCTCGGCCACGAGCTGATCGTGATCGCGCCGGGCCGCGAGAACGCGATCGAGGAACGGCCCGGCGGCGGCCGAATCGTTTACCTCAAGGCCGGGCGATTGCCGTTCGACCATAATTACGGTCTGTTCTGGGATCCGGCGCCGATCACGCACGCGCTCGACCGGTTGCAGCCTGATCTGGTCGAGACGTCGTCGCCGTGGCGACCGCCGTGGGTGGTCGGCCAGTGGCAGAGCGATGCGGTGAAGACGTTCTTCATGCACAACGACAACGTCTCGGCCTATGCGCTGCGCTGGTTCGAGAACCTCGCGCCCACCGAGCGGATCGAGCGCGCGTTCCTGTGGTACAGCCGCTACATGGACAAGTTCCTCGGCGCGTTCGACGCGGTCGTCACCAATGGCCCGGCGCTCGAGAAGCGGTTGAAGGCGCGCGGCGTGCGGATCGACGCGTCGATGCCGCTGGGGATCGAGCGTGGCCACTTCTCGCCGGACTTGCGCGACGAGCGGCTGCGTGCGGCGTTGCTCGCGCAATGCGGGTTGCCGCCGCACGGGCACCTGCTGCTTGGCCTGGGGCGACATCACCCGGAGAAACGCTGGCGGCTGGTGATCGACGCGGTCGAGCGTGCCGGTGCCGGGTTGCCGGTCGGGCTGATCCTGCTCGGTGCCGGCGTCGAGACGCAGAAGATCGAGAAGCGCGTGGCGGGCAGCCCGCACATCCGCATGTTCCGCCCGGTGTATGACCGCGAGCGGCTGGCGCGGATCATGGCGAGTTGCGACGCGCTGATCCACGGATCGGAGGCCGAGCCGTTCGGGCTGGTCGCTTCGGAGGCGATGGCGGCGGGCCTGCCGCTGATCGTGCCCGATACCGGCGGGTGTGCGGAGGTGGCCGATCCGCTGTCGTCCGAACTCTACACCGCGCGCGACGCGGGTGCGGCGGCGCTGGCGATCGCCCGGCTGTTCGCCCGCGACCAGCCTTTGCTGCGCCGCGCCGCGCGCGTGGCGGCGGGCAAGGTGCGCAGCGACCGCGAGCATACCGTCGACCTGATGAACTATTACGAAGGCCTGGTGCGCGCCAAGCGCGACGGCAAGCGGCTCAACGCGGCCTGACGTACAGGCGGAAGCGGCCGCTGGGTACGGCTTCTTCGCGGTAGCCATGCGCGCGCGCCCAGCGTTCGAGCGGGCGCTCCAGCGCGGCGTCGCCGCTCGTCCACGCCCCCTCCCCACCGAACAGGATCGCCGCAGGTGTGCCGAGCGCGGCGAGCCGGTCGCCTGAGAGTGCGTGCAGCGCCGGCTCCTGCGGAGGGGCGAGCAGCGCGTGGCTGCGGAAATAGAAAGGACCCGCGGCGAAGCGTGGATCGACCGAACGATTCGCAGCCGGCAGAAACTGCGGCGACAGTGTCACGACCGGCCCGGTGCTGCCGGCCTGGTCGAGCGACGCGCCGATCGCACGCGATTGCCGCATCGCGTCGATCATCGGCACGCCGCGAACCAGCCCGGCCAGCGCGATCAGACTGGGCGCGAGGCCGGCGATCACGAACACGCCGGTCAGCCGCCGTGCGTTTCGTGTCGGGGGCCGTGCCGCCATCGCCAGCGCCACTCGCGCGAACAAAGGCGGCAGCACGGGCGCGAGATATTGCCGCCAGGTCGGCGCGGGCATCAGCGCACCGACAAAGGCGGCAAGCAGCAGCACGTCGAGCAGCAACCGCACGGACCCGCGCCGCCGATCCCGCGCCACCGCGACGAGCGCCATCAACGCCGGGCCGAGCGCGAGGAACTTGAGCGTGTCGATCAGCTTGGCGAATATCCCGAGCTTCCACGCACGCGCGCCGCCGAGATAATATTCCACCGGCGCGCGGGTCGGGAAACCGAGCACGCCGAACAGGAACGCGGCCGGGTTGGCGAAGTAAAACCAGCCGATCAGCGCCACCGCCGGCGCGGTACCCGCCGCGACCAGCAGCGAGCGGTGCCGCCGGTCGAGCAACGTCACGACACCGTAAGCCATTGCCGGCACAGCATAAGACACCTTCGCCGCCGCCGCCGCCGCCAACAGCAACCCGGCGAGCAACGCCGATCCCGCCGTCGCGCGGCCCTGGGCACCGCGCACCAGCATCGGCAGCGCACCCGCGAATAGCGCGAGCGGCAGCGCATCGTTGCGTGCCGTGCCGATGCTGAACAGCAGGATGTCGCAGCAGCCGAACAGCGCTGTCGCGGTTGCTGCGGTGCGCGCCTCGACCCCCGCCACCCGTGCCGCGCGATAAACGCCGCCGAGCGCGATGACGCCGAGCAGCGCGTTGACGATGCGGAGCGCCGGCCACGCCCACGCGCCTGCCGCCCGGGTAACCGCTGCGAACAGCAGCGGCTGGAGCGGTGCTTGCAGGTACAGGTAGTCGACGTATGGCAGGCTCCCGCGCGCGGTGAGCGTGGCGGCAGCGACATACTGGCTTTCGTCATGGTCGAGCGGGCGCAGCAGCGCGAGCGCCGAGAAAAGGACGGCGAGACCGGACCAGATCGCGACATCACGCGCAGAAAGCTTCATGCGCCGACGCTCTAACCTGTCACGACCGCGAAACAAGCCGGCGGCAGGGCAGCGGGCGACCAGCCAGAAGGATGCCGCCGCCATGACAGCCCGCCTCGATCGCCGTTCGTTCCTGCTCACCGGCTCGCTCGGGCTGGGCGCGTTTGCCGTGCCGGGGTTTGCGCAAAGCCCGAACGTGACCACCGCGCGCGGCTTCACCCATGCGGTGGCGAGCGGCGAACCGGCGGCGGATTCGATGCTTTTGTGGACACGCTACGTGCCGGCTAACGGCGATGCGGTTACGCTGCGGCTCGAGATTGCCGAGGCTGACGACTTCAAACGCGTGGCTGCGAGCGGCAGCGCCATCACCGGGCCGTGGCGCGACTTCACGGCCAAGATCACGCTCGACGGATTGAAGCCCGGCACGACCTATCATTATCGCTTCATCGCGCCCGATGGCTCGTTCTCGCCGGTCGGCCGCACGCGGACCCTGCCAGAGGGGCCGGTGCCGCATTTCCGGGCGGCGATCTTCTCGTGTTCGAACATGCCCTATGGCTTTTTCAACGCCTACGGCCATGCGGCGGCGCGCGACGACCTCGATCTCGTCATCCACCTCGGCGATTATTTCTACGAATATGATCGCAACCACTACCCCACCCCGGCCGAGGCGGTTGCGGGGCGCGTGCCCGAGCCGGCGAGTGAGCTGCTACACCTCGCCGACTATCGGCTGCGCTACGCGAGCTATCGCAGCGACCCCGATCTGCTGCGGCTCCACCAGCTTCAGCCGATGATCGCGCAGTGGGACGATCACGAATCGGCCAACGACAGCTCGGAAGGCGGTGCCGAGAACCATCAGGCGAACGAAGGCGACTGGACACTGCGCAAGATCGCCGCGGTGCAGGCCTATCGCGAGTGGATGCCGGTCTCCGACGAACCTTGGAAGGCGTATGACATCGGCGCGCTCGCCACGCTGTTCCGCACCGAGACGCGGCTGCTCGCCCGCACCGCCCAGCCCGATGTCGCGCCCTTGTTCAAGACGGCCGATCCGATCGCGGCCTTGAAGGCGTTCCGCGACGGCGCCTGGCAAGATCCGGCGATGACGATGATGGGCACGCAGCAGGAAAGCTGGCTCGCTCACGCGATGCGCGCTTCGGTGAAACAGGGGCAGCGCTGGCAGCTGGTCGGCTTCGGCACGATCCTGGGGCAGACGGTGATGCCCGCCGCCGCCGCGACGTGGCTCAACGCCGATTCGCCGGCGCGCGCCAAAAGCTACGTGATGGCCGGAGTCGCCGCGGCCAAGGCGGGGCTGCCGTTCAACTACGACAATTGGGGTGGCTATCCCGCCGCCCGTACGCGTTTCCTGCGATCGTCGCAGGCGATGGGCGCAAACCTGCTGGTGATCTCGGGCGACAGCCACAATGCCTGGGCATATGATCTCGCGCAGGACGGCAAACCCGCCGGCGTCGAGTTCGCCGGGCACGCGGTCACCTCGCCCGGCTATGAGCAGGCCACCGCGACCGACCCCAAGACAGTGGCGGCCGCGATCGTCGCCGCCAATCCGGAACTGAAATGGTGCGACACCAGCCGGCGCGGCTACATGGCGCTGACGCTCACGCCGGACAGCGCCAGCAACGACTGGGTGATGGTCGACACGATCAAGACGCGCTCGGCGGCGGCGCGCGTCGGCCACACCGCCACGGTGGCACGCGGGCGTAACGTGATGGCGTGAGCCGCCCGTGCGCGGTAGCGTCGGGCGGATGAGTGACATCGACGATTCGGTACTGCGCTATGAGGATTGGCTGCGCGGGCAGCTAAAGGACGAGGTGGTCGAGAAGCATCTGGTGCGCAAGCGCGAGAAGATGCGGCGTAGCGCCTTCGTGTTCCTGCGCGCGACCTACTGGCGCTGGGCGGAGACGATTCCGCAGGCCTGCGCCGATGTGATGGGCGCGGCGCCGGTGCTGGCGATCGGCGACACGCATCTCGAGAATTTCGGAACGTGGCGCGATGTCGATGGGCGGCTGGTGTGGGGCGCGAACGATTTCGACGATGCGGCGGTGATGCCGTGGCCGCTCGACCTGATCCGCCTCGCCGCCTCCGCGCTGCTGGCGGGAAGCGATTCGGCCGACGACGTGTGTACGGCGCTGTGGGACGGCTACCGCGCCGGGCTGGACGCGCCGCAGCCGGTGATCCTCGAACGCGGCCATCGCTGGCTGCGCAAGGCGATCCTGCTCGGCGAGAAGGGCCGTGCCGAGTGGTGGGACGATCTCGACCCGAGCGAGAAGCAGCTTGCCAGGGGCGAGGCCGCGCCGAAGCGGTTCCACGCCGTGTTGCGCCGCGCGCTGCCCGCGCCGATCGCGCCGATGCCGGTGTTCGCGCGCCGCGCCGGCACCGGGAGCCTCGGCAAGCCGCGCTTCGCGGTGCGGGTGGAATGGCTCGGCGGACCGGTGGTGCGCGAGGCGAAGGCGATGCTGCCCTCCGCCTGGAGCGTGTTCGCCGAGGGCCGCGCCGCGCCGATCCTCGCGGACAAGATCGCGCACGGTGCGACGCGCGCGGTGGACCCACATTACCGTATATCGCGCGGGATCGTCGTACGCCGCCTGTCGCCGAGCAGCCGCAAGATCGAGGTCGACGATGCCGGCGCGCTGCTGCTGTCGGGCGACATGCTCACCGCGATGGGCCGGGAGATCGCCACCTGCCATGCCGGCGACACGGCGCGGCTGGCGGGTTTGCGTGCGGATGCGGCGAAGCGCGATGCGGCCTGGCTGCGCGATCATGCCGCCAATGCGGGGGCGGCGATCGCGAAGGATTACAAGGCCTTCGCGTGACCCGCGTACGATGCGGGAAAAATGGTGCTGCCGGTGAGGATTGAACTCACGACCTCAGCCTTACCAAGGATGCGCTCTACCACTGAGCTACGGCAGCATTTCCGGTTATCGCGGAGCCGGCGTAAGAGACGAGGCGGACCGGCTTGTCAAGGCAGTATGGACATGAACGACAAGGAAACACGCGAGGAACGACTGGCGGCGGCGCTGCGGGAGAATCTGCGGCGCAGGAAGGCGCGCGCGCGTGGCGAGAGCGATGCCTCGGCTGCGCTCGACGCCAAGCGAGAGGCGGATTGAGCGCGACACGCTCACCACCGTTCATCCCGAGCGCAGTCGAGCGACACGCCGGGCGCGACAGGCGCGGTGTCTCGACGTCGCCCGACACGAACGGGTAGCGGCGGCGCCTGGGAGCAAGGCGGGCTCACGCGATCGGCGCGCACTTTGCGGCGAGCCACATGCGTTCGGCATCGTCCATCTGCGGGCCGAGGACCGCCAGCACCTGCGCGTGATAGGCGTCGAGCCAGGCGCGCTCGGTTGGGGTGAGCATGTCCGCGACGATCAGCGCGCGTTCGATCGGTACGAAGGTAAGCGTTTCGAAACCGAGCATCGCCTGTTCGCCGCCCGCGATCTCGCGCGGTTCGACAAGGATCAGGTTCTCGATACGGATGCCGTATTCGCCCGCTTTGTAATAGCCGGGTTCGTTGGACAGCATCATGCCCGGGCGCAGCGGCTCGGACGGGCCGCCCCCGGGGTAGAAGGGCTGGGCGATGCGCTGTGGCCCTTCGTGCACCGAGAGGTACGCGCCGACGCCGTGGCCGGTGCCGTGCGCGTAATCGAGGCCGACTTCCCACAGCGGCCGCCTAGCGAAGCCGTCGAGCTGGCCGCCGGTGGTGCCGTACGGGAACACCGCCGTCGCCAGCGCGATATGGCCGCGCAGCACGCGGGTGAAGCGGTCGCGCATCTCCTCGCTGGGCGTGCCGACCGGGATGACGCGAGTCACGTCGGTGGTGCCGTCACGATACTGGCCGCCCGAATCGACGAGGTAGAGCTGGCCGGGCTCGATCGCCGCGTTCGATTCGTCGGTCACCTTGTAATGCGGGCTGGCGCCGTGTGCGCCGGTGGCGGAGATCGTATCGAACGAACTGTCGAGCAACACGCCGCTCCCCTCGCGGAACGCCTGTAGCCTGGCAGCGGCGGAGAGCTCGGTCTCGCCGCCGGCCGGCAGCGCGGTTTCGGCCCAGCGCAGGAACCGCGCGAGCGCGGCGCCGTCGCGCGCGGAGGCTGCGCGGTGGCCGGCGATCTCGGCGGGGTTCTTGACCGCCTTGGCCAGCACGGCGGGATCACGCACCGCCAGCACGCTTGCGCCGCCCGCCTCCAGCGTGTCGAAGATCGCCGCGACCGCACGTTCGGGATCGGCGGCGACGCGCTTGCCGGCGAACGTGTCGAGCGCTTCGGCGAAGTCGGCGCGGTCGCGCAGGCGCACCGCGTTGCCGAGGTGCTGGCGGACGGCATCGTCGATCTTCTCGGGCGCGACGAACAGCTCGGCGGTGCCGTCGGCGTCGATGATCGCATAGGCGAGCGCGACCGGCGTGTGCGTGACGTCGGCCCCACGCACGTTAAGCACCCAGGCGATCGAATCGAGCGCGGTCAGCACCACGGCATCGGCCTTGCGTTCCGCCAGCCAGTCGGCGACGGCTGCGCGCTTCTCCGCCGAGGAGGCGCCGGCGGTGGCGTCGTCCTGCACCACCAATCGCGCAGCGGAGGGCGCGGGGCGATCGGGCCAGACCGCATCGATCGGGTTCGCATCGACCGCGACCAAGGTCGCACCGCGTTCGGCAAGCGCACGCGCGGCTTCCGCCACCCAGGCGCGGGTGTGCAGCCACGGGTCATAGCCGATCCGCCCGCCCTGCGCGGCGTTGGCGCCGAGCCACGCCGACACGCTGGTGGCGGGCACGGCGACATACTGCCAGTCGTCGGCGGAGACCTGCTCGCGCACCTGCAAGGTGTAACGCCCGTCGGTGAAGATCGCCGCGGCTTCCGGCAACACCACCGCGGTGCCGGCCGAACCCTGGAAGCCGGTCAGCCAGGCGAGCCGCTGCGCATAGTCGCCGACATATTCGCTCATATGCTCGTCGGTGAGCGGCACGACGAACCCGTCGAGCCGGTCGCGGGCGAGTTGCTCGCGCAGGGCGGCGAGACGGGCGGAATAGGTCGACATCAGGTGATCCTTGGCGGACGATCGGACAAGCCGGCCACTCTACCGGCGCGGGCGCGATGGCGCGAGGGGTTTCGCCCGGCCATTGCCGCATGCGCCTGCGCGCCCTAGGTCTGCGGGCATGACCGATATTGCAAAGCCGCCGATCGCCGATCGCCGCCCGCACAGCTTCACCACGCACGGCATCACCGTGGAAGATCCCTATGCCTGGCTGAAGGACCCGAACTACCCGGACGTGACCGACAAGAACGTGCTCGCCTACCTCGAAGCGGAGAACGCGTATTTCGAGGCGCTGATGGCGCCGCGCAAACCGCTGATCGACCGGCTGTATGCGGAGATGAAGGGCCGCATCAAGGAAGACGAGTCCTCGGTGCCGCAGAAGGACGGCGACTGGCTGTACTGGACCGCGTTCGAGACCGGTGGCGAATATCGCCAGTGGTGGCGCAAGCCCGTGGCGGGCGGCGACGACCAGTTGATGCTGGACGAGCCGGCGCTGGCGGCTGGCAAGGAGTATTTTCGGCTCGGTACGCTGTCGGTCAGCAACGACGGCCGGCTGCTCGCCTATGCGATCGACGACAACGGTTCCGAGCGGTTCGAGCTGCGCGTCAAGAACCTCGAAACCGGCGAGCATCTGGCGGATGTGATCCCCGGCACGTTGTCCGAGATCGTGTGGACTGCCGACGACAAGGGCTTCCTCTACGGCCTCGCCAACGAACAATGGCGCACCGACAATGCGCGGCTGCACTGGTTGGGCAGTGACCCCAAGGACGATATTGAGCTGTTCCGCGAGGCGGACGAGGGCTACCGCGTCGGTATCTCGGAGACGAGCGCGCGCAACTGGATCATCATCGCGACCGGCGATCACGTCACCAGCGAAGTATATCTGCTGCCCGCGGGCGATCCGCTCGCCAAGCCGCTGCTGGTATCGGCGCGGGTGCCGGGGCGCGAATATGACGTGGACGAGCATGACGGCACGTTGTTCATCCACACCAACGACATCGACCCGATGTGGCGGCTGTGCACCGCGCAGATCGACGCCCCAGGCGAATGGTCCGAGCTGATCGCCCCCTCCCCGCATTTCTATATGACCGGCGTGTCGTGCTTCCGCGACTTCTTCATCGTCGACGGACGCGAGGACGGCTTGGATCAGGTCGAGATCCACCGCTACGACGGCAGTGCGCCCAAGCGCATCGCGTTCCCGGAGGCGAGTTATGACGCGGGCCTCGGCGACAATCCCGAATATGCGATGGACGTGCTGCGGTTGGGCTACGAATCGATGGTCACGCCCGGTACGGCGTATGACTATGACGTCGCCACTGGCGAGATGACCGTGTTGAAGGTGCAGGAAATCCCGTCCGGCTATGACGCGGATGGCTATCGCACCGAACGGCTCAAGATCACCGCGCGCGATGGCACCGAGGTGCCGGTGTCGATCGTCTACCCGCAGGATTTCGTGAAGGACGGGTCAGCGCCGCTCTATCTGTATTCCTATGGCGCCTATGGCCATGCCATTCCGCCGGGCTTCTCGACCGGGCGGTTGTCGCTGCTCGATCGCGGCTTTGCCTATGCGATCGCGCATATCCGTGGCGGCGATGATCTCGGCCAGCAATGGTATCACGACGGCAAGCTGGAGAAGCGCACCAACACGTTCAACGATTTCGTCGATGTGGCGAAGGGGCTGATCGCGCAAGGGTGGACGAGCGCGGGGCGGATCGCGATCGCCGGCCGCTCGGCGGGTGGCGAGT
>Ga0265780_10012173_pt1 | contig 10105 bp, 12 predicted proteins | sample P1T30metagenome_FD_192432 | JGI IMG/M metagenome (GOLD analysis project Ga0265780, IMG submission 192432) | Plant litter microbial communities from East Loma Ridge, Irvine, California - P1 T30 | ecosystem: Environmental > Terrestrial > Plant litter > Unclassified | place: USA: California... | reverse complement strand
AGCCATTCAGGCGGCATGGATCGATGAAGCAAGCTAAGCACACCAAACACGAACCGGCCGCGCTGCCGGAAGAAGTCCGCCCCGGCCAGTCGGTCGAGCTGCTGAAGGAACTGCACATCCTCACGCGCGACGGCAAGCTCAATCAGGACAGCCGCCGCAAGCTCAAGCAGGTCTACCACCTGTACAACTTCATCGAGCCGCTGCTCAAGGACGTGCGCGAGACCAAGCCGAATGTGTCGCTGGTCGACCATGGCGCCGGCAAGTCCTACCTCGGCTTCATCCTCTACGACCTGTTCTTCAAGGGACATGGGGAGGGCGCCCACGTCTACGGCATCGAGACGCGCGAAGAGCTGGTGGCCAAATCGACCGAGCTGGCCGCACGCCTGGGATTCAGCGAGGGCATGTCCTTCCTGCCGCTGTCGGTGGCGGAATCGACCACCTCCGACAAGCTGCCGGAACAGATCGATATCGTCACCGCGCTGCACGCCTGTAACACCGCCACCGATGACGCCATCGACTTCGCGCTGAAGAAGAAGGCGAAGCACATGGTGCTGGTGCCGTGCTGCCAGGCTGAAGTCGCAACCGTGCTGCGCAAGAACAAGGGCAAGGACCTTGGCCGCAGCGCGCTGACCGAGATCTGGCGCCACCCGATTCACACCCGCGAGTTCGGCAGCCAGATCACCAACGTGATGCGTTGCCTGCAGCTAGAAGCGCACGGCTACCAGGTGACCGTGACGGAACTGGTGGGCTGGGAGCACTCGATGAAGAATGAACTCATCGTCGCGACGTATAAAAATCTGCCGCGCCGCCGCCCGAGCGAGCGCCTGCAGGAAGTGATGAGCGAGCTTGGGCTCGACGAGATGAAGCAGCGCTTCTACACCCCCGTAACCGCGGAATGAAAACGAGATGAGCGACATGAACCCGAAGTGGATCGACCTGCGCAGCGACACCGTGACCCAGCCGTCCGAAGCGATGCGCGCCGCGATGGCCGCCGCCGATGTCGGCGACGACGTGTACGCGGACGACCCGTCCGTCAACCGCCTGCAGGACTATGCGGCGGAGCTGTTTGGCTTTGAAGCCGGCATGTTCGCCCCGTCCGGCACCCAGACCAACCTGATCGCCCTGATGACCCACTGCGGCCGCGGCGACGAGTACCTGGTCGGCCAGGAAGCGCACACCTACAAATACGAAGGCGGCGGCGCCGCGGTGCTCGGCTCGATCCAGCCGCAGCCGATCATCAACCAGGCGGATGGCTCGATCGCTTTAGGCGACATCGAGGCCTACATCAAGCCCGACGACATGCACTTCGCGCGCACCCGTTTGCTGGCGCTGGAAAACACCATCGGCGGCCGCGTGCTGCCGCAGGAGTACGTTCTCGCTGCCACCAAGCTGGCGCACGATAAAGGCCTGGCCACCCACCTCGACGGCGCCCGCATCGCCAACGCGGCGGTCAAGAATGGGGTCAGCCTGCGTGACGCGGTGCAGGGCTTCGATACCGTTTCGGTGTGCCTGTCGAAGGGCCTGGGCGCGCCGGTCGGCTCGGTGCTGCTGGGCCCCAAGGCCTTCATCGAACAGGGCAAGCGCTGGCGCAAGATGCTGGGCGGCGGCATGCGTCAGGCCGGCGTGCTGGCGGCGGCTGCGCATTATGCGCTCGAGCACAACGTGCAGCGCCTGGCCGACGACCATGACAACGCCGCCGAACTGGCGCGTGGCCTGTCGCAGATCGCGGCGCTCAAGGTCGGCACGCCGCAGACCAACATCTTCTGGCTGGACGTCCCGGCCGATGCGTGCGAGCCGCTGCGCCAGGCCCTGGCGCGCGCGCAGATCCGCGCCTCGGTCAGTCCGCGCATGCGCCTGGTGACGCATCTTGACGTGAGCGCTGCCGATGTCGCGCGCACCGTCGAGGTGTTCACGGCCTTCTTCGCAGACTGGCGGGGTCAATGATGGACGACGGTATCCGCCTGGCCAAGCGCGTTGCCGCGCAACTCGGCTGTTCTCGCGCCGAAGCGGAACGCTACATCGCCGGGGGTGGCGTGAGCGTCGATGGCGCCATCGTCGAGGATCCGGCCAGCCGCGTGCTGCCGGCGCAGGAAGTGCGCGTGCTGCCGGGCGCCTCGGCCGACGAAGCGCCGCCGGTGACCATCCTTCTGCACAAGCCGGCCGGTTTCAACTCTGAGGTTGGCGCGCGTGGCGAGCCTGCACTGGGCTGCGTGACGGCTGAAACCCACGAGGCGCAGGGCCATGGGCAGCAGCGCTTCCTCAAGCGTCACCTGACCAAACTGACCCTGACGTCGCCGCTCGAGACTGATGCGAGCGGGCTGGTGGTCTATACGCAGGACTTCCGCGTTGCACGCAAGCTGGTGGACGAGGCGGATCGGGTGGAGCAGGAGTTCATCGTCGACGTCAGCGGCAAGATCAATGACGGTGGTCTGGCGCTGCTGAATCACGGCCTGTCGTTCAACGGCAAGCCGATCGCGCCGATGAAGGTCAGCTGGCAGAACGAACACCGGCTGCGGTTTGCGCTCAAGGGCGTCAAGCCGGGGCTGATCGATCATATGTGCCGAGCGGTGGGGCTGGAGATTGTCGAGATGCGCCGGATTCGGATTGGGCGGGTGTCGATGGCGGGGGTGTCGGTGGGGCAGTGGCGGTATTTGCTCGACTACGAAAGGTTCTAACTGACTGCGTGCCAACTTGGATCCCGGCCTTCGCCGGGATGACGTGCGAAGTTAGCCTAAAAACCGTCGTTCCGGCGAAGGCCGGAACCCAAGTTCGTCGCGTTACGTTAACGCTTCTTCAATAGCTGCGCCCCGACGACAGCTCCCAATAGCGCCACCCCAACCACAAGCGCCTTGTTCTGCTGCGGCGCCTGCGGCCTGCGCTGCCCACTATGAATCCCGCTCGCCCCCGACGGCGGCGCATACAAGGCCCCCCGCGTATCCGGCGTCCTCTCCGCCTTCCGCTCCCACCGCTCCAGCATCCGGTTCATCCCCGCCGCCAGCAGATTCGGCGCCGCGAAATTCGCCAGCCTGAACAAGGACGCCGGCGCACCGACAGCGGTCGTAGGACGCGGCCGCCGCGCCAGCGCCACCACCGCATCGGCCACCGTCTCCGGCTTCAATGCCCCCGGCGGATACGACAGCTTCGCACCCGTGTAGTTGGCCCCATGGCTGAACCCCGGCGAATCGACAAAGGTCGGATACACGTCGCACACATGGATGTTCGGCCGACGGCTCAATTCCGCGCGCAGCGACTCGCTGAAGCCGCGCAGGCCGTACTTGCTGGCGGTGTAGGCTGCCGCGTAGGGCGAGGGCACGAAGCCGCCGACCGAGATCATGTTGACCCAGATGCCCTGGTCCTGCTCGAGGAAAATCGGCAGCACCGCGTGGGCGTCGTTCATGTGGGTCAGGAGGTTGGTTTCGATCACGCGGCGGTGATCCGCCAAAGGCACGTCGACGTACTTGCCGACCACCCCGGCGCCGACGTTGCTGAACCACAGGTCGATCCGGCCCAATGACTCGCGCGCCTTGCGGGCGAAGGTCGCGACGGCGTCGGCGTCGGTGGCGTCCACCACCAGTGCTTCGGCGCTACCGCCGGCCTGGCGGCAGCGGGCGACGACATCGTCCAGCCCGTCCTTGCCGCGTGCGCCCAGCACCAGCTGCGCGCCTTCGCGTGCGAATGCGACGGCGGTCGCGGCCCCGATGCCGCTCGATGCGCCCATGATGACGACGCGGATGTTCGATAGCTTCATAGTGCACCTTCCTGCAAGATGGATTGAAGCTATCGATTATTCCGTGGATTTCTTTACTGCCGCGCCCGAATGCCGCGAAGCAAGCTCAGCGCTTCTTTTTGGGCAGCGTGATCAGACGGGTGCCGGCCAACCGGTCATGCAGGAACTGGCGATCCTTGTCGAATAACCCCGTCAGCGCCCACGGCACGATGCCGACGGCGAGGGCGATCGCGATCTGACCGGGCTTGTGCAGGCCGAAGGCCCAGCACACGAGGAGTGCCGGCGCGAACCAGCCCCAGGCCAGCACGTAGCGCAGCAGCGCGGTTTTGAAGGGGACCTTGGCGTGCCCGAGCTTGACGACCTTCATGCGCCAGGTCTTCATCGCCAGCGTGTGGCCGCTGTCGATCCAGCACCACATGAAGTAGGCGCCAGCGGCCGTCACCAGCCAGAGATTCATGCCAATCTTTGCCAAGGGATGCTGGCTGTTCAGTGTGACCAGCATGTATAGCCCGATCGCTAAAGCACACACGGCGAACAGGCAGAAGGCTTCATACACCATCGCCATCAGGCGGCGCCGGATGGTCGGGGTTTCGACCTTGACCGGATTAGTTGCTGGCGTTGCTGGCGCTGGTATTGCCTGGGCTGCTTGCATTGGATGCATTCTGTGGAGGAGAAACAGCAGTGGGAGCACCGGCTGGTGCGGGCGCGGTGGCAGGCGGCGTCGGAGCAGGGGTGGTAGCCGCCGTGGCCGCCGGCGGCGTCGGCAGGATGCAAGACGTTCCCCTCCGCATCGCGCCCGGCGGGCAGGGCACCGGCGCATCGATCATCGGCGAATGCGGCATCGCCGGCGCGCCCTGCGGCTTGGCGCCGGAACGCGCCAGCTTGCGTTTTTCTTCCTCGGACAGCTGATTGTAGCTTTCCCAGGTGGCGGCCTTGCGGCCCGGGTCGAGCCGGCGGGTCTTGTTGAAGTTCTCGCGCGCGAGGTTGCGCTGTTCCGGCGTCAGCCGCATCCATTCGCGCATGCGGTCGTGGACGCGCTGCTTCTCGGCCGGGCTCATCGAGCCGAAGCGGCTCGAGAGTTCGAGCCAGCGGCGCTTGCGCATGCCTTCCATCTGGTCCCACTCGGGCTTCAGGGGAGCGAGCGCGGCCTGCTGGCTGCGCGAGAGTTCGCGCCAGAGCGGCTTGTCGAGGGTCTTGGCAACCGGTTTGGCGCCGGCGGCGGTGGTGTCCGCCGCATTCACGCCGCGCGCGGCGGGCGCCGTCGATTCGGACCGGTTGTAGACCGCCCAAGTCGCGGCCCCGGCAATCAAGACCGCTGCCGCAGTTGCAACAACGGCGATGCGAGGCTTCGGAGCGGACTTCGTCATTGCTGGCGCTGTTGCGACTCCACGTAGGCGTTGAAACCATGGTCGAGGTAGGCGGTCAGCGGCAGCTCGTCGGCCAGCACGGCGGCGTCGATGTCGGCCAGGGCGGCAACGTGCTCCTGTTGCTCGTACTGGTAGACGCCGCCCATGCCGATGACCAGCGCCAGCATCGGGATCGCCACGCCGAGACGCGCCAGCGCCGGGCCGGTGAAGAGCGCATTGAAGTCGAACAGCGGACGCTTGGCCGGCTTGGAAGCAGCATCCGGCTTCCTGCGCGCCAGCGCGGCAGCGCGCGCGGCGGCCAGCCGGTCGGTGGTCGAGGCCGGCAGTGCGTCGAGGTTCTCGTTCAGGGCATGGCGTACCTTGTACGCGAAGTTGATGTCGTCCGTGTTCATAGCTTGATTCCCTTGGCCTTGAGCGCCGCGGCGAGGGTGTGGGTTGCGCGTGAGCAATGCGTCTTGACGCTTCCCTCGGAGCATCCCATCGCTTGGGCCGTTTCGGCCACGTCCATGTCCTGCCAGTAACGCATGAGGAAGGCTTCCCGTTGACGCGCTGGGAGCTTTTCTACCTCTTCATCGATCAGGCGCAAGGTTTGTGCGCGTTCGAATTGATCCGCGCTCGACTCCGCAGCGGCTGTCCCTTCCTCCGCTTCGTAGGAAGAAAGTATATCAAACTCCTCGTCGTCCCCCTCCTGGCGGCTGAAGCCCGAGAAAAGACTGATCCAGGTATTGCGAACCTTTTCGCGGCGGAAGTAGTCGAGGATAGTGGTCTGCAGGATGCGCTGGAACAGCATCGGCAGTTCCGCGGCCGGCTTGTCGCCGTATTTTTCGGCCAGCTTGATCATCGCATCCTGCACGATGTCGAGCGCCGATTCGTCCTTGCGCACCGCATACACCGCCTGCTTGAACGCACGCCGTTCGACATTCTCGAGGAAGTCGCTGAGTTCTTTGTCTGTGGCCATGCGTGGTTGAAAGGGCGTTTGGTGCGAATGCCGTGAGGAAAACTCACGAATCCTAGCAAAAAACCAAGTCGCGTGCATCCAAATCGCGCATTGTGGTCATTTTCAGGGGCGTCGAGGTGCGTGCAAAAAGTGCATGAAGTTAGTTGGAATGATTCGTTGTTGCGCCTGACACGCGTCGATAAGCTGGATCTACGATCAATGATTCCCGCTTCATCATGCCGCTCGATTCGACCCGCCAGGATTTCGACATCCGCCCTTTCGTCAACCAGCCGCTCGGCGCCGAGGTGCTCGGCCTCGATCTCGCCCGCCCGCTGAGCATCGACGATTTCGACCGCCTGCACCGCGCCCATCTGGAACACCACGTGCTGGTGTTCCGCGACCAGACCTTCACGCCGCAGCAGCAGGTCGAGTTCAGCCGCCGCTTCGGGGCGCTGCAGATCCACGTGCTGCGCCAGTTCCAGCTGGCCGAGGCGCCGGAAGTACTGATCATCTCCAACATCCGCGAAAACGACCAGCCGATCGGCCTGGGCGACGCCGGCCACTTCTGGCATTCCGACCTGTCCTATAAGGCGGTGCCGAGCCTGGGTTCGATGCTGCACGCGCAGGAATTGCCGAGCGAGGGCGGCGACACGCTGTTTGCCAACCAGCACGCGGCCTACGAGAGCCTGCCGGCCAAGCTCAAGCGCGAGATCGCCGGCCTCACCGCCGAGCACAGCTACCTGGCGCGCTATGAAGAGCTGCGTCAGCGCAATCCTTGGCGCCCGAAACTGACCCAGGAACAGATCGACGAAGTAGTGCCGGCGGTGCATCCGGTGGTGCGCACCCATCCGGACACCGGGCGCAAGGCGCTGTTCGTCAGCGAGCATTTCACGACGCGCATCCTGGGCGTATCGGAAGAGCGCAGCCGCGAGCTGCTCGACGCCCTGTTCGCGCACAGCACCCGTGACGAATTCGTCTATCGCCACCAATGGCAGGCGCGCGACCTGGTGTTCTGGGACAACCGCTCGCTGATGCACCTCGCCACCGCCTTTCCGCAAGAGCAGCGCCGCAAGCTCTACCGCACGACCATCGAGGGCGACGTCCCGTTCTGACCCTTTTACCAAGGCAACCATGATCAAGATGAAATTCACGGCCGCGGCCGTCGCGCTGGCCCTCGGTGTGTCCGGGGCGGCGCAGGCCGAAGGCAAGATCCGCATCGCCGAGCAGTTCGGCATCGTCTACCTGCTGCTGAACGTTGCGCAGGACCAGAAGCTGATCGAGAAGCACGGCAAGAAGCTGGGTGTCGATATCGACGTCGACTGGGTCAAGCTGTCGGGCGGCGCGGCGATCAACGATGCGCTGCTGTCGAACTCGATCGATGTCGCCAGCGCGGGACTGGGGCCGCTGTTCACGATCTGGGATCGCACCGCGGGACGCCAGAACGTGCGCGCGATCGCGTCGTTAGGCAATTTCCCGTTTTACCTGGTGAGCACCAATCCGGCGGTGAAGACCATCGCCGACTTCAGCCAGAAGGACCGCATCGCGCTGCCGGCCGTCACGGTGTCGGTGCAGGCGCGCATCCTGCAGATGGCCGCGGCCAAGCAGTGGGGCAAGGCCGAGTTCAAGAAGCTCGATCCGATCACGCAGACCTTGCCCCATCCGGATGCTGCGGCAGCCCTGATTGCGGGCAAGACCGAGCTGAACGCGCACTTCGGCAATCCACCGTTCCAGGAACAGGAGCTGGCCGGCAATCCGAATGCGAAGATCGTGTTGAATTCCTACGACGTGTTGGGCGGGCCGGCTTCGGCCACCGTGCTGTATGCGACCGAGAAGTACGTGAAGGAGAATCCGAAGACCTATCGCGCCTTCATCGATGCGCTGGGCGAGGCGGCACAACTGGCCTCGAACAACCCGGAAGCGGCGGCGGATGCCTATCTGCGTGTAAACAAGGGCAATATCGACCGCGCACTGCTCATCAAAGTCATCAAGAATCCGCAGGTGCAGTTCAAGGTGGCGCCGCAGAATACCCTCGTGATGGGTCAGTTCCTGCATGAAGTCGGGGCGATCAAGACCAAGCCGGCGAGCTGGCGCGATTACTTCTTTGCACACCCGGCGCTGGACAAGGGGAGCTGAGCAATGAGCCCGCTGAATCTGGTGCCACCACCGTCGCCCGCGCCGCTGCTGCGCCGAGCACGTTACGCTCGAATACAAGGGCGAGCACGGCGTGGTGCGTGCGACCGAGGATGTGAGTTTCGAGGTCTATGCCGGCGACCGCTTCGTGCTGCTGGGGCCGTCGGGGTGTGGGAAGTCTACCCTGCTGAAAGCGGTGGGCGGCTTCATTACGCCACAGGCGGGCAGCCTGACCTTGGGCGGGAAGGCGATCAGCAAACCAGGGCCGGACCGCATCGTCGTGTTCCAGGAATTCGACCAGCTGCCGCCGTGGAAGACGGTGCGGGAGAACGTCATGTTCCCCATGTTGGCCGGGGGCGTGAAGCGCAAGGAGGCGGATCAGCGGGCGCGTCACTGGCTTGGCAAGGTCGGGCTGGCAAGGTTTGCCGATGCTTACCCGCATACCTTGTCGGGCGGGATGAAGGCGCGGGTCGCGATTGCGCGGGCGCTGGCAATGCAGCCGGACGTGTTGCTGATGGATGAGCCGTTCGCGGCGCTCGATGCGCTGACACGGCGGACCATGCAGGAAGAGTTGCAGCAGCTATGGGACGAGATCGGGTTCACGATGCTGTTCGTGACGCACTCGATCGAGGAAGCGCTGGTGGTGGGGAACCGGATTTTATTGTTGTCGCCGCATCCGGGAAGGGTGAGGGCGGAGTTGAATAGTCATCAGTTCAGTTTGGCGAGTGCGGGAAGTGGCGAGTTTCAGGCGGCGACGCAGAGGATTCATGGGTTGTTGTTTGGTGGTGGGGTGACGCATGAGCCGGTTTCCCAACCCACGAAAGTCGTGAATGAATAATCCGCCGATTCGTGCCGAATACGTGCTGGAGACTGCAGCACCCGTGGCCGCGGTAGCGCAGCAACATGTCCACGCCATTTCGGATCTTGGCTGGTTGCGCAAGTTGGGCATGCTGGCGGTGATCGCCGTTATCTGGGAGTTAGTCGCCCGTTACTTCGATAACGACCTGCTGCTGCCGGGCGCCATCCAGACCGGCAAGGCGTTTGCCGAAGGCGTCGCCTCGGGCGAGCTGTGGGGCTATATCAGCGTGTCGCTGAAGATCCTGACGCAGGGCTTTGTGCTCGGTGTGATCGGGTCGTTCCTGCTGACCTGGCTTGCTGTCTCCAGCAAGGCCGGCCGCGAGCTGATCGATACGCTGACCTCGATGTTCAACCCGCTGCCGGCGATCGCGCTGCTGCCACTGGCGCTGCTGTGGTTCGGGCTCGGGAAGGGCAGCCTCTTGATGGTGCTCGTGCATTCGGTGCTGTGGCCGCTGACCCTGAACGCCACCGCGGGCTTCCGCTCGGTGCCCGAGACCTTGCGCATGGCCGGCCGCAACTACGGTCTCGGCGGGCTGCGGATGGTGCTGCAGATCCTGATTCCGGCGGCCTTGCCGAGCATTCTGTCCGGCCTGAAGATCGGCTGGGCGTTCGCATGGCGCACCCTGATCGCGGCCGAGCTGGTGTTCGGCAGCACCTCGGGGCAGGGTGGACTCGGCTGGTACATCTTCCAGAGCCGCAACGAACTGTTCACCGACAAGGTATTCGCCGGCCTGGCCGCCGTCATCCTCATCGGCCTGGCCATCGAGCACTTCGTGTTCCAGACCCTCGAACGCGTGACCGTCCGCCGCTGGGGCATGCAGCGCTGACTCCGGGTCTCCGTAGGGTGGGCGGATTTCCGCCCACGCGGTGATAGCTACATTTCGAGCAGCCGCACGGGCTGATCTCGCCGAGTTTGACCGCGTGGGCGGGAGACCCGCCCACCCTACGAACACCAACCGGGATCACGCACCATTTTGGTACAAGAAAAATAATCTTCCACACCGCTTGACCAAAATGGTGCAACGCAGTAATGTGTTCCGACGCTTTGCACCCCCAAAGCTCCCAAGTCATCCGGTCCAGGCCCAC
>Ga0265780_10012172_pt1 | contig 10106 bp, 5 predicted proteins | sample P1T30metagenome_FD_192432 | JGI IMG/M metagenome (GOLD analysis project Ga0265780, IMG submission 192432) | Plant litter microbial communities from East Loma Ridge, Irvine, California - P1 T30 | ecosystem: Environmental > Terrestrial > Plant litter > Unclassified | place: USA: California... | reverse complement strand
TCCCCGGAGTTGGCGGCCAGGCTGCTGTGCACATCGAAGCGGTACTGGTTGGTGCGCAGGCCCGCCGTGGTGCGCAGCCAGTCGGTCCAGCGCGTCATGTTTTCCACGTACAGGCCGAGGCTTGTTTCGACGATGTGGTCCTGGCGCGTCACGGACACCGTCTGCCGGTCGACAGTGCTGGCCAGGCCATTGAAGATATTGTCGTTCTGGACGTCCGCGCCCACGGTCCAGTCCGATGTCCTGTCGCCCAGGTGCCGGTGCCAGGTATGCCCGGCGTTGATGCCAGTCGTGACGCGCCGGTCCGGCTGCGCGAACTGGTCGCCGTTGACCGGGTCGTCCAGGTAGTACGTGAAGTTGGAGTAAAGCGCCAGCTGGTTGCGGATGATGTACGCACTTACTTTGGAGGCGGAATCTGCGTCCGTGCGGCGCCAGGCGCCGGAGACACTGAAGCGCTTCGACTCACCGCCGTCGGACGGGTCGACCGCGTCGAAGCGTCCCAGCGTGCCGGCTTCCACCGCCCGTTCGGGAATCTGGTCGGTTGAATTCCAGCGTGACTCCGACCCCATTGCGGTGACGCTCCAGCCATTGTTGGCATAGCCCTGGCTGAAGCGCAGCACCGCGTTCGCCTTGCGGTAGTCCTCGGCGCTGGTGAAGGGCCCGTCGTTATGCACCACCTCCAACGCATACAGCAGCGTGCCAGGCCCCACCTGCGGCGAACCGGCCACCGCCACACGGCCGTAGCCATCCTGGCCCGCGGTCACGGTCAGCACATCGCGCACCAGCCGGTTGACGTAGCCGATTTCGGCCGCGCCGGCGGAAGCGAAGTCGCCGGTGCGCGGCGAGTACGGACCCTTTTGATAATCGAGTTTCGACACCAGTTCGGGCATCAGGAAATTCAGGTCGGTCCAGCCCTGGCCGTGGGAGTGGCTGCGCTGGTTGACCGGCATGTCGTCGACAAACGTCGCCAGATCGGTGCCGTGATCGAGGTTGAAGCCGCGCAAGTAGAACTGGTTGGCCTTGCCTTCGCCACTGTGCTGGCTGACCACGAGCCCTGGTACGGCTTCGAGCACGTCGCCCGGCCGGTACGTGGTGCGCGCGGCCAGCGCCTTCTGGTCGATGCTGCCGGCACTGGCGGAATCGACCAGGCCGATCTCGCTGTTGCGGGAGCCCTCCACCAGCACGCGCTGGATCACGGGATCGTCGGCGCGGGCGGCGTTGCAGATGAACAGGACCGCCAGGGCGATCGGATGGAGCTTGACCATACAACCTATCGAATTGCCTGCTCGGGATGTGCGCGGTCGAACGTCAACGTGTGCGTGCCAGCGCCGTCCTTGACGTTGATGGTGTTGACCTGGTCGGCCAGGAAGTCGCTCATCACGTCGTCGTGGATGGTCGACACCTGCGCCAGCGATGTCGCCGGCGCCTCCTGGTAGACGGTGACGTTCTGCGTGTCGGCGGTCATGCCGACCCAGGTCAAGGGCACGCGCTTGCCGGCGCCGGCAAGCCAGAACTGGCGCTCCACGTACTGCCGGAACACGGCCTGGTCATCAAGGTCGCCCATGTCGAACTGGCGCTGATACAGATTCGACAGCAATGCCTCGACGTCATGCGACATATACGTGTGCACCACCTCCGTGCTGCCGGTGCGCGCGTTGAAACTGATTTCCGCGATCCCGGCGTGGAAATCATGGGCGCACACCGGCGCCGCCAGCGTACACGCCATCAAGGCCGCCCACCACTTCACGGCGTTTCCTTTTTCGGTTCCGCAGGCTTGAGCGGTGTCGCGTAGTCTTTCATCATGTCGTCGGTTGCGGTTTTGGTTTTGAACAGTTCGACCCGCGATGGCGTCAGCTTGCGCGGCCAGCTGTTGTTGCTTGTGTCGATGTCGGCGGTCTCCAGGAACGGGTCTTGCGTCAGGCCGGTCATCGCATCATCGAGGACCAGCAGTTTCGTCACTTTTTTGGCGTTGTAGCGCCAGATCTCGGCGGGAATGCGCTGGATGACCTTCTTGCCGCTGGCCAGCTGGATTTCCAGGATCAGCGGCGACACCAGCCCGCCCACGTTGGAAAAATCGACCAGGTACAGGTGCTTGCCCTGGCCGAGCAGCGATTTCTGCCAGTCTTCCAGGCCACCCAGTTCTTCCGCCGACTTGTTGCGCGCCGCATTTGTCACCGTGAAGTCGTCATGCGCATTATAGAAGTCCTTCAGCTCCGGATGCGTGTCCACGCGCCGCGGCAAGGTGCCGTGGTTGCGCTGGTCCGTGATCGACACTGGCTGTGCATCCTTCTGCGCCTTTTTCCATGCCTGCTCGGTCTCCGGGTTTTTCGAGTCCAGGCTCACTTCGGTGATGCCGTCGACGCTGATGTCGACCGCGTCGGTCGTATAAAACCAGCCGCGCCAGAACCAGTCGAGGTCCGTGCCCGACGCGTCTTCCATGGTGCGGAACAGATCGGCCGGCGTGGGGCGCTTGAACTTCCAGCGCTGCGCATACTGGCGAAAGGCGAAGTCGAACAGCTCGCGCCCCATCACCGTTTCGCGCAGGATGTTCAGCGCGGTGGCGGGCTTGGCGTAGGCGTTGTTACCGACCTGGGTGATCGACTCGGCGTTCGTCATGATCGGCTGCTGGCCGGTCGAACGCATGTACGGGGTGATGTTTTGCGGGACGCCGCGATTGGACGGATAGCCTTCTTCCCACGCCTGCTCGGCCAGGTACTGCAGGAAGCTGTTGACGCCTTCATCCATCCACGTCCACTGGCGCTCGTCGGAATTGACGATCATCGGAAAATAATTGTGGCCGGTCTCGTGGATGATCACACTGATGAGGCCATATTTGGTGCGCTTCGAGTACGTCAGGGCGCCGGTCTTCGCGTCCTTGACGGGACGCTGGCCATTAAAGGCCAACATCGGATACTCCATGCCGCCCACCGGGCCGTTGACGGAAATCGCGACCGGATACGGGTAGTCGAGCGCGTACTTGTTGTAGTTGTCGATCGTGTGGATCACGGCTTGCGTCGAATACTGGCCCCACAGCGGATTGGCTTCCTTCGGGTAGTACGACATGGCCACCACGTCGCTGGAATCCTTCTTGTAGCCCTGCGCATCCCAGATGAATTTGCGGCTCGACGCAAACGCAAAGTCGCGCACATTCGACGCCTTGAAGCGCCATGTCCTGGTGGCGGTGCTGCGTGACTTCTCGGCCGCTTCGGCTTCGGCCTGCGTGACGACGACCACTGGCGACTTCGCGGTCTTCGCGCGCGCGAGGCGTTCGGCTTGCGTCGATGTCAGCACCGCGCTGGCGTTCTGTAGTTCGCCGGTGGCCGCGACGATATGGTCGGCCGGGACGGTCAGAGAGACATCGTAGTCGCCGAATTCCAGCGTGAATTCGCCGCCGCCCAGGTACTGCTTGTTTTGCCAGCCGGCCGCATCGTAGTACGCCGCCATGCGCGGGAACCACTGGCCGATCTCAAAAATGTCGTTGCCGTCCTTGAAACGCTCGAAACCCATGCGCCGGCCCAGGACCGTGGTTTCCGGTATCTTGAAATGCCACGCCACGTCGAACGTGAAGCTCGCCCCCGGCTTCAAGGGCTGCTCCAGGTCGATGCGCATCATCGTGCCATTGACCGTGTGCCTGAGCGCGCGCCCGCCAGCGGTGATGCTGTCGATCGTGTCGCCACCATCGAAGGTACGGCTCTCCAGTGCGAAGCGCAGCGCCTCGTACTTCAGGCCTTCCGCTTCGCTCTTGGCCTTGCCCCAGGCTTCGCGCGAGGTTTGCGTGGTCGAGGTGCGGTTGTCGGAATTGGCGCCGAACGTGTTTTGATCGAGCTGCACCCACAGGTACGAGAGGGTGTCAGGCGAATGGTTATGGTAGGTGACGGTTTCAAGTCCGGTGATCGTGCGCGCGGCTTCATCGAGCGTGGCGCGGATCTTGTAGTCGGCGCGCTGCTGCCAGTACGCGTGGCCAGGCGCGCCGGAAGCCGTGCGGATGGTGGTGGGCGTCGGCAGGATTTCTTCGAGCTGGCGGAATTTGTCGTCCGCGACAGTGGCGGCGGAGGCGCTCGCGCAGATGGCGTAACAGAGTGCGGCGATATGGGTAAGTTTCATGGCTTGCTCATCAAAATGAATTGCCGGCAGCGGCGCTGATTGCGCGGCTGCCGGCGGGCTCTAGCTTTTACAGTGCTTATTCGGCGGGCTTGTCGTCAGCCTTGTCCGTCGACTTGTCACCGGCAGGTTTGAGCTTGGCGCCGTAGTCGCGCATCATGTCATCGCCACCGGCAGCGCGCGTTTTGTACAGTTCCACGCGCGATGGCGCGATCTTGCGCGGCCAGCTGTTGTTGCTGGTATCGGTGTCGGCGGTTTCCAGGTACGGGTCCTGCGTCAGGCCGACCATTGGTTCGTCGGTGACGATCAATTTGGTGATCTTCGTCGACGAATAGCGCCACACTTCAGCGGGAATGCGCTGGATGGTCTTCTTGCCGCTGGCCAGCTGGATCTCGAGCACCAGCGGCGTCACCAGCCCGCCGATGTTGGAAAAGTCGACCAGGTACAGGTGCTTGCCCTGTGCCAGCAGCGCTTTCTGCCAGTCTTCCAGGTCGGCGACCGACTCGGCGTACTTGTTGCGCGCCTGGTTGGTGACCGTGAAGTCATCGTGCTCGTTGTAGAAATCCTTCAGCTCCGGGTGCGACTCGACGCGCCGCGCCAGCGTGCCCTTGTTGCGCTGATCGGTGATCGAGACCGGCAATGCATCGTGCTGCGCCTTTTTCCAGGCCTGCTCGACTTCCGGATTCTTGGTGTCGATGCCCACCTCGGTGATGCCGTCCACGCTCACGTCAACATTGTCGATCGTGTAGAACCAGCCGCGCCAGAACCAGTCGAGGTCCGTGCCGGACGCGTCTTCCATCGTGCGGAAGAAGTCGGCGGGAGTGGGGCGCTTGAACTTCCAGCGCTGCGCGTATTCGCGGAAAGCGAAGTCGAACAGCTCGCGACCGAGTATGGTTTCACGCAGCACGATCAGCGCGGTGGTCGGCTTGGCGTATGCATTGAAACCCATCTGCACGACCGACTCCGAGTTGGTCATGATCGGCACCTGGTTTTTCGAGCGCATGTAGTCGACGATGGCGCGCGGTTCGCCACGCGATTGCGGGTAGTGCTCTTCCCATGCCTGCTCGGCCAGGTACTGGACAAAACTGTTCAGGCCTTCGTCCATCCACGTCCACTGGCGCTCGTCCGAGTTGACGATCATCGGAAAATAGTTGTGGCCCACTTCATGGATCACCACGCTGATGAGGCCATACTTGGTGCGCTTCGAGTAGGTCAGCGCGCCGGTCTTCTTGTCCTTGGTCGGGCGCGGGCCATTGAACGAAATCATCGGGTATTCCATGCCGCCCACCGGGCCGTTGACGGAAATCGCGGTCGGGTACGGGAAGTCGAAGGAGTACTTGTTGTACTGGTCGATGGTGTGGATGATCGCCTGCGTCGAATACTGTCCCCACAGCGGATTGCCTTCCTTTGGGTAGAAGGACATGGCCATGACATCGGTTGCGTCCTTCTTGAAGCCCTGCGCATCCCAGATGAATTTGCGGCTCGACGCAAACGCGAAGTCGCGCACGTTCTTCGCCTTGAAGTGCCAGGTTTTCGACGCGGTGCTGTGCGATTTCTCGGCTGCCGTCGCTTCCGCCTGCGTGACGATGACCACCGGCTGTTTGGCGGTCTTGGCCTGGCGCAGGCGCTCGCGCTGGGCAGAGGTGAGCACCGCATCGGCATTTTGCAGTTCGCCGGTGGCGGCGACAATATGGTCGGCGGGCACCGTCAGCTGGACGTCGTAGTCGCCAAACTCCAGCGTGAATTCGCCCGAACCGAGGAACTGCTTGTGCTGCCAGCCGTAGGTATCGTAGTAGGCGGCCATGCGCGGGAACCACTGGGCGATTTCGTATAAATCGTTTTTGTCTTCGTCGAACTTCTCGTAGCCGGAACGTCCGCCCAGCACTTTCTGTTCATTGATCTTGTAATTCCACTCGATCGAGAACGCCACGCGTGCGCCGGCTTTCAAAGGCTGGGGCAGGTCGATGCGCATCATCGTGCGGTTGATAATGTAGTGCAGGGGACGTCCGCTGGCGTCCTTGACGGCGCCGATGTTGTAGCCGCCGTCGAACACGCCGGCCTCCAGCGTCCCGCGCAGGCCGTCGAATTTCAGGCCGGCGTCGGCATCCTTGGCATTCGCCCAGGCTTCACGCGACATGACGGTGGCGGTGGTGCGCGCATCCGAATCCTTCTTGTAGATGTTCTGGTCCAGCTGCACCCACAGGTACGACAGGGCGTCGGGCGAGTTGTTGTGATAAGTGATCGTCTCGGCACCGGTGATGGTGCGGCGGGTTTCGTCGAGCGTCGCGCGGATGCTGTAATCGGCGCGCTGCTGCCAGTACGCGGTGCCCGGTGCGCCGGAAGCTGTGCGGATCGTGGTCGGCGTTGGCAGAATTTCTTCGAGCTGGCGGAATTTATCTTCCCGACCCGTGTTGGGCTCGGCGGCAAGCGTGGAAACGGCCAGGCCGAAGGTGGCCAGCGCGACGGTTGTGCGACTTATCAAACGAATCATCTTTTCCCTGTCTGTACATGCAATAGTCGAGCAAGCATTTTATTCTTTGTACATATGCAATGGTTTCCGGGTTTTGTAAAATTCCTGAAACATGCACAAGGCATTTGCTGCCGCGTTATCATAGCGTTAGTTTCTTTAGGTAAATAAAACCCTGCGGATCGCCATGGACATAAAGCCAATAATTCTGATCGTGGACAGTGCGTCCGAAAACCTGATGGCCATGAAGACCGTGCTGCGCGAGCGCTATACGGTGCGCATGGCTGCCAGTGGCGAGGGGGCGTTCCAGCAGATGAACGAGGTGCCGCACCCGGCACTGGTGGTGCTCGACGAGTCGTTGCCGGACATGGACGGGTATGCGGTGCTGCAGGAATTGCGCGCAAGTTTCCTGACCGCCGAGATTCCGGTGTTGATGCTGAGTGGGTCGGCCGATGCGTTTGGCGGTCGCAAGGCGCTGGAAGCGGGTGCTGTGGACGTATTGCGCAAACCGGTACTGTCGGATTTGTTGTTGGCACGCATCGCTACCCACCTCGAATTGATGCGTTTACGCAACGCTAGCCGGGATGAACCGGGTCGTGTGAACCGGCTTGTTACAGAGCGAACGAAACAAGTAGTCGAGGTGCGCGACGCTGCCATTATGGCAATTGCTTGCCTTGCGGAAGCTGGCGACACGAATACCGCGCGTCACGTGCGCCGCACGCAGCGCTATTTCACGACGCTGGCGCGCGAACTGCGGTTCCACCCAACGTACCGTCTCGAGCTGGGTGACCTCGACATCGCGCTGATGGCGCAGGCGGTGCCCTTGCATGACATTGGCAAGTTGCGCGTGCCGGACGCGATCCTGAACAAGCCGGGACGCCTGACCCCGGACGAATTCGAGGTCATGAAGCAGCACACCGTGTACGGCCGCGAAGCGATTGCTTCCGTGGCCGGGGCGCTCGGCGGCGACACGCGTTTTCTCCGCCACGCCCACGATATCGCCGGCTCGCACCAGGAAAAGTGGAACGGCACCGGCTACCCGGAGGGCCTGCAAGGGCTGGAGATCCCGTTGTCGGCGCGGCTGATGGCGGTGGCCGATGTCTACGATGCGCTCATTTCCGAGCGTGTCTACAAGCCGACTTTTACCCACGAAACCGCGATCGAACTGATCCGCCAGGGACGGGGTGAACACTTCGATCCGGACGTCGTCGATGCGCTGCTGGTGGTCGAAAACGAATTTCGGATGATTGCTGTCGACGCCTACGAACTTCACCAGGCGCCCGAGCCGCTGCCGTTCGGCGAGCGGCGCCAGCGCGCGCGGTAAGACTGCTTACGCGAAGCCGCGCACCGGCAGATCGGCGCCACGCTGGATCCAGTTCTTCGGCGAATAGGCGGTGCCGCCATCGGTCGCGTGCAACGTGAACGCATGGCGCGAGACAGGTGAACGATTCGGCGCGCTGTAATGCGGCAGCAGCCCGTGAAAACAGATCAGCGTGCCCGCCTTCGCTGGCAGCGCCACCGCGACGCTGTCGTCCGGCCACGGCGTCGTGTCCAGTTTTTCCATTGTGATGACATCTCCCTCGCGCACGAAGCGCTCGCGCAGCGGGCCACGATGGCCGCCTGGTTCGGCCCACAGGCAGCCGTTGTCGACGGTCGCATCTTCCAGCGCGAACCAGAAGGTCGTCACGCTGATGGGCGTGGAATCGAAGAACGTCGCGTCCTGGTGCCAGCGCACTTCGCCGCCAATGCCAGGCTGCTTGAAGATGTACTGGGCCTGCCAGACTTTCGGATCCATCAGGCCCAGGTCGCCGGCCAGCACCGCCAGTTTGGGGTCGCGGGTAAACGCCGCAAACACCGGATCGAGGTCGTGCATCGCATGGCCGATCTTGTTGATCGACAGGGCCTTGGCCTGCTTCAGCTGGCCGTCCGGTCCGAACGCCTCTTCTTCAAAAAAGCAGCGCACCGTATTGTCCGAGCCAAGGAACCAGGCGTCGCTGGCGGCTTCCTGGTCGCGCGTGGTGAAGATGGTGCGTGACTCGCTAGGGTCAAAGGCGTCGACGATCTGCTCGGCGCGTGCGCGCAGCTGCGCGATCTCGTCAGGGCTTTTGAAATCGGGAAGGATGATGTAGCCGTCGCGCTGCCAGGCGGCGCTTTGTTCAGGTGTCAGCATGATGGAAATCCTGGTTGAGTGTGCCGGATTGTACGACAGGCGCCACTACGTAACCTGACGTATGGTCTCCGGCGGCCGCGATGGCGATGATGGCTGCACGTCCGATTCATTCCATCACCACGAGGCCAATATGTCGAACCGCCGCACTTTCCTCCATTGCGCCACGCGCATCGCCACTGGCGCCGCCCTGCTGGCAAGCGGCTTGTCCGCGCAGGCTGCCGACACCATCAAGGTCGGCATCCTGCATTCGCTGTCTGGCACGATGGCGATTTCCGAAACGTCGCTGAAGGACGTGGCGCTGATGGCGATCGACGAGATCAACGCCAGGGGCGGGGTGCTGGGCAAGCAGCTCCAACCGGTGATTGTCGACCCGGCGTCGAACTGGCCGCTGTTCGCTGAAAAGGCGCGCGAGCTCATTGCCAAGGACAAGGTGGTCGCGGTGTTCGGCTGCTGGACGTCGGTGTCGCGCAAGTCGGTGCTGCCGGTGGTCAAGGAGCTCAACGGCCTGCTGTTCTACCCGGTGCAGTATGAAGGCGAAGAGCTGGAAAAGAATGTGTTTTATACGGGCGCCGCGCCGAACCAGCAGGCCATTCCCGCGCTTGAATACGTGATGAGCAAGGATGGCGGCGGCGCGCGGCGCTTCGTGCTGCTGGGGACCGATTACGTCTACCCGCGCACCACCAACAAGATCCTGCGCGCCTACCTGCACACCAAGGGCATCCAGGATGCCGACATCCAGGAGCTGTACACGCCGTTCGGTCACGCCGATTACCAGACCATCGTCGCGAACATCAAGAAGTTCTCCGCCGGTGGCAAGACCGCGGTGATCTCCACCATCAACGGCGACTCGAACGTCCCGTTCTACAAGGAGCTGGGCAACGCTGGACTAAAAGCCACGGACGTCCCGGTGGTGGCGTTCTCGGTGGGCGAAGAAGAGCTGCGCGGCGTCGACACCAAGCCGCTGGTCGGCCACCTCGCGGCGTGGAATTATTTCGAGTCGGTGAAGAACCCGACCAACGCCGACTTCGTCAAGAAATGGAAAGCGTACGCGGTGGCCAAAAAGCTGCCCAACGCCGCCACGGCGGTGACCAACGACCCGATGGAAGCGACGTATGTCGGCATCCACATGTGGGCGCAGGCGGTGGAGAAGGCAAAGTCGACCGACACCGCCAAGGTGATCGCCGCGATGGGCGGCCAGAGTTTCAAGGCGCCGTCCGGGTACACGCTGGTGATGGATGCGACCAACCACCATTTGCACAAGCCGGTGATGATTGGCGAGATCAAGGGCGATGGACAGTTCAATGTGGTCTGGAAGAGCAAGGAGGCGATCCGCGCGCAGCCGTGGAGCCCGTATATCAAGGGGAATGAGGC
>Ga0265780_10012170_pt1 | contig 10107 bp, 8 predicted proteins | sample P1T30metagenome_FD_192432 | JGI IMG/M metagenome (GOLD analysis project Ga0265780, IMG submission 192432) | Plant litter microbial communities from East Loma Ridge, Irvine, California - P1 T30 | ecosystem: Environmental > Terrestrial > Plant litter > Unclassified | place: USA: California... | reverse complement strand
TCGTGGAGTCTGGGGGTGTTATTAGGGAAGACATCAGGAGATAGAGGAGAGCTTACACTTTGCCGCAGATGCCGGCTTTTGTTGCATCAACCAGAATGTTGGGGCCTATTCGGCGTGGGCCGAAGGCGGTGATCTTTTCAATGACATCTGTCCATATCTCCTTCTGGCCCTTCGCTTCCTCGAACGCCTGCTTGAGCTGCTTCTTGAAGTCGACGAGGCTCAGGGTGTGGCCCATCTCGCGCTGTTCCGCCTCTTGCATACCGTCATCCTCGCTCGATGTGATTTCAGGGTGGAGGTTAGCATCAGTCCGTCCTTCTTCCTCTGCTCTCCTCTCGGCGTACAAGCGCTTGATGGCACCAGCATTCTTGCTGAGGAATTCGGTCACAGTCAATGGAATCGGTTGTACTCGCAGGCGAACAGATACATGCTTGCCGGCGGTTTCACCAATGACGGTACCTCGTGGTAGATTTGGGTCCTTTGGAGGGTTCATCTCCGCGGCAGAGATGATGGTTTCGCGGTATGGCACAATAGGCTCGCCAGCCTGAACCTCGCATTTTGCGAAGCGCTCGCGTAGATCTTTCAGACACCTCTCCAGATGCAACTCACCTGCTGTGAGGATGACATGCTCTCCGTTCGGCAGCTGTTCGTACTCGGCGCATGGATCGCTTTGTACCAGCAGCTTCAAGCCCTTGATCATTTTGTCGAGGTCGTACGGATTCTCTGGCTCAAGCGCAACACGGACGATAGGTTGTGTACCCATCTGCACACCAGCTAGGTTGACGGAGCCAGGTAATTGCGAGCAAAGCGTGCCCGACTTGAGAACATGGCCCTCCAGACCACCAATACCAAAGACGACACCAGCTGGTACTGTCGTCAAGGGCTCTAGACCTCGACCCATCATGAGGTAGAGCGCAGTGACCTTGACCTTTTGAGGCTCTGGCGCGGCATGGGGATTAGCAGGTGTGAACTTTGGCCCGAGAACGTAAACCTCGTCGCCAACACTGAGAGTACCCGAAAAGATACGTGCAAAGCCGATAAGATGTTCCGCGTCCTCGTTGACTACTGGCGTCTCTTCCTCAGGAGTTTCGGTCTCGCTGATGGCTGCTGAGCTCAAAGCTTCGGTAACACTGCCAACATCGGGCTCGCCATTCGAAACTGCTTGTTGCCGCGCAATCTCAGCTCGCTTCTTCCGGCCCAACTCGCGGGCTTCCTCGGCTGTGAGTGCACCACCTCTTCGCTTGTTGTGCGGCATCTCACTTTCTGGGACGGAGATGATCTTGCTCACGTAGGCGACGACGGGGGCATCTTTAGACGTCTCAAACTTGGTCATCGCATCGCGAACCTCTGGAGCAACGTAGTCTGCACCCGGAGAGCTGTCAATTATTTCCGGCATTCTCTCCGCTTGAGCTTTCGATGGTGGAGGCAGATACTCGGTGACTGACACCAGCAGTGCGGTCGATAAAGGCAGCCACGCAGCGAAGAGGGCGGTCAAGACGGCGCGAGGGTCTCGGGAACGAAGAACATGTGCTGGGAGATTGAGATTCAAGGACTTTGTGATCTTCTCGACCATGGTGGCATCTCTGTACAGGACGTATGAGTATATTGAAGAGGTATGTACAGGGCAAGCAGAAGATGGGAATCGCAAGAGAAAGGAAATCCACGCACCCCTTGCCATTGTTACCTCCCGTCGTAGCGTCGTAAATGGCCCATATGTTCTCCAATACTAGCTGGACAAACATGGGCTTGAGGTGTCTGCCTTTGAGATGTTTTGAGCCCAGGACGCGCTTGGTCTTGGGATCTAAGTAGTAGTCGCCCCACAGTACCTTTTCGAGAACAGAACGCTTGATGCCCAGCTTGCGCTCATAGAGGCTCGCGAACTGCCTCACTGTGAAGGCCCAGCCATCGATGGCACTGCCAAAGATGACGTTGTTCCTTTCGGGCGCGAAGTAGATATCTTCGTCGCCCTTCTCCTCGTACTCGGCGGGCGTGTTGGTGGTGTCTATGCCGTCGCCGTTCTCTAGTATGGACGTGGTCCTGGTGTCATTTTTTTCAGTTGCTACAGCATTGAGTCGGTCCTCCATCTTCTCTCGCCAGCGCAAGTCGTCTTCCATGCGCTCGCCCTGGTAGAAGCTGCCCATGACGGCATTTACCTGTTCGACGAGTTTGTTCAGATGTGTGTGTGCCTCGCCCGGGCTCATCTTCAGCTCTGTGATTAGTCTGTCCATTTTGTTAATGACGAGCAAGGGCTTCAGTTTCTCGATCCACGTCTGTCGCAGCACGGTGACAGTCTGACTACACACGCCCTCTACGGCGTCGACGAGCACGACAGCGCCATCGCAGAGACGCGATGCTGTGGAGACTTCGTAGCTGAAGTCAATATGGCCTGGCGAGTCTATGACATTGATCAGGAACTCCTTCTGCTCTGGCTGGGCATCGGGGGCGGACCGGCGCAGCAGCGAGAAGAAGAGGGATATGGCAGACGACTCCATGGTGATGCCGCGTAATTGTTCATCCGGGCGCGAGTCTAGGTAGCGGATCTTGCCGGCGAGCTTGGGCGATATGATGCCGTTGGTGGCAATGAGGGCGTCTGTGAGGGAGGTTTTGCCATGGTCCTGCCTGGTTCAGCAACATGCTGGGTGTTTTGGTGGCGGCGCATACTCACGACGTGGGCCATGATGCAAATGTTGCGCACATTGTCAGCTGATTGCTGCAGCTGAATCAGCTTCTCTGGCGGGACCACAGGCATGTGGCGTGGTGGTGCGTATGTGCGGGTTCAGACTTGGCAGGCGCGACGGTGGTGTCGAGGGCCCGAGGGGTAGTATGGCGAGGCAACGCTGTGAGTCGCCGGGCCCATGCGTTGCCTTCCCCTGTCGCTCCTGCCGCGCCGTCCATGTCCCAAAACAGCACGTAATATACCAACGCCCGTCCATTATTGCGCCCCTAACGCCCTTCACCCGCACACACTGCCCCTCTAACCCCTCTGGATGTAATTGGCAAGCATGGCCACCACGGGGGAAGGCGCGCAGCCGCCACCACCTGCGACTCCGCTCAACATGCGCTCAGCTGGCATGGAGCTGGATGCGCCCGCGCAGCCCCAAATCGACAGCATCAAGGCGGCGAGTGCGGCCATGGGCGTCATGTCGCCCGTCAGCCAGAACGGCTGCTTCGAGTTTGACCGCATCATCAAGGCCGGCAACGTGGTGAAGCGCACGCGCAAGACCAGAGTGAGTACTATGTATGCAGGGTCCACGCAAGGGCTCCTGCTAACAGCTGCAGTCCTGGAAGCCCGTCTACATTGTCCTGCGCCCCAACTGCCTCTCCATATACAGAGACAAGAATGAGACCAAGCTGCGCCACCAGATCAACCTCGCCGAGATCACCGCCGTGGCGCGCCAGCGGGACGAGAAGAAGAAGATGGACCACGTCTTTGGCATATTCTCGCCCGCCCGTAACTACCACCTTGGTGCAGCAAGCGACAAGGAGGCACAGCAATGGGTCGACCTCATACGAGCCGAGGCGCGCATCGACGAGGAGGAGGGCGAGATGACGCTCGTGAGCCCGAATGCCAAGACGACCTTCACCGGCTCCGACCGCGCCCGGAGGCATGTCGTGAGCCCCAACCTCATGTCCAGCTCCTCCGAGGCCGAGCCGAGGCCGTCGAGCTCCATTGCCCGAGAAGCCATGCACAGCGCCCGACGCGAATCGCAGACGCTCAACTACTCGGGCAACGAGCGCGCCTCCGTCTCGGATTTCGACTTTTCCGATACCGGCGGTCTTACCTCTACTACCTCGTTGCCGCCGAGAAAGCCGCAGCTGAAGCGCAATGTCAGCCAGCAGAGCAACATCGGCACCACCCCCGATGACGAACGCGTTGTATACCACGGCTGGCTGTACGTCCTCAAATCAAAGCGCGGCGTGCGCCAGTGGAAGAAGGTTTGGGTCGTCCTGCGACCCAAGGGACTCGCCCTCTACAAGTCCGACGAGGAGTACTCTGCAACCCACATCATCCCCTTCTCGGGCATCATCGACGCCGTCGACATCGACCCCGTGTCCCGCAGCAAGCAGTACTGCATGCAAGTCATTTCCGAGGAGAAGAACTTCCGCTTCTGCGCACCCGACGAAGACACGCTGTCGAAATGGCTCGGCTCCTTCAAGAGCTTGCTCATCCGGCGCAAAGACGCCCAGCAGAAGCGCGCAGTGCAGTTTGGTTCGCCAACAGGTCCCGCTCAGACGCCTGTGAAGGGCATTCCCTCGCCGCAAATACAGCCGCCGACGCCCACACCCACCCAGACACAAACACCACAGGCGACGTCGTAATCCCGTCATCTCTCTCTCTCTTTTTTGTCAATAGGCTGGCCGCACATACACATCACTCTAATTGCCCACGCACCTCATCTCTTTGCATCCACCCTACCCTTCACGATCGCCATGATTTACGACTGCTTGTTTTATGCCCCATGGGCTCACCCACTTTGATACCTCGTGTTGGATACTTGAAATTTTTGACTTAGCATAACACATGTTTCCTTTTTGTTATGTAAGCTAAGCTAGTATGGGGAAAACGAATAGTCTGCATTGTAGCATGAATTTTTAATACTGCTGTTGAGTCTGAGTTTGGGTCTGCATGAAGTGTGTGTGATGTCAATGTTGTTTTATGGTTCCTGGGGGTCAATGCATTGGGATATGCTAATAGCAAACATTGCAGTACTGCCCGATGAGTCGAGGATATGTCAATTACTTATTGAATGTGCTGAGATTCTTTGAGACCTACCAAGTCAACGTATGAATTCCCGCTCCGTGTCACCACATCCCCGCCAGCCCCTCGGACGTTGGACCTAACAAGTCTTTTCACCAAATTTCCCTCCGCTTGCAAAAATCAATCCTGCACTCATTAAATCTCCTCGAGCTTGCAGAAATTCATCCCATGTTCATATCAATACAATACACGCTAACGTCCAAAAAACCCGTCTCTCGCAAGATTCCCGCAATCCCCTGTCGCGTACTAACATGTTAAGTCTTGGGTATACATGTTCGTGTAACGCGACAGCTGCGCTTTACTACTAGCTTAGACGCGCGCATAAATTATTGCACAATAAAAGTAAAAACATCCTTCTTGATATGTTGTATCTTTAGATAATGCCGTCCTACAATCCTCTTATTAATAAACATAGAGTGTGTTGTCTTGGCTTACTCGTGTATGGATTCTCGCGCCTACTAGAGCGCGCAATGCAGAGTTATAGATATAAAGATGTGAAGATGATATACCTAACATTATAACAGACATATATTAAAGTAGATTTAACACTATTCTGACATATGTTGAGATAGCTTCATATAGCTCTAACATGTTTTAGGCCTTGATATCCTCACATCTAGGTATCTGCGACCCTATACCCGGGCGCTACGGTAGGTTAGAGCAGTTAAGGATCCGCAACAACTCTTTTTCGCAAAAAGAATGAGGGTCTGGGACTGTAGGCTCTCTTGCAACTCCCGGCAGAGACGAGTGAGTAGTAAGCTTTGCGTGGCACGGATAAATGCTAGTAGGACAGATCGCTGAGTTGTACTGTTGATAGACTTGACTTCAATGTAATTCAAGGAGACCATCAGGCACGTGCGAAGCAGATGTTGTCAAATCCGCAGATTGATAGTATTCACTAATTTTGCTATCTTCAGTTTTCCAGTTAGCTCTATTGATTTCAGCTCTGCCTTATAGACATCGTCGCAACTTCGTATTTCGCTAGCACTAGCTTTGTAGATAGAATTTCATAGAATAAAAGAGCGAAGCTGCTGTTTCTACGTACAATTAATAGGCCTGTTAACTTTAGGTTGTTTACAATACTTTGCTGCGTACTAATAAGCTACCAGTTCTACACAGGCTTGTGTAAGATAGAAATAGTACGTGTTAAATACGAGGTTACGAGCACGTATAAATCGTTGCAATATTCTTGTAATATACTTCTTTTCTAGTTTTATCCTACTCGACACGGACATGGGAAGAACATGAGAAGAACACTGAGTAGTTCACTGTGACATTCTAGACACATGAAAAGATATGCAGTGATTTCATTTGGACACCCAAGACCTCCACATATGATAGTAAAAGCTGGACATGACGAGTGAAATTTCATCAATCTAACACTCCAATTCAGAACATTCCTTTCACTACAGAGTCACACTGCCCCATCACGACGTCATCCAGACCGACCAGTCGCCCATGCAATCACTCAAGCTCGCGGTCCTCCACTAGCTTACAGTCCCCAACCATGGACTCCCCCCTTCTCTACAAAGTCTCCTCGCACCTGCCGTTCGAGTCCTCCCTCCACCACTGCTGGAATCACCCGCTCAACCACTCCGTTGAACTCTCGACTCTCACACGCTTCCACCACAACCTTGCTACATATTTAGCACACCCCTATTTACGATTGTCTCAATCTGTTTATCATGCCATCTCTCATCATGGCCCGCTCACTCCTCAAACTCGCCGACTTGGTCGCCCTGCCCTTTGGCAACACGCCCGCGGACGCGCGCTCAGTCTCCACTTCTTCCATGAAGCCGTGTGATTCGGGATATAGCTCCGACATTGATCAAGGTACCATCATCTCGCTCTCGAGTATCTCAGGGGCATGTCCTAATAAGCATCTAGACAAGCTGCAATCCTCCAATCGTCCGAAGAAAGACCCGGATCGCATTACTGTCCGCCATGAGCACATGCTATATGGCGGCCTCGCACTGTCTATCCTTGGCCTCATCGACAAGAATCTCATTACTCCGGTGGTCATGGGGATGGCTGGTGCCGCTCTCCTGATTCCTATCTTTCGACCAACTATCGGACTGGAGCGCGTCTTGGACTTGTCTGCCTTTCGATTTCAGTCGAAGCGCGAGGCTGAGGTTCGGGATGTTGCCGAGAATATTGGCCTTCAAGAATTCAAGAACATTAATCGCGAGGTGATCGTGTACCTCGACCGTGAGACGGTCGAGTATGTTGAGCGCCATGTCATCGAATATGTTGACTGCGATGTCATCCAGTATATCGAACGCGATGTCATCAGGGAGGTGGAGAAGCCTGTTCATCACTACATTGTCAAGACCGAGATTATCGAGAAGCCAGTCACTCGCTTCGAGACTGTTTTCGTCCAGACACCGACGCCTGATCATGTCGATGCAGGAGTACAGGCCAACTTCACGCCAAAGACTCCAATCACGAAGGAGATGCCCGTGCCTCGAGTTGAGCAGAAGAAGGAGGGACAGACTGAGAAGAAGGACCGCAAGCATCGCGGTGGTAAGAAACATCGGAAACAGCACACTACCAACCGTGTCTCTTCCACGATCACCGCTTCTCCAATTGACCCGACTTCGACACTTGCCGCAACCTCAGGTTTGGAAGATATTTCGACATCTGGCGAGACACCGGTCAAAGAGGAGATATCAAGCACCTCTGACGTTGAGATTCAACCTATCTTCATTCGCACTACCGCTGCACAGAAAGAAGGCATGCGCATCGCACAGGAGGCCCGCGATCGAACACGCAAGCCTGGCGGTATACCACCCCGAGTCAAAATCGTCAAGGATGAGCAGGAGACTGACCTCCCACTCCACGAGCACGACACTTTGAGGGATCTAATGGCTCGGAGGGTGGCAGAGATGGACGCAGCTGATCAGGAATACCTGCCTATGCCTCAACCATACCCAGGCAGTCATGCTACCCGACAAAAATTTGACCCTCTTTTTGCCGTACGAGACTCGTTTTCCCACTATGGCCAGCAACTCCCAAACCCTCACACCTGGGGCGAGACCCCGATCAAGCACCTCTTTGTCTCCATTACAGTCAAGGGCGCGTGGCTTTACTTGACACCAGAGGCGTCCTACGTCTTCCGCTGGCACGTCAAGAACTCAGTCTGGTACTGTGAGGATTACGGGTTTGGCTTCTACCAGACGGAGCGCGAGGTGAAAAAGGCACCGTTGTTCCAATACTTCTACGCCGATTTGACTGTTCCCAATCGAGGTGAGAAGGTGACCGGAGTCCGACGCAGCGGACGAACTGAAGGCCCGTTCTGGGCCCAGGCTATCGCGGACTGCGCGGCAGAGTTGGAGAAGAACATGAGTGCTGAGCAGAAAGCCCAACGGGCCGCACAGAAGATGCAACAGGAGGCCTACGAGCAGCAGATCAAGGCAGAGGAGTTCAAGCGGCATTTCCAGCAGCAAGAAGACCAGTGGCGAGCGGACCGCCCGGCGCCACACATGCCGAAGCAGTTTGATGGAAACAACCCTTCTTTCCGAGCTGCTCGGGAGAATTATCATCGAGCTCATCCCCAGTCACAGCAGACTCCGCAGATGCCGAAGCAGAGCGGCTATAACAATGCCCAGTACAACACTGCTCAGGAGCCTCGACAGGCCCCGCAGATGCCGAAGCAGGGCGGTTATAACAACGCCCAGGACCGAAATCTTCAACAAGCACCGCAGATGCCAAAGCAGTTCGATTTCAACGGCGCCCAATACCGCCCTGCTCAGCCGCCTCAAAAGGGTGCTTCTCCCCAGTCTCGACCAAAAGCCCGTGCTCATGCTCCTCCTCGCGCGCCCAAGGTGACACTACAGCAAACTGCCGCAGAAGATGCTCGCAAGGCAGCGGAGCGGGTGGCGAGCTGGGCGTCTGCAGAGCGGATGGCGGGCTTCACGCGCACTGCCGAGGAGAGGGCGGAAGCGCGTTTTAGAGAGAAGAAGTCCTAGACGGAGTGAAGGGTGTTATACTTCTTGCGAACTCGCTTGGAGACATAAGGGAAATGGTCGGGACTAAGACTTGGAGGATATAGATTGGGAAATCTCTTGACAGTGTTTGGACTTACCTTACTATACGGAGTGACTTGTTTAATGTACAGTTGGCGTTTGTAAAATTGGCTACGGCCGGGAGGGCAATGGACACTTGGTCTACATTTCTTCGCACAAGAGTGGAATTTGCCTAATAGATGTCGGAGAGAAACAAGACTACATATCAAACTTGACTCTGCCGCTTTATGTGCTAGTGAGATGCATTACGCTGGCTACTTGGAGGCCCAATGCATAATTTGGCAAGGCTGAAGTGCATTGTTCTCTCCAGTGCAATAGAATGGTACGTATTTTAGAGCTGCTCAAGATAAAAAACCACGAAGAACATGGAGCGAATGATCGGATCACGTTAAGGTGCTTTGAGTACTTGATTTATAATATTGCGCGTATCTAGACAATCTAGCTCAGAAGGTCCAGAGGTAATGCAATTATTCCTGCCAGACTTGAATGGCATTTTAGGACATTTTCCTTGAGTTTGCAGAAACTATTCCTATAATATCGATTTCGTGTTTACATTCAAAAACCTATCTACCTATGTAATTGCAAGATTCTTGCAAGATCTATCGCATCTCGTTTCGTACTGATAAGATATCCAGTCTATATAGGTTCGTGTGTAATATAATAGCTGCAATTTAATACTAAGTTAGATTTGCGCACGAGTTATTGAATAATGAAAACATCTCTCTTCATATCTTGTATCTTTAGCACATCGAAGATTATGCCGTCAATAAGATCAAGAGTCTGGCCAATACCTATACGCTTGTAGACTTTTATTCCATCCACAACTCTCTCCTCAACAAGCATGAAGTATATTATCTTAGCTTTGCCATCCATGGATTCTCTTACCCACCAGGGTAGATCGGTGCGGTTGGCGGTGCTGTGTTGCATCAAAATAACGGCCATGCACTCCTTCGTGTCATCTTCAAGCTGTATGTCGTAATCCCAGTGGCCGCTACCCACATGTCGATGCGATTGATCATATACATCCAGTTCTCGTCGCAAGTTTGGGTTGGTATATGGGGGTCTGATGTCGCAACTACGGCGACAAAGCAACTTAGTACAAAATGCTTCTATTCGCATGCGGATGTCTCGACATGGTCGAATCGGGTCGTAGTCCGACGCATACTTGATGTCGAGCAAGCTTGCCTGGACGTCTATATCACCCTGATTTCCTTCCTTGATGGCCAAAGTTGTGACGGTTTTTCTGGTGTAGTTGTTGGTAGCGTGTATAGCATCTTGATTGGTCCTCTTCTACTAGCCCATGACCAAGTTGGAGCTACGGAGGAG
>Ga0265780_10012168_pt1 | contig 10108 bp, 7 predicted proteins | sample P1T30metagenome_FD_192432 | JGI IMG/M metagenome (GOLD analysis project Ga0265780, IMG submission 192432) | Plant litter microbial communities from East Loma Ridge, Irvine, California - P1 T30 | ecosystem: Environmental > Terrestrial > Plant litter > Unclassified | place: USA: California... | reverse complement strand
AGCAGATTGATACGGTTTGTATGAGTTTGTACAAGAGGCAGTATCCCAAGGTATGTCATTTGTTCTGTCAAAATGGATGTTGCTAATTATCAGTGGAGCGAAGAGTTCAAGCCTCAAGCTCGACTTGAGAATGTCGAGGAGGATGATGAGATGGACATGGAATAGACAGACTTGACCACTTTGATACGAGCATGTAATTCTTGCTGACCCGGACCTTACTATCTTTGACACATCTTCAACCAGTCTGAATTCAATGTTCGCGCCTTGGAATCGTAAAATCATTGCATTTCGTAATCATCTATAGCTGTACAATGTACAAAATCAACATGTAGTATAACTGATCGACAGTATTGTATCTAGTATGACAGTCGTACAATCAGAAGCTTTACCTAGCCTCAGCAAGCGCACTAAGCGATTGCATAGCAGGTGGATTCCTAGCAGCAGCCGCAGCGGCCATAGTAGCCTGAGCTGCCGCTTGTGAAATCTCAAGATCGTTCAGTTCATCCGTACAGAATGGATGTTGAAGTAATTCAGCGGCGGTAGGTCGGGCAGAGTGATCAAGGTCGAATGTCCTATTGAGGAACTGGGCAGTCTCGGGGGAAATATCGTTTGGTAGAGCCGGGGCTGCGTATTTTCCAATCTATAATCAGTGCTACTCCATGATCGAAATGGAGGACATACTTGGTACATTGCCTGGAGCTGGTTGAGATCTGGCCAGGGATGTGAACCGGTCAACATCTCTACTACCAGACATCCTACACTCCAAATATCGGCTTTAGAAGAATGACCAGTCTGCTTGACTACCTCCGGAGCCATCCAAAAGACTGATCCCTGGAGTGACTGTCGATTCTGAGCCCCTCGACCATTCGTGTTGAGCAGATCTAAGAGTCAGATCATGATCTAAGGAAAGAGGAGGAGACTCACTACTCTCGACCTTCTTTGAGATACCGAAATCGGAAATCTTGATTCCTCCCTTGTTGTCGACCAATATATTGGCGCCCTTGATATCTCGATGAATGATATCCCGCGCATGTAGGTACTCGAGACCAGTGAGGATTTGCCGTACGAATCGCTTGACTAGAGCTTCTTCGAATGCCCCGTATTTGTTCAGGAGGGCAGCGACTGATCCTCCAGGTACGTATTCTAAGAAAATATTGTAAAAGTCTCCATCAGTCGAAGAGTCTGCAAGTCAGTTCCACATATAGAAAATGTCTCGAATGACTTACCAAGGTACTGGACGATGTTGTCGTGCTGTAGCTCCTTCAAGAGCTCGATCTCTCGCTCGAGTGCATCAACCATACCCTTTGTTCTCACTGATGTTCTGTTCTTTCCAAGCTCGACCTGCTTGACAGCCATCAACAAACCAGAATGAGAGTCCATTCCAAGGAAGACAGAGCCGAAAGAACCAGCACCAATCAAAGCACCTTTGATCCACTTTATGATTCGTTTAGCTGTCGGTCAGCTGTGCCTTCAACAAGTCTGCCAGCCTTAAGACTTACATCCAGTACTCATGTATGCCTTTCCATGATCGGCATCTTCATCAGCCACAGACTCGTCTTCATCCTCATCGGTACTTTCACCTTCACTACTATCTTCCTCTTCCTCCTCTTCAGAAGCTTCATCCTCCCCGTCCTCATCACCTTCATCCTCGTCAGCCTCTGAGGTCGGCGCAATAGGGTCTTCGATTGCAGCTGGGACATGAATATCCGCCAATTCTTCTTCGTCATCACTCTCTGCGAAAGTGATTCGGCTAGCACGACGGTTTTCTACATCGGCAGTGATCATGTCGACCGTGAGGATACTCGCTGTATCGGACTTGTCCCGATTCTTGCGTAATTGGGACAACATTGACAATCTTGATCGAGATGACCCAGCAGATCCACGTCGAGCCAACATGATGGACTTTGGTCGAGCTCGGGATACTGTAGGTATACTTGGATCGGACTGCTTGGGTCTGGGTGAAGGCACGTGAGCCATACCTTGTAGATCGGATTGACTCTTGCCATCGGTCGGAGAGAAGGCTTGGAGTGACTCGGATAGACTTTCAGTCGCGGGCTCGAAGGGCGGTAGAAGGGGTGGTTGACTTTCGCTTGAAGCTCCAGTGGTCGGTCGATCACTGACGCTCTCAGTCTCGATGGACAGATTCGATCTAGGTAAACCCTCAACCTCATTGTCTTCTTCGAGGATGGTTTCGGCGGGTGGAGATGCCGTAAACGACTTGGAAGTCGATAAAGACATAGATCTTCTGGACTGTGGCGATTTGTCGAGGCTCTGCCTCTTCTCTGGACTCTTCTTCTCTGGACTTTGCCTCTTCTCCAAGCTCTGCCTCCTATCGGGACCATGGGGAGAATCAATGCTCAATCTGTCTCCTGAAGCGATACTACCGACTCGACTCCCCGGACCCATGCTCATTCGGAGCATACTATGCCTGACCGTCTTTTCCAATTCTCTCTTCTTGGCAGAGGGGAAATATTCTGCCAAATGATTCGAAATGAGTTCAGAAGGAGGTCGATGTCCAAAGAAGTTATACATCTTCTTTGATTTCGTCAAGAATGATCCAGAGGCAGGAGATCTAGCGGTGGTAGTAGGTGAAGGAGGAGACTCGGCGACTGCTTGAGCAGGTACAGGAACTCCTAGACCAGACATGACGCTGACTGTGGAAGCTCGTTTCTGCTTGTTCGTCGCCTTTGTTGGAGGGAGGGAATCGTTGTTGCCTCGTTTGCCAAAGGCTGGTCTGGGTGTGGCTAGGTAATTGGGCGAAGTGGGAGACATGGGAGCAGGAGGAGCTTCGCCAAGGAAAACTTCCATGTTCTTTCGGTATTGAGGTTTTCGAGTACGTCGGAGGATAAGACCGCCATCGCGGACGAGTGTACCATCGCGATGCGATAAGCAGATATTTAGCAGAGCAGCTTCGGACAATGGCACGCCTGATATCAGTCCAGCTTCGCCACAAGAGTAGACACTCACAGTCCTCGTGATACTCTAACTCTTCATAAACGCCCCAACCATCAATCTCAAGTTGATCCCCATCCTCATCACTCTCAGTATCGGTAGTAGCAGCAGTCCCCGTACCCCATTTCCCAAACTTCTTGAGTGCCCTCTCAAGTACTTCAACCCCACTGGTACACTGTGACAGATTGACTGTTCTCGTCGTCCCATCTTCAGAGTTGATGAATTTGACCAATTGTTTCCTGAGATCTTCGAGGGATAAAGTACCACTTCCAGAACCCGGCTGATCTCGTCGACCGGTAGAGCCGTGTGGAGAGCTAATGACCGAAGCGCTACGATGCATTGGAGGTCCAGCTGTTCCGACGACATAGCCGGCATTTCGATTAGACCGACCACTTCCGGCACTACCATTACTCGAGTGACTGACCATTGGCGGTGGCAAGGTAGAATCAGGTGAATTCCCTCGGGTGTCATCTTCGCGTATTGTGGTAGAAGCTGCGAATGGATGAATAGCGCTGCCGGTGGTACCGGGACGAGAATTGGGTCCGATGTATGATCGCCCAGGGATGTTACCTAGACTAGGGGCTTTACGATGCTGAGACATGTCTTGCCTGACAATGATGGGTGGCGGATGATTTCGCCTATCGGAATTGGGTGCTTGAGCTCGAGAAGAACCTTGCTGATGATCACCACCAGGTCCCCATGTGGGAGTCGTTCTTCCTTCACCATATCGAATAGCCGAAGCATACTCTGCTGCTGAAGACTGGTTTGGAGCTGGAGGGAGTGGTCGATCGATAAATTGAGTAGGGTCGGTATTGACTGGACTAGGTGATCTCCTACCAGGATCTCGAGAAGGAGGAGCTCGAAGATTAAGGTGATTGGTATTGATCTGAGCTTGTCGAGTAGCGGGTGCCGGAGCAGGTACCAGACTTGCCTGTACCTGAGAAGGGGTGATGGTGAGATTCGAAGCTGTGCTGTTCGAAGATGTATTCCGAGATGGTCCAGGGGGAGGAACTGGATGACCATCCTTTGTAACATTTACCTGTCGAGGAGTGGTGGCACCTGGATCGAGATTGTTTGGTACATTCTGGTATGCCAGCGGGAGATTGTTTCTCGACTGCTGAGAGTGCAAATCGAGTGGGGGAGGTCTTGATGATCCAAGTCTCCTCATTCCTGAACCAGGATGATTGTCTCGCGTATACAGACCGTCCAAACCAGGTGAAGAAGATGGTACATCTTCCAAAGGAGGTGTAGCAGCTCCATTGAGTCGTAGTTCTACACGACTGATACCGAGCGGTCCAGAATTGGCTGCTCGCCTTCGTAAATCTTTGATCCCATTATGAATCTTGATTCTTTCCCCCACTTTCACTACCCCCATTTCTTTGAGATTATTGGTATCGAGGTCGAGAATACATTTCCCGTCGATATCGTTCTTCTGAAAAGAACCAGCATGATGAGCACAATTGTAGATTGACAGGAAATCTATAATCTCGTCATTCCCCCATGATTTGAGGTATGTAGCGAATTGAAGGTTGGCAGGAGGGCGGAATAATGTAGGAGTGACTGGCCTCGGGTGATGTATGGTAGGTGCGGTCGAAGGTCGTGTACCGGGTTGAGCATAGACGTGTCCGTACGGCCCGTTGCCATTGCCGACGAGTGGACGCGCCAAGCTTGATTGGGATCTTTGGTGGGTATGAAAATGAGGAGAGGTAGGTGTAGTGGTAACGGATGAAGTGGATGAGGTTGGGGATTGTTGAGGTTGATGTGTTTGGGTCTGAGCTTGAGCTCGAAGTGAGGTCGCCATCGCGTCAGTGTTGAGTCGGGGTTCCGGTTACGTGCCAGATGGTGCTACAAGTGTTCTCTGATGATATGGTATTGATGGTACAAACGATAGATGATGGCCAGTGATACAGCTGTGCTATTTGTATGGAGGCATGTTGTGAGAAGCTAAGAAGGTAAGATATAAGATACCTTTGATTGTTGAACAATAAAGAGGCACAATACAATGATCGACAGTTAAGGTTTCACCCTTCCCAGGAGACAGCCAGGCTACATTCACGCTAGCATGATTCACTAGAGTCATGCCCATGCACTGCAACACTGCTCATAATCGTGTACGGTGCAACAAAGAAAGCTGCGATGCAAGGCCATGCATGCTAATATACAAGGCCCGTGTCCCCACAATCCGTTCCTCTATATCCAATCAAATTGCCCTTTAACGCAAATACATTCCATTCCCCATCCTTTCCATGAGTCCAAATCCAGTGAATAAAGAGGTAGGTGACGGTGCGATTGAGATGTATCCAAGATAAAAAGCCAACAAATAGGCGATTAGAGGTTGAGCTTGGTTCGTCGCCAGTGACGTCTCTTGGCGTTGTACTAGTTTGTCAGCTATGCTCCAATGGAATCCGAATCGCATGATTGCCATCCCAGCGGGTGATGGGATGTGAGGATATCCAGGATCTCGACAGAGGTTGAGGTGATCACACCATCCAACCAATAGGTCGGACGACGATTCCTTCTCTTCCTAGTCTCCAAGCCGGAGTCCACCACATCCCACGACCAGCCAGAAGAGCAAAGGTGGAACAGAGACTAACCTGGATGTTGTCTGATAGTCAGCTTAAATCCAATTATCTGATGGAAATTACTCACTGTCAGTCTTTAATCGGAACCATTGGGGGATAGGTCGGTTCTGCCTGGCCTTCTTGGCGAGCTTCTGCTTGATCTTGAAAGTCTTTTGGGATGGCTGGGGATTAGTTCGCGCTCCTAAATTTATGATTTGGTTGAGAAGCAGCAGCGACATTTCCCTCGTCCACCATTGCTCCCTTCTGTCCAACTTATTTTCCTCTCCACTCAGCGTATGTCGATGCCTCCGCCTGAACAGTGATATTCGAGACCATAGCAAGCGTTTCCGGTTTATCGTTCCAGCTATTCGACATGCTTCTCCACCAATTTCGGTTCAATCACGCTCATCGTCTTATCGTCCTTATCCTTCGATGCCATCCATTCCGTATCCCACATATCTCCATTACACGACTGTCGCTGCTGCTGAACCCTGTATGAAGTTTTGACTTACCATTGTTAACGATACTTATGACCTTACCTAGTATGTAAAGAAGAGAATCCACTTAACACCTTGAATATCCCATAGGACTCTATGCTGAATGTGGCAGTTTCGCAAATCTTTAAAACACCGTGAAATCCCGGTACTAGGAGAACGGTAAAACGCAATGTGGCACTTCTATCTTGTCAAGTCACTTGATGCTACATATATATGCTCGTGTATATCTATCTCCTCATGAATGCTAATGTGTACAACAGATTACCAGTCCTTAGTAGGCTATCCGTGATCCTCGCCCGAATTATTATGTATTATTCTCCTTCCTGCACCACTCCCCGTAATCCGGCTCACTACTTCCTCGACCCTCTGGGAGGGGGACTGGCGGTATTGCTCAGAGTCTCGATCTGACCCCTAATCTCGTATGGTAGTCGACTAGCAGCTTCCAAAGCAGCTCTGACCTCGCCTATGAATCAGCATATACCCTATCTTTCCAAAAAGTTTACTTACCGGCCATGACCTCAATACCAGCCCACATGACTCCATAAGCTTCCAAACCAGCCAAGATGACTTTAACATTCGTCAAGAGCGCCTCGACTTCTTCAGATCTCTCGACCAATTCTTCACTGGTTGCGAAATCGTTATCGGCCTGGACTGCTAGTGCGAGAAGCAAGAATGCGTATGCGCCAGTGACGAGACCACATGAACAGAATGGTAACCATTTGGGACTGTCAATTAGCTTTTACTTTGTAGATTAAAAGTGGCACATACGGTCCATCCCACATCGCAATGACAGCCGATCGGTGCAAGACCTCAAGTCGAACAATGGTATGAGCAGCCGTAGCACACCTAGCCAAACTGATTCCAGGTGGGAAGATCTGCATTGCCTTTGAAATTCCAAGTCCCTCTGGCGCAGGCGAAGCTTTATCATCTTTACCCACACCCCATGCTTTATGTGGTTTATTCCCGCTTGTATTCCCGCTTGTTGGCTGAGAAGAAACAACAGATGGTCGCCTGCCGTCGAATTGAGCACCTTCGATAGGTGCGATTGTTGCGGTAATCGGTACATGATTCGGTTCCTCGTTTGTAGGCATATAGAGTGAACTAGCTCCACCTCGATTGGTGAACCAAGGAGCAGGCAAATCTTCAGGGTACGTCTCTGGTTCCCACATCTCATCAATTACATCGTAATCTTCTTTTTCATCCACTTCGCCAGAAGGACCAGTCGATAATTGATTTATACCATTTGAGAGGGTGTTGGCCATATTGTCCGAACCAGTCGATGGCATGGTACCGCCAACATCTTCGACTTGGGGTAATTTGAAGTCGGGCGCCTGTGGAAGACCGCAGATTCTCTTACTGAAAAGCGAAACTTCTGGGAAAGCTTGTTGTCGATGAATGTGGATGTGTGTGACCGCTAATCCAAGTCGAGCTGACAATTGTTGATTTCGGACGACCTCTTCTTCTCCGCCAGGTACAAGTTCGATGATTGCCGATTTCTCGGCGGCCTGCATCAGACCCATGACTTCAGCATCGACTTCAAGCATCCTCTGCTTGAGCCTCTCTGGATCGGCCGAAGCGGGTAGGTCGACCGGACTACCTCCCCAAGCCTGACCACCACCACCCTCAGCTTGCACCGAGGCGTAAACGGCATTGACGATACTGAACACCCGGACGCATTGTCGCATAGCGTTGATCCAGTTGGGCCAAGCCGAGTCGGTAAGGGAGCAAACGGGATAGGCAATATGAACTCGATTGTCGTCGGGACCGAGAACCGGCTCGTTGCCGGAAATAATGGCGGCAGTCATTTGACCAGCATAAGCAGCCCACCATGTTCTTCGTGCCATGTCTTTCCGCCAATCCTCGCCTTCGAGCGCGCGACCGTTGGGATGTTGAGCCTTGTCCATGACGTTGACGCCCATCTCCATGAGTACTTGGAGCGACTGATTGGCACGAGCACGATTCAGTGATAGATTTCCAGCGTTTCCCCACTCCCACATGGAGAGCATCGCCAAGGCTTGTGGGACTTCAAGAGATCGGCTCTTGGACCCGAGAATAGATTCGATAGCATCCATCGTCTTCTTGCCCAAAGCGGCCGAGGCGGCGGTACGTAGTCGCTTCGAGTTGCTCGACTTTGGGTTTGGATCGAGTGGGTGAGGGACGAGTACGAGAATAGTCTCGGCAGCCAGCAGGAATGGTGAGGTGGGTAAAAGAGTTTCGAGGATTTCCTCAAGGTATCCCCGGGCTGGCATAACTGGGAGAAAAGGGTGGACTTCGTTGTAGTAGCATCGGAAACTGTAATCAGCTTCTGCAAGTGGTAATTGCACATACACTTCACTCCGCGAAGCGAATTTCCTGACGACATGTGTATCATCGTCCGACTCGTCTGCCGTTCCGGGACTAAGCGAGGGATCGTGTACCGAGAGAAGCCCATCCAGCTTCTTGAGGAACTCTTGTAAGGCCGAAGGCGCTACAGCTGCAAGTCAGTAAGACGCTACATGAGAACATGAGAAAAAAGATACTTTCACGTTTCTTTCTGGCTCCACCTCGTTTCGATTTGACATATACGCACTCGGTTCCTTTCTTGGTACACTATCATGTCAGCTGATATTGGGGATTGACACAGAAGCGGAAACTAACCTGGGTACAAATCGGCTTGACTCCATCGCACTTTGCCTTCTTTTGTCTACAGCTCAAACAAGCCGCCTTGACAGGCCCTTCCTTCTGCCTCCCGACTTGTGTCGAACGAGTAGGGCCAGTGAGAGTCGTCGGTATAGGCGAACCATGTGAGTCATCTTCTGGGGTACGCGTATGTTGCCTCTCTGGCGTGATGGCGTGTAAATTGAGGTGGGAACTTTGCGCCGAACCGGGAATAGAGCCATTCGGCGAAATGTTGGATCGCTCGTGTGTCGGACGATGGAGATAGTTGGTTGTCGATTGTTGCGGTTGTGGTTGGTTAAAGAAGTGCTGCGGTTGGATGTACTGCATGGAGGGGTTGAAGTACATGCCCGTTCCAGTCGGTACGCCCAATTCGAAAGGATCGTAGTTTGGGTTCACGTATTGAGGCTGAGGGGCATTGAACGTGTGATCATGTCCATTTCCGTTACCGTTGAGGTGTGCATTGTCGTTGAGACTGATCTGATTGACGCCATTGGGAGATTGACCAAAGTATGCCTGAGTCTGTTGTTGATACTGACCAGTATTATTTGCGAATCCATAGTAGCTGTTTCCAGAAAAGTTGTTTCCTTGTTGCTGAGGCTGATTCTGGTGGAAATGTTGCTGTTGTTGTTGTTGGTGCTGGTGGTGGTGTTGTTGCTGTTGCTGTTGCTGCTGCTGCTGATCCGATGACGAGGAGGGGTATGAACCGTCGGGTTGTTGTTGGCTATAACCGAAGTGTTGGGGGAATTGGTAGGTAGCCATGGTGGGCGGGAGGGGCGTTGGGCTTCGCGCCAAGATACGTTGAAAAGATCGCCAGCTTGAGCGGATATAGTAGGAGAGTAGGGATGTGTCTGTGTGACGACAGATGTGATGGAATGATGTAGTAATGGGATATAGTATCGGAGTCTAGTGTGTGGCTAGAGGCGTACGATTAGTATGATGTGAGGTATGATGAATTGGGGTTGGAATGAGATCTGGTAGTATGCACTAGGAAAGGGGTATTCACGATGTAGACTATTCAGGGTAAACGAATAGGCTTACACCCAGTGAGTAAGGACGACAACCTAAACTAGCCAAAGAAGACAAAGACCCTGATACGATCTAGACCCTTTTTTTAGCCAACAAACCATTTACGGCAATCATCCCGATTCATCCGGTTACACAAGGGTGAGACCTTTATAAACCCTATTGAAAATAGTTCCGGTCCGATCTTCAGTAAATATCGGTCAAGGGAGATGTGGAGGTCAGACGAGATGAAATGCCTGGACCTTGATTGAACCACGTCGATATCTTCGGTGTCGCTGAATTCAAATAACCGGACGCATATTCAGACACCGTGTATAGCTAGCTAAATCAGTGCACGAGCCCATGTGCAGATCGGATCCAGAATACTGGGGCAGCCTCTACGTACTACTATCTAACGAGATGGCGACCAGATTCATC
>Ga0265780_10012167_pt1 | contig 10108 bp, 10 predicted proteins | sample P1T30metagenome_FD_192432 | JGI IMG/M metagenome (GOLD analysis project Ga0265780, IMG submission 192432) | Plant litter microbial communities from East Loma Ridge, Irvine, California - P1 T30 | ecosystem: Environmental > Terrestrial > Plant litter > Unclassified | place: USA: California... | reverse complement strand
AAAAGATTTCCAATAGGTATTTGCGTGATATGCTTTGCAACACATTCGCGCCCGGCTGGAAATGGGTGCTCATCCGTTTGCAAAGATAAGCCACACCACATGTATCTGCATTCACTCGAAATAAAAAACTTTCGTAAGATTTCGCATCTAACCGTGCCATTCTCGGCTGGGCTCAACATTTTGCTGGGTGAGAACAACGTCGGAAAAACCACGGTGGTTGAAGCACTTAGGACGCTCTTGTCGAATCCCGATGAGGCGCCAGTGCGGATCTGTATGGACGACCTTCATGACAGCTCCCTTTCAAAAGCATCGTTCCGATTCATCTTCAAAGGGCTTTCCATCGACCAAGCCAGTGAATTCATGAGTGCGGTCACCCTTGAGCAGGATGGCACATTTACAGCCGTCTTCTTGGTCGAGTTCGAGGCACCAGACAGGACCGGTCGGCTGAAAGTACGTCGTTATTGCGGAGAGCAAAGTTCGGCACCGCTGACGACAGAGATGTCCGAACAACTGCGCAGCGTGTACTTGCCACCGTTACGCGATGCATCCCGCAGCTTGAAGCCCGGGACGCGGAGCCTGTTAGCCCGACTATTACAGCGAGTTGCGACGGAACCAGGGCTTCATCACTGCAATGAAATTCTCGGGCTTGTCGATGCCCAACTAGACGGCGCGCAGCCGATCGTGGCTACGCGAGAAGCAATTTCGGCAAGGTACAACGAGATGCTTGGCGCCCAACTGACGCAACAGCTACATCTCAAATTGAGTCCGCAGGATATCGCGAAGGTCACCTCGCGCTTGGCAATTCTGGCAGACGGATTTGAGATCGAGCGTAACGGCCTCGGGTATAACAACCTGATTTACATGGCTGCAGTGCTGGGCGAACTTGCCCTCGCTGATGAAGTCGCCTATCGATGCCTTGTGGTCGAAGAACCAGAAGCACATCTGCACCCCCAGCTTCAGTCGATTTTGCTCGCCTATCTCCAGGCTGAGATTTCCAGAAACAATCAGCAGCAGGTCCAACTGTTTGTAACGACTCATAGCCCTCATTTCGCGGCGCTCGCGCAGCTTGACAGTCTCATACGTGTGAACGAGCGGTTCGGAACCCATACGGCATTCCCTCTCAAACAGGCATCGTTTTCGGTACCGCAGAAACGGAAACTGCAACGCTATCTCGATATTACCCGGGCTGATTTGTTCTTTGCACGCGCAGTTATCCTGGTCGAGGGAGCGGCTGAACGTGCGCTCCTTCCAGCGATGTCCGAATGCTTAGGCGTCAATTTGCGACATTCCGGGATCACCGTGGTAAGTACAGACGGATTGAACTTCGATTGCTTCCAGCCTCTCTTTGGCGAGAGGTCGATTCCGATCAAGCTTGCAACGCTGACCGACCGAGACCCGACCGACATACCCTATCCCGCGCTAGGTCAGACAGCGACCGCGTCAGCTTCTGCAGCAAGCTCACTTGCAATGGACGAAACCTTCCGTAAAACTTTTATCGGATCGAAGACACTGGAGTACGACTTGGCACTACAAAGTCCTGAAAATCGACACGTTATGCTTGAGGCGTTGGCCGTGCTCCATCCCCAGATTTCTGCTGCGCTCCGGCTGCAGGTTGAGGCTCAGACCGACAATACTCTTGCAGCCCGCTGTTTGTTTCAAGGGATGTTCGAACGACCTAGCGGTACCCGGAACGTCTCGAAAGGCGCGTTTGCCCAGGAACTGGCAGACAAGATTCGTCAACAGCCCGGTCGCTTCACCACGCCGGCATACATTCAAGATGCGCTCACTTGGGTTCGGATTCCCGCACCGCCGATGGTCCCTGTTCCACCAGCCCCACCTGTCGCGGTGGGCGTTGGGGCACAGGCGGCGTAAGCGGAATTCGAAATGTCAGTCGCTGACCAAAATGCGGTAATCAATGCCCCGCTTGTCGACATGTCTGTAATCGCAGGCGCCGGCAGCGGGAAGACCAAGACGTCAATTGGCCGGGTTCTTTCGATATTGAACCGGTTACCATCAAGAAAGCGTGTAGCCCTACTTTCATTTTCGAATGTTGCCGTCAACACGTTTCAATATGGTCTGACGGCCGCCGATTGCGACACATCTCGGACTACCGTCGCCACGTTCGACTCTTTCTTCACTCAGCACGTTGTACTTCCCCATTCGTGGCGGCTGATGGGCTGTGAAGGAAGACCTTATCTTGTGCTCGGCGACGAGCCGTTCCTGACGAATTTTACGATTTACCACCAAGGGCGGCCGCAGGACATAAGCGAACTAAAGATCGCCTTTTCGAATGGAAGCTATCGGGCCACGCTGGCGAATAGTCCTGTACCTTGGCCTGTCGCGCAAGACGCGATCAGCAGGTTAGGCCGAACCGGCGCCTACACCTACGACATCGCACGCTATTGGGCTCACGCTACCCTCACGTTGTTGCCTCACCTCGCGCAATTGCTGGTCCATCGCTATCCATACATAATGATCGATGAGGCCCAGGATATTGGCTCAATGGACTGGGCTATTGTGCAGTTGCTACGCCAGCACGGCGCAAGTATTTGCCTGGTCGGCGATCCTGCCCAAGCTATTTTTGGTTTCAACGGCGGAAGTGGGCATTACCTGCGCGAACTTGGACAAACAGTCGGTGCCGCGCAGTTCAGTCTACGTACAAACTTTCGCTCGGTGCCAGCAATTGTCCATTGCGCCAACCGCCTTACGAGTAGACAGGATTCGGCAAATAGAGCCGCATTGACAACCCACAGTGGCGCCTTCATTTTGCCCTACGATCCGCATGCACCACGCGGCGTCGTCGATCGCTTTACGACAGTCGCGCAACAACTTTCCTATTCAAGTGCTGATGCTGCCATCATTTGTCGTGCCAACAACTTGGTCGGTCAAGTACGCGGTGGAAGCTCAAACCGTGGAGCAGGGCTCGTGAAGCGTTTGGTGAAAGCGGCCGAGTTCCGCGTCGCCAATCAATACGATCGGGCATTTTCCGAGTGCGTGATGGTAGTCGCAGCCCTTCTAGACCCAGCCGTACCGCGTTTCGCGAGCTTGGTAAGGGACAGACCCGACGGCCTCGCGCAGTTGATTCGCGCGAGGATTTGGCGCTTCACTTGTGATCATCAAGGCGGATTACCATCTCCGGAACTAATCGCACGCGACGTTTGGCTGCCCCAACTGCTCGGCAATATGCGTGCTCTACTTCGGGACCTTGGGGTGCACGGTTTGACTTTCGCAGATATTGGCAGGCGACTTACCGCGCGCGACCTGGACGCGACCTCACTAATCGCCGCGAACCCGACTTGGCGTGTCGACACGGTACACCAAGTAAAGGGAGAAAGTATCGGCGCGGTCTTGTATATCGCGACCGAAAGGCACGCCCAAGCGCTGTTGGGCGGCATCGATACCGAGGACGGTCGAATCGGATACGTCGCGCTCACCCGCGCCAAGGATCTTTTCTGGCTGGCTGTGCCAGATGAGTCATATCGCAACCTGGTCCACCGTGCGGCTGCAGTCGGAATTATGCCGTTACCGGGGAGCATATAGACGCCATCCCGCGGCTATCAGACTCCTTGAAGGAGCCCATAAATGATGCACTCTTTAAATCAAAACCAACATGTTATTTTCAATCGACGCGAATCGATATATTCATGAAATTCCACACGAAAGAGACTATCGACGTTGGCGCACAAAGTTGACTGACGAGCAGTTCGAGGCGATTCGGACCGAGCTTCGGGACAAGATAGACGGAGGTGAAATTCACACGTCCAGTTGGATGCCAGGAAATGACTGGAGCGGTACCGTGTTTGACCCCATCTATACGACTGCGTGCGATATGAGCCAGGCTGAATCGGGGAAATGTTTTGGACTGTTTCTTTGGATTGTCTTACAGGAGCATCCAGACACATGGGCCTTCGGTCGCTACGAGAAGAATGGGATCCCGATCAACGGATTAACCTATTTTAAGCTCGATAACCCGCCTCCGTGCCGATAACACGGCTACGGCCCTTCCTTTCAGCGAAAAACGTTCATCACTTATCTTCCTTTTTCTTCGTGGGATGCCGCTACCATGGCAACTTTATCTGCCGCGTCGATTCATTCTGAAAACCTTGCATCCTTGCGATCACTGGCGGATCAAAGTCCGCTCTTCAAACACCTCCAAGGCGTTTTCCAAATAACCGTCATTATCGACGCCAACATCATCCTACGCGACCTATTGTGGCTGACGAAGAAGCGCACTAAACCAGGCGCCCGGTCGGAACTGAAGGAGCTACTTGATGCAGAAACGGTTCTGGCAGTCGCTCCAACTTTTTTGTTAGAGGAAATCGCATACCATATTCAGAAGTTTGCAGCCGAGCGCTCGATACCTTTTGACGTTCTGATAGCTGAATGGGAGGCTTACAAAGCGCGGATTAGGTTCGTCGACGTTGGCGGCCCGGATCCGACCTTCCTGGATCCAAAGGACGCTCCATATATTAAACTGCAAAGAGAATCAGGGCACCTCATATATTCCCGGGACACCGATATACTGCGTATGGGAGGGATGACAGCTCCACCGATCCTGTTCGCAAATCTTCGCTTGTACTCAAGGCAAGTGGTGATTGAGTACACCCTCAAGGCCGGAGGACAAGGTACATTGGTAGTTAGTTTCGCATTAGCGGCCGCTGTGACCAAATTTACTCGCACTCTGGTGGGCAAAGTCTCTAAACGTTTTTTATGGATTGCTGCGCTGATAATTGTCTGCGCGCTGATTTACGGCCCTACTAGGCAGTTTCTGAAAAGCTTTCTAGCGGCGCTACCGGAAAAGGCGCAAAAGCTGGGGATTTGGCTGTCCACCGAGTTCACGCAATTGGCAGATGAGCATGAGAGAGCCAGAAAAGCTGCCGGATCAGCGCTCGCGGCTGCAAAGGAATCGATAGACAATCCCGGTCGATTGTGACAACAGGCAGAGCGTGTACGCTCGCAGCGGAAAGCGGCAAAATCAAAGAACGTACAAATTTAGAATTTTAAAACCGAAGCTGGTCCAGGAGCTTGCTACGAACAATCCTCACGGCCCGCTTCCGTTACGCCCGGCTGACGCGCCGATGACGATTTCGTTGATCGCCATGCCGTCGGGCTGGCTGATGGCGAAGGCAAGCGCTCGCGTAAAGGAAGCCAGACACCCTCGCCCTATTGCGTCGGGCGACGTAGGTGCCTTCGCGGAGATCGTGGTCGTGCGAATGTTAGATGCTTGCAGTGTGTCGAACAGGACGCCACCTCCCGGGGCATTACCAAAGTCTGCAAGCTGCGCCGTATCCGATGCGCATAAAAGCTCGATGATGTGACCTCGCCGCTGGCTCAGCATTAACGGCAGCACCGCCCCGATCGCGGCGGGGATACGGCCCTCCTCGACGGCACATGGGGGATGGTCGTGTCCAAGGGCGCTGAATTGCATCCCCTGTCCGCGCAGGGTGTCCCTGCACGTCACAAGCACGTCTACCGTGCCAAAGGCAGTGGCCGCCTGCCGGACCAGATCCTTCACCTGCGTTTTCTGCTTCTGGTCGGCCTGTACGGCGATAACACGCGCGCCATTCCAGGCCAGTTCACGCGCTAGTTCGCGGATGCGATGCAGCTTCTTCGAACCGAGGGCGACGACGGCGCCCTGCTCCGACAAGTGCCTCGCCGCCGCTTCACCAAGCCGGCTACCGGCATCGGTAATGACGACGACTTTCCCCGTAATGTCGTTCATTGTTACTGCTCCTCTGTCATCGACGATGCTTCCAGCCCGGCTGACGGCACCGGCTACACCATCACCCGAAGGCGACGCCCACACTGAGCATCGCATTGTGGGTGGCCGGGGTAAAAACTCATCATGGGGAGCTTTCATTGCTTCGGTATGCACGATTACTGCACGCGCCTCTCGAACACGTCCTTCATCACCGGCACCGACGAGAATGCATTCGGCCAGCCGGCGTAGAACGCCAAGTGCGTGATCACTTCGGACGCCTGGGTCTGGGTCAAGCCGTTATCCATCGCGCGGTTCAGGTGGTAAGTGATTTGCGGGAAATGGCCAGCGGCGACCAGCGCGCTGACGGTGACCAGGCTGCGGTCACGTGGTGCCAGTCCTGGGCGCAGCCAGAGGTCCTTGAAAAGCGCGTCGGTAGTGAACTGCACTAGTCCGGGCGCGACCTTGCCAGCACTCTGCTCGGCCATCGCTGCGCGCTGCGCTTCGGCGGTCTCGTCGATCTCCAGGAAGATGACCGCCGCACCCGGCAAAGATGCCGGTGCCACGGAGCGGCGCGCGAAGATCGGTTGTGCAACTGCGGCTGCTGACGTGGCTGTGCCCCAGCCAGAATAAAAGGCCAGATGCGTAATGATTTCGGAAATTTCCGCTGCGCTTACGTCGTTATCCAGCGCGAGATCCAGGTAGAAACCAAGCTCCGTAGTGTGGTTGCGGGCGATGATGGCGGACAGCGTAACAATGCTGCGATCACGCGTGGACAATCCTGGCCGTTGCCATAGCGTCCCGAACAGTACGCTGTCCGTATAGGCGCCAAGTGCGGGCGAAACAGCTTGCGTGGCTTGCGTCACTTCCGACGGTACGGCGATCGATTGGTGCTTCGAGTTAGTCATGAAATACCTTTCAATGATCGATTAGTCGCTAGTGCGCGTGGTCAAGGTGATAGACGGACCGAATGTCAACAGCGGTCCGAGTTCTTTCATCACTTCGGCGACATGGGGATGCGCAGCGTGGCTGTCGACGGCCGCTTGGTCGACCCAACCGTCCAGGATGAAGAAAGTGTCGGGCGCATCGACCCGCTGGTACAGGTCGTAATACAGGCAACCCGGTTCCGCGCGTGCCGGCAGCACGAATTGCAGGATCAGCTCGCGCACCCGCTCGCGGTCTTTCATGTCGCAGCGCAGTTCGCAAATGATGTGGCGTTCGTTCGCCTTGGCATTGTTCATGGCGCGCTCCTCAATTCTTGCCGGCGTAGACCCGCGTCATGCCGCCATCGACGATCAGGTCGATACCGCGAACGTAGCTGCTCGCGTCCGACGCCAGGAACACGACGGCATTGCCGATATCGCGAGTGGTGCCAACACGTCCGGCCGGAATCTCCGTGGATACGCGGGCCACGTAGTCGGCCACGTCCTGGTCGCTCATCTTCTGTTCCTTGCCGTAGCCTTCGGTCGGTACGACGCCGGGACTGACGGTGTTGACGCGGATATCACGGTCGCGCAAATCCGTGGTCCAGCTGCGCGCAAGCGAGCGTACCGCTGCCTTGGTGGCGGCATAGACACCGAAACCTTTCAAACCCATGTCGGCCGTGATCGAGGCGTTTAGGATGATCGAAGCGCCGTCGCGCAGGACCGACAAGGCGGTCTGCACCGTCAGCACGACGCCTTTGACGTTGATCGACAGCTCGCTGTCGATCTGCTCTTCCGTCAATTGCTCCAATGGGGTGGCATGCCCGCCGCCGGCGTTGGCGAACAGGATGTCGAGCTGGCCGTGCGCCTGCTTGATGGTATCGGCCACGCGCTGCATGTCTGCCTTGATGGATGCATCGGCCTGGACGCCGATGGCGCCCCCGCCCAGTTTTGCCACGGCGGCATCGAGAACTTCGCGGCGGCGGCCGGTGATGTAGACGGTTGCGCCTGCTTCGAGCAGGCACTGGGCCGCGCCGAAGCCAATGCCCGTCGTGCCGCCGGTGACGAGCGCGATCCGCCCGTTGAGAGTATTTGTAGTCATGACAATTCCTGAATTGAAGAGAACAGAGCGCGTTGTCCGCCAAGTGCTACCGGACAGACGCGCGGAAAAATGAAACGGCTTTAGCGGTTGACGGACTTCATCTGCTGCGCGTTGTAACGCTCGCCTTGTACCGGCACCCGTGCCAGAACGTCTGCCAGCGCTTGAAGGTCCTCGGCAGTCAGGACAACATCGGCGCCGCCGACGTTTTCTTCTAGACGGTGCAGCTTGGTCGTGCCTGGGATCGGCGCAATCCACGGCTTCTGGGCCAGCAGCCAGGCCAGTGCCACTTGAGCCGGCGTGGCGTTCTTGCGGGCGGCGACTTCGCCGATCAGCGTCACCAGGTTGTGGTTGGCTTCACGGGCTTCGTCGGCAAAGCGTGGCAAGGTATTGCGAATATCACCCGCTGCGAAGCTGGTGCCGGCGTCGATCTTGCCGGTCAAGAAACCTTTGCCCAGCGGGCTGAACGGAATGAAACCGATGCCCAGCTTTTCCAGCAACGGCAAGATTTCCTGTTCCGGCTCACGGGTGAACATCGAGTATTCGCTTTGCAGGGCCGACAGCGGCTGCACGGCGTGGGCGCGGGTAATGGCCTCGACGCCGGCTTCGCACATACCGAAGTACTTCACCTTGCCTTCGGCAATCAGGTCGCTCACGGCGCCGGCCACGTCTTCCATCGGCACGTTCGGATCGACTCGGTGCTGGTAGAACAGGTCGATGCGATCCGTTTTCAGGCGTTTGAGCGACTGTTCCGCGACCTGGCGAATACGTTCAGGACGGCTGTCCAGGCCCGCTTTCGGATCGCCGTCCTTGAAGCCAAACTTGGTGGCGATGACGATCTTGTCGCGGAACGGTGCGACCGCTTCGCCGACCATCTCTTCGTTGGCCTGGCCATAGGCTTCGGCGGAGTCGAACAAGGTCACGCCGCGCTCGTAGGCGGCGCGAATCAGGGCGATGCCATCGCTCTTGTCGGTGGCCGGGCCGTAGCCGAAGGTCAAACCCATGCAACCGAGTCCGATTGCCGAAACTTCCAAACCACTATTTCCCAATTTACGTTGTTGCATGCTGTGCTCCCAAAAGCGCCGGCTAAGGATGTGTGAGGTAGCCAGCTGAACCTGTTGACGAACTATAGGCGCGCACAGTTGCCGCGAGAAGCCATATACTCCGAATACCGATATGCAGAATTTCGATAAATGGAACGAATCAATCTCAACAACGTGGCGGCTTTTGTCGTCGTTGCGCGGGAGCGCAGCTTTACTCGGGCGGCCGCACAACTCGGGCTGTCGCAGTCATCTCTGAGCCATACGATCAGCGCACTAGAGGCCAAGCTGGGGATGCGCCTGCTGACCCGAACGACGCGCGGCGTGTCGCCCACCGAGGCCGGAGAGCGGCTATTGGCCACTGTTGGTCCCTACTGTGAAGGCATCGAGGCCGAACTTGCGTCGCTGAGCGAGGATCGCGACAAGCCGGCCGGCACGGTCAGGATCAGTTCGCACGACCACGCAGTCCGAACGATCCTGTGGCCGAAGCTGTCCAGACTGCTTCCCGCTTATCCTGACTTGAAGATCGAGTTTTCGATCCATTACGGACTGATCGACATCGTTGCCGAACGATTCGATGCGGGCGTGCGCGTTGGCGATCAGGTGGCCAAGGACATGATCGCGATGCGCATCAGCCCGGATTTCAACATGACCGTGGTCGGTTCACCTTCTTACTTCTCGACTCGCAAGGAGCCGGCGATCCCTAAAGACCTGACTGAACACAACTGCATCAATTTGCGGCTGCCGACCCACGGCGGCTTGTATGCATGGGAGTTCGAGAAGGATGGCCAGGAGATGAGCGTACACGTCCAGGGGCAGGTGATTCTGAATACATCGGCGGAAATCGTGACTGCCGCACTGGAAGGCTATGGCCTGGCTTACGTCCCCCAGGACGTGGCCGACCGGCACATCGCAGCGGGTGAGCTGGTGCAGGTGCTGGACGACTGGCGCCCAACCTATCCCGGTTACCACTTGTACTACCCAAGTCGGCGCAATGCATCGCCGGCATTTTTGCTTGTCCTGGACGCGCTGCGCTTGAAAGCCTGATAAGCCGCTATCGAAATTTTGCATATCGGTATGCGAACAGTCGGGCTTCTCCAGATGACTGCCGCGGCATATCCTCTCCTGGCTTTTTAACGCAGAGGGGGAGCAGTCAATGGCACGCATATTCATTACTGGTTCGACCGAGGGTCTTGGCCGCGCAGCGGCCTTGGCCTTGATGGCCGAAGGACACGAGGTCGTGCTGCATGCACGGTCCCGCCAGCGGGCAGCCGCGGTGGCGGATATCGTCGGCCAATCCGGCGGCATTGTGACAGGCGACTTGGCGAGTGCGGTTGAAACCCGGGCG
>Ga0265780_10012166_pt1 | contig 10108 bp, 16 predicted proteins | sample P1T30metagenome_FD_192432 | JGI IMG/M metagenome (GOLD analysis project Ga0265780, IMG submission 192432) | Plant litter microbial communities from East Loma Ridge, Irvine, California - P1 T30 | ecosystem: Environmental > Terrestrial > Plant litter > Unclassified | place: USA: California... | reverse complement strand
GCCGGCTCGCTCGACCCGGAGGCGCACGGCGACTCCGTCCACGAGGCCGTGGCCGCGGCCGTCGCGGTGGTGCGCGCGTCCGGGCTGCCGAACCGCACCTCCTCGATGTTCACCGAGGTCGAGGGCGCGATTGCACGGCAAGAGTACAAGAGGAAGGCAGCCTGATGCTCGTGGCATTTAGCGTCGCGCCGAGCGGCGACGGCAAGGCAGATGGCTCGGTGCATGACGCCGTGGCCGCGGCGGTGCGTGTTGTGCGCGAGTCGGGCCTGCCTAACCGCACGTCGTCGATGTTCACGGAGATTGAGGGCCCCGACTGGGACACGGTCATGGATGTCGTAAAGCGGGCGACTGAGGCGGTCGCCCCGTTCGGCTCGAGGGTCTCGCTCGTGCTGAAGGCCGACATCCGCCCCGGCTACTCGGGCGAGATCGACGGCAAGCTCGAGAGGCTCGAGGCCGCCCTCGACGAATAGGGGCCGCGAACTGTCAGGGCTGGCTTGACGTACTCAATTAGCCTGCCTGTTTTAGGCCCATTCTTGGCCGTGTAGGAGACTTGCTCGAGCACGAGGACCGCCGCGATCGGACCCGCTACTTCCACGAGCTGCGACTTCATGTCCGTCCAGACCCAGTCCTGGACCAGCGACCACGCGCCGGTCCGGAACTGGAAGACGCCGAGGTCGGGCAGGGCGGTGAGGCGGAAGTAGACCTCGACGTCGGGGGTCGGGCCGACACCGTCGCGGCTGCGCTGCTTGCGCTCCTGCAGCGACAGGTGCGAGTCGGGGTCCGGCGTGCCGTCGTCCTTCGTCTCGCCGTCCGTCGTGTAGATCGGCTTCCCGTTGCGGCCCCAGAGGACGAGGCGCTGGCGCACCGACTTCGGGCTGTCGATGATGACCTCGATCTCCTTGGAGGCCGTGAACACCTCGAGGTTGTCCTCGCCCTTCGCCGGCCACTCCTGCGGGGCGTCGCCGCCGAGGAGGTCGTAGATCGCTGCAGCGACCTCGGGGTCGCCGGTGGTGACGCGCCACTCGGTGAGGGCGGCGGGCCGGTCGTTGAGCTGGTAGCCGGAGCGGAAGCGGCCGACGACGTCGTCCGCGAAGGAGTTGCGGGGCTTGGGCTGGGCGGCGGGGTCGTCGCCGAAGATCTTCAGAGCCATGGAGCGAGCGTGACACTCCAATCTGCTGAGCGAAAGCACGGATCAGGCAGCGTCGCGCTGGGTGTCGCGCCGGTGGGCGGCCTTGGCCTCGCGCGCTTCGGATCGCGTTGCGAACGAGCCAGTGACCCAGCCGCAGGCGCAGCGGCAGACCCAGGCGGCACACCCGCGGCGGGCAACCTCGACGCGGCAGGTCGCCGGGGTGAGGGCTTGCGTTGTGACCATGAGGGCCTCTTGCGCTTCCTGTGGCATCCAGCTCGGGGAGAAACTGCCGTCGCGGAAGACGGCGACGAGACCGCCATTGGGGTCAATGCCGGGGACGAGGACGTATGCAGGCTGGACACCGTTTGGCAGGCGGAAGGTGCTGGGCTTGCGGTTGGCGCTGACGGCGGTAAGAGTGCTCATGGTGGCTCCTTCGGGTCGGATTGTGATTAAAACCATACGCCCTAATTGGGGGCTGTCAAGTGTTTAATCCATACAGGTAGCCTCAGGGTATGAACGAGAAGAGAGGCCGTGGGCGGCCACCGTTAGAGGTCAAGCGGGAGCACGTAAAGAACGTGAGCTTTACGGCGGAAGAGCGGCGCGAGGTCGAGGCGGCCGCCGCGCCGATGCCAGTCGCGCGGTGGATTCGCGAAGCCGCACTCGAGAAGGCGCGCCGATGACGGTTCTGATCGGCGCGCTTATTGCCCTAGGAACAGGGCTATCGATCGTGGGCCTGATCGTGGCATGGCGAGGCGCTCGGGAGGACGTGGAGCGGGCCGAGAGGGACCTTGCGACGGCTGCCCGATTGCGCGAGCAGGAGCGACGGGAGGCTGCTGCTCTGCCAGCGGACAAGTCTTCCGAACAGTCGCGCGCGGTGCACGCGGCATCGGCGGCTCGCTACGAGGCCGCGGGGCTGGATCGCCCGAGCTACGAGAATCTCCCGAATCTGCCCCTCATGGTACGCCTGCGTGAAACGCGGCGAGCCGGGCGGGGAGTGCGCACGGGCGTGCTCATCTCGGCCGCTGGTGTCGCCGTCTCGGCGTTCACTGCCGTCCTAGGCCTGTAAACGGCGGAAGCGCCCGGGACAGGGCGCCGGGGCTGCAGCAATGCGCTGAGGCGGCGCGGCAGGTGCCTAGACTCGGCGCATGACGCCAAGCGACCGCACGGGCGCGCCCAGGCGCTTCTTCATGGCTGAGCTCGTCGACGTGCGGGGTGACGAGCACCCCCGTGAGAGGGCCCTGCTCAAGGCCGAGGAGGGTCTCGCGCCGGCGATCCTGCGCCGCAGCGCGACGTCGGCCGACGGGTACGACTGCGTCGAGATCTTCGAGCGCGTCGATGACGCGCACGCGAGCCCGTGCGCCTACCGCTACGTCGAGACCGTCGTGCTCGACGAGACGACCGTGGGCCCCGACGACCAGAACCTCGACCCTGCTCGGGTCGTCAAGGCGGTCCTCGTGTCGCCGACCGGGCAGCGCCGTGCCGTCGCCGTGCGCCTTGAGGACGGCTCGCCGCCGGCCACGCTTCAGGAGGGGCCGGACGGCGAGTACGTCCTCACCAACCGTGTCGCGAGTCACCCTGAGTACCGCTGGCTGCCGCTTGGCGGCCGGGGCTGACCGGGCTCGCCCAAGCGGGGCGCGCGCTTTGAGGCGCACCCCGACTCCGCGTACGGGAGTGCGAAATGGTCCCGACGCCCGCGCGCTTGCCGATGCGCGACAGGCGCGTTTACGAGGCCCGACTAGAGTCCCCGCATGATCGACTTTCGCGACATCAGGCCCGGCCAGCCCAGGACGTTCGACTGGAAGGGGGAGAGTGTGGTCGTTGCGGCGGAAAGCGAGACGGTTTTCTGGGTCTCGAAGTACGTCAACGGCGGAGCGTGGAAGGTTGCAAGGCTGACCCGAGACCCCGATGCGGAGGACCCCTGGACAGTGACGTCCGTGAGCGCCCTTCACGACGATGAGGCCTGGTCAAGCTGGGGCGGCGCGCTCAGGTCGGCGGCGTCGATGCAGCTCGACGCCGGTGACTACCCCGGCTGACGCCAAGGTCGGTGGCACGTGCCACTATCCCCGCATGGGAGTTCGCGGCGCCGGAGACAATGCACGGTCGGTCATCGGGCGCCTGCGACCGTCGCACCCCCACGCGCACCCACCCATGCCTGGCGCTCACGGGTTCTGGCTCATTCAGGTCAAGCCGGGCCCGCCGCTCGGCTGGGTCATCGGCCGTTCCAACGGCCACGAGCAGCGTTACCACTGCTACGCCTGGTGTCGTGACCAGGAGGGTCGGCGGCCGTGGCTGCGGGAGTTCTCGACGCTGAACAGCGCCGCGGCGTGGATGCTGCAGCACGAGCCGGAGATTCGGCAACTCATGAGTGACTGCGATCCAGAACCGGACGCGGGCTAGCCTCTCTTCGAAACGCGGCCAGCATCCTCGTGCGGCGTTCCTGGCTGGACTATCGCGAAGCGCGAACTTGGCTCTCCAACGTCGATGTCGTGGCCGACGCCTGGCCGTGTCAAGTAGGCGAGGCTGATCATTGCCGTGTCGCAAGCCGCAAGGTAGTCCTCGTCCTTCGACTCGACGTAGACGCGAACGCGGACCTCTAGCCGTCCCCGTGCGCCGCGGGTGCCTGCTTCCCAGCTACTGACGTCATGTGCATTAACGGGGATATTCTCATCGCCGAACGCGCGAATGGCTGCGAGGGTCACGCGACGAAGGCGTGCATCGATCTCGGACGCCGGCGCGGTGAAGTGGATGTTAGCTTCGACCCGGTCGTTCACTTGCCTTCCCTTCTAGGGTGCGCTGCCCTCTCGGGGCAGAGCGGTTTGGAAGTGCGCATGAGTCGCAGACGCACGGCGGGCCTATCACCACGTGTCTTTTTCATACTTGTCATACTCGGTTGTTCCGTCGAGCATTGATCGATTAAAGACGGCTAGGCGTTCGCGCCGATACTCGAACACCTTCCGCATGTTCGGGTACATGACCGGTTCCAGTCCTTGGAGTACCTCGAAGGCTCGCATGGTCAGAACTTGGACGTCCCAAATGAAGTCCTGCAAGTCGTAGCGTTCGCCGTCTACCACGACAAAAAGGGCGCAGGGCACTCGTTCCACGCCGGGTTGTCTGATGGCAACGCTGCAGGTGACACGGACGATGTCGACATTCGACCGGAGTGTCCCGTCGATCGGTACGAGCCAGTCGACGTCTTGGACGAGCGCGCCGCCTCCCGCGGGGGTGAGGTGGAAAAACATAGGCCACTGGGGATCAAGGCCGCCGACGATACGCAGACGGCCTCGGTGCTTGTCTAGCCGGTGAAGCGCGTCAACCCAGCTCAGGACATCGTCGGGCCGGTCGTCTGTCTCGATGGGCTGCATGGCCCGCACTCGAGCTAGATGCTCATCGCTGAGGCGGTTCAGGTGCGCTTTCGTGCGGACAGCGTGCTCCCAGGCCTCTTGGGTGCCGACGATGGGGAACGTGATGAACCGCTCTTCCTTCGTGGAGTAGGCGATGGTCTTATCCGCGTGAGCCAAAGCCCACATCTGGTTGTCCAGCAGCGCCCCGACGTTCAGCAGGATCTCCGCAAGCTCGAATTCCCAATCAGCCTCAACGATGCTTCCGTGGACGCGTAGTCGGTACGTGACTACTCTGTTCCGGCCGGACAGTCGGGGCTGCGCGCTGAGACGCTTTTTGGTGCTTCCTCCAGCTTGAACCAGCAGAGCCTCGATGCGGCTCATCACTCTTGTGAGCCTGAGCGTTGCGTCGCTGCTGGCGCTTGTCATGCGCCCAGATTAGACGAATGCTTCTGCGCTCCCATTCGACGAAGGGCGCGCCGGAAATGACGAAAAGCCCCGCCCTTCGAGGTGGAGGACGGGGCTAGGGCGCAGCGGTCACGAGTTATTCGTCGCGTTGCTCGAAGCTCCGGCCAAAGACGAAGCCCAGTGCGGTAGTCGCGACCAGCTTGATCCAGTCGATCGCGGCGGCAAGCTCACCCACTTCGGGAAGCACGCCCTGCAAGGCGTATTGTGCGCCGCTGAGCAGGACCACGGCGAGAAGGCACCCGAGGATAAGCCTCGTGGCAAAGTGCAGCTTGAGGCGGTCAACTAGGCGACGATGCGCGGCTGCAGGGTCCTTCTCCTGGACTCGCCTGACGTCCTGATCCGGCGGGATGTCGACGTCAGCATCGTCTGGAATGTCGGACAGGGTCATGCTGTCTTGCGTGGAGGCAGATGAAGCGCTCCGACATATGTTTCATCTTGAGCGAGAGCGTCGTTGCTGATGTATTCGCTCCGGGTGTAGGCCTCCGACCAAGCGGAGTCTGGCGCATGGGTGATACGAGACAGCTCGACAGCGGAGAACCGATGGGCGTGCTGCCACACCCGGTCGAGAGCTTCCTTGAGCTCCGGCGCCTGACGCTCGTCAATGCTGTACGCCTTGCCGGCTGCGTCCTTGGCATAAGCCTTAATCGGGGATCCGCCAAAGGAACGGAACTCGTCGTAGACACTTCGGACGACCGGTCCGTATCGCCAAGCACGAAAGTTCTCGTCTAGAAGAGGTTTGCCCGTCATTTTCGCGTACTCACTGGCGGCGAAGTAGAGCAACTTCTGGAGCTTCATGGGCGATACGTCTCCGCCGTCCGCGAAGGCTCGTTTCAATATGTTGTTGCTGATGTTGCTTGGGCTGAATGCCATGAATGCTCCTCCTGGTCCCAACGAGGGCGGTCGCTTGTACTCCTCAGAGTATCCACCGTCAAGTGCGACTTGCCGACAGTACACACTGAACCGCTGACAATCGTCTAGGCCGTCATGTTCCCCACGAGCTGCAAAATGGCCTGCGAGGACGGGGCTAGTTGTCAGGCCGCGTGCCGGCCGGGGGCGGTGTCGACGAGCGACGCCGACCCGTCGCCGCTCGTACCGGCGACGAGCGACTTGAGGATGGACACGGCAGCAGCGAGGCCAACGATCGAGCCGGTCGCGGCCCAATCGACGTCGACGAGGCCGACGGCACCGGCGGTCAGGACACCGATGGCGGCCTGGGCGGCGGTGGAGACGGCGCGCTCGGCGGCGTCCTTCCAGAAGGTGGGGGTGTAGATGCTCATGGGCTACCTCTCGGTGATGTAGGCGAGCTCGTCGACGAAGGCCGTCGGCGGCATCGGGGGCGTGGCGCTCGGCATCGTCCGGTGAATCCAGGCGAGCAGGCCGCGGGTGTAGGTGATGAGCGAGCGGTGCGCCGCCCGCTCGAGGGTCCGGTCGGCCTCGAGGCTCTCGACCCTGTCGGTCAGGCGGCCGACCTCGTCGCGCAGGGCGGTCACGATGGCCTGCCACTCGCCGACGTCGACCTGGCGGCTGGCGACGTCGGCGGTGCGGGCCGCGGCGCGGGCGCTCGAGCGCGCGGCGTAGCGGGTGCCGAGGACGGTGATGATGACGCCGAGGAGCAGCCCGAGCGGGGCGAGGAGGGGGTCCAGCCAGTCAGGCACGCGGGCTCCCTTCGTGGTTCGTCGTTGTGCTGGGCGGGGGCTCATCTGCCTCCTTCCAGCCCGAGACGATGAGGACCAACGCGAGGACGAGGAGCCAGCGCGCGGCGCCGGTCCAGCCCAGGGACCAGTCCGTCATGCCGGCGAAGTAGCCGACCCAGGACCAGACGTAGGAGAAGGCGATCGCCGTGGCCGGGACAACGAGGGCGGCGAAGCCCAGGGCGTCCCGGCCCGTCCCGCGGAGGGCGGCCCAGAGCCCGAGGGCGGCTGGGACAAACCACAGGACGAGCCTCAGCGGCACGGGGAGGAAGGTGTAGAGGATGAAGCGGCCGTCGTCTTCTGTCGGCGCGAGGAGGGCCCGTAGGCCGGTCAGCGCAAAGACGAGGGAGAAGACGACGAGGGCGAGGCCCCGTCGGCCAAGGCGGGCTTTGGCGCGGTCGTAGAGGCGGGTCATGCGGTCCTCTCAGGCGGGGCCGAGGTAGCGGATGACGGCGGAGCGAACCGCCATGGTCAGGGGCGCGTTCGTCCCGCCGTCGGTCCGGTTGTGGAAGAGGCGGAACTGGACGACGTCGCCCTTGGCCAGGACGATGTCAGGGATGGCGACGGGCATCGAGACTGAGGCGCTGGCCGCGACCGGCAGGGCCATGCGGCCCACGTTGGTGCCGTTGACCCAGACGCCGAGTTCGCGCTGGCCGCCCGCGGACGTGGCGGTGTCGACGGCAATGCCGATTACGTACGAGCCTGCGAAGGGCACGACCCATTCATGCCCGACGCCGGTCGCTCGCTTCGTGAAGCCGCCGAACTCGGTTGACTGCGAGAAGGCTGCGGCGACGTACGTCCCATTCGGAACGGACTGGCCGGCCTGCGCCCCGCCGCGCACTGAGGGCATGCGTCCGTGAATCGGTAGCCAGTCGCCGCCGAGGTAGCCGACGAACTGCTCGGTCCACTGCTTGTCGATGCGGTAGACCGTCTCGGCCTGCTTGGGATTCGGGTACAGCAGGTCACGGGTGCCGTCATCCTGCACCTGCCTCACGACGAGGCTGCCGCCGTATTCGCTCGACTGAATGTCGGTGACGTAGAGCTTCTGAATCTGCGCCCGAGGCGTGAAGAAGTCGACGAAGCCGATACTCCCGCCGGCCTGGTTCTTCCCGACGTAGGCGTACCCGCCCTCGCCGACGATCGCGATGCGGCCCTGGCCGGACACGCCCGACCCGACGATGCGCCCGACGTACGTGTCGTCGGCGGCGTAGACGTCGAGGCGGTTGCTCAGCAGCTCGAGGCGCTGGCCGGAGGCGGCAGACCGAACCGTCGTGCCCGTGATGACCTTGCCGTCGATCGCGTCGGCCGCGAGCGAGGCGGCGGTGATCGACCCCGCCTTGATCTCGCGGGCGGTGACCGCGTCTGCTGCGATCTTCGAGCTCGTGATCGACCCGGCGACGATGTTCGCCGATACGACGGAGTCGGCCGCCAGCTTCCCGGCCGTGATCTCAGCGGCCTTGATGTTACGTGCGAGGACGGCGTCGGCAGCCAGCACGCGGGCCGTGACTGCGTCGGCGGCGAGCTCGCGGGCGGTGAGGGAGGCCGCGGCGATGCGCTCGACGGCGATGGTGCCGGCCGTGATCTTGCCGGCGTCGAGGTTGCCGATGACCTGCGAGTCGAAGGTGCGGGGCTGCCACGGCTGCGCGCCCGTCCAGGCCCAGAGGCCGATCGTGGCGCCCGCGGTGTTGACCTGGAACCAGAGGTCGCCGTCGGCGGTGCCGTCGACGGCGCTCGAGGGCGGGCTGGAGGAGCGGAAGGTCCTGTTCTTGCCCGCCGCGCTGGTCTGCGCTTCGTCGGCGGCTGCGACGGCGGCCTCGGCCTGGGCCACCGCGTCGTCGGCCGCGGCGAGGGCCTCCTCGGCTGCGGCGATGCCCGCTTCCCCGGCAGCGAGGCCGGCCTCGAGCGCCGCGTCCGCGGCGTCGGTCGCTGCCTCGACGGCGGTGGCCGTCTCGGCGAGCTGGGACTCGAGGCCCGGGATGGCTGCCTCGACGTCGATGGCGGTGGCGAGCGCGGCGGGGACCGCGATGGTCTCGCCGTCCACGGTCTCGACGGTGGACCGGCCGAGCTGAGCGGCTCGCTCGAGGGCGCCGAGCCGCTTCGTGTAGTCGGCGTCGCGGCGGGCGACGACCTGCGCGGGGGTTGGCAAAATCAGCCTCCGTAGGTGAATGAGTCGGACCGCGCGAGGTGCAGGGTCGCGGTGTAGTCCGAGGTGAGGGTCCAGCTCGTGATGCGGTGCCAGAGGGCGACCTCGCCAAGCCAGGGGAGCGTGGCCTCGATGAGTACGTCGTCGCCGACGGACCAGGAGCCGATGGCGGCGTTGGGGTGGTCGCGGACGTCGACTCGGTCGATGACGAGGCCGAGGTCGCTGCGGCCGAGGGTGTCGCGGAGCTGCGCGTCGAGTCGGGACGTCGAGGTGACGTCCTTGGCGGAGACGACGGCGACACGGCGCAGGCGCCCGTCGCGGACTGCTGCGGTGCGCCGCAGGGCGCCCGCGCCCTCGCCCGCGCCGACGCCTAAGACTTCGTTGGCGTACCCCGCGCCGTCCCGGCTCGGGCTGACGACGCTGGTGATGTTGTCGCCCTGGACGAAGGACAGGTCGGTGCGACGACGGCCGAGTCGGGGGTGCCCGATGCGCACCTCGTGACGGATGGTGTCGCCGTCCCAGAAGTGCCGCTCGGCGTAGTCGAAGGGCGTCTCCTTCGCGAGAGCGTCGATCTCGCGGCCGACGTCGGGGGCGTCCCACCATTGGAGCTTGTAGGCGCCGCCGTCGTCCTTGACCGCCGAGGCGGCCGTCTTGCGCTTCTCCGTTGCGGCCGTGACGCCGGTGCGCGTGGCGGCGGCGACCGACTCTTGGTCGGCGGCTGCGCCCGTGGCGGCCGAGACGGCGGCCTGGCGCTCGACGACCTTGCCGTCCGCCGCCGCGAGGGCGCTCTCGGCTGCACCGAGCGCGGCCTGGGCGGCTGCAATGGCTGAAGCGTTGCCGGTCTTCGTCGCGGCCGCGAGTTCCTGGCGGCGCTGCGTGACAAGGCGGGTCGCCGACGTGCGGGCCTTCGTGGCCTCAGTCAGCTCGCCGCGACGCGAGGTGAGGGCGGTGCGTGCCTGCGTGAGGTCGGCGACGGCGGCCTCACGCTGCCGCTTGGCGTCCGCCTCCTCGGCGGTGGCGAGCGCGAGCTGCCGGTCCGAGTCGGTGCCGACTCGGGTGGTCGTGGTGCCGACCACGGTGACGCCGAGCTTGGCGTCGGCGAAGCTCTGCACGTGGGCCCAGAGCTGCCGAACGATGTCGGCGGGGTCGACGTCGACGCCGGTCAGGGTGCCGCCGAAGGGGATGCCTGTCGGGTACGACGAGAAGCCCGCCGCCTCAATGGTCCACGACTTGCCGGAGAAGCCGGACGCCTGGACGATGCCGCCCCAGCGGATCTCGCCGTCGGCTTCGGCGTAGAGGTACGTGCCCCACTCCTCGATGAGCAGGTGGCCGTCATGCG
>Ga0265780_10012165_pt1 | contig 10108 bp, 14 predicted proteins | sample P1T30metagenome_FD_192432 | JGI IMG/M metagenome (GOLD analysis project Ga0265780, IMG submission 192432) | Plant litter microbial communities from East Loma Ridge, Irvine, California - P1 T30 | ecosystem: Environmental > Terrestrial > Plant litter > Unclassified | place: USA: California... | reverse complement strand
GAAACCCGCTTCCACTTTCGCCTCTGAGGAAACCGAAGCTATTGCCCATCTTGGCGGATTCGAATTGCAGCAAGGCTATGCCGAACTGGATTGCACTGTCGAAACATCTGGCAACAGCAAAGCTTTTAACATGAGAGACCAGGCTACGAGGCTGAGCATGGGGGGCCGGAAGATGCCGCCAAGCCCGTGAACACGAGAGGCTTTCACGACTGGACACTGAGCTTCAAAAGCTGAACTTCTGCCTCCAAGTTCGTCGAACATGATTGGGAGCCTCACCCATCGAGAATATCAAATGCGCCTCTAGCGGCAAGCACCCCAAGGCTTCGCGCGACACCGCCACCACACCCGCTGTGAAAGACCAGGCTGAACCGCAGCCTCACATCAACCCTCCCCCTACCCCCAAAACTCCTTCAAATCCTCCGCCCTCCACTTCGTACTCCACCCCGAAAGTCTCTCAATTTTCTCCAGCAGCTGTAGAATAGCCTTTTGCTCACTCTCATGGCTCATCCACTGTCCCGCAATCCACAACGGCTGAATCGCATTCGTCCAAGCAGCATGATCATCATTGCTAATCGAGATCCCACAAATCTGTCTTGCGTGCCAGAAGATTGAGTTGGGTTTGGGGGTAACGGTGGTGTTGGGAGGTTTGTGGCGAAGCATCAAGATGCAGGCGGTGTGGTGGAGCTGATTACCGGACATGGCGGCGGGGTTGCTGTAGAGGAGATGCGGGAAAGGGGAGGTAGGTGGTGTGAAAGAAGAGATTGGGAGCATTTCAGCGGGCCGCGTGGTGTACCAGGTGGATATGTGATGCCAGAGTCGAGTCCAACGAGCAGAATATGCGGCATCTGTCTCCGTGGGCGCGTGTGGTGTGGCGCCGACGCGACCAGCTAGGTTCGAATGGAAAGCCAGTAGATCGAGGATCTGGGCAATGAGATACACGGCTTCGCACGCGTAGACGTTGTAGTCGCCAACGGAACGGAAACGGTTCACGTCGGCATCGAGACCCATTCCTGAAGAAGCCCAGTGCTCAACCGGTATAAGCGTTTTAGACGACGCGATGAGCCCTCCACAAACATCCATGCGAGCAAAACACCAAAACAGCGCTTGATCCACACCACCGCTGAACCCATTGATACCCACAGCTTCTAGCAAATGCGCACATCCATCTAGATGCTGATGCCACGCTTTCGCCGAGCTACTCAGCATCTCCAACACACATAGCACGACGCATGATGCTATTACCGGCGTGCTGCGGGTATGTAGTTGCGGTAGCACGAGTTGAATAGCGGTCTGATACAGAGCTAGACTGCGCGAGGTATGTTTACTGTTGTTCTTCCGCTCTATCTGCCGCGCCGATAGTGCAAGCATCGAATACCGCAAGTGATCGTGTGAGCGTGCCATGATGGGCAGTGTGCGTTGGAAGTGCCGCTCGGGGTCGAACTTGTCAATCCAGGGTGCCACTTCATCAAGCCAGTTCTTCCATAGTTCGAAGTCGTCTTCTGGAGATAGCTGGGGTTGCGGGATATTTGCGGCTTCCTGCTCATTGATGGAAGTGGTATCGAGAGAGGTTTCCGTAACATGCCTCGCTGCATCTTCAGCATAGTTCTCTTGCACCCCTCTCCAGCCCTGTCCAACGCGCGCAGCATCCGGTGTAACCTCTCGCGTCGGCACGTTAGATCTCACTTCCTGTATCAAATGGCTCCGAAATGTGGAATGCGCATCGAGATACGCTGAACCTGGTAAGAAGACACTGTCGTCCAGATATGTAGTAGTGCCAGGACTGTGCCAGATAGACTCGATATCTCCCGTCGTGGGTAAAGCAACATACTGGGATGACTGGAGCGTATCTATACCATCTCCCGCAGCCGAGAAAGGCGTGTTTGGCGCCCAATACGGGTGAGCATGATGCGGCGGTACCTGGTCGTTGTCGGCTGTAGCTGGCGATATGGTGTTGGAAAGAGGAGTCTGCCGGTCATCAAATCGATCCGGTGTATCAAGATCATCCACTAATGTATCGTAATGCTGATAGTCGCGTATCACTTCTGCAGTCACGTCCTTAATCTTGAAGCGCGCTGGTGGGCGTCCGGATGGGCGATGCAGCGATGATGGCCCGACACCTAAGGCATTCTCGGCCCGGAAGGTGAGGCGAGAAGCCCAGTCGCATTTTTCGTTCTTGCTGCTGCAGCGACCGCATGTGGGTTTCGTTTCGTCGCATTTTCGTCTTTTTACTTTGCAGTTGATGCAGCTGGAAGATGTGCGTCAACACGTCGTGCTTGATGTAGTATGCTTTTGACTGTACTGACCCGTGCCGCGTTCTTGCTCTTTTCGTACCGCGTCTTACCAGACCATCTTCATTTGCCATTGGACGTAATCGGAAGGGTTCGTAAGTAGACGAGTGATAAGGCCCCGGGCCTGCCGGTCATGATCAAAGAGCGTTGATCAGCTGCGTGGTTGTACGTTTTCATGATGCAGATCGAACTATCGCTAGCGGGAGGTACGATGTGGAGACCCCGCATCTTAGCTGCATCGCGCAGCGCGCGGTGATGGATGGAACTGCTGTCAAAACAGTACCTATGAAGTATCACGGTGGATCAAAGAATTTATTCTGGGCGAATACAGCGACTTTATCGTCCATTTAACTACCAGCACGTACAGAAATGCGTGAAGAAGACGACCTATCACACCGCGGTCGGCTTATGGTAAGCTTAAGAGAGTGTCGCAGACATTGGCTCATTTCATCCGACTCCTTCCAGCAAACCCGTAACGTTAATCGACTGTTGCGACACAATACGAACAATGGCAGTCGCACGTGCCGCGCTTCTCAGACTCGTTCCAGTGCGTCCATACACCATGTAGCAGGACATCTAAGAAGACATACCACACGATCTTCTTCGCAAAGCTTTGCGTTTCCAGACTACAGCGTAGTTGATGCGCTTTGACTTTCTCAAAAGCTTCAAAGTTGTAATCGGATTTGACAAGCGCCCACTGCGTAGGATCGTATTCTTGTTCAAGCGTAAAGCAATCGTCTGCCACTTCTCTTAAATCTCCTTCTTCTTTCCCAGGCGTCCCCGGTGGGGTCAGTAGTCTCCATGGGTCAACAGGTCTCGGGGTGCCTGAGTCGTTGTCCCTCCAATGAGCTTGATCTTTCCATGCTTCTTGTTCGACAATCATCAGCTCTGAGTTGGAGGGAATAGTTGTGCGAAGGCGGTCGGACCATTCGAGTCCGAAGTCCCTTTCGAGGGTCGACGGAGTTGATTGCGATGAGTATTTCATGGTTGAGCTGATCAGGATGAAGAATGCCGTTGAGTGGCCCCACACACTTGGACGGGTTGCATGATTAGAGTATGTAGACTCGGTTCCTAATCCGTGTGGTTCTTGTGTGAAAGGAAGTACTGGTAGTGAGGAACCGACATTGTTCACAGTATTCGCTTTTACTTTGGATGTCACTCGCGCGTCACGTTTCGCGGGGTTGAATTGCTAGGTGGGATCAGGTGCGCAAATTGCGACTCGTGGGAATGCTGTGTCTGAGCATAGTAGTGCTACGAACGAGCCGCCGAGGCGTATTGATGAGCTCTTGATGGTCGCACATCAACACCGTGAAAATGGAGGTTGTGTTGTCGCAGTGAACCCCGCGCTCGGCACACCTTCCTCACTCGCTGGTGGGGTGAAAGCGCACCCAGTGGGGCGGACCCTTTCCGACGTCATGTTCGAGCTGGGCGCGCTCCACCAACAATCCGAACAAACGGACGTCTGTCGTCCGAACGCGTCCATAAGAAGGCTGAACCGGCATACTGAGGCCTCAATTCACAAGATCATACGCCACAAATCTCATTCAATCTATCGTCGCGAAAATCCAATCAAAATGGCAGGAGACGCAGAAGACCGCGCCGCGCTCGTCAACCGACAGCTCCCAGAGATGACCCTGTCAACGGCAGACAACCCCCTCACAGCGCCCAAGCCACCACCAGGGAACCTCTCCACCGTAGAGAGAGCGCAGTATAGGTTCCAGGTCAAGGGCAATGCGATCAGTACGTGAACGCCTCTGGGGTAACCTCACCCATCTCCATCTCCATCCCCATCCACCACCACACCCCAAGACCATCATACTAACCACCATCACCACAGTCACCGGCGGCGCCGGCACCCTCGCCCTCGAAGCCGCAGCCGCCCTCCTCGAACACGGCGCCACCGGCCTCGCCCTCTGGGACATGAACCCAGACCAAGCCTTCGAAAGCGTCAAGAAACTGCACTCCAAGTTCCCGCACGCGCGCATCATAACCGAAGCGGTCGACGTACGCGACGAAAACGCCATTGCTTCAGCCGTAGAAAGCAGCGTCAAAGTACTAGGTAGCATAGACATGCTATGTTGTTTCGCCGGCGTCGTAGGCTGTACACACGCGATTGAGATGGCGGCGGATGAATGGCGGCGCACACACGATATCAATCTTACGGGGTCGTTTCTGTGTGCACAGGCTGTTGCGAAGCAGTTCCGTGCGCAAGGAACGGGGGGTAGTGTTACGTTTACAGCGAGTATATCCGCGCATCACACGAATTACCCGCAACCGCAATGTGCGTACAATTCGTCAAAGACAGCCTTGTTATCTCTAGCCAAGAGCCTTGCTGCTGAGTGGAGTAGCTACGGCATTAGGGTCAATTGTCTAAGCCCGGGGTATATGGATACTATACTGAACGACGGCGACGGCTTGATTAGAGCGCGCAACAGCTGGAATGCTAGGAATCCGATGGGACGCATGGGGCATCCGTGGGAGCTTACGGGGCCGTTGGTGCTGTTGTGCAGTAACGCGGGAAGGTATATTAATGGGACGGACATTATTGTTGATGGTGGGGCTATGGTCTTTTAGGAGGGAACGTGGAGTGAAGGAAGGGAATGCAGGAATGATAGAAGATATCCGACCAGTGAAAGAGGTAGTACCCACATGAAGGGCCGGAACTAGCTCCGCGCTACGTAGCCGAGCCATTCATGGATGCATAAGCCCACACCAGCCACTAATCTTCTCTCTTCTTCATAACAACACCGAAGAAATGATACTGCGATAACCCGGTGCTCAATCCCAGGGATGAGGGAGCTTTGCACCTCCGAGCTCTTGACTTGGCACTGACCAGCATAGTCAGAATCTCTTCAAACCAACACGATAGACTCTTCACGGATCGTGCTGTCTCGAACCGCTTCGCCGTGCATATACCCGTCGAAATAACAATCGCCAATGAACTCGTAATACCCTTCGGATGGTTGTTCAAACGCTCGACTTTCATGGGACTCGAGGTGTTCGTCACCCCCGAATGCTTCCGCATCCACGGGTTTGAGTGCTTCCTTTGTTTCTTCGTCCAGATGCGCAGGTCGCAGAATGAACGGTACGTGGCCACCGTATAGAACCCACACCTCGTCCCCAAGACGAGTGGTGGGGTAGCATAGACCCTGCCCTCTGTTCTCGGTCTTGAAGTAGCACCGACCCTCATTTACGACACAGACGATGTGTAAAAGCGCGGCGTTTAGCTCCCGATGCCGTTCTAGCAATGCGAGCATGTCTTCTAGCCAATGCATTGTCGCTAGAGTAAACTTCTTGAAATCCCCAAGCTTACCAACTGTACCGTCTGAAACATCAAGTCCCCCTAGCAGCGTTCTCCAAAACCCTACGACGATATCGGCATCTTTATAAGTATTGCTTGGGGCACGGAAATGAGCTGAGATATCATCGGCACCCCAACTGAGCGCATCGAGAAACCAGCGCCTGATGATGTCTGCTCGACTTATTGCGCCGTCGTCAAAGCGTTCGGATATGGAGCTGACTTTTCCCACACGCTTGCCTACGAGCCCAAGTCCCCGTCGATCTATCAGCTCACCCGTCGATCGCGATGGGGCACTGAGCAATACAGGATATGACTTGCGTTTATCAGAAGCATAAAAGAGGCCACTCTCATATAGTCTGCACCTCTCGTGAACGTTTCTGCCGTCTATACGGCTCAAAGGCGTATCAAAGTGGCGTACCCAGGACGCCCACTTTCCCGGTGCTGGGCCGTATTGGGGGCCGGCCAAGCACCTCAAAGAACCTTCTCCTCCGGATATCATTCTGTAAGTAGCCTGGAAGAAGACCTCTTCTTGCGACAAGGTGTAATCAGGAGTGAAGCCTTGGTCTTCAACGATCCCCAGCAGCCCGTATACCTTGTCACGAGGATCGTTACACTCCCGGAAGCCATAATTCACGCTTTGGTCCTCTAAGAAGTATAGCTCAAGAACCCCGTTATCGTCACGTTTGCGATCCTGGTAAAGCTCGTAGGTTTGCTCGGAGAATTCCCGCAGTATGTTGCCGACCATGTCAGGAAAATGATCCTCGGGGCAACAACGTGCCCAGACGTGCTTTTGATAATTCTGTCCGGAATTCGTAATCGTCTGGAGTGACGTCGTCCAAGTATCAAAGAAAACTAGACCTGTCCTCGGTAAAATGGCTTCCTGAACAGTCCACATGCGTGTCCACCATGAACTCCTGGGGACAGCAATGAATGCGTTCCACGCCATGGCGAAGTTTCTTGCGCCGTCATGGATACACACGTCTTGGAAATATGGCCAGTCCCAGATGTGCCCACCACTGGCCATCATCCTTACGATTCCGAACGGATCCGCTCCTTCCACATTTTCGTTCCCTTCGTTATTGTTCGGAGATGAAAGTCGGACGAGGCGACATCGCGTTATATCGCATCCTAGCCAAATTCGTACTTGAGCGCATTCGGAGTATATTCGGCCCATAAGGGCCACTTGATGGGACTTCTCCACTATATCTGACTGATTGATGCAAACAGCATCTACCCAGAGAACTAGGTCCGTCTCCGCGTTGCGCATATGACGGAGCGCCTGCTCGAGATTGAATGTAACTTCAATCGCGACGCCATCAACCTCGATCGACTTTGTGGCAGTGGGATCGCCCCAGGTATACGACAAGGCGTCATAAGTGGGCTCGTCACGAAAGCTTACTGTCCGCAGCGTGCATCGAATAGGCTCTGATACCTTGCCAGCGTGGAGGGTGAGAATACGCAGGTACTCGCTCGTGTGCGGCAAAGACTCGTAATTGTGACCGTTCGGCGTTGACATGGCTTTGTTGACGTGCAAAATCGTCGTGAGCGGCTGTTGCCTCGTTGAGGAATGCAACCTTGGAGGGTTGCAGCCTACCCAACACTTACTTTCGGTGACACCTTGCCAAGGTGAACATGGGACAGCGACGCGAACAAGATCTCAGCCTCGAATCATTTAAGTCATTTCAGCCTCGAACAAACCTTATCCGCACGTCTTTTATTTCGTCTCGCACACCCATGAAAAGGAAGTGTCGATGTTCACGCATGATTTCCCTCATCCACAGTCTTATCAACCCTTCGCAGTCGCGATGCCGATCCCGTTGTACCCCGCCTCGCCTAACACCTCTATTCTTCCAAAAGCAGTATCTTTCCCAATGCGCACGCATCAGCCGACTCCCGTACCCCAGCGACAACAATGCGCAAGGCTAGTTCCCACGATACAGTTCACCCACCTGCAGGCAAATGTGGCGGCCGACTAGCTTGATAAGACGGCAAGTCCGTCCCGCACCATCCGGCAAGCGTACCCCTTGCCTCTTCGAGCGGCAACTGTTTAGCCCACGCCAATAGACCGTGCGACAACCATGTGCGACTGCGACGCGGAAGCGATAAGGACAACATCAACAACAACTGCGCCGACTTAAGGCGCGCATCTGGATCGTTGGGAATCCGGGCATTCTGAGCTATTCTTTTCGCAGCGGCTTCGAGCGTTATCATCAACCCAGCCCATATTCATCAAGAGACGGACACCCTTTGTGCGCCGCGCGCCGTCCATGGATTGAAGTCGTCCGCAGTACCCAAAATGGCCGACTTATCGCACACCCGAACGAACGATGGGATGATTAAGAATGCCGCGCATCTTTCGGAAGATGTTCCACCAGAGGACGACGAAGTAGGCGGGTCCTCAACCTCGAGAAGAGTCGACTTTGGAAGAGACGGTACAGCTGACCCTGGAAACGGGATGCATGAGGCAAATCAGCAGCAGCCAAGACGCAAAAAGAGAAGATTTGGACTGGGAAAGAAGAAAGAGAGTTATAGCCATACGCATTACAAGGTCTACAAGAGACGATGGCTCGGGCTGGGCCAGTTGGTTTTGTTGAACATCGTTGTTAGTTGGGATGTAAGTTGACACCTGACATCGTCGCCCGTTCCGTTCTTTTCTTCTGCGGGTGTCGCGAAAGGGTCTTCCGTCCCAAACTCCGAGCATTGCCCTGCGTTGTCGATCGATTGTATTGGGACAACATCACATAGATCACCTTCTTGAACATCCGAAAACTTCAAAGCAGGACTGCAACTAACACGACAACATAGTGGCTAACATTCGCCCCCATATCAACAACCTCATCCCAATACTTCAACGTCCCGGAGTCGTCAATCAACTGGCTCTCAACCGCCTTCCTCTTCTCCTTCGCGGCAACATGCCCATTGACGATTTACCTGCTCCATCGCGGCCCCAAGCCATCTATCATTGCCGCATCCATCTTGTTGCTGATCGGCAACTGGATCCGGTATGCGGGCACCAAGACGAACATGTTCAGTGTAGTCATGGTTGGGCAGATATTGACGGGGTTGGCGCAGCCGTTTGTGCTCGCGGCGCCGACGAGGTATAGTGATATGTGGTTTACTGAGGGAGGGAGGATTGGTGCGACGGCGCTGGCGAGTTTGGCAAATCCTTTTGGGGCGGCGGTGAGTAATGACACGGGAAGAGGGTATGAAACCATGGCTAACAAGACACAGCTTGCGTCTCTCATTAACCCGTTCTTGGGCGACGTACCAACTACGGTGTTGATAGTATCATGCATCGCAACCGTCGCGTGCCTCCCGGTACGTCTTCTCGTACCCTACAGTTAGCCTACATCACATATCTAACTAACACCACACAGTCTTTCTTCATCCCCGCAGCGCCACCAACACCCCCGTCTGCTTCTTCTGCCATCTCCAAGACTTCAATCATGACCTCCCTGAAGCACATGCTACGCACCCCCTCCTTCTACCTCGTCTTCTTCACATTCAGCGTCTACACGGGCTTCTTCAACGCCTTCACCTCGCTGCTCAACCAAATCTTGTATCCGTACGGCTACACAGAAGATGAAGCGGGTATCTGTGGCGCGGTGCTCATCGTCGTGGGGCTGGTAGCCTGCGCCATCACTTCTCCCATCATAGATCGCACACACGCCTACCTGCTCGGTATTAAGATCCTATGTCCCGTGCTATCGGCAGCTTATCTAGCGATAATCTGGGCGCCGCAGACAAGGACAATTATCGCGCCGTATGTGCTCGGTGCAATCTTAGGCGCGTGCTCGTTTTCGCTGCTTCCGATTGCATTGGAGTACCTAGTTGAGATCACCTTCCCGGCTAGTCCGGAGGTGTCTTCAACGATATGCTGGGTCGGAGGACAGGTATTCGGCGGTATTTTCATCGTGATCATGAATGAGCTCAAGGATGGGAGACCTGTGGATCTGGAAGCTGTACAAGAGGCGGGGAGAGATGAGGCTACGGGTGGAGATAGGCCGCCTGGGCATATGCTTTGGGCGCTGGTCTTCCAGGCTGTGGTTTGTGCGGTTGTCTTGCCACTGCCGCTTATGCTGGGTGTGAAGCGACTGGGCCTCGCTAGCAGAGAGGGAAGGCTGAAGAAGGATGTCGATGGCGATAGCGTTGTTGTCGCGGATGAGGGGTCTGGTGAGGGCGTTCAGGGACACGAGCAATGACTCCTTGGGGACATGGATTCTGGTGACGATTACGAGGATGACGATGACGACGACTAGGGTTTCTTTGTAGGCTGGGTATTCTTACCTGGTCTTTTCGGGTTATCATGGGAGGGAACTGGTTTCCTTGGTTCGTCTTTTTCATTATTATTGTAAACGGGATTCATGTCCGCGTATTATCAATCAAGACGATATTTTGCGTCATTCATGATGTTGTGCAATGTCTTGATTTGGATCGGGAGATAGAAGTACAGTGATATTCTAAACACGACTCTAATATGTACAGTCATCCACGCATTTGACATGTCTTGATGCTTGCA
>Ga0265780_10012164_pt1 | contig 10108 bp, 9 predicted proteins | sample P1T30metagenome_FD_192432 | JGI IMG/M metagenome (GOLD analysis project Ga0265780, IMG submission 192432) | Plant litter microbial communities from East Loma Ridge, Irvine, California - P1 T30 | ecosystem: Environmental > Terrestrial > Plant litter > Unclassified | place: USA: California... | reverse complement strand
TTGCAGCTACGCGCCGGCACCTGATTTGCCTTCCCAGCCAGATTACGTCGCGAGAGAGGCAAAGCGGTGTTCTTTGCTCGCTGGCTTTACAGCAGCTTCATGTTTCTCTTCTCCCGCTCCTGCTGCATCTGAGCCCGTGTACCTTTCTACTTCTGCAACCGTCCGCAGGCGCTCTCTCCCCTGTACGATCATCCGAATTGCCCTCCTACCGCGGCTGCGTGCATCGCATCGCTACACAGCAGCTGGACCTTACAGTCTTTACGGTCGCGGAGCTTAAGCGCACATAACCGCCTTTAAAGAACTGAGGGTGACGCCTCCAGAAGTACACTTAGCGCGCATGTCAGAGTACGTCCCACTTTTAGAAAAGTACCTCTACGTTATACATAGTGATCGAAGCTCCTTCGGTGCTATTCCTGGCCCCTTGACCTCTTGAAAGATCCTTTGAGAGAGAGTGCGAGGCCTATTCAGCGGCCATGATAGCGATATTGAACATCGACTGACCACGACAACCGCACACAGAGCTTCGCAATATGTCTCTCGGACAACTATCGCGGAACGACTCCAGACCCACGAACTCGAAACACTCATTCGCGACAAGCCATACTCCTCCGCCCAATACTCTCACGCCAGAGAACGTCGATCAAGTCCTTGAGCCATGCGCGGCTACTGGATCATACCTGTTGTATGCGCAACGTAACACAATCCTCGTCCTCCACCACGACACTTTGGCAATCGAACGGCGATTTGAGGGACATCACGAGGATGTCCAATGGATATCTGTTGACAATGCGAGTGACCGTGGTGCAGGCCGGCTTGCTGTGAGCTATGATGCAGGGAACACTTGCATAACCTGGGACCTCTTGACAGGCGGCGAGGTCGCCCGTTTTGCTGCATATGAGCCTGTGAATGTCGCATGTTTCATGCGCAACGGCAACATTGCGTTTGGTATCACTTACTTGCAGAGTGCGTGTCTCGATCAAAGCTAATCGTGATACAGGTAACTCGCAAGGCTCGATCACCTTATTCGAATCAGCGACATCGGAGCATGTCTCGACGCGAACCATATTCGATCCCATCACCGCGATAGCGCCCTCGAATGATTGCAGGACATTCGCAATTGGGTGAGTGCAGCCTTGTCTGGGCTGAAACGACTTCACTGACATTTACAGATATTTGAACGGTTCGATATTGGTTGCGACATTGCAGCCCGCCTTCACAATATTGCACACCTTGACGACATCCAGAGCGCCATCAAGGATCACCGGTCTGTCATGGCACGGCTCTTCGTCGAAACAGAAAACCGACATGCTTGCTACTCAAACTGCAGAAGGCGATCTCAGAGTATGGAGCGTACCCAAGACTGGACAACAAGATTGTTCACCAACCATCATACGTGTACTCGGAAGGCCGGAGCTTCAACCAGCAGGACTATCTTGGTTCGCTTGGTCGAAGAATGGCAGGATTGTACAACATGTAGAAGGGTGAGTGGATGCATGCCTCGTTCGATTTCATTTTTTTCCCCTGAACATTACTAACCTGCATAGTGAAACACGATCCTGGGACGTCAGAACCAAGCGAGTGACTTACGACATCATACCCACTATCGAAGGAGTCGTAGGCATGGCGAACTATGGCCCCACGGCAACGTTATTCACCCTCGGACGCAACTACACTGCGCAGCAATACGACATCAACCCTAATGCTGCGCCTATTCAAGTCCAGAGCGTTCAACATGTGCCCGCAAATACTCCTCCGACACCTCCAACGACTCTGGAAGAGCAGAACAAATCTCATGGCGAACAGGAAGACGCTGCAGACACACGTCGATTGGCAACGCTGACAGACGTCGAGAGTAGTGCGGATGAAGACGGCGCAATGTCCCCACTGCAGAAGATCGCAAGGGAAATGGAGACTCTCAATCAACTTGAGTCTGAAATCCGCGACAAAGTCATGCCGCTCAGCCCCGTGTCCAGTCGCACTTCATCAGTCAGCTCAACCAAATCTTCACAAGGCGCGCAAAGACAGCAAAAATACCTCTACGACAGACCTTCTTCATCTCGAGCCTCTACCGATACTGGCTACGGCTACGAAGGCACAGAATTCTCATCGGGCGGTCCTTCCGTCAGGCAAGGCCACGACAGCATGTCCATAAGATCTGGCTCCACTCGCGCTTCCAGGATGTCAAACCTACGCCCGAGAACATCTGCCCTTCGCAAAGAGATCCTCAGAAGCCCTGACGAATCTAAAGAAACGGCTATGATGGACCTCTTCGCATTCACCAAAGAAAGACTGCGCGACTTACCTTTCAAGACACCGAATTACGGCAACGTAGCTCGAACTCCCGAACTCTTACTACGGGAAATGCTTAAGGTCGTATTCGGGTGGAATGAAGACGTTACCGCACTTGTTCGCGATGAGATGAAACGGCATCGTCCAGGCTCAGCCAGTGGTGTCATGCTTGCCAAGTGGCTGGGCGACATGGGAGCGGACAGCATGGCTAACATGATCGGATCAGAATCAATGACCTCTTCGGACTGGATGCTACTTGCGCTTAGCTCTATTGGACAAGACTCGCAGAGAAAGGTCGGTGAAGCCTTTGTTCAACGCCTTCTCGAGAAGGGCGACATCCACCCCGCTGTTGCAATTCTACTGGGACTGGGCGAACAGAACGATGCAATCGAAGTGTACGTCTCGCAGGGCTACCTCATGGAAGCAATCGTCCTGACTTGCTTGTCATTCCCTTCCGACTGGGACCGTCAGTCATATCTTCTGCACAAATGGGGACAAGCCGCCGTCCAAGAAGGACAGCCAGAGCTGGCTGTCCGCATTTTTTCTTGTGCAACTGTCGAAATATCGGAACCCTGGTTTTCTCCGCGGGCTCAAGATGCAGTTTACGCCGCCCAGCAAGCAAAGCTCACGGAACCGTCAGGTACAAGTCCGACCACCAGCCCTCCCTTGACGCCGCCGTCTGTAACAGGATCAAGCAGGCTCACAGCCAGGAATGCATCCCTCAAGCTAATCACTTCTTTCGGCGCAAAAGGTGTGCCACTGGCTACACAAGATGATGACCCTACACCTCTTGCCGCAATTATCACCCCGATTGCTGAGTCCGCTCTCTCGCCCCGCGGAGGTGGTTTTACGCGCTTCAGAGCTGGACAGCGTCCAGTCCGAGAGCGCTCGGAAGCAAGAACCGCAACGCCAGGCGGATATGCCAGAGAGAGACGAATGCCATCGAGAAGTGACATCGCTCGAATCAAGCAAGATGCCGGCGAAATCAGTACACCACTTACAGCCGCGAGAGATGCCAGCTCGAGGACTCGCAGTCGTGCTGCTAGCCGTCAACGAGGAGCCTCGCCCATGCCCATGAGCAGTGTACCTGAACCTACCACTGCCCTACGACCAACCGCCTATAACCCAAACAACACAGCCTCAGGACCCCCATCTTCACATGGTGTGTTTCGGAACAGAGCTGGTAGTTCGGGACAGGGAAGTTCTCGTGAGAGGAATCCTGAAGGCGTTGCGACGGAGTCTAATAAAACCCGACAATCCGATGGAGCTGCTTCCCCTGGGCTTTCCACGCGCGACACTGCAAGTATTGCTCGTGAGCAGACACGTGGAGGTGCAACGAGTCCTCTGCTGACCGGTACCAGCCTCAAGTACGGGAAAAACAAGGCGATTGACGCCTATATCAGCAGTGTTGAGGAGGCTAGAGTTGCTAAACGGCAAGAAAGAGCAGGAAGCCGGGCGCGTACCGAAAGCCAGACACGAGGTCAAAGTCGAATGCGCACGGATAGCCGTACCGGTCGGACTTCCAGCAGGGCCAGAGACGCCTCCGATGGTCCGAGGCGCGACGGAGCATTCTACATCCAGCCAGGCAAGCGTTCGCCTCGATCTCCGATTCCCATGTCCCCGGAGGAGATCGCCCAGGCAACATCGCGACAAGCGGAGGCTGCCACCACGGACGATGAAGCTTTCTACAAGGTCGCCTCGCCTCTATGTCCACCCAACAACAACCAACGTGATGCGGACTTGGATCGCCGCTGGTCAGGAGATGACACACAGCACCCGGATCTTGCCAATCTTGCGAGTGTTCGTCAAAAGAGTCCGGATCTACACCGAACCCAAACTAATCAGGAAAGGGGTCGTGGCGATGCACGAGGACCGGGTTCGACAGTGCGATCACCATCTTCTCCCTTGCCACTTTTACCGGCACCGTCGCAGAGTCAGCAAAATGGCACTCAAAGCGATGGAACACGCACATTCGTACGTTCGCAGAGTTCCGCTGGGCAACAAGACCTTCAGTCGAGAAGAGCTGCCAGTCGTACTCGACAAAACAGATCTCAAAGCCGTCGACCCAGGCAAAGGGCTGATACACTCGGCATGTCCATCACAGAGTCGTCTACAGAGCGGCGAGGTGGCAATGATACTGAGGGTGTGGTGGTTGTACCTCAACGACGACCTGAGTTTTTCACAAGACAACAGCTCGCGGCCAAAGAGCTCGAAGAGCGACGTCTATCACTAGCTAGACGTCCATCTGCACCCGCTATTCCATCACCGGGCGCACTTTCGTTCGGCAGACCCAAGCTGAGTCCCAGGTCACACACAGAGTTGAGCGACACTCCATACAGCTTCATGCCATCCATGTCTCGTCGCAGCGCTACTGTAGACCCAGACGCAATGATGAGATACGGTCAGATATTTGGCACTTCCACAAATTCCGCCCCAATCGGCTTACCAGCAACTCCTCGAGCCATGCGACACCCACGTTACTTGAACGCCGAGCCTGGACGAGACGCGCCTCCCGTTCCTGGAATACCAGACTCTTTGAGTTCGCTGTCAGGATCCAACCTCAGCCAACTGACGGGATCCGCTCTCAGCCAGATGGCATCATCTGGACCAAGTCAATTGAGTCAAGCAGCGCATTCTAACTTGAGCCAAGTTTCTTCTCTACTTTCAGAACCCGTCAGAGAGGAAGCAGAACCAGATTCTGTTGGGCCGCTTCTACCATCGACAGTCTTTGGTATGTCAGGGCCACAAGGTCCGGCACGTTCGGCGTCCGCTCCGATGGAGAAGGCCATGAGCAGCCAAGTCCATCCTGCGTACAATGCCCGCCTCCCTACTTCCACGAAACGTATGTCTGGCAGCCGGAGCAATATACGTAAGATATCGCCACCTGCACTTTCACTCAACGATCACCCAAACATCTGCAGCATCGACCACGCCATCTACAGCAACATGGACCACGATGTCATCATTGTCCCAGAAGGCGAGCCGCAAATATCACCAATCATGTTGCCTCAATTGCAGCATCTCGCCGGACCGCCACCGCCACCTCCGCCGCCAAACAGGTTTCAGCAAGTCCAACATGGTCACCCAGATGTGGTCACCATCACCTCCAACAGCGCCAAACCACTTGGTGGCGAGATTCCCGACCTGTCTGAGACACCAACATCTTTCCCTCAGCCTCTGAATAGGGCGTCCACCGTGTCTCCTCCGATGCACCATGGCCATCGCCGCGGAAGCGCGAGCACGAGTGATACATTTGGCTCTCGTATGCGCGGCGTCGCAGACAAGATGCGCTCCAGCTCGCGCACGCGCAACATAACCCAAGTACCAGCCCTTGAGCCATACACCTTCAGGTCGCCTTACGAGACCGTGCTGCCACCGTTCTTCACCCAGAAGTCCCAAAAGTCTCAGAAGTCTCAGCACTCGCGGACCGCCAGCCTTAGTCGTGCCAGAAGTCCTTACGAACAGGCTATGGCGGAGCAGGCAAAGCAGCAGATGCCACCACCCCCTCCACCGCCACCTGCACCCCCTGTGGCCGGTGAAGACCTCAGGCTCAACGAAACCTCGGTCCCACCCCAGAGTCAGAGTCCTTTGAACGCATACAAAAACCCGAGAGAGGTCAAAGCGAACATGCCTCCTTCACACCTCCAGCCAGGCGTACACACTCCCCTCTATGGAGGATTCTTGTAGTCATCGCACGATGCGTGACATATTCGACATACTCAACTCCCAGGGGCGGCTTCACGGATATTGGCAACTTTGCGCCGTGGCAAGATCTCTTGGCAAGAATCGTCTCGAGATAATGGGTTCTGGGGCTCGCCTCTTTGTTCATAGCATCTCCAATCTTTCGCTCGAGATCGCTCCCGGGCTGCCTTTTTCTTTCCTTTCGCATTCATATCACTTTCGCTAATTTCCCGCAATGATCTTACCGCATATGCTTATCCCTTTTGTTGTTTTTTAGAAGCGAAAGATTATAATAGCCTCGCGGCTTACCAACTACGATGCCATGATTGATATGATTCCGGCCCAGTTTCCTTAGCCTTGCCTTGCCTCGCGGGCATTACGAACTATAGTCTACAATTTTAAATTACCCTCGCTGACACTGACCGTTCCCATCGATTTCGATTTCAATCTCCTCCATGATCTTTCTTCTCGTCTAGCTTAGCCGAAGAGTGACGCATCAAGGTTTCAACTAACATTTTGAATAGAGGCGTTGCGCTTGTATCTCGCTCTGATCGATAATGTACTGCCGTGTTACAGTCTCGAGTCAGTGCTACTTTGACGAGCTCGGGTAACAAAGGGGCGACACGCTCATGTGCGATCTTACGTACTGTGAGGGATGGATTGAGACGGGACTTGTGGAAAACAAGGGCTGAGTGGCTATGGTACATACTGTATAGGACAGTCCTCAGAATTGCCCTGTAGGGAGGAGGTCTTAGTCCCCCGTATCTCTGTCTACGCTTCTCTCTCTCTCTCTCTCTCTCTCTCTCTCTCTCTCTCTCTCTCTCTCTCTCTCTCTCTCGCTCACTCTCTCTCTCTCTCTCTCTCTCTCTTTGATCGAGTAAAGACTCCGGTGTTGGGTATTCGCTTGAAGCAATGCTAAACGCAGAACTAAAACAAGAAACAGTAATCGATGCCATGCATGCATGATCCAAATCACCTGCCCAATCGCCATTCGAGTAAAGAGGTCGCTGGTTTTCTCCTTCCTGGTATCGGCCACATGCAAAAACAATCCGGAACTTGGGTATCGGGCCAGAACAGGATTCGAAACGCAAAACAAAGAAAAGAACAAAGAACCACAAAAGGCAAAGGGAAAGAACGAAGAGCCGTTATCCGTCCCATTCCATCCAGACTGTGCACCATAGTGCATGAAAATACCCGTGCAAAATGCAGCACATCTCGTGCTGTTGTGAGGGCTGTCACATCCTGCGCTGCTTCTTGTTGGGGTTCCCTTCGGACATGTCGCCCTGTGTTGGGAAGGGCTGCGTGGGCCTGGCGCCTGGCACAGCGGCATCGGAGGCGGCAGCAAGAGTCGGCATACTGTGAGTGGTCTCAACAGTGTTCTGTTGCTGCTGTCTGTTGACGCTCGCTCCAGCGGCCTTGACGGCCTTCGTCTTCCTCTTTGGAACTTCGGCGTCCTTATCCTTTCTCTTTCTCTTTCTGACTTGGGCGGCGGACATGAACTGGTGTGCAATCGCGCCATTCTCACTAGGTCCACGATTGCCTTGCTTAGCGCTAGTGCCAGTCGCACCAGCTTTCTTGACGGCCTTGGTGGCCTTGCCAGTCGCTACACCTTCGCCAGTCTTTTCGGCGTCCCCGGCTTCGTCAAATCCGTCAGCTTCGCCATCTGCCATCTCCCCATCATGTTTGACCGGCAGCCGACCGCTGTTGTTCCGGAAAAAAGTGTGGGTGTCATGCGCGTACCTTGTAGGGTTTGCAGCGAAGGCAGGGATCTTGTAAGAGTTGATGGCCTTCAGGCGCACATTGGAACAATCCCTCAAAGCGCCAATAGCTTCTTGTATCAAGTCCGAGCATGTCTTTGATTTGCTCGTGGGCTTCTTTGACAGCTTGGCGCCGGCGAGGCGGACTTTCAGGATCTCCTCAAAGATCTCCCACGCCACACTCTCGAGCTTCACGGCGATGTTTGGCATTTTCAGCCACGATCGAACAGCCTCGCGCGAGCGTTCCTGCCATGCGACAAAGTCCGCCTTCTCCTTCTGGGTGCGAGCGACTATCTTGTTCCTGTTACCTCTCCACTCTTCCGGTGGTGGCCTGTGATCGACATGCTTCAGAGCTTCGACCAATAACGCCACATATCGGTACTTGTCGTTTACAACTTCATCAATGTCGTCAGAGACGGCATCGACCGGCTTACGGAAGATGAGATCCGCGGCTGCGGATGCGGTTGCGAACGAGTGGAATCGCAAACCGTTGATTCCCGGTGGAGGCAGCGCTCCATTCGCGCAAGGCAAGGGGACCGCAGCACCGGCACTGCAAGCATCGTTCGCACGGGGCAGGCCTGGTGTCGCAATGCTCGCCGGACCTTGCGCATGAGCGTGCGCGACATCAGCGACTGGGAATGGCGAGGCTCCAAGTATGTTCCCGGCTGGACGTTGCTGCTCGGGTTGGGTCGTGTAGTGGTTTGGGGTTGACGTTTCGCCGAAAGAAGACGAGGACGCGAGATTGCTTTGGTTGTTGGCACCGACGCGATACGAGGGCCGGTGGTGGTAGTGGTTGGAAAGTGAACTGTCGAGGGCGGCAGATGATGCCGACGTGTTCTGGCCGCCGTTGTGGGCTAGATAAGAGACCATGTTCGGGTAGTGGTCGAGTGGTGGACTATCCGAGGCAACAGACTCGTTGTTGCCGGTGTAGGTGAAGTCCACTGGGTGGTCTTGGGCCGACAAGTCAATATCAAGCATGTTGTTCATCTGCAGCATCTGCAGCATCTCGAGTATCTTGGCATCGTCAAAGCTCAGCATTGAAAGCTCCTGCCGCATGAGGAGCAAGTCAAGATGGTCTTTTTGGGAGAGAATCATGGTGCGCGCCTTTTCTGCTGAGTGAACGCGGTCGCAAAGGTGTTGTGGGGAACTGCAGTGAACAAGATTGACAGTGGTGGAGGAGGTGTGGCGTGGTACTGATGGGTGGTCGGAGTTTTTGTTAGTGAGTAGAGGTTTGGTTGGTGGTGGGTTGTTGATGGACGCGGTCGAGGTAAAAGTCGCAGTTGGTGTCGCGACTTTGGCCACTACTCTTTTACCACTCTTCACTCTACTCTTAGACGGCGCATGGAGGTCTCGATATCAGGTACTCGCATTGATCGAACGCGAAGCGCAAAGTCAAGACCGGCCGCTGGCGGTCGTCAATCCACTCGGTCATTCGGTCGTTCATCCTCCCGCGTATCCAACCAATCTTCCATTCACTCTTCTGTTCTTGAGCTGAGCAAATCATCCGTCGATACATCGATCCCTCCACGCCTTCGACCCAAGTCTTGCAGCACAAAGACTGCACCACGAAACCATGTTTCTCCGGATGCACCGGCACCACCGGATGTTGCGCCTCTCACTGGGCTGCGTACGAGATAGAGCAGCGAACATGGCCTAGGAGGCGTAGCCAGACTAAGCCAGTCGACTCGGTTTGACGAACGTTCGTGATTGACTTAGGGGGCGCTTCATATTCGTCCGCGCGAATGAACAGGCGCGTCGTATTCATGGCCACAACAGCAATAAGTAGCTTTTGCCTTGTCTTTGCTTGATCTTGGTCCATCGTCGCATCAAAGCGTTGATCGGAGCAGGACGAGGTTGCGAGAAGAATGTCGAGTATTTCCAAAGGAACCGCTGCTCCTCCCAATTCTGGCATCTGGAATATCGCAGAACGCAAAGACAAGGATAGAGAAAGAACGCGTCGATGTCTCGTAGCGAAATGTCATTTAGGAAGGAAGACCTCTGTTACCCTGATCTCGAAAAGCACAAAGAGGATTCCCGGCCTGGGTATCCGCATCGTCGGACAATGGGCAGGGACAAAGGAAGAAAGATGAAGAGTAAGCAGTCGGCCTGCCATCTGTCCGAGCTATGCTTCGAGATGCGTAGACCACCAAGATCGAGCAGGGATCCTTCAATTGGTTTCATATCAAGATTCCCCGAAGGACTTTGCGCAATTCTGTGAATCTTGTCTGGGTATGCCTCGAGGACAATAGTAGAATTTTGACGACTCGGCATTTGGCACGACACAGAGAGGAATGCGCACGGCGGTAAGCTGGCTTGGACGAGCAGACTCGGTGCCACGGCGTGTCGCGAGACGCCTGCTGGTTTGGAGATGAAAGGCTGCC
>Ga0265780_10012163_pt1 | contig 10108 bp, 7 predicted proteins | sample P1T30metagenome_FD_192432 | JGI IMG/M metagenome (GOLD analysis project Ga0265780, IMG submission 192432) | Plant litter microbial communities from East Loma Ridge, Irvine, California - P1 T30 | ecosystem: Environmental > Terrestrial > Plant litter > Unclassified | place: USA: California... | reverse complement strand
TTCGGCTTGTGGCCGATCGCCACGAACAGGCCGTGCACGGTCAGGTCCTTGGTGGCGTCGCCGCTAGCAGACTTCAGGCGCAGGCCGGTCACGCCGCTGTCGTCGCCCAGCACTTCGTCCAGGGTCTGGTTCAGCTCCAGCACGATCTTGCCTTCGCCGACCTTGTGCTTCAAGCGGTCGACCAGGATGGGCTCGGCGCGGAACTTGTCGCGGCGGTGGATCAGGGTGACTTTCGAAGCGATGCCTGCCAGGTACAGGGCTTCCTCGACCGCGGTATTGCCGCCGCCAATGACCGCGACTTCCTGGTTGCGGTAGAAGAAGCCGTCGCAGGTGGCGCAGGCCGACACGCCTTTGCCCATGAAGGCTTGTTCCGACGGCAGGCCGAGGTACTGGGCCGAGGCGCCGGTGGCGATGATCAGGGCGTCGCAGGTGTACTCGGCGCTGTCGCCCACCAGGCGGATCGGTTTCTCGTTCAGATAGGTCGTGTGGATATGATCGAACACGATCTCGGTATTGAAACGCTCCGCATGCTGCAGCAGGCGCTGCATCAGCTCCGGACCCTGCACGCCCAGCGGGTCGCCCGGCCAGTTCTCGACGTCGGTCGTGGTCATCAGCTGGCCGCCTTGCTCGACGCCGGTCACCAGCATCGGCTGCAGGTTGGCGCGCGCGGCGTACACGGCGGCGCTGTAGCCGGCAGGACCGGAACCGAGAATCAGGACTTTGGCGTGTTTGGTAGTCGTCATGGGAGGGTATCGTAAAGAGATGAACAAGCGGAAACTGGGGGCGACCTGCGCCGGAATCAAGGGCTGGATGCGACAGGCGAGCAACACAAGATTATAGACGATGATGCACGCGAGCATGAATCGCAGGCCAGCCCGGCGGTATATGGCTTAGAATGGGCGGATTGCCGTTAGCGAGCACTTAGAGACAGCAGTACCCAGCATGAGCAAGAATAGCCAAGCAAGCACTTCAGGATATACCCGCACCTCCCAGACGGCGCGGTCCCGCCAGCCCCTGCCGGGCCGGCTTTCGCGCCTCCTCATGGAGGCGCGCTGGATCGCCATGGCCGTCGCCTTCCTGTATTTCGTGCTGATCCTGATCAGTTATAACAAGGGTGACCCGGGCTGGTCGCACGCCAACGCCGTCCCCAAGATCGCCAACCTGGGCGGCAAGGCCGGCGCCTGGCTGTCGGACCTGCTGCTATTCATCTTCGGCTTCTCGGCATGGTGGTGGGGCGTGATCTTCCTGCGCGGCGTCTGGCGCGGCTGGATGCGCCTGACCGGCCGCATGGACCCCGTCGAGGAAGCGCCGCACACCGGCGAGATGTACGTGCGCTGGACCGGCTTCGCCATCATGTTCGCCGGCAGTCTGGGTCTCGAGTATCTGCGCATGTGGTCCTGGCACGTCGAGCTGCCGCGCGCCGCCGGCGGGGTGCTGGGCCAGCTCATTGGCCACTCGAGCCACGTCGCCTTCGGCTTCACCGGCGCGACCCTGCTCCTGCTGCTGCTGTTCGGCCTGGGCTTCTCGCTGTTCTTCCAGGTGTCCTGGCTGGCCGTGGCCGAGCGCATCGGCGAGTCGGTGGAGAGCACCCTCGGCTGGTTCCGCCTGCGCATGGAAGACCATGAAGACCGCAAGCGCGGCGAGCTTGCCGCCGTGGCGCGCGACGAACTGGTCGTGCACGAGCGCCAGAAGTTCGCCGAGAAGCATCCGGAGCCGACCCCGATCGTCAAGGCTGAGCCGATGCTGGAAGCGCCGCGCGCTGTGAAAGCCGAGCCGAAGCCGGAGCCGAAGATGGAGCCGGCGCTGCCGGTCGCTCCATCGCCGGTGGCCGCCGCCGCGTCCACCATCAAGATCGAGCCGCAGATGACCAGCGTGCCGAAGTCCGAGCGCGCCCAGAAAGAGATGCAGACACCGCTGTTCCACGAGCTCTCCGGCGACGGCGGCCTGCCGCCACTAAGCCTGCTCGACGAAGCGCCGCCGGCCCAGGAAACCGTGTCGATCGAGACCCTGGAATTCACCAGCCGCCTGATCGAGAAGAAGCTGTCCGACTTCGGCGTCGAGGCCAAGGTGGTCGCGGCCTACCCGGGCCCGGTCGTCACGCGCTACGAGATCGAGCCGGCCACCGGCGTGAAAGGCAGTCAGATCGTCAACCTGGCGCGCGACCTGGCGCGTTCGCTGTCGCTCACCTCGATCCGCGTGGTCGAGACCATCCCGGGCAAGAACTACATGGCGCTGGAATTGCCGAACCCGAAGCGCCAGATCGTGCGCCTGTCGGAAATCGTCGGCTCCAAGGTGTATGGCGACAGCGCCTCCGCACTGACGGTCGCGCTGGGCAAGGACATCGCCGGCAAACCGGTGTGCGCGGATCTGGCCAAGATGCCGCACTTGCTGGTGGCGGGTACCACCGGCTCCGGTAAATCGGTGGGCATCAACGCGACCATCCTGTCGCTGCTCTACAAATCCGACCCGGCGGACGTGCGCCTGATCCTGATCGACCCGAAGATGCTGGAGATGTCGGTGTACGAAGGCATCCCGCACCTCTTGGCGCCGGTGGTGACCGACATGCGCCAGGCCGGCCATGCGCTGAACTGGGCGGTGAACGAGATGGAGCGCCGCTATAAACTGATGTCGAAGCTGGGCGTGCGTAACCTGGCCGGTTACAACGGCAAGATCCTCGAGGCGGCCAAGCGCGAGGAGCACATCCCGAATCCGTTCTCGATCATGCCGGACAATCCGGAGCCGCTGGAAAAGCTGCCGACCATCGTCATCATCATCGACGAATTGGCCGACCTGATGATGGTGGTCGGGAAGAAAGTCGAAGAGCTGATCGCCCGTATCGCCCAGAAGGCGCGCGCGGCCGGCATCCACCTGATCCTGGCCACCCAGCGGCCATCGGTGGACGTGATCACGGGCCTGATCAAGGCGAACATCCCGACCCGGATCGCGTTCCAGGTCTCGTCCAAGATCGACTCGCGCACGATTCTCGACCAGATGGGCGCCGAGACCCTGCTTGGCATGGGCGACATGCTGTACATGCCGCCGGGGACCGGGCTGCCGGTGCGGGTGCACGGCGCGTTTGTGTCGGACGACGAAGTGCATCGAGTTGTAAAACATCTGCAGTCGCTCGGTGAACCGAACTATATTGAAGGCATCCTGGAGGGCGGCACCCTGGAAGAAGGCAATGCGGAAGGCGTCCCGGCGGGCGAGGGCGGCAGCGGCGAATCCGATGCGCTCTACGACCAGGCCGTCGCCGTGGTGCTCAAGAACCGCAAGGCTTCGATCTCGCTGGTCCAGCGCCACCTGCGCATCGGCTACAACCGCGCCGCCCGCCTGATCGAACAGATGGAGCAGAGCGGCCTGGTGTCGCCGATGCAGTCGAACGGCAACCGCGACATCCTGGTGCCCGCCACCACCGCCGAATAACCCGTGTCCACCGTAGGGTGGGCGGTCCCCCGCCCACGCGTTCAACCATCGGGTGGGTGACCACAACAAGAGGAACAGATAGATGAAGTCCACGTCCCACGTCATTGCAGCATTCATCGCCACCAGCACCCTGGCCTTCTCGGGCGCCGCCAGCGCCGCCGCCCTCGACCAGTTCAAGTCCTTCGTGGCCGGCACCAAGTCCGCCAAGGGCGACTTCACCCAGCAGCAAACCAGCAAATCGAAATCCGGCAAGGCCGCCCCGGTCTCCAGCGGCACCTTCGTCTTCGCCCGCCCCGGCAAGTTCATCTGGACCTACCAGAAACCCTACGAACAGCTGCTGCAGGCCGACGGCGAAACCCTCTACATCTACGACAAGGACCTGAACCAGGTCACCACCCGCAAGCTCGGCAACGCCCTGGGCTCGTCGCCGGCCGCCATCCTGTTCGGCTCCAACGACCTGGAAAAGAACTTCACCCTGTCGGAAGCCGGTGAGCGCGACGGCGCCGAATGGCTGACCGCCGTGCCGAAGACGAAGGACACCACCTTCGAGCAGATCGGCATCGGCTTCAAGGGCGGCGTGCCGGTCGCGATGGAATTGAAGGATGGCTTCGGCCAGGTTTCGCTGCTTAAGTTCAGCAACTTCCAGCGCAATCCGGCGCTGGGGGCGCAGCAGTTCAGCTTCGCGGTGCCGAAGGGCGCGGATGTGGTCAGCCAGTAAGGGGCTCGGCTACTCAGCGGACTTGGATCCCGGCCTGCGCCGGGATGACGGTCTCTGAGCTAACGGTAAACTCAAACAACGTCGTACCGGCGAAGGCCGGTACCCAAGTTGGCACGCATACCTGAAGCGCTTCCACGAGCCTATCGTTTACACTAGGCAGATGGACGACCTCTTCAAAACCGAACCCGCCCCACCCCTCGCCGAAGCCCTGCGCCCGCGCACCATCGACGAGGTGATCGGCCAGAGCCACCTGCTCGGCCCTGGCAAGCCGCTGAACCTGGTGTTCAAGTCCGGCAAACCCCACTCGATGATCCTGTGGGGCCCGCCCGGTGTCGGCAAGACCACCCTGGCGCGCCTGACCGCCTACGCCTTCGATTGCGAGTTCATCGCCCTGTCCGCCGTGCTGTCGGGCGTGAAGGACATCCGCGCCGCCGTCGAACAGGCGGAGCAGTACCTGGCGCGCGGCAAGCACACGATCCTGTTCATCGACGAGATCCACCGCTTCAACAAATCGCAGCAGGATGCGCTGCTGCCCTTCGTGGAATCCGGCCTGGTGACGCTGATCGGCGCCACCACCGAGAACCCGTCGTTCGAAGTCAATTCGGCGCTGCTGTCGCGCTCCCAGGTGTACGTGCTGAAGGCGCTGAGCGACGAGGAAATGCGCCAGCTGTTGAAGCGGGCGCAGGAGCGCGTACTGCAGCACCTGAGTTTTGATGAGATCGCGGTCGACACCCTGGTCGGCTACGCCGACGGCGACGCGCGCCGTTTCCTCAACCTGCTCGAGCAGACCAAGACCTCGGCCGACACCTCCGGCATTACGCGCATCACCAAGGAATTTGTCGAGAACGCGCTGACCCTGAACGCGCGCCGCTTCGACAAGGGCGGCGACAACTTCTACGACCAGATCTCGGCCCTGCACAAGTCGGTGCGCGGTTCGCATCCGGACGCGGCCCTGTACTGGCTGTGCCGCATGCTCGATGGCGGCGCCGACGCCAAGTACCTGTCGCGCCGCATCGTGCGCATGGCCTGGGAAGACATCGGCCTGGCCGACCCGCGCGCACTGCAAATCGCGAACGATGCGGCCACCACCTACGAACGGCTGGGCTCTCCGGAAGGCGAACTGGCGCTGGGCCAGGCCGTGATTTATCTCGCGATCGCGGCCAAGAGCAATGCCGGCTACAACGCCTTCAATGCGGCCATGGCGTTTGTGAAGAAGGACAAGTCGCGCGAGGTGCCGGTCCACCTGCGCAATGCGCCGACCAAGCTCATGAAGGAGCTCGGCTACGGCCACGCCTACCGCTACGCGCACGACGAGCCGCATGCGTATGCGGCCGGCGAAACCTATCTGCCGGACGGGATGCCGGAACCGGGCTGGTACCAGCCGGTGCCGCGTGGGGTCGAGTCGAAAGTGGCGGAAAAGCTGGCCTTCCTGCGCGGCCTCGATGAGGAAGCAAGCGGCTGCTAGCCGCCTTGCGCGGCCCGTTGCATCAGGCTGGAGACTTCGTCGAAATAGGTGAGGGCGGCCGGGGTCAGGTCGACCTGCTTGCGGCGGGTGTCGTCGGTGTCCGCCAGTACCAGCCATCCCTTGCTGCGCATCGACTTGATGCGGGTGTGGATGGTCGCCGGCGCGCCGAGCTGTTCCTGGCCCATCAAGTCGCGCACGCAGAGGCGTTCGCCGGCCTGGCGCGCGCGGCCCACGATCCCGAGGATGCGGTCTTCCAGTGGATCGAGCGGCGGCAATGCCGGCAGGGCGCGCAGGGCGTTCACGAGATTCAGGAATCGCAGGTAGATGTCGGCAGGCCGGGAGGGCGTGTTCATGCCCGCTCCCTGGTTGCGGCAGCAACGCGTTCAGTCGACATGTATTGTTCGAGGTATAACATTTTCTGATAAAATGTTGCGTTCGAGAAGTAAATCTTATACCAGTTCGCGGCCAGGGGCATGTCCAATACGCAGTTCAAGTTCGCGATGGGCGCCACGACCGCTGCCCTGTTCCTCGGTGTCATCGGCCTCAACGAGCTGCTGTTCGCATCCATGGAATTCGCCCGGGGCATCAGCTGGGTCTACCTCCCCGCCGGCGTGCGCCTGCTGTGCACCTTGCTGTTCGCCGAAGCCGGAGCGATCGGCATCCTGCTTGCCGGCTGGCTCATCTGCTTTTTCTACTTCTTCCCTGACGACCCCTTGCGCTCCTTCGCAGGCGGCATCATCGGTGCGCTTGCCCCCTACCTGACCTACCGGGTGCTGGTCGCCGGCCGCATCGGCAGTTCGCTGGAGGGGCTTGGACCGCTGCGCCTGCTTGCTTGCGCCGCAGCCTTTTCGCTGGCCAGCCCTGCGCTGCACCACCTGTGGTTCGCGCTGCAGGGACAGCGCGACGGCCTGCTGGACGGCTTCCTGGTCATGGCGACCGGCGACTTTATTGGCACATTGCTTGTCCTTTACGTTGCCAAGCTGCTCATTTCTATGCGTCAGCAATAATCTGTCATTCAAGTAATAAGCATTTCTTTACAGTAAATTAAAAGCTCGGTAGCATCCGTTCTCGTTTTTGTAGCGCTCTAAAACTTATAACGAAAAGGGATGCAAGATGGGATCGAATGCAAGGCTGCTCGCGCCTGGCCTGATCGCGCTGTGCGCGGTAATGCCGCTGTTGTCCGCTTGCGACGCGGCGCGTGAAAACGTGGCGGCGGCGATCCGTCCGGCGAGTGCCGCCGACGAGGCCGGCGCACTGCGCAATCTGATCGCGCAAGGCAAGTTCAAAGAAGCCAGTACGCAGGGCGCCAGCTACCTGTCGAGCAAGGAGGACCAGGGCGGCGTGGTCGCCTGGGAGGCCGCCAAAGCCAGCGCCCAAGCGGGCAAGCTCGACGATGCGGTCCGCTTTGCCGGCCTGGCGGTGAAGGGCGGCGCCACGCCCGGCGTGAACCTGATGTCGGAGCCGCTGCTCGAGCCGGTGCGCACCGACCCGCGCCTGGTGGCGCTCGCCGCCGGCGGCGCACCGGCCGACCCCCTGATCGATTTGTCCACCGCGGTCCCCGCGCCGGCGGAGGCGGTCGAGGCCAGCGTCGATGGCGGCGTCAAGGCCAAGGCCGGCGACGTTTCGGTCTCGCTTCCCAACTAACGCATTTCACCACCACACCATGAACAAAACACTCCTGCTGCAGGCGCTGCTCGCGCTCGGCGCCTTCGCATCGAGCGGCCACGCCGCCGCCGAAACCTTCTCGGCCAACGGCGCCAAGGAACTCAGCATCAAGGCCAGCGGCGACCTGGTCTCGGCGCGCCGCATCGCCCGCGAACAGGCTGAACGCGACGCCGTCGCCAGCGTTCTGCGCCTCAAGCTCAGCGTCGACCTGAACGATCCGAAAGTGAAGAATGGCGTGCTTGAATTGCACAAGCAGCTGACCGACAACCTGCGCACCTCCTTCAATGCCGAAGGCGATATCCTGACCGCGCGCACCGTGCTGCAAGTCGATTCAGGCTACTTCCTGGACCTGACCCGCTCGCTCGGCATCGGCTCGAAACTGGTCGGGAACAATGCCAAGGTCCTGTTCCTGATCGACGAATATTACGGCGTCGGCACCAGGCTCGACCCGTCCCAGCCGCTGCTGACCGAAATCGACTATTCGCACGACAAGAGCGCGATGTCGGACCGCAGCTCCTCGGTGGCCTCCGCGCGCAGCGCCTCCAGCGCTTCTGCCAGCGCGGCCAAGGGCAGCTTCGCTGCCGCCTCGTCGGACAAGTCGGCGTATGCCGCCAGCTCGGCATCCTCGGTGGCGGCGCGCGACCGCGCTTCCGTCTCCGGCACCGACAAGGCCTCGTTCAGCGGCTCGGACCGCGCCGCGATCGCCGCCCAGGACGGCTTTGGCGGTTCGGCGGCGGCTGCGCGCAACGTCGAGGCCAGCGGTTCGCGCGATACGCGCATGGCGGCCTCGCGCGATACCCAGTTCGCCGGCGCGCAGAAGTCGGCGGTGGCCGCCAACTCGTCGTCGCAGGCGGCGGTCAGCGCCAGCTATGCCAACGCGAGCGCCGCGAAGTCGGCCAGCAGCGCCAGCTATAGCGAGAAGAACACCGACATCCAGCGCCAGAACGACGTGGTCAACCTCAAGGTGCGCCAGGTGTTCCCAGGCATCGACAACGCCAGGCCGGCCGAAGCCGAGACCGCGCTGATCAACCAGAAGCTGCAGCAGGTGGTGGGCGAATTCGGCCTGGCCTTCACCGACGAGCGCGACTTCCGGGTCGAAGAAGGACGCCGCCTGACCGTGAACGACATCACGCGCATGCAGAAATTCGGCAGCTACATGCAGAAGGCCGGCAGCGCCGGCTACAAGGCCAAATACCTGGTCTACGGCCAGGCCATCATGCAGTCCGAAGGCGCCAGCCCGAGCGGGCAGGTGGCGTGCACCGGCCAACTGGCCCTGACCTCGTCCGACGTCGATACCGGCGCCGGCTTCGTTTCCGACATGCTGGTCAAGCGCGCCTCGGGCAGCAGCGACCAGAATTGCCGCGCCAACCTGGCCGACGCGCTGGCGCGCTCGCTGGCCGAGGCCATCGGCACCAAGGCGCAGCGCCAACTGCAGCAGGGCGAAACCCAGGGCAAGCCATGGGTGATCACGGTCTACAGCGCCCAGCGCATCCCGGGCAAGCTGCGGCGCGATTTCGAGACCCGCGTGCAGGCGCTCAGCGGCATCGTGGAATTCGGCCAGGGCGACAGCGCCAGCGACGAGGTGCGCAGCTATAACGTGCTGGCCAAGGGCAACTTCGGCAATGTAGTGAACGACCTGGTCGACGAATACATCGAGGCCGACGGCGGCGCCTACCGCAATGGCCGCTTCGAGCGGCGCGGCAATACGCTGCTGTTCTGCCTCGACGGCAAATGCCCGGAGCGGATCTGATGCGCCGTCTCGGCCTGATGGCAGGCTGGCTGACCTGCCTGGGCGCGGCTGCGCCGGCCGGCGCGGCCTCGTTCTACCTGTTCCCGGTCAAGGAAATCGAAGGCATGTCGGCGCAGGGGCGTCAGGCGCGTACGCTGCTCGACCCCGGCCTGATGCGGCGCCTGTTCGATGAGGGCGATGGCAAGGACACGCAGGCGGCGCTGGTGGCGCGCTTCGTGCGCCGTCTGGCGGAAAGCTATCCGCAGTCGCTGGTCCATGCGCGCCAGGTGGGCGACAACCGCAGCGGCGGCGCCCATGCGTTCGTAGATGACGACAACCTGCAGTGCAAGGCGGCGCCGACGGTGTCGGTGGCCGACACCTATGCCGTGCTGCTGGGCGTGACGCGCGCCTCGATCTACGAGGTGACCCGCGGCGACAACGTCGAAGTGCTGGTGCCGATCACCCTGAGCCTGCAGTTCGTGCGCCCGAGCCTGGCCAAGGTCGTGTACACGATGAGCGAGACGGTGTACACGCCGCTGCGCTTCAGCCGCGCCGAATACGCGTCCGGCGCCGCCGACGCGGTCATGCGCGCCGAGATTCTCAAGAATGTCGGCAGCCAGCTCGATGCGCTGGTGGCCAATGCCCGTGCCGCCTTCGATCCTAAGTCGACTGCGGTGAAGCTGGCTGACCGCGACGGCAAGTTCCTGGTCGCCGACCGTGGCGTGGAGGCTGGCTTCGTCAAGGGCGAGCAGGTCGATGCGACCGGCGCCGACGGCAAGCCGAACATCTTCGACGTGCTGTACGCCGACAGCGGCTACGCGGTGCTGCGCTCGGCCATGGGCAGCGCCGGCGTGGGCGACAGCCTGCAGTTCACCTTCGAGGGTGCGGGTGACGACAGCCGCAAGCCACGCCTGCTGCCGGTGGTCGCGGCCGCCGATGGCCAGGCCGCTGCCGCCGCCGATATCTTCGGACGCGCGATCGGCTTCAAGGCCTCGTTCCAGCTGAGTCCCGTGGACGTGCACTTTGCCCAGACCAAGGAACTCATCTCGCGCAGCGCCACCTGCGTCGCCTGGAACAAGCTGCCCAGCATGGCCGAAGCCTCGGGCAT
>Ga0265780_10012162_pt1 | contig 10109 bp, 8 predicted proteins | sample P1T30metagenome_FD_192432 | JGI IMG/M metagenome (GOLD analysis project Ga0265780, IMG submission 192432) | Plant litter microbial communities from East Loma Ridge, Irvine, California - P1 T30 | ecosystem: Environmental > Terrestrial > Plant litter > Unclassified | place: USA: California... | reverse complement strand
CAGGAATGGGCGGATCGTTGGCGATTATTGGAGCGACTGCTTTAGCTGATGCGTTTATCATGTTTCGAGAGGATTATCATTCAGCGTTTCATTCATATAACACAGGTTTGCGGCCGCTTATCGAAAAAATACAGGCAGAGGCTGTGCAGATGTTAGATAAATTATTACCAAAGGATGAACAGGAGGTGAAGGAAATGTGGGTAAATGGGATTTCTTTCTAAAAGTTATTCAATTCTATCAATTTAGTTTTTATTAAAAAACATCCATCTTTGAAAACCAAGCATCACCACTTACCGCTTTTGTCTGCCTATTTGCTTATTGAGCTCAACAGCCGCACTGATCAGGGCAAGATGGGTAAATGCCTGGGGAAAATTGCCCAGGTGTTCTCCCCGCTTACCCAGCTCCTCCGAAAATAAGGTAAGGTGACTGGCATAGCCGATCATTTTCTCAAAATGCTCGGTTGCGAGTTCAACTTCGCCGCTTTTTGCCAATGCTTCGATATACCAGAACGAACACATGTTGAATGTACCTTCTTCGCCCTCCAGTCCGTCAAACTTATGCTCGGTGTTACGATATCGGTAAACAAGTACATCCTGGAAAAGATTTTTTTTAACGGCCTCCATGGTACTTAACCATCGTGGTTCCAGTGGAGCAATAAAATGGGTGAGGGGCATAAGCAAAACACTGGCATCGATCTGTGCTCCGCCTTTATATTGTACCCAGGCCTTCAGATCCTCGTTCCAGAAATTGTGATAGATATCCTGGTAAATATCACTCCTGACCTGATGCCATTCCGCCTTGGGAAAGGGGAATGAACGATGTTCGGCTATTTTGATTGCCCTGTCCATCGCAACCCAGCACATCAATCTGCTGTGCAAAAAAGATCTTTTCTCATTGCGGATTTCCCAAATCCCATGGTCAGGTCTGTCCCAGTTACTTATAACAGTCAGAACCTGCTTTTCTATTAAAGTCCAAAATTCAAAAGTAATTGGCCGACAGGACTTGTTATAAATGTATATCGTATCAATCAGTTCACCATAGATGTCAAGCTGAAACTGTTCCGCCGCAGCATTTCCTATTCTTACGGGTTTTGACTGCTGATAGCCTTCGAATTGTGGTGCCACTTCTTCTTTAACCTCAGGACTGCCGTCTATACGGTACACGAGCTGAAGATCTATTTCTTTACACAGACCGTGTAGCCAACCCATGAAGTTCTCAGCCTCCTGCGTATAGCCTAGTGTCAAGAAAGCATACATTGTGAAGGCAGCATCCCTGATACAGGTAAACCGGTAATCCCAGTTTCGGTCCCCGCCCAAGGTTTCTGGTAACCCAAAAGTCGCTGCAGCAACCACCGAGCCATATTTTATGGAGGTTAACAATTTCAGGGTGATCGCAGAGCGGGTAATCAGTTCCCCGTAACGCCCATCGTATGTGGTCGTGTTTACCCAGTTCTTCCAGTAGGATGTCGTTTGATGGTATGCGTTTGCCTTGTACCATTCGAGATCACAACTCGGTTCATGATCCGATAGTTTGAGAACGATTGTTGCAGATTGCCCCTCGTCAAGCGTAAGTCTGCACATCCGGCAAGATCCTTGATCCGAAGCGGCACATCCGCAATCAGTTTAAGATTTTGGGAAAGACTGCTGCAGTTAAAGCTGATTTCGTTATCTGTTTTGCTTGAGCTGTGCTGTTCCTTCATGTAACCGAATCGTGGTTCGCAAGTCACAGCAAAGCGGATTGTCCCTCGGATGGTTTTGATTTTTCGGACAGTAGCGCCATCGGTAGCCGCTGTTGATATCGGCATATAATCCGTGAGTTCGGCAATTCCCGATTCTGCAAAGTATCTGGTCAATAGTATTGCCGTTCCCAGTGAATAAAGCTGTTTGGTCTGATAGTCCTCCAGCTCAGGTATGACAGCGAAATAGCCGCCATTTTCTGAATCCAGCAATGATGCAAACAGCGTTGACGAATCAAAGTCCGGAGCACACATAAAATCGATCGAACCTTCTTTTGATACCAGAGCAGTCGTCTGCAGGTTACCAATAATACCATAGTTTTCAATGGGCTGTTGAGGCCTTTTCGAATGGCTCATGTCGTCTTCTTCCAAGGTACTAGATAAATCATTTCCCTGGTCTTTTTGTTTGTCTCAAAAGGCCATACTTCTAAAACTTGTCCTAAGGGCAAGTTTTTATGAGGAAGCAATGGCAGCTGCAAAGTTGAAGGCGTGCTTATTCAAGCTTCATCCTATACCTTTGATCATGATGGATATGGGGTTTGAATTGGTAACCGAAAATTTATTGCAAGCTCCCCGATTACAACGATCTGCAGAATTTCATGAGCAGTTCCCGATGTTCAGGGAACTCATTGATCAGTAATTGCTTATCTCCCATTTCAAATTCCGAAAACTCAAAGCCCGGGGCTACAGCGCAGCTGGTCAGCGCAAATCCGGCTCCCCCCGGAATTTCAGCAGCAAACCAGCTATCAGGTGGTATAATGGCCTGCAAGCTTCCGCTATCTGAGTCACTGAGCTCAATGCACTGATAGATACCCTGGGGGTTGATCACATGTATAAAAATGGGCTCGCCTTTATGGAAATACCATAATTCATCTGACTTCAGCCGATGAAAGGCAGAAAAATCATTGTCCGAAATCAGATAATAAATAGAGGTGCAAGCCTTTCTGCTCTCACTTTCCCGATAAATTTCGTTTCCGGATCTGAATATCTCCTTATAGTATCCCCCCTCAGGGTGGGGCTGAAGGTCTAACTTCTTGATCCAATAGTCTGCATTCTGATTCATATGATCTGACATAATCTGGCTGGAAATTCGCGATTTGGTTATCGCGTTCTAAAATATGGTTGAATAAGCTAAAATTAAAAAAAGATACCGAACGAAATCATCTGATCACTTCCTTCTGTTTATGATCCACCGAAGACTGTTTGCCTTTTTCAGAAATATTTAGCAAGTAGTGGTGAAAATATAAAAGCGAGCAGGTTCTGCCGGTATCAGCGCTGGATGTTCCGCTTATACAATGAGGCTAACCGATATCTTCATTAATTTGGATTCCAAATTCAGTTAAGCGTTTGATGATGTTCTCAGTTTTTATAATGGTCTCGGGAAGGTACAGCCCGCCGTTTAACGGTGCTGGGTGACCTCCAGCACCCAGTATTGCCTCTGCGATTAAAAATACACCAACGCCTGTGAGATGGGCATTTCCTTTTGGACCGGACACCAGTGTACGGAGTTTTTTTTCTTCTCCGGACAATAAAACGCCTTCTATTTCAATGTACAGATCATGTGAGGCTTCCATACCTTTCGCGGTTCCGACTGATTTGCCTGTGGCAAAATCAAAACGAATATCCGGTGCGTCGGTAAAGGCCGCAATGCTTGGTACATCGAGCGTACTCATGGGATAACCCGTTACAAGTGTTCGATCAAAAAGTTCTATTGCTCTTCCGTTATCTTTTGCCTTCACAAACATCCACCTGTCAGCTTGCCGCATCAGTGCTTTGTCCACAAAATTATCTACCTGGCTTTCCAGCAATGGTCCGATGGGATCCCGCTCATCGTATATTCCTGCAGTTGTTACCCGGGCAATATCTCTAAATCTTGCTGCAAGCTGTTTTGTGACCAGGGTTAATATTCCTGCCTGCCAATGACCTGCAAAAACAACAGGAGCTGTAATTTTTTGATGTAAACTCAAAAATGCTGTTGGAGCAATCTGATCAGCCACCTCGCTCACTGTGATACATCCTATGCCATGGGAAATTGAAGTTTCCCTCAAAATGTTGCTGTGATCCTCCATTGCGGTTATGATCAGATCAACAGGTGCATAATTGCTCAAATTGAAGCCTTTATCCAGATCAAGCAGTGCAGTTTTGGCATTGTTCAACTCTTCAGCCAACTGCTCCCCGTTTTGGGGATTTCTGCCGGCAAGGATCAGCTCGATAAAAGGATAATGCGCTCTGATCAGCCGGGCAATATTACTTCCCACAAGCCCATAGCCACCAACGATTAAAATATGCGTTTTCTTTTGTTCCATGTTAAGATTGTAATTAATGAAGGGAAATGATGTACTTAGCGATCACCTAAATGATAAAACGCCATTTAAAAATTATTGTTTTTAAGGCCAATGAAAAAGGATCGTACAATTTGGCCTTTTGATGTCTCGGCTGGTTTATGAATAAAAAAAACGCTGAGGGGCTACTATTGCTATATATTAAACACAGGCGCTGTCGTCTGCAGGTTCGTGAGTTTACAAGGTGTTTGAACATTCATAGAGAAGGAAAATGAACGAGGGTTACTTAATCTTATCTGTCCATGTGTTGTTTGATGCATCCGTATCGGCATCAAAGCCATCACCCAGTACCACCTTTATCATTCCGGGTTTCGAGGGCAGGGGTATAATTATATTTCTCATGCCTGACTGCCAGCATCCAATGTTTTTGGTGATCTTCCGGACCGACCCGTCTGCGTATGTCATTTTCAGATGGACAGGGACCATTCCAGCGCCCGAACGCTGTACTGTAATCATTTTTTTATTGATCCTGTATATCGACAAATCCGGTGTGTTTTTTTCAAAGAACCAGTTTTTCCAGAACCAGTTCAGGTTCACTCCGGATCCTTGATTCATGCAGTTGAAAAAATCATACGGTGAAGGATGTTTACCTGCCCATCGGGCGATGAAATACCGGAGCGCAACATTGAATTTTTCCTCTCCCAGCATTTCACGCACGTATCTCAGTCCCAAAGCCGGCTTGAGATCTTTATTCGAAAATCTGGCGTTTCCATACAGCTGTTGCGTGGGGGTCATGACGGGCACATCATGATCCGTGCCCGCGGAAACATTGATCGCACTCAGGTCATAATGGTCAGCCATATCCGGGTTGATCAGCGGACCAAAAGTGAACTCGCTGAATGTAGCAAGCCCTTCATCGATGAAAGAATACTTGGTCTCATTGCTTCCCACATAAAATGGAAACATGGTATGAAAAACTTCATGCGCGGTGAGTTCCACCGCCTCATCGCCTTCAAAAGGTAGGTCGTTGACCATCATGGGGTATTCCATGGCATCAAGGCCCTCGAATATGGTGATGTGTGGGTAAGGAAATGGTACTGCCGGCAGATAGGAACTGATCAAATCAACTGTCTTTGCGGCATACCCGACCACCGGGTCAAAATTGGTGTGATCCGGATTGTACACTGCATCAACTCTGGTACGCCTTCTCGTTTTTGGATCAGTCATGATACTCTTTGCCTTCCAGACATAATGGTTACTAACGGAAAATGCAAAATCAGCCACTTCTTTAGCTTCGAAATGCCAGATACGCGATTCGCGCTCCTTAAAAATCAGGTTGTTGTCGAGATCGGCCCTCGAGATGACCTCAATGACCTCACTGTTGTTTTCCGCTGCCTGAAGGCGTTCCAAAACCGGTTTTTGAAAAATCTCCGGAGCATTCAATAACGTTCCTGTGGCCCATACAGAATACGCTTTTGGCACCTCGATATCAACCTTGAAATTACCGTAATCATTGTAGAATTCTTCTTTCCCCATGTATGGGTATTCGTTCCAGCCATCAATATCATCATAGACAGCAATACGAGGGAAAAAATAGGCGATCATGAATGCTCCCGAATCCACCTGTCCCGTGCGCATAAAAGAACCTTTGTTCAGGATGTACTGATATTCAATGTCAAAACAGGTTGTATCTCCCGGCAAAATGCGAAGAGATTTGACAAACATGTTTGTTCCCCTGATGGCATATTTTTTTTTGTCCAGCAAACTGGCATTCAGCTCCATCTTATTTATTTTAACACCTGCCGTTAAATCATCAGCGGAGATATGAACATTGCGCATGGCCTGTGCCTGATACAGATTCGGATAAAGCTTAAAAACGATCTGTTTTAAAGTATCAGGACTGTTATTGAAGTATTTAATGTTCACTTTCCCTTCCACCACACGGCCTGTCGGGTCGAATTTAACGCGGATATCATAATCCCCGGAATTTTGCCAGTAGTTTTTCCCGGGCAGACCTTCATTGCTTCTTGTTTGCTTACTGTATGCCGGCTTGAAATTGTTTGCCAAAGGAAGAAGGTTTTGTGCAGATAATTCTGTTGCAAAAATGAAAATTAGGTATGTCGTTGAAAAAAAACTGTAGAATTTATAATTTGACATTATTGATCTTGTGTGATTTTATAAAAGCATTGAAGGTTCTTTAATTATCCTGGGTGAGGGATTGATTTTTTAGGTTTAAATGATATTCTTTATATGGCAAACATACCTATTTTTTGTAAAACAGGTAACCATAATCACTTTGCTGTGCTTACCTTTTGATTTAGTTTTATCTGCCAATATCAGGAAGTTACCATCTGGAGATATCGATATCTCTGCAGTAATCATTGATTTCCAGATCTCAATCCTGTAACAGTAAACCTCTTGGTTTGCGGACCATAATGGTTTATTGCCCACAATCTCGTCATTCCGGTTACCAACGCTGTTGATACCGAATGGCGCCTTCTTCGGCACTAGGGGCAAATTTTATTTGCCCCTTTCCTGAATCATTCCATGACTTTTGAAGTCGTCACCAACCGATCTAAAAAACTATTTCCTTGAATGACGGAAACTGTCGCGAACCTCCTTAACAAACAGTTCAGGCCGCTCCCAGGCTGCAAAATGCCCCCCGATTTGCAATTCGTTATAATGCACAAGTGTTGGATACCGTTCCTCTACCCAGCGTCGGCTGCTTTGATGGATGTCCTTTGGGAACTGACTGTAACCGACCGGAATCCTTATTTCGTGCTCTTTGAAGTTAAGCATGCTCTGCCAATAGATGCGCGCAGACGATGCGGCCGAAGCTGTAAGCCAGTAAAGTGTGATATTGTCAAGAATTTCATCCCTGCCGATCAATTCATCAACATCGCCATCAGTGTATTTCACCAACAGTTCATAAATCCATGCAGCCTGGCCAACAGGGGAATCTGTAAGTCCATAACTTAGTGTTTGCGGACTCTGGATCTGTTCTGTCATATACCCGTTCTCAGCAGTAGCAAAGGTTTTCAGCCGATTTAGTGCCTGCTGCTCCTGCTCATTTCTCGCTTCCATATCAGGGAATATTGGAAACATATTGAAATGTACCGCATGAACCGCTGGTTTGCCAATACCTCCCAGTGCATTTGTAATGGCATAGCCCCAATCGCCACCTTGAGCGAAAAAGCCTTCATACCCAAGCCGGCGCATCAGTTCGACCCAGCATGTTGCCACACGCTCAGGGGACCAGTCAGGGGTAGTAAGCTTTTCGGACAAACCAAAGTTGGGCATAGTAGGAAGGACGACGTGAAATGCATCCCGTGGATCTCCGCCATGAGCTACCGGATCTGACAGCATTGGTGCAACCTTAAGAAACTCTATCACCGAGCCTGGCCAGCCATGCGTCAGTACCAATGGCACGGCATCGGGTTCGGGAGAGCGCAGGTGAAGAAAGTGAATGTTCAGGCCATCGATCCGGGTCATTGAGGGCTCATGTCCGTTCAGTCTGGCTTCGCATCTTCGCCAGTCGTAATCATTGAGCCAGTAGTCACACAGTGACTGCATCCGGTAAAGCGGAACGCCCTGGCTCCAGTCTTCTACCGTTTCAGAGTCAGGCCAACGTGTGTGTCTGAGCCGTTTACGTAAATCGCTCAGCGCCGATTCCGGGAAGGTAAAAGGATGAGGAAAAATGGTTTCGTTTTTTGAGTTTTTCATAGGGATATCGTTAGGTAAGGCCAGTACTGAAAGACCTGATAGGAATTTATTTCATGTTTATGCACTAGGCTAGTGGCCGGTTTCAGATAATAAATGTGCAAGTTCTTTGTAGCCATATATCACTGCCAAGTCGCAGGGGGTATGCCCGTTATGTGCCTTGACATCTAATTTCGCACCTGCCTCCATTATAGCCCGTGCAGTATTAAAGTGCCCATGCCAGACCGCATCGTGGAGCGCTGTATATCCGTTGTATGCACCCTGCACATTTATATTGGCCATTTCAGATAAACCATCATATTTTTCTGTCAGCATCTCAACAATTGCCGTGTGGCCAAAATATGTTGCATCATGAAGAGCCGTGCCGCCCATCAGTCCAATAATGCGCCGATGGTCGGCGCCGGCCTCCAGCAGTAACAATGCAATATCAGCATATCCTTCCCTGGCCGCAATCCCAAGTGGGGTATAATGATCATCTGTGCTACCGATGATCGGTAGCTGTTCGTTAAGAGGGTGACCTGATGAAATCAGTCGCTGAACCTCTCCGGTATTTCCTGACCGGACAGCAGCGGTAAGTTTGAGGCTTGTGAGTTTGTTTTCATTTTCCGATCGCCGCTTTTCCAGATAATCTGAGATCTCAGCAAGGCCGTCCATTTTCGCGATGTCAAATGGAGTTTGCCCCCAGTGGTTGGCAATTGTCAGGCGCGAACCACGTTGGACGAGAAGTTTAACCACCGGGGAATGCTTATACAATATTGCATCGATCAAAGGGGTATTACCTAATATCGGTGTCTGTTGATCAATGAAGGCACCGTGATCCAGAAGCAGTCCGGCGACGTCAGGATTTCCGGACTGTACTGCTTTGTGTAATGCTGTCGCACCCATTCGGGGCTCAATGGCATGTACGTTTGCACCTGCGGTGAGCAGCAATTGTGTGAGGTGAAATTCCCCCATTCCGGAAGAAACCATCAGTGGTGTCAGGCCTTCTGGATCAGCGCTGTCAACCCGGGCGCCTGAGCGAAGCAAAACTAGCATAGTCTGCAGATCACGGCCGAGAATGGCCGAATGCAGTGCAAGGTCATTGTTGGATTTCAGGTTAATCATGCTTTGGGAATTTTCCGCTGAAAAAACAGAAGTTTTGCTCATAGATTATGTCTTTTAAATGCGTTATAGATTTCGTTACACCCAGAAAGTCGGAGTACGATATTTCTGGATCTCCGTTAATTGATTTGAGTGATTAAAGGATCATTCCAATACCTAGTTCAGGATTTTATCGATTCAGGCAGAGACAGATTAAGCTAGCCACAACGTCTGCAACCTTTGGAGGGAGCGCCTGAGGTTATGGGTTAGCGGCAGCGGCATAGAACCTCTAAAAACAAATATTGGGGAATTTTATAGTCTGATACGCTCTACGATGTCATAATAGGCATCAAGATCAAGCCATTCAATTCCGGACACCACTTTTTGATCCTTCATGGTCATTATATACATGTAGGCATTTTTGTAACCCTTTCCGTCTGTTGCCACGCTTTTGCTTTCAATTCGAGCAAAGACCTCATTCCCGTCTGCCCAGACACCCAGGGTTTTTACTTCCAGCGGCTGGGCAAGCCGCCGGTATAATGCAGACTCGGCATTTTTGAATAAATCTTCCATACCGTAATACGTACCGGCAACGGGCCCGTGACCTGCAATGGTCCATTCAACGTCCTTCGAAAAAAGCGTTTCGAAAAATAAAGTGAAGTCGTGAGCGCATTCGGTTAATACCTGCTCGACTTTTCTCTTGTTTGATTCTTCCTGTTCAATGTTTCTTTTCATGATGTTTACTGGTGAATTACTATTATTAAAATTTATTTCAAATGCCTTTCATAGCTGGACCGGAGCGTAACTTTTCGGCCTGTCCAGTGTGACTTGGGATATCGTTGAATACAAAACTATAGCTTATCCACATTTCAGACTTGTGATTTTCAAACCAATATTTGCGAAAATCAAACCTGGCGGAAGGATGTGGGACTTTCGGAAGTATTTTTTTTAAAAAATCTATTGAAATGTGCCTGGTCTTCAAATCCGAGCACATGGCTTATCTCAGCGATGTGCCAGTCAGTATGGATCAATAGACCTTTTGCTTCACCAATCATCCGTTCGGTGATCAGACTGGATGTCGTTTTTCCGGTAGTTTTTTTTATTGAACGGTTCAAGTAATTGACGTGGATGCAAAGTTTTTCCGCAATCGCTTTCGGTGAACGAAATTCAAAGCGCTGGGAAACTGATTCTATTGGAAACTGACGCTCCAGCAATTCTGAAAATACCTTCGTGATCCGTGAGCAAGCTTCCGAATGGTTAAGAATATCTTCCGACGGCTGAAGTTTCATTGC
>Ga0265780_10012161_pt1 | contig 10109 bp, 12 predicted proteins | sample P1T30metagenome_FD_192432 | JGI IMG/M metagenome (GOLD analysis project Ga0265780, IMG submission 192432) | Plant litter microbial communities from East Loma Ridge, Irvine, California - P1 T30 | ecosystem: Environmental > Terrestrial > Plant litter > Unclassified | place: USA: California... | reverse complement strand
AGCCTCATCAATGTGCGGGGTATCACGTTGACATCAGAGGTGTATTCGTGTTGCTCACTCATTGGCAAACTCGCAATACCCTGTAATTGCAGTGAAGGAGGATCGTGGCCCGGCACGCAATGCAGGCAGCAGTCGAGAGTTCTTATTCGTACTTCGACTACACTACGCCCTGTCCACGGCTGAAGTCGCTGCGCATGAAGATGTACGTGGCACGTCTCAGTGAGGTGGAAACACGCACTATACTGCAGCAAATTACTCTCGCTCTCTGACCACAGGGTGCGTGGCTCTCCGTCGAATGAGCCTTGGGACAGATCCGGGTTGTATCGTATTCCCACGGTCACCTCGCCTCGCTGCTGTTGCAAGCGCTCCAACTCTGCCCCGCCATACCGATAGCTGCTGACCATGACCGAACCACCCTCCTGCAGGTAAACGAAGAACATACAGAACTACGGTAATAATTATTACACCACCTGTGAAAGACCACACGTTCCGTGGAAAAGTAAGGGAAGAGGCCGGGATCGCGAAGAATGTGCTCACAACAGTGATAGGGCAGATGAGCAGGATAGTCAGCCCCGTGTTTTTGTTTGCCTCCACCATCAATCGGACTTCGAGCGCGCGTTCTAGCTTTTCACATTCCTCTTGGATATCCAACAAATTTCCGTTGAAGCTTTTTAAGTCGTCAACAGCGGCATGAACCAAGTGTAGGGCTCGCTGAATGCGCTTTGCTGAGGCACTCGGTGTGGAAATGAGATCAGAAAAGTATCCGATGTCACCGTTGTTCGATATGAAGGTATCCCATGCCTTGATCGTTTCTCTAGTGGTGCGAAGAAGTTGCCTAAGTATCTGCAACATCGTGCGAGTCCAGGAAGAGGCTGAGGCAATATTACCGCAGTAGAAAGGGCCGCGGCCGATACTGGCGAAGAAAGGTCGCGTACAGGCGAAATCATTGAACGCGGACTCAATCACCTGGACCACTCGAGCCCACTCTCCAGCTACTTGTGTGAATCTCTCGAGAAGGGTTACAAGAAAGTATTCTCTTGGGTTCCAGATGGGGTTGTTCGCATTGATTTTGCCCCTTGTGATCTGATCGGCCTGATAACCGTCTTCGGAGAACTCATAGTCGCCCATTTCACGGTCCTCGTCATGATCGTTGTCCTCAAAACAATAGACCGTGTATCTTTTCTCACTTGTACCGCATAGGACGAGAGATATCTGAGCTTGAACAAGCTCCAGTGGTGCCTGGCTGAACGAAGATTGTGACAACTGCGCTAGGAACGATAGGTCAATGCGAGCCCGCTGTAACTTTGCGGCGTACCCCTCCGATGGGGGCTTTTTCCTTCGCAAAACGAAGTGGGGCAAATGGTACTGCAGCTGGTATATAGGCAGTCCATAATCCTATAAATCATGTATCAGCCAACAGGTCTACGGTAACAAAACAGCACAGTCATACCGAAAGCTTGATCTTCAAGGCAGTTCTTAGAGAAACATATCTCTCTAGAAATTCCCTCAATGCTTCATGAAGATGCTGCGGTGCAGTCTCTGTCACAGCGAGGATGTCGTAGCTATCTGGATTTGCGATGAACCTGTGTTAAAATGAGTCCGATTACAACATAGCGATAGTATATTACTGACACCAGCCGCCTATCAGAGTCCGGAAGATCTGGATGGTTGTAGCGCTATTTCCTGGGTTAGTCCGCTCTGACTTGCTTTGGGAGCGGGATTGTTACCTTCTTCCTCAGGTTCTCAAGTAATAGTTCTGCTGTAAGCGGTGCAGGATAGCGCCGTGAGTCCGGTAAATAGCGATTTGAGGTAGCTCTTTGACTTGCACTTGAAACACTCATAACTCCAGGGGAGACTGTGTGTTCCGATGCATGGGACACGTTCTCCACGGATGGCGCACAAGATATGTCTCCACCTACGGGAGACTCTTCTGGTATTGAAGCGGCAGTGATGGTGTCGGAGGTCGCTACCAAAGCAAAAATAGAATTCTGATGGTACGAGGCAAAGGTCCGATCATCCATCCATGCGGAGCCCGGCTTGCCCTGTTCACGGATTTCTGAAACCAGAGCATTCTGAGAGTACTTAATCACTGCCTCCAGCTCGAAAGACGTTCCATCTTCTCCATAGGCTTCCAGGAATAATTGTACACCTTCACGGGTTGGGGTAAAACGCTTGAGCTCATCCACGTACGGTGTATCTCCCGGTATCTTATCATTGGAGAACTCTCCATCCCACTTTTTCGCGAAACTCCATGCAATGGCTGCTTCCCCAGGTGCCATATACGCTCTGTCTGAACATCGTTAGCACAACCTCGCTTCAACAATGAATGGCTCCTTACGCTTTATCGTTATCAGACAGGCCTGCAATACTCGTATTTCAAGTTTTGTCTAAAAAGTGCACACTATAATTCGAGTTCCCGTGCATAGCATTGCTCATACCTTGCATGCTTGTGTGAGATTTCTCAGGAGCGCCGCAAATGTTTCTGCGTAAGAGGGATCATCTTCCCATCTAGAGTGTTGAGGTGAACCATCCTTATATATGGACCAATGACGTTACACATGCTGCAACACCTCTTCGTGCGCTGTTATCCGTTGTTTCTTCGACCCGTTGCCTGATATTGCCCCTCCCTCCTGGCACTCGCTGGTCCGTTGTCGTACTGCATTCCGGGATCAGTGTCAAGCAAATTACGTATGGCAACAGTGAGCTTCATTCGAGACACGTAGTGCATTGCCTAAGAAAGAAGGCGGCTGTCCGAAAGTCGGTTGCCCTCTTTTTCCATACCAGTGACGGAATAGATCAGGTGGCCTGTACAAAATCAAATGATAACAGCCATGCTATGCGATTGATGGTTGCGCAAATGGTCAGCACCAATCTCGATGAAGTCGGCTGTTATGATGTGCGTTTGACGTGGCCATGTCTCCATCAATCGAACCAACGATCTAATCGCACAGCCGCACTTGAAGACCTCGGGATGTAAAAGGACCTCGAGGTGCAGGGCATACCGCATCCTCAGCCTCGTTGGGCCGCATTTAGGGTGAATCTGACACGTTTGTTGTGCATATGTCAGCCTCATTGCCGGGTCGACAACCGCAACCTTATGTTTATAGATGACCGAAATTCTGGGAATGACTCTACCTAGGTATCATGCATGTAGCACCCAGCGTACTGGAAGCCTGTATGTTCCAGCAATGCCTAGAAACTGGCAGCCTCTGAGAGACAAATCTGTTTTCAAAGGCTCCGGACAGTGCCCTCCGCTCTCGAAGCGGGAGCTAGCACCGGCGGTAGATGCGAAGCCCAATATGTGGTCCAAGGCATAACCCAACCTTGGCTGTAAGGCTGATGGGGTTTCTTTTCCTTTTACAACGGCGCATTCGAAATCAGAGGTAATCTTGACACGCTGTGAACTAATGAGTGGCGATTGCAATGCAAGAAGTGGTGTCGTTGGACATTTTCTGGATTCTCGTCTACGTGCTCTTTTCGCCAGTAGGCATTTTACATAACTCTAGAAGAGCGTCAGCATCTTATCACTGTACGATATGCTATTCATACGACAAAGTGGCCCACAAAAAAGGCCTGGGGCTGTGCAAGACTTACATGGCATCCCGAGCCGAGTCGGAGCCATGAGGGAAACCGATACGCGGGTCCTCTCCTCCCACAGGTGCTTTGTGGCGATAACAAGGGGGGTCCATTGGGCCAGTTCGACACGGGAAAGGCTCATGAGACCGCACTTGAACGCGTGCGGTCTTGCAATAGGCACATCTTCCGTAGCCACACCCGGGGCACCCTGTGGTTGCGATGGGTATACTGGTCTGTCCGCAGTGACACTTTTATGGTCAGATTGGATATCTATGAGTAAAGGCGTGAAGCAAGCCACCCACACAATGCCAAATGTAGACGTGTTTTTTCTTGGCCTACGGAGGTATAAGCGTCCATGGGCCGGGTCGAATCTGATCTAAAGTACCATGATAGAGTGTTCACCGGTAATGAATTAGGCGACCTGGATATTCATAGGTGAGCGCAGCCACAATTCAGTCAGTGAAGTGGTCCAACATACTGCCTAAGGAGGAATTTTGAGAAAACCGATCTGAAAAGAAAACTTTCTAAGTGTTTTCATGCGAATAGCGCGCAGTCGTTCAAAAAACGAATGCGAAGAAAATCCGCTGGGAAGTTTTTGGTCTTACCGCCTCTATATTAGGCTAACACTCCCATTCTTGGCCATAATACACGGGATTAGTGCAAAGGACCGTAGACTGTTCTTAGCCTCCAGAATATCCTTACCTCTGTACCAAAAAGAGTCGGAGCGGGTATTGTATCACCTTGTCAGGATTCTCCTTACAAGGAGGCTTAAATTGTAGTCGTTAAATACGTACGTAATGTTCGGGTCGTTGTGGAAACACATTCCTATCTCCGCCCTAGAGGCGCTTTTCAGCTCTCTGGTAAATGACTGCGTCACTTGCTTAGCGCTTTTGCAACAATGCACAGGGCTTTCAATAAGTGAACTGTTTTAGCGGAAGAGGCGGCGGACCGAAGAGTGCGGCCGATTCTGGTTTGGGCTGCATGTGAGTTTCGATCATGCATGCAGACGGATTCGGCACATGATAAGGTTTACCACGGTCTTCGCATGTGTGCAAGATGGCTGAATTTGTGTTCTTGTAAGAATTCCTACTCAATTGTATAGAGCCAATATTGCCCGGCGAATATATCGTGATTCATGTCCAGTCGGTTCCAGCGCGATGGCAAATCCGCCACGTTACAAGCGTATGAAATATAAAAACTGGTCATTGCATGGAGATGATACTTGGCTCCTGCAACTGTAGGGAATGTATGTATATGCCTGTTCACTGGGCTTCGTCGCCTTGGGTGAGCTGTCGTGTCTTAACCACACCTAGTACAAGATCAAGCCACGCGACAAGTTCAGCCAAGCTCCATTGCGCTAAAATGTGTAATACTGAGTAACTGGTACGTGTCATGCTCGACTGTAACAAGTGTGAGAAACTTTTATATGCTCTTGGAGTCATAGCATCAGAGTACAGAGTGAGAAAATACAGGATCTTATTGAAACAACATGATGTAGTGATACAGACGAGTGAGGAAAAAGCTCACCACAACACTGAGTTGGTATAGCCCTTCTTAGCTTCCATGATGTCTTCATATGATTCGGTATATGTCTGATCACCTGAAAAACGACACGATATCGCGCACGTAATTGTGCAATTATGGATCAAGGCCAAGTGCGAAGCAGCGAATGAAGGGGATCGTGAAATGTGGTGCTCATGCGTTAACCTCCTTTCCGTAGAGTTAGTACCATACTCGCAGTCACTATGTTTTGCCACATTTGTACGTCTTAGTCAAGGCGGCGTGGAGCTCTAGTTTGCAGTGTGGCAGTACAAGTGTTATCAGTAATCCAATCATGGTGCAGTGTGTAAAACTAAGAGAATTTTCAATCTATTTACTACCAACTAGACAAAACGCCATCGGATCATATTATGTCAAGGATAGTAAGCATGCGCATTTCTTACCAATCTTCTTCAACTGCATCTCTGATCTCTTTGAGGACTGAAGTCAGTGCACTTTCGTTGTTGGTTGTACAAAAATGCAGCGGTGGTGACGCAGCAGACGAATAAGGCACGAGCGGTTATGTGCGTGTCCCAACTTTGATCGACAAAAGTGCTGCTTTTGACACGGGAAGGAGTTGTGCATTCGGGAAGATATCGAGGCTACGATATTGGTAATTTTGTGCTACTCTACTCCAACTTGTCGAGTCGAGCCATTAGGCTCACTGTTCATTCCTGTGTATATTCGCATGTGGAAATTTGCAGAGGAGGCAAGTATGATCCCTGCCTGTGTGATGACGGGAGCTATGTCGTTAATACAGCCGAATCTTTACTACTCGACCAGGCATATAATGGCCACTACCGTTTATGCTTTAAGAACCTGTTTAATTTCCCCCGCACTTTCTGTTTCCGGGGCGCTTAAAAAGTATCTGTAGCAGCATTCAGCAGAGCCACACAGTAGTCAAGGGGTTGCAGACTACCGTGTACAATATAGAGTCAGAATGAAAGACCTTCCGCCGTGGTTTTCGCGCGCTGACCCCGATCAATTAAGACTGAGACGTCCCGACTCCGACCTCACCTACCTCCGAGTCAGCTTACATTCCGAGCGGCCCGCATCTCACCTACCTTGATCCGAAGCCGACGAGGTATACTTCCCGAGCCGATCCGCCTGTCTCCACGGAGACAAACGAAGCAACTTTCCCGAGTGCTCCAGAAGGACCGCGAGTAGGCGCAGAATTATCATTAGAATGATAGTGGACAATACAAACGTCTTCGTGTTGCGCGAGAAGGAGAATATATCCTTCTCGGAGCCGAAGTACTGCAGAACCATGCCAAATGGCGTTGTGAGGAGCAATAGCTGGAACTGGATCAGTCATCGTTCGTTAGCCGAACTCTGATTGCACAAGACCTCACCTCGACGTTCACACGCGTGCTGAGACTGGTCTTTGCTGCATCTGCTTGGTTCGCGCGTGCTGCTTCGGTGCTTTGCTCGTTCAACTTGCGGATCTCCTTGTTCAGAGTGATGGTAGATTCTGCGAGTGCTTGTGTCTGCCGTTGTATATCGTGAGACTTCACATTGAGCTCGTTACTCTGTTGGGTCATAACATTGCTCTGTGCTGTTAAGCGATTACTCTCAAGACTTAGCATGTGTCCAAGCTAGAGCACGAGTCAGTCTTTGATCATTGCTTGGAAGATGGGATCATACGTGAGTGGCCCGCCGTTTCCATGCGTCATCTAACGACATCAACTCGAGATGGAGGTCTGCCATTTTTTCGAAAGACTCCTTGATGCTGTTCCTGAGTAGACTGATGTTCGGGTCCACTATATCGGAGAAGTAAGCCATATCCCCACCAGGCGCACTGAACCGTTCGTATGCTCTCAAATTCATCGAAAGTGCGTCGATCAGCTTGCGCGATAGCTGCATAGATTGCAATGTCCAGTCGAGTGTCTTCTGTATATCGGTAGCGACAGGATGTGTGGTGCCGTTGCTGCTCTTCAACGGAACCTCGTCTCTCTTGCGTGCCGTTAGCTGTGTCCGCCACATAAGAGGACTGATGTTACCCATGGCTGCGTGCGTTCTTGAATGGTACGCACCAGGTACACCCATTCCTTCAGTATCAGCTGGCACCGAACTGCAACTATCTGTAGCCAGTATCTTCGCGCATCCCAAGTGGGCATGTCAGCATCTTTAATATGGTCATCGTCACGATCGGCCGCGAAAAAGTCCATGTTCGGCTCATCCTCGTCATGCCCGAGGGCTGGTTGAACATCTAACCCCGTGTTCGCAAATGCATACCCCGTCCACTGTGTATTACTCCATCCACAGAGTACAACGGAAATGTGAGCTTGTCGGATTTTGTATGTCGATGAGCTTCCCGAAGGATTGATCAGGTCCAAGAAAGAGAGATCATTTGAACTAAGGCTTGCGGTCGCGGCGTTCGGCTTGCAACCGTCTTCACGCAATATCAGGTAGGCAAGATGGAACTCGAGGCGGAAAGTGATGAAACCACTCATCTGAAGTCTTATGAGCTGAGCATTGACATTGAGTAACCCATGACTCACTGGTATGAAGACCCGAAAAGCGCTTGCTAGGGTTACATGCTTGCAAACGGCGTCTCTCAGGGCGTTGATTTCGTCAGTTCCTGCGCTTTCTGCGAGAGCGACAATGAAAGCTGGCGTTAGTTTGGAGATGTAACTTGTACGTCATTAGCGAATCAATGAGTCCGTGTGAGCTCGAGACTCACACCAATCGCCTATCAACATCTGGCAACTCGCCATGTCCAAACCGCTGGGTGAGTTAATTGCCATGTCACTCTCATGCGATTCATGTGTCCGACTTACATCGTGTCTGAGAGCCTGACGCAAGCTTGGGCAGTCGAGAACCCGCGTTGCTCGATTGTTACCGCTCGAGAATTCGCGATCGTCCAACCAAGCCCAGGGTTCGACATCTGGTATTGATCCATTCTGTTTAGTTTCTCTTGAGAACATGGCTCGGACAGTTCTAGCTTCCCAAGAAGGGATTGAGCCTTCAAGCTCTTCAACGAGGAGGTCTAAAAGGTCTTCGTCGGTTACGATTTGAGCTGACCCTCCCATCTGCTCCTTAGTTTCCTTCACAACTGCATCGTCCTCACCCAAAGCCTCATTAGCCCTAAATCTTTTCAGTTGCTCGCCCAAGAAGAACCCAGCTGAGACAGCCCTTGGCGTATCGAACGTTGTAGGCCAGCGTTTCCCTGGTATGACATGTGCACGTTTCTTTTGGCGACGGTGATTTGGGCTGTTTTGTTTGCTATGCGCCTGAATATTCGTAAGGCTCACAGACTGCATGATGAAGTAATTGAAGGATTGTCGAAGAGATGTGTGGCAGCCAGAAAGTTGGTGGCTGAGAAGAAGCGGGTGTACCCAGAAGAAGAAGCTCACTTCTCAACATGTTGAGAAGTGAAGATAAGCAGCTGCAATTATCTACGAGATATAAGGTATTATGAAACATTCAGGCACACAGCCAAACCATAAGCGCGCGGCAACAGGTTGGATGTAGACCTGGTGTCCTTCCAATAAGACCGTGACCGAACATTATCAAATTTGTGTCGTCAGAGCCACACTGCCATTGTGCCTAGTTATCGCACGCGTATGGATACTCGGGGTGTTATTGAAATAGGATGCGGAGGCCCGAGAGTGACAGAATGAGGTGTCCTGTCCATCCCGAGGTCTCCTTAGCGATATGTTAGACGGCAACTTAGCGCCGGCCCCCATCGTCATCGCTTGAGCACCAAGCTTCCTTCTCTTCAAACATCGACCAGCGAATGCGCACCCGTGCTGCATTTTACCGCAAGAATGATACTCAGAATCCTTCCACTACTATCATTAGCATGTAACAGCTTCGCGGCAGTGCCACAAGCGCCCATCCCGGAGCTCACCACGCTCGATCCATCTACCTCGAAAGAGCTCCTCCACCTCCACCGCAAACTTGTAGAGATTGAATCAATCACCCACAATGAGCAGCATGTCGGCGACTGGCTCGCGTCCTACCTTGAAGACCACGACTACACCGTCGAAAAGCAACACATTACAAAAGACCGCTTCAACATACTCGCATACGGCAAGAAGCGCGAAACCTCCATCCTCGTATCCTCGCACATAGACGTAGTGCCGCCGTACTGGCCATACTACTACAACGAGACCTCAGGCATGATTGGCGGCCGCGGCAGTGTCGACGCAAAGGGAAGCGTAGCCGCGCAAATCATGGCCGTACGAGGTCTGCGCAAACATCTGTTCGACGACATATCGCTCCTCTTTGTCGTCGGCGAGGAAGAAGGCGGCGACGGCATGCGCAACTTTTCCGACTGGAAGCACCGCCCCAGCCCAAACTACGATATTGCCATCTTCGGCGAGCCGACAGAGGGAAAGCTGGTCTGCGGACACAAGGGCATGTTGGGCTTCGCGCTCAAGGCGACGGGCAAGGCGGCGCACTCGGGCTACCCGTGGCTAGGAGCGAGCGCCAACGATATCATTGTGGAGGCGCTTGGGTCGCTGCTGCAATTGAGGGAACATCTCCCGTGGAGCGAGAAGTACGGGAACACGACTATGAACTTTGGGCGTATACAAGGTGGTGTTGCGGCTAATGTTGTCGCGGAGACTGCGACTGCGAACATCGCGACGAGACTCGCAGCCGGCACACCAGAAGTCGTCAAGGGTCTGATTGTAGATGCGCTGAAAGGCGCAAAAGCCAGTGCACAGCAGCAAGGTGGGGACCTCGACGTCGTGTGGGCGAGCCAAGGCTACGCGCCTGTGGACATTGATTGCGACATTGAGGGCTTCGAGACGCTGACCGTAAACTACGGTACGGATGTGCCGCTGTTAGAAGGTGACCATAAGCGGTACTTGTATGGTCCTGGCAACATCTTCGTTGCGCATTCAGATCACGAGGCATTGAAGAAGACGGAACTTGAGCAGGCGGTTCTAGACTACCGCCGCTTGATCCTCAAGGCGTCGGAGATGAGGATGAAAGAGAGGCAAGTGGAAGCTGAGCAAGTCGACTTGTGAATTGTGTGCCAATTC
>Ga0265780_10012160_pt1 | contig 10110 bp, 5 predicted proteins | sample P1T30metagenome_FD_192432 | JGI IMG/M metagenome (GOLD analysis project Ga0265780, IMG submission 192432) | Plant litter microbial communities from East Loma Ridge, Irvine, California - P1 T30 | ecosystem: Environmental > Terrestrial > Plant litter > Unclassified | place: USA: California... | reverse complement strand
TACATGGAGGACGATGGCTCGACGTCAACAGCTTACGGGCGACCCAAGGCCGCGGCGCGAATCGACAACATAGCACTATGGGGCCCGAACAACTCCATACAGCAATACAAGCATATAATCAATACCCGCTCATCGCCGAGGTGCATTGCCTGCAAACGTTCGAACAAGGCTGAGGCAGCTGGCCTCAGAATATCGATTCCATCAATGATGATGATCCGGTGTACAGAACATGTAAGACGCCACGCGGCTTATGCGTGTCTTGCGCACACGGCGAGGACCACGCCCATCTCGCCCATCAGCAACACAGCACACGAGGACAGAAATGGCACCTAGGTACCCGAATCGTCAGCGCTGCGCGGCTTGTGGTCTTCGAGGTTGTGCTTGCTCGGTGGAGGCGGGGAGCACATGATGTGGGCTTTTGCGGAAATATCACCAAATATGTGCATGTGCACGAGGGCAGATTGTTATCAAGATATGCCCGTGTACCATTTACGAAGGGTAGATGCGCCACGCGGTTAGCGTTGATGCATATAGGCGCTGCCAGTTTGAATGGATTGCGATAGAGCTGGCGATGGATCTGTATACACGTCTTGTGGGAATGGAATGTCGCCAGAGAAACCTGTGTATATGCGTCGGTGCTTATTCATCGCCAGACATGTGTGTTTGATGGTTGGTGGTGGTGTGAAAGCTACCGGCGGGCAGGCGGCTGCACGCAACGCGCCTGAAAGAACATCAACGCCACCACACATTCGTCCTCCTTGCTTTGCCGCCCTGAATATCTGGCAGCGCAATGTGATCTGCCGTCACTGTCTTCGCTCAGCCGTCGCTGCCTTGTTGCAAACACGTCTCACCCACTGCCATTCGCAGGTGTCCACCACTCAAACGGTCGCTTAGGTCATTTCGCTGCCGTATGTGTGGGCGGTCAACCAAAACCAGCGCGGGCCCCGTTCCGCATGCAGCCTATCACCGCGCCGCCATTATGCCATCGGCAAGTGGGGATGCTCAGCTCTGAGTAAGGTGTTCAGCCGCACCAGATGGAGGTGGTGGTTGGTGGGACGAGGCTGACGCTTTTGGGGCCGGAAGGGAGCGAGGTGAGGTATAAGACATGATCATCCGGTGAGAGGTGAGATGGGACCTGTTGTCGGGAATTCTTTTGACTTGCTTGCTTTTTTGGGAAGCGTTTAGGCTGGCGTGGTGTTTGAATGCGGATAGGCTTGAATCCCGCTACTGCTACTGGACTGGGCAGCGTTGTTGGTATCTAGCGACGTTTTCGCGGACGCTTTTTGGTGGTTGAGAAGAGCTTGGAGATACGGGTGGGAAGTTTGAAAGGCACGATTTTGGGGACTGATGTAAGTTGACCATATTCCTGTTTCTGTTCTGCGAGCTACGAAGACTATATCGCTATCTCTCGCATACCATTTCTTCATTCGAGCACGATTTTTGCAATTCCAAAGTACACGCAATAGTGCTGAAAAATGCCTTTTCATACCCCAAAACTCGCCATCATCCTTCAGGGCGCCATTTCTGATCAATTTGTAGCATCGAATACATAATGGCGTCCGACGCAAAAGCTGCATGGGATAGCCATGTCGATACTAGGACTGGAATTGCACCACCCAAGCCGGATGAGCCATCGGAGCTGGCAAAATTGAGAGCCTCTGTGGGAAGCAAGTTCGGAGCATTCGCGGCTCTCATGGGAGCTGCATCAGCGCCGGTACCAGAGACTGGCGATGGCTCCAAGCTGGCAGAAGAGGACCCAACTGTGCTCAAGAAGATTGAAGGCATCATGCGCGACATGTCGCATCTCCGAATTGAGAACATGCAGACTCTCCTGGAAGCTCAGAAGCACAAGATGACCGGAGAGTTGATGGATGATAAGACTTATTTCATGGAAGGACTCATCCGAACCGCTGCTGCGTTGCCGGATGGCTCAAAGACGAGAGACACTGTTACTCACAGTTTCCTGGAGCAGCTGTGGAATGATCTAGAGCATCCACCTCAGTCTTACCTTGGAGCGAAGTACCAATACAGGTCGGCTGATGGCTCGAATAACAGCTTGAAGCATCCTCAACTAGGTGCGGCAGGAACACCGTATGCGCGCACTGTCAAGCCCTCGATGATGCAGATTCCTGCGCGACCGGATCCTGGCGTTGTGTTCGACAGCATCATGACGAGAAAACACGCCGAGCTGCACCCAAACAGAATCTCAAGCATGCTTTTCTACCTCGCCTCCATAATCATCCACGACTGCTTCAGGACCAGCCATGAAGACGTCTCCATCTCGATGACATCGTCGTATCTGGATCTATCGCCTCTATATGGCAGCAATCAAGCAGAGCAGGACCAGATGAGAACGATGGTAGATGGAAAGATCAAGCCAGATTGTTTCTCCGAATCGCGTCTGCTGTTCTTCCCTCCTGGTGTCGGCGCGCTGCTGATCATGTTCAACCGCTTCCACAACTATGTAGTGGAGAATCTCGCGCTTGTCAATGAGCAGAACCGCTTCCCGAAGCCTGCTGCTCAGGCGCCGAAACCTATTGGCGATGACGAAAAGGACGCGGCAGCCAAGGCCAAGTACGAAAAGTCCAAGGTAAAGTACGACAACGACTTGTTCCAGACCGGCCGTCTCATCACATGCGGCCTCTACGTCAATATCATCCTCATTGACTACGTCCGCACTATTCTGGACTTGAACCGCACGGACAGTAATTGGCAGCTCAATCCTCGTGCTGAGATAGAGAACGTCGAGCTCGGTGTCGGTAATCAGGTTTCTGCCGAGTTCAACCTCGTCTACCGCTGGCACTCGACAGTCTCTGACCGCGACGAGAAGTGGACACAGGAGATGTGGGATGGCCTCTTTGGCGAAGGCCGCGACCCAAAGACGGTCGGAAAGTGGGAGTTTCTACAACGTTTGAACGCTGTGTACAAGACGACCGATCCCGACCCATCGAAACGAAATTTCGCTGGGCTGGCACGTAATGAGGATGGCACTTTGCCGGATCAAGACCTCGTCGATATGCTCGTATCCAGTATCGAGGACTGTGCCAACTCCTTTGGGCCGAACAGGGTGCCAGCAGTGTTCCGCGCCATTGAGGTCCTCGGTATCGAGCAAGCGCGAAGCTGGAATCTGGGCTCTTTGAATGAGTTCCGGAAACACTTTGATCTTGAGCCGCACAAGACTTTTGAAGATATCACTAGTGATAAGTATGTTCAGGAACAGCTCAAGCACCTTTACGATCATCCAGACAAGGTCGAAATTTACCCAGGCATCGTAGTGGAAGATGCGAAGAAGCCCATGGCTCCTGGATCTGGTCTTTGCCCGGGATACACAACGTCACGCGCTGTACTGTCTGATGCCGTTGCTCTGGTTCGTGGCGATCGCTTTTACACCAAGGACTACAACCCGAGCACACTCACGAACTGGGGTTATCGCTGTGTGGATAGCGACACTGACATCGACAATGGCTGCGTTTTCTACAAGCTCTTCCTCCGCGCTTTTCCCAATCATTTCAAGCAGAATAGCGTGTATGCCCACTACCCGCTCACCGTTCCATATGCCATGCAGGAAGCTCTCAAGGATCTAAAAAAGGACAAGCTCTACGACTTCTCGAAGCCTAAGCCAGCGAGTGCCATGCATGTCTTTAAAGAATACAAACTCGCCACCGAGATCCTCCTCGACCAAACCACCTTCAAGGTGGGCTGGGGCAAAGCCATGGAATTCATAATGGGCCCCTACGCCAAAGAATTCATGCTCGCCGGCGACACTCCCACCAACACGGCCTCGCGCGAAATGATGTCCAAAGCCCTATACGTGCAAGACTGGGAGAAAGACGTGCGATCCTTCTACACGTCCAAAACGCGCGAACTTCTCGCCGAAAAGTCCGCCCACATCGCCGACTTTAACCAAGTCGATATGATCCGCGACGTCGGCAACCTCGCGCACATCCACTTCTGCGCGGAGCTTTTCATGCTGCCGCTCAAAACCTCCTCGCGCCCGCACGGCATCTTCACCGAGTCGGAGCTCTACCTGATCCTGTCCAGCGTATTCGCGCTCATCTTCTTCGACGTCGATCCCGCGGGCTCGTTCCCGCTGCACGTCAAGGCGCGCAAGGCCACACAAGTGCTCGGGTCGGTCATCGAGAAGAACGTCGAGGCCATTGCGCACGGCGGCCTCGTCCACGCCATCACAAAGGCCGTCTGGCCCGAGCAAGGCGCGCTGCAACTCTACGGCATCCACCTGATCCAGCGCCTGCTGCAGTCTGGCATGCCCGCGCCGCAACTCGTCTGGGGCCATGTCTTCGGCACCGCCGGCGCCATGGTAGCTAACCAGGGCCAGTTGTTTGCGCAGACGCTCGAGTTTTATATTCTCGGCGGGGGGGAGAAGCACTGGGCTGCTATCCAGGCGCTCGCGCTCGACGAGAGCGACGAGGCGTTTGGCGAGTTGGTGCATTATGCTTTGGAGGGCGCGCGCTTGAATGGCGAAACGGCGGTGATGCGAGACGTCGCGAGTGATGCGTACATTGGGACGACGAAGATTGGCGCGGGCGATAGGGTCTTCGTCGACCTGCGCGCTGCTTCGCATGATCCGGCTGTCTTCCCTGATCCCGATGCCGTGGATCTCACGCGCCCGCTGGATGCGTATATCCATCTGGGCTTCGGAGCGCACCAGTGCCTCGGGCTGCCGATGGTAAGGGTCATAATGGCGACGATGCTCAAGGAGGTCGCGAAGTTGAAGAATCTCCGGCCCGCGCCGGGGCCGCAGGGGAAGATCCATAAGGTGCCCAAGAGCGCTGAGGAGTATCCGTTTCATGCGTATTTGACGGAGATGCAGGATATGTACTTTCCGTATCCTTGTTGTAAGTTCGGATATCCGCGGATTTGGAGAGATTAAGCTAACTGATGATTGCAGCACTGAAACTTGTCTGGGACGATTAGATTGTGGAGGGTTTGTCGGGTTGAACATAGTCTCTTCAGTAAGCGCATACCAACGTTCTGGAGACTGGGGTGCGTCGTTTTAGTACAGTGTATATCGGTTGTCTCCAGTTTGATCACTGAAGCGGGGGGAACATGCAGTAAATACCGCCATTTTCTTACATCATCACCAACGTCATCTCCTTGGCCAAAGATTACTGTCAACAACGTTCTCTCCTTGTCGATAAATCTACCAACGTTCTTCGTATCTATAGCTCTAAATCAACGTTACATATTCGAACTCAGCTTCACGTACTGCTCCAATATACTAGTACGACCGCTTCATAGGCGGAACATTCTGACACTCGGCCTCATCCAGCGTACCCATCACCACGTCCCTCGTGCCCCAGTCGACCTTCCCCCCAACATCCTTCTGCCAAGTAAGACTATGCTTCATCCACTCCTTGTCGTCTCTCTCTTTATAATCATCCCGCGCATGCGCGCCTCTACTCTCCGTGCGTGTGAGTGCCGCTTTACTCGTCTGGACCGCATTCGTCAATAGGTTGCGCAACTCGAGGGTCTCGATGAGATCCGAATTCCAGATCAGCGAGCGATCCGTGACGCGCAAGTCGTTGCTGAAGTCGTTTTCGATGTCGCGGAGCTGCTGATGGCCCTCAGAAAGTGAGTCCTGCGTGCGGAAGACGGCAGTGGTTTTCTGCATGGTGCGCTGCATGGAGTCGTGGAGGGAGGAGGTAGGTGTGCTTCCTGAGAAGTTGAGGAAGGAGTCGATTTCGGAGATGGAGTCGAGGCCGATGTTTTCGGGCGCGTTGTGGTGCGCGGCCGAGGGAGCGTGGTTGGATGAGATGTGGTGGGCAGATGCTCGACCCTGGATATGTGAGTATTGAGGTGGTGGAGGGGACGAGGGGACTTACGAATACGACAATATCGAGCAGGGAATTGGCACCTAGTCTGTTTGCGCCATGGACGCTTACGCAGGCTGCTTCGCCTGCTGCATACAGGCCGTCTACTACATGGTCCTTTCCGTCTCTTACGTCTAGAACTTGGCCGTGGTAGTTTGTCGGAATTCCACCCATGCAGTAATGGACGGTTGGTAGGACTGGAATAGGCTCTTTGGTGATATCGATGCCCGCGAAAATGCCTGCCGTTTCGGAAATTCCTGGTAGCCGTTCCATGATGATCTCCTTGGGTAGATGTGACAACTGAAGATGGATGTGGTCCTTGTTTGGTCCGCAACCTCGCCCCTCGATGATTTCCAGATTCATTGATCTACTAACGACGTCTCGTGATGCGAGGTCTTTTGCTGTAGGTGCATATCGCTCCATAAATCTTTCGCCTTCGCCGTTGAGCAGGTAGCCGCCTTCGCCACGTGCCCCTTCTGTGATCAGGACCTGTGCAATCTGTCAGTGTTGCCTCGATTGCAAATCCTCCTGGAGATATTGAACATACGCCAGCTCCATAGATTCCAGATGGATGAAACTGGACAAACTCCATGTCTTGCAATGGCAAGCCTGCTCTTGACACCATGGCACTACCATCTCCAGTACTCGTATGTGCGCTAGTAGCACTGAAGTATGCTCGTCCGTAGCCTAACATCATCAGCCCTAATCCACCTCTCTCGCCCAACATCTGGAATACTCACCACCGGTCGCTAAAATGGTGTTCTTTGCGAACATCCTATGACACGTGCCGTCTTCCATGTTCATGGCTGTCACCCCTACGCACTTGCCCTCGCTCATCATCAAATCCAGAGCGAACCACTCTATAAAGAACTGTACGCCCTCTTTCAGACTCTGTCCATATAGAGTATGCAGCATGGCATGTCCCGTTCGATCTGCAGCACACGCTGTACGATACGCCTGTCCCCCCTTTCCATACTTCAGTGACTGTCCGCCTAAGGCCCTTTGGTATATCGTGCCATCACTTGTGCGGGAAAACGGCATGCCGTAGTTTTCGAGCTCGACGACCGCTGGGACGGCTTCCCGGGTCATGTAGTGTATAGCATCTTGATCCCCAAGCCAGTCGGAGCCTTTGACAGTGTCGTACATGTGCCAGCGCCAATCGTCTTCAGTCATGTTACCGAGGGCGGCATTTATGCCGCCTTGGGCGGCGACAGTGTGGGACCGCGTCGGAAAGAGTTTGGATACGCAGGCAGTTTTGAGGCCGGCTTCTGTCAGGCCTACGGCTGCGCGTAGACCTGCACCGCCAGCACCGACGACAATTGCACTGGGTTGTGTCAGTTAAGACGAAGTTAAGGGGGGTCACGACCTACTCGTAATGGTGATCAATCACAGTCAGGCCTTTGACTGATTGAGTGTTTACTGTGGCAAAGGTCCGGTGTTGTCTGTCAGATCGCCGCAGGAGATGGCTACGAGCACCAAACTGCCGGCGATGGATTGCCCGCGCGAAAGCACGCATCATGGAGGCAGTAGAAGTGGAGGAGAGGACATTGAAGTAAAGCAATTGAATTGTGTGTACATGTATGATGGCATAGCCATGGGGGATCTGTAGGATGGTGGCGCTAGCTTAGCTGTTCGTCTGTATGCCCCTCCCATCCTTCCCTCGGTTGTATCAGTTGGAGCTGCAGGATCCTGGGGTAAGACGCCTCCGTTAGGATGTCGGCTCGATAGGCATTTGTGCTTCAAAATGGGCCCAGGATGCATGTCCACAAGTCGAACGACGCAGCTAGTCATAGCGCAATTGGCTGACACATGCAACAACGGTTGGAGCTGTGTTGTGGGTAAGGTCGAAAGTTGGGAGCCATCAAACTTGCCAGGTTCGCTCGAGTCGCTTATTGCCGAAGCGCGGAGATAACAATGAGCCAATCAGGACTTGGTCATATCAAGCATCAAGTAACCGAATGCGTCAGCTCGGTTATATGGGTATGTATCATAGCTTCTTGTTGCGTGTCCATCTGGGGTCATCATTCTCATTGCTTAGATCCCAGGATCACTACTCGAGCAGCACGTCGTAACGAGTGTACCAAACTGTTGTCGGAAATGACATTAGCTAGGAGAAAAAGCCATCTTCCAGTTACCTAAGAACGCGGTGCACCCTTGTATACGAGAGAGACTTGTGCAATACGTAACTCCATATACTGAACAATTTTTTGCATTTTTTTGTTGTTTTTTTCCCTCCGTGTCTCTTCAGATTTCCTCTTGTCTCTTTTTGCGCCTTCATACTTATTCTTGTAGCTCAACAACCTTTTATGACACTTCGCCGCTATTCGAAACATGTCACAATGTTTTCCAACTCATTCACGTACCTTGTATGTGACTCTTCTGAAAGCGTGACGTACCCGAACACACTACACAGTCATGAAAATGCCCATTTTCTGTCACTGCTGTCTGTCTTTAATTCCTTTGTCACTTTGGCCAATCCTCTCTCCACCACAAACAACAAGCTATATCCTCCTCCATCCTCTCTTCTCCTATATTCTTTAGCACCGAAAATGGCACAACTACGTTTACCTACTAATCCCGCTTATACTGAACTCGACTCGGTCGATGATTACGTCGCATGGGTACGTCCGTTCCAGTCAAGACTGACATCTCCCCACTTACCAAATTCCCAGTTCACGGAAGCGCACGAAATACTAAACGAGTACGCAACCTACAATGACTCGCAAAGAGAAAGTACCAAAGCCTACGCCCTGCGATTCGAAGCCATGTCTCCTTCACACTTTGAGGAGTTGAACACGATGGAACAGCTCGACTATGCTTCGTACGCGTCGTTTGTTCGTGTTAATATCTACATCGAGAAGCTGTTGAAGAAAGTCATTTGCAGCATGCAACCCAGTTTGAGCATATATCCGCGTTTGCGGTGGCTGTCGTTGCTCAGGTATATTGCTGCGAAAACGTGGAAGAATTTGAAGTTCTGCAAGTCGGAGATTGAAAGGAATAGTGTGGCGGATAATTGGGCAGGTAGAGAGAGAAGCCGGGAAACTTATTAAAGATGTGGAGAAGGAGAAGCTGTCATTGAATGAAGCTGCGATGTTGCTAGTCATTGGTGTTGGATATGTTCACAGTTTCTACAGGTTACAATGTGTATCATTCTACACGTCTTTTTTAAATGAGTGCACCGCAGTACCAGTGGACATGGATGATGTTAAGTAAATGAATCATTAAACTATCAAACAACGAGACAGTTGGCAAGAACCGCCAATTAATACACCGCACCATACACCGCACCATTATACACAGGAAACTGCACAAACCCCTCGCGCTCAGGAAGACAGATCGTAGCCGTACTCTCATCCTCAGGCTCAACGGGCAGCAAAAACTCCTGGTTATAAAAGCACTCCTCAGCCAGATCCAACTCCTGCTCAACAAGGATCTGTTTCGCAAGAAACGGCACCGCATACTTCCTCAAATGAGCCGCCGACACGCGCGCCTCACGCCCCGGCTCCAGCATCATCTCGTAAACCTGGTTGAGCCCCTCGGAATACGGCAGATGTGTCTGGATAGCCGGGAAAGATGCCGAACCGGTGTCGATATCGAACTTCTTGATGAGCTCGAGAAGGGGGATATTGAGCGGGCGGTATACGACTTCGCGGTGTGCGCGCCAGCGGTCTTCGGCCCACGCGTCGTAGTCGTTGATGTGTGGGTAGGACTCGCCGGCTTGCATGAGCGCGGTGATGAGTCTGCCCTTGGACATGACGGGCGTGATGCCCAGCGCGAAAGATTGGACTGTCGCGCCGAGGGCCCAGATATCTGCGGCGGGCGTGATGGGGCCCAGACGCTCGGAGATCAGGGGTGCGAACTCGAATGTGCCGGGCCATTGGTAGATGTCGGAGACGTAGTTTGATGTGTTGGGGTACTCGGACATGCGGCCTAGGTCGCCGAGTTTGAAGGTTGGGAGCTCGGGGATGTCGCCTGCGGTGTACTCAGGTGGTGTCACGACGAGGATGTTGCAGGGCTTGATGTCGGTGTGGACCCAGCAGCGGCTACCCTCGTGGAGGAAGTCTAGGGCGAGGATAATGTCGTGCATGAGCTTTAGGATGGTGATCTCTGGCATGCGTTGTAGCAAGCCGAGTGTTTTTTGCTGGTTCATCAGTCCCTGGCAATATCCTCTCAAATCGCCCAGATCGGCAACCTGGAAGAAGATGGCGGGGGCAATTGGCTGAAAGTCTATGCATGAAGCTAGCATACCAAGAATATTGTCATGCTTACCTAGACACTT
>Ga0265780_10012159_pt1 | contig 10112 bp, 10 predicted proteins | sample P1T30metagenome_FD_192432 | JGI IMG/M metagenome (GOLD analysis project Ga0265780, IMG submission 192432) | Plant litter microbial communities from East Loma Ridge, Irvine, California - P1 T30 | ecosystem: Environmental > Terrestrial > Plant litter > Unclassified | place: USA: California... | reverse complement strand
CTCAAGAAATTGAACCTTGGAAATTCCACATTGGCCAAAGCCAAGTCTCAAAGCCTCAGTCTTGATTAGCTTACTATATGTTGTAGCACTTGCACCCATGGCTGCAAAGATAAAGTATTGGTCACAAACCTTTCAATCTTAAAGTTGTTGTTCTAATACATAAAAAAACACTAGAAATGGAAAATATTGAACCACAAAACAATAAGGATGTAAATCCAGACCCAAAGCCAATAGAACACGATTACGACAAACATAAGGCAGATCCGGGACCATCGAAAGAAGCGGTGTTTGAGAAGAACGACAAAGGTGCCGGACAGACATTGAAGTGGATCATTCCAATTATCTTGGTGATCTTGTTTATCCTTTGGTTTGTCTTTCGCAAGTAGATATAAGAAGTTCCTGTTTACAAATGAAAACAGGAACTTCTATTTTAATAAAAGCTTTTTTATAAGAGGTGCTTACGTTAGGTTGCACTTAGAATAATCTTCCAGACTGATTGTGGTAGAGCCTGTTTAAGTGTTTGTAGGCCGCTTCAGTCACTTCACGACCCCTTGAAGTACGCATGATGTACCCTTCTTGTATTAGAAATGGTTCATAAACCTCCTCGATAGTACCCTCGTCTTCTCCAACTGCTGTGGCAATTGTTTTTAGGCCAACTGGGCCTCCTTTAAACTTGTCAATGATGGTGAGTAATATTTTATTGTCCATTTCATCAAGGCCATGCTCATCAACGTTAAGTGCTGTTAATGCATAACGGGCAATATCTGTATCAATTTGTCCATTTCCTTTTATTTGTGCAAAGTCGCGGGTTCTTCGTAACAGTGCATTAGCAATTCTTGGCGTACCACGGCTTCTTCTGGCAATTTCATAAGCACCTTCATCTGTAATTGGTGTCTTCAAAATCTCTGAGGAACGTTGTACAATGGTCGTCAATAACTTTGCGTCATAGTAAGCAAGCCTAGAGTTTATTCCAAATCGCGCGCGGAGCGGGGCGGTAAGCAGGCCTGATCTGGTAGTTGCACCAACAAGTGTAAAAGGGTTGAGGCTGATTTGTACAGATCGTGCATTTGGACCGCTTTCCAGCATAATGTCGATCTTAAAATCTTCCATTGCTGCGTATAGATATTCTTCAACCAGCGGGCTTAATCGATGAATTTCGTCAATAAAGAGCACATCGCCGGTTTCCAGATTAGTAAGCAGGCCAGCTAGATCTCCCGGTTTGTCTAACACGGGACCTGAAGTTATCTTTATACCCACGTTCATCTCATTGGCAATGATGTGCGACAAAGTCGTTTTACCTAAACCTGGAGGGCCATGTAAAAGTACATGGTCCAGTGGTTCTCCACGCAGTTTTGCTGCAGCTACGAAGATCTTCAGGTTTTCCATGATCTTTTCCTGTCCGGTAAAATCATCAAAAGCCTGCGGACGCAGCACCTTTTCGATATCACGCTCGTTAGGGCTCAGGTTATCGAAAGATGGATCAAGATGTTCATTCATGACGTAAAGTTAGAATAAATACTGGGTATGCTAAAAATGTTAGCTTAAGAATTTAGAAGACACGGGTGCATCTTTAGTTCCTGCTGCATAATCATAAAACCCTTCACCAGCTTTGATACCCAATTTACCGGCACGCACCATATTAACCAGCAGTGGGCATGGTGCATATTTCGGGTTTCCAAAACCATCATTTAAGACATTCAAAATAGCTAAACAAACATCCAAGCCAATAAAATCAGCCAGCTGCAATGGCCCCATTGGATGTGCCATACCGAGCTTCATAACGGTATCAATTTCCCGGACGCCTGCTACGCCTTCGAATAGTGAATAGATAGCCTCATTAATCATCGGCATTAAAATTCTATTGGCTACAAATCCGGGATAGTCATTCACCTCTACAGGTGCTTTGCCGAGCCTGGCGGAGAGTTCCATAACTTTCGCTGTGGTTTCGTCGCTGGTTGCATATCCTCTGATCACCTCAACCAGTTTCATAACTGGCACCGGATTCATGAAGTGCATGCCAATTACCTGAGCGCCTCGCTTGGTTACGGAAGCGATATGCGTGATCGAGATAGATGAAGTATTACTTGCAAGGATTGCCTGTGTAGGTGCCAGGGCATCCAGTTCTCTAAATATATTAAGTTTAAGATCCAGGTTTTCAGTTGCAGCTTCAACGACAAGGTCTGCAGATTCTACACCTGCCTTAAGGTCGCTATGTGTTGTGATTCTCCCAAGCGTGCTGTGTTTTTCTTCAGCACTTAGTGTACCTTTTGTAACCTGGCGGTCAAGGTTCTTGTTAATTGTGTCCAGTGCTTTCTTTAGAGCTGCTTCATTAATATCAATAAGGTTTACTTTATATCCGAACTGGGCAAAAGTATGCGCTATTCCGTTACCCATAGTACCGGAACCGATTACTGCTATTTGGTTCATATTCTTATTTTAGGGTGCTAATCTATCAATTATCCAGCTGCCATCAACGATCTTATAGCGGATTCGGTCGTGAAGTCTGCTAGGACGCCCTTGCCAAAATTCGATGTTTGTTGGTTTCACTACATATCCACCCCAGTGGTCCGGGCGAGGCACGACCTGATCTGCATACTTCTCCTTTAAAATGACAATATGATTTTCCAGCTCCTCCCTGCTTTTGATTACCTGACTTTGTGGCGATACCATCGCGCCGATCTGACTACCGTGTGGGCGTGAGTGAAAGTATTCAGTCGAAACCTCTGGTGCGACCTTGCTCACTTCGCCTTCGATCCGAACCTGACGCTCCAGTTCCGCCCAAAAGAATACCAATGCTGCCCGCGGGTTTTCTTGCAGTTCACGCCCTTTATGACTTTCATAGTTGGTGTAGAATACAAAACCTTGTTCGTCAAATCCTTTCAAAAGTACAATCCTGGCAGATGGTATACCTTCTGCGCTTGCTGTAGCGAGGGTCATCACGTTAGGTTCGTACAATTGTGCATCGAGCGCTTGTTGAAACCATTTTTTAAACTGCACAATTGGATTTTGGTCTATATCTTGCTCTGATAATATAGCCGACCGATATTCCTGGCGTAAGTTCTGAAGGGATTCTTTTGTCAATTCCATAGTACACAAATTTAGCTTATAGTTTATTGAATTTCACCACTAATATCTCCAAATGTTAAGTCCTATAATACCTGAAACTGGCCGCCTCCTGATTTCTGAGCCCTTTCTGAACGACCCAAACTTTAAAAGATCCGTTATACTACTTGCAGAACACGCGCCAGAGGCTACAATTGGCTTTGTGCTTAATCAACGTAGTAATTTGACGTTAAGTGATTTAATTCCGGAATTTGAACATGCAGATTTTCCGATCTATGTGGGTGGACCGGTTGCTAACGATACCATACATTTTATTCACCGTGCTTACGAAAAGATGAATGATGGCGAACTCATTGCACCAGGAATCTATTGGGGCGGAAATTTTGAAACGCTGAAGATCCTTTTAGCAGGAAATATGCTTAGTGAGCATGAGGTGAAGTTTTTCATTGGGTATTCCGGCTGGGCTGAAGCACAATTGCTCGAAGAAATAAGTCAGAACACCTGGATTGTTTCCGATAGATACGATTCAGATGTTCTGTTTACTGGCAATGAAGAGGAGGTATGGCGGGATGTTATCGTTAATCTCGGGCCAAAATACGCCCATGTGGTTAACTTCCCGCAAAATCCTAATCTTAATTAAGCTTTCTTTCAAGTTCAGCAGCAGATGCTTCAACTACGGCGCGGAGTTCGTCTTTGTAAGCCTGCATACGCTTTCCAAGTTCTGGATTTGCGGTGGCAAGGATCTGCACTGCCAGTAAGCCAGCGTTCTTTGCTGCATTAAGTGCAACCGTTGCAACGGGTATACCATTTGGCATCTGCAAAATGGACAAAATGGAATCCCAGCCATCAATGGAATTCGAGGATTTCACTGGAACACCGATCACCGGAAGTGTCGTAATAGAAGCAACCATTCCAGGAAGATGCGCTGCACCACCAGCGCCAGCTATAATTACTTTAATGCCCCGGTCGGCAGCTTCTTTAGCATAGTTGAACATACGCTCCGGTGTACGATGTGCGGACACAACGGTAATTTCAAATTCAATATCAAATGCTTTCATGATTTCAGCAGCGTCGTTCATAATGTTTAAATCAGACTTACTGCCCATGATAATGCCAACTACTGCGCTCATTAGGATATAACTTTTAAGGTGTTTTTAACCAGGTTCGCTTTTTCAATTGCTTGTTCCCGATTTTGATCTACTATAGTAACGTGCCCCATCTTTCTGAAAGGCTTTGTATATTTTTTTCCGTACAGGTGAACATACACCCCATCCAGGGCCATGATTTTTTCCAACCCTTCGTACACAGCTACGCCCTCGTGTCCCTTCTCACCAAGCAGGTTTATCATTACTGCATTGCTTCGGGAATGGGTGTCACCTAAAGGAAGATTGTAAATGGCACGAAGGTGCTGTTCGAATTGAGAAACAAAGTTCCCTTCAATGCTGTGATGTCCACTATTATGTGGACGTGGAGCGAGCTCATTGACAAGAATGTTTCCGTCTTTAGTAATAAACATTTCAACAGCGAGAATTCCGGTGATATTTAGCGCCAAGGCTACATTCTTCGCAATGGCCTCGGCCTTTAGCTGAAGATCCTCCGGATAAGTAGAAGGGCTGATTAAAAATTCAACCAGGTTCGCTTCAGCATTGAACTCCATTTCCACCATCGGGAATGTCTTCAAATCCCCGTCACTATTTCTAGCAACAATAATGGCAACCTCTTTTTCAAAGTTTACAAGCTCTTCAATTAGCGAAGGACTATCGAAAGCTGCATCTATATCAGCTACAGATTCCATCTTCATCACGCCTTTTCCGTCGTAACCATCTTTGCGTTGCTTAAGCATGTACGGGAAAGGAAAATTCGGATTAACGAGTTCTTTTTTGTTGCTTACCAGCTGAAAGGGCGCAGTAGGAATATCATTCTCTTTGAAGAATTGCTTCTGAACACCCTTATCCTGGATTAATCGAATTACCCGGGCTTGGGGGAATACCAGCTTTCCTTCCTTTTCAAGTTGTTCAAGGGCTTCAATGTTTACTTTTTCGATCTCAATAGTTATAATATCAGCCTTCTTGCCGAAATTATAGACCGAATCATAATCGGAAATGGAACCATGAGTAAAGTGGTTACAGATGTGTTTACAAGGTGCATCCGCATCAGGATCAAGTACAAGCGTAGTGACGTTATAGTTTATCGCCTCCTGGATCATCATCCTGCCGAGCTGGCCGCCGCCCAATATGCCTAATTTTAAATCACTAATCTGTTTTGCCATATCGATATGAAAGTAATGCTTAATTTTGAGACAAAAATACAATATAAAACGGATTGATGGATGTAGATGCTATAATAATTGGAGCTGGAGCTTGTGGATTGATGTGTGCTGTACAAGCTGGATACCTTGGAAAAAAGGTGATTATCCTTGAAAAAAGCAGCAAGCCAGGCGCTAAAATTCTGATCTCCGGAGGGGGAAGATGCAACTATACAAACCTGCTCAGTTCCACCGAACAATTTATCTCAGGCAATAAACATTTTGCTAAATCTGCTTTCCATCAGTGGACCGTTGAAGATACCATCAGTTTTTTTGAAGTAAATGGAATATCCGGCAAGGAAAAAACACTTGGGCAACTGTTTCCAGATGGTAAAACCGCGAAAGATGTAGTATCCATGTTTGTTGGACTATGTGAGGATTTTGGTCAGGAGATCTTATGTAACGCGGCAGTCGAAACGGTGCGCAAGGTCGAAGATGTTTTTGAGGTCGACTACCTTCAGCACTCTACACAGCAGACACTTCGGGCGGCAAAGGTCGTTATTGCTACAGGTGGCCTACCAATTCCAAAGATGGGCGCCACGGACTTTGCGCTAAGACTTGCCAGAAGGTATCAGATCAATGTAGTGGAAACTGCACCCGCATTAGTGCCCCTTACAATTACTGGTAAAGATGAAGAATGGTATGCTCAACTTTCTGGAAATTCTGTTTTCTGTGAGGTCAGTAATGCACAAATCAGCTTTGAGGAAAATATCCTTTTCACACATTGGGGACTAAGCGGCCCATCCATTCTGCAGATTTCGTCTTTTTGGCGACCTGGTCAAACCATTAACATCAACCTGCTGCCGCATGAAAATATTAGTTCGCTAATTGAGCAGGAGCGCTTGCACCAGGGTAAAACGCTGCTGTCAACATTACTAAATCGGTATTATACCAAAAAGCTAACAGAGGCTTTGGGTAAATATCTGCCACTGAATAAAACTGTGGCTGCACTTACTAAAATTGAGGTAGCTGAAATACACCGTACCATACATCAGTTTGTCGTTAAGCCTGCTGGTGATAAAGGTTACGACAAAGCAGAGGTGATGCGAGGCGGGATTGACACCAATGAACTTTCATCCAAAAGCCTGGAATGCAAAAAGGTGCCGGGTTTATATTTCGGGGGTGAATGTGTAGACGTTACCGGATGGCTTGGCGGCTACAATTTTCAATGGGCTTGGGCCAGCGGTTTTGTAATTGCACAACATCTTTAATCAACATTATTTTCTTTACCCTTGAAAAATCATTTTGAATTCCAATCTTTAAGAAATATAGTAGGTCAACTTTTCTTCATAAATGAACATCAATAAACTATTCGCACTTCTAATTCTCTTATTTCTATCAACTTCAGCATTTGCACAAAGCAGCAGTCAGCTTCGCAGTAAAAAAGAAGCACTTCAAAGGGAAATCGAGTTGTTGCAACGTAATCTCAATAAAACTGCATCTAGTAGAAAGTTAACTCTTGCTGAAATCCGGGCCATTAATGCTAAAATAGCTTTGATGCAGAACAAAATCGGTGTAATTAATTCTGAAATCAAAAATTTAGACGGCCAAATTCATGAAAACACGAACATGGTGCTTTCGCTACGTGATCAGCTTGCATTATTAAAGAAAGAGTATGCGAGTATGATTCGTTTTGCACAACGTAACAGGAATTCGTATGATAAAATGATGTTCATCTTTGCATCTGAGGGGTTCAATCAGGCCTATAAAAGAGTGAAGTATTTACAACAGTTTAGTAAGTACCGCATGAAACAGGCCAACTACATACAAGGTACAGAGCAGAATCTCAATGTCAAACTTGCAGACTTAGACAAGAGCCTGAAGCAAAAAAGTGAGCTGCTTAAGGAGCAGGAAACCGAACGTCAAAAACTGGGTAAGAATAAGTCTGAACAGGCGGCAGTTCTAAATCAGTATAAGAAAGAGGAGCGGCGGTTTGCTGGTGATATCGCTGCTAGAAAACGGCAGCAGGCTTCCCTTGATCGCGCCATTCGTGCAGCGATTTTAAAAGACATCGAAGATGCAAGAAGGAAAGCTGAGGCTGAAGAACTTGCTGCAGCGGCCAAAGCAAAAGCGGAAAACAGGGAAGCACCGATTACAACCACAAAAACAAATGCGGAATATCTTAATGCAACACCGAGAGCAGCCAAACTGTCTGCCGATTTCGAAGGGAACCGGGGTTCACTACCATGGCCATTAGACCTTGGCGCGATCACTGAACACTTCGGAATTCATACTGTTGGCCAGGCTAAATACGACCAAACGGGCATCAAAATCGCTACCCAAGAAGGCGCAAGCGTACAGGCTGTATTTAATGGCAAAGTTTCCAGGATTATCCCATCCATGGGAACCTACACGCTTTTAATAAGCCATGGGGAGTACCGCACCATTTATCAGAACGTAAGAAATCCAACGGTAAAAGAAGGAGAAGCCGTCACTACCAGGCAACAGATTGGATCCGTAGCTACCAAAGATGGTGTGACAGAACTCGACTTTCAGATCTGGAGAGTTGTTACACCCTTGAATCCCGAAGCCTGGATCTTAAGGAGGTAGTTTCTAGACCACGATCACCACTATCCTCCGGTCAAATGAGGTAAAAGTACGGGTTAAAACAGGCATTTTGTACTTTGACAGTATCAATGATCTTGAGTCAATTTGTGAAAATGTCTGCCTATGTTACGCATTGTATACCAACTCCCTTTTGAGGGATATGCGTTCGTTGATTCTGAACGCGCAGTTCAGCTCATTGCTATTCAAAGTAGCCTTTATGAACACTTTTGTACAATTATATGTGTTGTAGATTACGACAGGAGAATCATCTTCAACAGGTGTGATGATTTTAAGTCACACCGGGAGCGAGTGGATGAGCTTATCTTTGATCCCAGATACACATCCCCTGACTGAAACACGCCAACTGCTAATAATAACTATTTACTCATGTCGAACAAAGAAGATTTACAGCGTTTTTTAACCGCACAGGAAAGGGACTATGACCTTGCACTTAGGGAAATTAAGGATGGTAAAAAACGGAGCCACTGGATGTGGTACATTTTTCCGCAGATCAGCGGCTTGGGTTTTAGCGATATGTCCAGCTATTATGGGTTGAAAAATTTAAAAGAAGCTGAAGCGTACTTTGGGCATCCTGTACTTGGAGCACGCTTATTAGAAATAACAAAAGTGTTACTAAGCAAAACAAGTAGCGATGCAACAGCAATTTTTGGGAGCCCTGATGATCTAAAGTTAAGATCTTCAATGACCTTATTTAGTAGGATTCCGGGAATTTCTCCTGTGTTTCAGCAGGTTCTGGATAGATATTATGATGGAAAAATTGATCCAAAGACCATCAGCCTTTTGGAAGCAGATCAAGCCAGTAGGGATCATTAAAATGCGCTGAAATTGTCAATTGTTCATTTTTTTTATCTTTGAAACAGAGAATAAAAGAATAAAGAATGTTCAGTAACCAAAACGCATACGCGAGTAGTCACGTACTCCAGATCATTTCACTTTCCGAAACTGCAACCGCAATCTATAGTTCAGAGGATATGATTATTCAGGCAGCAAACGATGCCATGATAAATCTATGGGGAAAAGACAAAGATGTGATTGGCAAAACCATGGAAGAGGCCCTTCCTGAGCTTCATGATCAGCCTTTTCTGGAGATTTATAGAAGCGTATTGCGTACTGGTGAAACCTTTAAAACTGTAAACTTTCCGGCCAATCTCGTAGTTGATGGTAAATCGCAGCTATTTTATTTCGACTTCATGTATAAGGCAATCAAAGACGAAGATGGCCAAACTTACTGCGTATTGAATACTGCTACCGATGTTACTTCCAGATATAACACTGAAATGGAGATTAGGGCCTCTGAGGCTCGCGAGCAGGCACTTAATGAAGAACTCGCTGCAGCAAATGAAGAACTTGAAGCAACTGTTGAAGAACTTACATGTGCGAATGAGGAATTACTACAATCAACCGAACACGTTATTAAGCTTAATGAAAGTCTCTCCGAGAGCCGCGATCAGTTAAATTTTGCCATTGATGCAGCACAACTAGGCACCTGGGATCTGGACCCTCAAAAGATGAGGTTCAGCGGGAATGAGCGACTAAGGTCTTGGATTGGACTAAGTAGTTTAAGTGATGTAAATTTTTCGAATGCAATGCAGGTTGTGGTGGAAAAAGATCGTGAAAGTGTGCTGCGGGCTATAGATGCTGCTCTAGATTACAACACTTCCGGGAGTTTAGAAATTCAATTCTCCATTTTGGGTTTTCGGCAAACTCACCCACGTATTGTTCGTGCAAAGGGCAAAGCCATCTTTGATGAATACCAGCAACCCTACCGTTTTAGTGGCATTATCGAAGACGTAACCGACGAGGTACGCGATAGGATTGCGCTTGCTGAGGCGCAGGAGGGTTTTCAAATAGCACTACATGCTGCTAAACTTGGTTCGTATGATTTAGATCTGAAAACAATGGAAATGACCAGCTCAGATCAATGCAAAGTAAATCACGGACGTGATATCAATGACCCTTTTACCTTTAAGGAACTGCTAAATGCAATACTGCCGGACTATAAAGATTATGTTCAGAGACAATTAACTGAGTCGATTGAGAACCATACGATTTATCACGCAGAGTATCCAATACGCTGGACGGATGGTTCTACTCACTGGGTACGCGCAGCCGGTAAAGCCCGGTACAATTATTTGGGTGAACCCATTAGAATGGGGGTGGTTAGCTTCGACATCAC
>Ga0265780_10012157_pt1 | contig 10113 bp, 7 predicted proteins | sample P1T30metagenome_FD_192432 | JGI IMG/M metagenome (GOLD analysis project Ga0265780, IMG submission 192432) | Plant litter microbial communities from East Loma Ridge, Irvine, California - P1 T30 | ecosystem: Environmental > Terrestrial > Plant litter > Unclassified | place: USA: California... | reverse complement strand
AAGTTCGACGCGCTGACTAAGCTCCCAAGGTTAGTGGATTATTTACTTAACGCGCGCATTTGTTATGCAGAATTCTCGTGAACAAGTTCTTATTTTGTTCTACTAGAGCACCTGCATGTCTGACTATGGTATTGTCTTCGCTACTACACCACAACCACGTCTTGTTGCGCGAGCTCACGGTCCTTCTTCATGTTTTCCTTGACTAGTTCCGCGATCTTTTCCTGTTTTGCTTTGGCGGCAAAGTCGTCTTTGTTCTTGTTGCGGCGGTAGATCAGTTCCTCTACGTATGAGCCTTCGTGGACGAGCCATGTCACGGAGACCTTCGTCGCAGCCTGGCCAATGCGGTATCCACGAAATCCGAATTGAACTGCTTCTGCGTTGATTGGATGAGGTTCCATGCCGATGAAGTGCTGGCACTCGACTAGGTCGATGGACTGGCAGATGGACTTCAAGCCAGCGACCATGATCCATACCTTGTCGTCACGCTCGCCTGTGGTCTGGTTGAAGTAGTTGCGGAAATTGAGTATCTGCTCCTCCTTCTTCTTGCCTCCGTCGACATACGCTACCGTTTTGTGACCGAACTCCTTACACATTTTCTACGTTACTGTCAGTATCCTTATAACAGTTCGATTTTGCACAACGTACGGCGTAGATAATCGCTTTAACAAGGCGCACATTGGTAGCAATGCAGAGTTTGCTTTGGTAGCTGATCTCCGTCCCGTGTAGTCCGCGTCGCTTAGCAGTAACGCCTTTCAAGGTGCGTGCTTCCTCCATGAGGTGCGCGATCTTTGCAGAGCCTTCACAAATGTCGTCGATGCACTTGTAGAGAACCGACTCCCTGATTGTGCTGGAAGTACTTGTAATCTCTTTCAAGTAAGAGTTGTCACCACCTACACTATCTCCCCACTCGAGTTCGTCATCGAACATGCGACGCTCGTCTGGGTGTTCCTCCTGGTATTTGTAGATGGCAGGGTATAGGTTCGGAACTGTTGCCAACACCCTTGCCTTCTGGTAGCCTCTGCTGTCAGCGTATCCAGCGGCCACTGGCTTGGGTCTGTCACCCTTGCACCCCCCGCTCTCCCATTCCTCCACGGCCTGGGCATGGTTTTCCTTGATCGTCGCTTGTATCGAGTTCTCGACATCGACGAGTGCGTTGTGGAATTGCTCTTCGAATCTAATAGCTTGGTACTTAAAGTCTAGATCGCAGTCGAGGAGGTTGAGCTTGCTCCCTATCGGGTCGACAGAGTCATAGTCGCGAGCAATGAAGTAAAAGCTGATTATGCTCACAAAAGCATTAAGGATTCTCTTCATTTCGGGGCTATTGTTGATGCGAGAGGAGAGAGTGCCTGAACCACTCCCTTTGTTGGTCTTCGTGAATCTGTTCCAGGTCGTCAGGGCACTCTTAAGATCCATACTCTTGAGAACTTGGATGGCCGGGTGATCTATGGCATTCCATTCACGGTCCTTTCGCAGCAAGGTCTTCAGGGCAAAGGTCAGGATCGTGCTAATGCCGTTGGCGAGCGCTGAACCAGTAATTGCTGTGACGGACGGCCAGTACCTGGGGGCAGCAACGGTCCGGAAGTGATCAAAGACATGTGAGTATGTGATGGTGTTCTGTCCTCCTGCGGAATGGATCTCGTCGGCGATAACCCACGCAGCATAGAGCCCGTTGTAGACAAACTCAACCTTCTTTTGCGTCATCTTCCCAGACGGCCACATAGCACTGCGTATGGCCTGGTGTTTCATCGTGCCATCGGGTTTGTCGGCCTTTCTGTTGACCGTGTCCCTGTATCTGGCTTCTATTCTTTTTTTCTCAGGAGCACGGCGCGCTTTATTGATCTCGTTATGCAATCTTATAGCCGCAGGGAACTCTCCGCTTAGGACATCAAAAACTCTAGTCTTCCAACATTTGTTCGTAGAGACAATAAAAAACCGGGTGCTAGTTGGACTAGGCTGTGTTGTCGTGGCGCCTTCGTGGTTCTCCCACACGGAGGATGGTGGTAACCAACTGCCAATGTCTTTGTGTTCGATGTCGCCAGTAGAATTGCCCCAGCTAGCGGTCACCCTCCTCGTATCGTTCCAGTCGATCGCTGGCCCCATTTCCCAGAGATCTTTTCTTGTCAGGGTTGAATACAACCCGTTTTCTTCTCCGCCGTACTTCTTGCAAAGGGTGTCGCCTTCAGGGTGAAGGACAAGCATCTTTGGCTGCCATGTCTTGGGCGTTAATCTCATGATGCGGCTTCCGCCAAAGACGAGCTTGAATTCCCTCGGCCAGGGCTCGACGCCTGAGGCGTACGCCGACAAGAATGTAGCACCAAGACGCGGTTTTCGGCCTTTGAACTGGTTTACGTCGTCGAGCTGAGGTCGCTGCATTGGATTAAGCTTGGTACCAGTGGCCTGTTGGTAGACTAAGAGAAAGTTCAAGCCCCAAGTCACCTCTACCTGCACCGTCTTCCCAAGACCCATGAGGTCAGCGAGTACAGCACCGCGGGAAGGACCAAACACCAGTTCGTGGAGGCGATCTATGCCCACCGCTTGGTGTGCCATGAGGCCAAGCTTAGGGGCGAAACCAAACTCAGCGGGCACAGGAATATAACGTTCTGGGCTATTGGCTTGTTGGAGAAGCCTGTTGACAGAGATACCAAACGTATCGGCTGCTGATCTCCAGAACTCTGGGGATGCCAACATAGCCCGAACTCCCGCTTCGGTATTTTCGAGCTGAGCGGCTGTACTATTTACGTTAGTTGGTACTCTTTGGAAAGTATAGATTACTTACATCTCAAGTAGCAGACCCTCTATATCCTCATTATTTTCTATGTCGTCTGCAAGACCTTCTGCACTGTCCTGTAAGTCGTCTAGCTCTGATCCAGGTAGATCGCCTAAAAGCTGAGTCGTTGGTAGTGGAGCTGGGAGTGGAAGTGGCGATGATTTCACCCTCGTAGATTCTCTTGAGCGGTCTTGTCTACCCTTGCCACTGCTGCTCTTCTTTCTACCTCTGCGCTTGTTCGCGCTAGGGATGCGTTGATGGTAGCCTTCGTCGTCGTCATCTTCGCCATCTTCGCCATTGTAGCTATCGTTGCCATCTTCGTCATCGTCGCCATCGTCGCTATTGTGGCCATCCTGGCTATCTTTGTAGTCGCTATCGTGGCCATCCTGGCTATCTTTGTAGTCGCTATCTTGGCTATCGTCGCATCCGCGGGTGTTTCTGTAGCCGCTACCGCTTTCCTTGTCGTTGCAGCGTTCGGTGTTATTTCCGTTATAGTCGTCTTGTTGCTCATCCTGCGAGCAAACTGGCTCGGACTCTGATGCAACTAGCCCGGACTCTGGTGCAACTTGCCCGGACTCTGATGCAACTGGCTCGTGTGGCTGCTCAGGCTGGTCAGGCGGCAAAGTGGTTTTTTGTGTACCCTGCGAGCAAACTTGCCCGGACTCTGATGCAACTTGCCCGGACTCTGATGCAACTTGCTCGGGCACTGCCACAACGGGCTGCGGTGCTTCTGTAGTCGCGTTCGGAATGTCGATAGCGTTCTGAGTATGTTAGCCGATGTCTGATTCCAGGCATTTAGATGTTTCCGTCGCACTCACCTCATCCTGCTTAGGGCTAGCACTGGTATCCTGTTCATCCTGTTCGTCCTTCATGTGCGCAATCTTCGAGATAGGCGCGGTAGTGACTTGTATCCAAGTTTGACCGATCATATGGGTGAGCGCCGTATCCAAAGCAGACTGCGTCATGATAGGCTGGTGCTGTTTGTCGCGTGGGGAGAAATACAGAGCGTTCTTGAATGCAAACCCAGGATTGATTCCTGTGTACTTCTCGGCCTCTTTCGCGAGTTTGTCCCATTGTATGGATGCGCCGCCGTCTGTTAGTTGTGCGCCTTGGAGGTCGACTATGTCACTCCCGAGTTGGCCATGCTCAGCTGCGTAGAAGCATAGGGTCGAGAGTAGATGTTGGGCTAGACCACAGTCATTCCATATGGGCGTTAGCCCTCTGTAGAGGGACTCGGTGCGCGCCCTTTTGTGGTCCTCCTGGTCGGTGTCTTCCGTGGCCCCGCGCTTGCGCTTCCGGTTGGACTTCTGCTTAGGCACGGCCTTCAATTTCTTTTTCAAGGCAGTCATAATGTGCGTCATGAAGAAGTTGATAGCTGCGGTCTTCCATGACTCTACTTGGACGTCGCAAAGTTGAGGCAAACTGTCGTACAGTTTTTGGACTACTTTGGCCCGTTCATCTTCCGCATCTTTGCCCACCAACTTCTTGACATCCCAATCCGGGCGTATAACTGGTAACACTTGTTCGGCGGTAGATCTTATCTCTTTCTGTTTTTCTTTGTCGGTGATGCCGAAGCCGTTCCAGAAGAGATCCATAGTAGTAGGCTTGGCGTTATAGTTGAAGTCGGCGACAGGGTCAGAACGTGACGGCGGAGCGCTCGCCATAGTGACGGCGGCTCGCAGTGCGAGGTTGTAGTCCGAGATTGTAGTCTTGCAGAGGTAGAGATGGTTGTCGCGGTGGTAGGTGCAAGTTGCGCGAAGGGATAGAAACTTTCAAGTAGCTGCCAACTTGCAGCGCGGCGCCAAGCGGTGATGAGTGAAAGTGAAGAGAAATTGCACGTTTGCGAATGACGGTGTGGGGAAAAAGATATGGGGTTCACCCTGCCTAGCCTACCTCTGTAGGCCAGGACTTTTGCGAGGATAGAGTTCTAGGTGTAAAAGATCTAAGAAGCAACAAGATACGAGCGAGCGCAGTGTTAGGCTGTTAGTGGCGCTAGTACTAACCTAGCAATTGCGCCACTAGCGTTGGCATAACCGTCGCAGGTACTTCGATAATATCTCTTCTTTTCTCTTCCTCCACCAGCCTACTAGAGTCTCACAGTACTGAACTGTTTGGGTAAACCCCACTACACTATCTACAACCTCCTCAGCCATGCCCTATGTCTCTCCAACTCCTCTAGCTATCTCAAACAAGGCGCAAGCTTGAAGTTTCTCCAGGAACAGCGCGACACGCAAGGCAAACACGCCAGTCACCGTCACTCTCACTGTAGCGGTCCGTGCGCGAGATTCAACACTGGAGCCTAATACTTGAGCCCAATACTGGATCCCTCGCTCGCTCTACACCCCATCTCTCTTCTCGTACACGCTGTCTTTGCGTGTGTCAATCCCTTTCTTGTTTTGCTGCGACAAGCAGTGGACGCGGGTAAACCCCATCTACTTTCCAAGCCAGTTCTACGCCGCCAGTTCCAGTAAGTCGCGCAAGTAGCTCCCATACATGACCAGCCCACTAACAATAAGCCTAGTCCAGCGCGAACTGTCTCTCAACCCCTTCGTTTTTCTGCTGCGACAAGCAGTTGGCGCGCGTAAACCCCGTCTACTTTCCAAGCCGGTTCTACGCCGCCAGTTCCAGTAAGTCGCGCAAGCAGCTCCTACGCGTGACTAGCCCGCTAACAGCAAGCTTAGCAACACATAAACTCTCCTTAAACGCCATATTATACTGGCAGCTTCAATATGGCTGACCACGCGATTGTTCACTTTACGCAAGGCATCGATTTCGGTAACGAAGATCGCAAGTACCAAACGGGTATTCTTGTCGTCGAGTGCTTGGAAGATCAAGTTACTATTGGCGAAATCGTCTATACCGGAGCGGAGAAGCGCGCTAGGACATGTCGTATCTGTCAAGAAGTAGGGCACATGGCCAAGGACTGTCCAAACAAGGCTAGGCTCCAGGTCTGCAAAGAGTGTGGCCAAGTTGGACACACTAGAGCGTTTTGTCCCCAGGCAGTGTGCAGCAACTGCAATGAATCCGGTCACCGCAAGCAATACTGCGAGAAGCCGGTCGTCTGCCGTACGTGCGATGCGTCCGGTCACGAGTCGAGGAACTGTCCCCGTCGGATCAGATCCAAGACCGGTAGCGTGCTGCAATGCTCGAACTGCTCAGGATATGGTCATGTCATGAAAGACTGCACAGCCGGTCGCCAATCCAAACCCCCGCAGGAAGGTAGACCTACACCTGCTACCGCCTCTGAAGTCACGTGGGGCAATGCTGTGCCTACCCAAGACGCCAAGGAGTCCGAGGAACCTGACACGCCCGCGCCTCGTCCAGAAGGCAGGCTTAGTAATGCCGATTCCACAAAGCTTACTGTCAAACTTCACACAGTCATTAGCCCTCATCACATCTCTAGCCTAGGCTTCGGCTTTGAAGGCTCCTTCCCCAGCAATGGCCCTAACTCCAAGGACGGATACGAGCACAAGAGTGCCTCTATCGCTTTCACAAAAGACAACCTGATTAGCGAGTCATTCTACATCCAGCGCATTGAACCGTCGGACGAGGTCTTCACCTCGCGTGTCCCCGCAGCTCAAGTAGAGCTTGCGAAGCATCAGGTCGCACTAGAAGAGCACATTGGACTGTACCACTTTTGCGCAGTGATGACGACGCAACCCACAGCCGATGACACCCAAGATGTGCCAGGAACTCGCCCCCTCTACGGGCATGGATTTTACTCCCATCAAGACCTAGGCCCATTCCAGCCCATATTCACTCGTACTCGCGACATGATTAGGCTTTACGAGACGACCTTCCATTTCTTCATGGTCGTTAGTGAAGAGATTTCCGATCGTTTGGCCGAATTGGAGTCTAGTCTATGCGATCAACAGTGGAACTCGCCGCTCAAGAAGTGGTGGAAGAACGGGCGCATCAATCCACAACTGGGCATGGAGATGCCGGCACACGAGCGTCCTACAGACTACAAAATCAACCGGCGTCGCAACTTCATGTCGTTTGACGAATACGTCACTGTGCACTTCCACAACCTTGTTCACGAACACGACCACCTCAAAGAGCAGAAGCAGGAAATCACTACAATTCGCATTGCAACTTTCCCAGGTGGCGGCGACCAACTCTACTACGCGCATCTTGATATTCCTTCCGAATCGCACTACCGCGAGGGTGCTAAAGTCAAGATCAAGCTAAACCGGGACTATCCAGATGAAGAAGACTGGGAGCTGTACATTATTGAACCCATGGGCTTCACAGGTGCAAACCAGTATGCTGGATATCTGTTTCGGCCTCGTCTCGGCAGCTCCTTTGTGCGTTTTCCCGAATTTCAAGAGGGCAAACACTATGTGGACTCTCGCAAGTATCCCACGTCTGAGGAAATGGGTGATGCTATGGCAAAGTTGCCAGGTATTTACTGCTACGTGCATGAGAACAGTCCTCGTGTAGGAGTCAGGCGTGCCATCAATACGCTTAACCACCTGTATAAGGGTAAGCAGTACTTTGCTCGTGAGCGTCAACTCCTCCTCGCCAACAACTTCCTGGACCTCGATCCCGTTGACTACTTTGCCAAGATGATCGCCGCATATAGTACGGATATCGTTAATGCCGAAATCCAAAAGATGAGCGATGGTCTTGGTGAGGAGCAGCGTCAGGTGTTGGTGGCCCTCCGAGCTATGAGGGGTGGGGTTCTACTTGTACAAGGACCTGGTGGCGTGGGCAAGTCGGAGATCATCGTTGCCCTTAGCCGCCTACACTATCGCATCCGGGCTCTTCACGGCTTTAGGGAGGACGTCGGTGGTCTATGGGTAATGTCGCCTATCAACAAGCAGCTCGACAGCCTCAGTGAGAAGATCAACAAGGCATGCCTTGAGGAATATGCCATGTTCAAGGAAGATAACCTGGATGTGCCATATCCGATCGTCATCCGCCGTCACATGGGCGATACAGAGCGTCGCGTCTACCGGAAGCAATTCGACCATGAGGGCGACAAGAAGCGACAACAACAGAAGCCTGCGTACTTTGAGCGCGACGACGAAGATGAGCCCGTACAGGAAGACGAAGTTAAAGATGATGGACTTGATAATGCCCGTATGCTCATCCGCGCGATAATCGTGGATCAGAGACTCCAGAAGCCTTTCGAAAACACCACCGCTTTCAATTCTGATAAGCGTTTGAAAAATGAGCACCTGTCTGAAGGCCGGTGGATCCAACGTCTCGCCGGATATCCTGACCCTGGTGATACGGAACTCCATCCGATCGCCCAACCCAAGCGGTGGGCTTCCTTTCGCTATCTCCTCGAATGCGTTGCCGATGGCAAAGAACTCACAAAAGAAGAAGCATCCAACATCACACTAGACGCAAACTCGATGGTCAAAGAGCTTGCCACTATGTTGACCGCCGTCTGCATGACTCCCGACGTCGTTTCGCAGACCCGTGCCCACACGCTTCAACAACCCGCTGCCGTCATGCATGACGAGGCCGGAAAGACGCCGGAGGTTGGAACGTTAGCTGCCTTTCTCTTCAGCCGCCCGTACTTAGTAGGCAACGGTCCAATCTGCGTCAGGGAGAACTCGCATGTCCCCCACATCTTGTTCGGTGATCTATTACAGCCTTCTCCCGTCCTTGGCCGTAAAGCGGAGTCCCACCCGTTCGGCCAGCAGACAAGCGAATCGCAATTCCATCGCCTAGCAATGAGCGGCGCCGACACCGTCTATCTGTGGCAGCAGCACCGGTCCAGCACCGACGTGAACAACCTGATCAACTACATGCTCCCTCGAGGTCGTATGCGTGTCGCGCCTGGTGTCGATGACCGAGACGTAACTGAGCTGGCGACCAAGGCTGCGCGTGATTTCTTCGATGCAGATACGTCCACAATCTTTATCGACGTCAAGGGCAATACCGGTACTATGGGCACGACTCACTCAAGGTACAACGACGACTTTATCCCCTATGGTATCGCGGCCACCGTCAAGCTGATTAAGGCCGGCTTCACTGGATCGCAAGTGGCCATCATCGCACCGTACACCGCACAAGTCGCCGGCTATCGTCATGCTATGTTCCGCTTCATGGAGTGGTGCCTGAAGCAGCCCGACACTAGCGAGTGGTTTGGAATCAGCCATCATCTTCATAAAGTCGAAATCTTCACCGTAGACAAGATGCAAGGTGGTGAACAAGAGTGTATTGTGCACTGCACTACTAACTCGGGTGATCTTGGATTTACGGTTGAAGCAACGCGACAGCTACTTGCAAATGGTCGTGCGCGGTCACTCCTTGTCATCATCGGCGATCCTACCAGCGTGCAAGCTGCCTACGAAGGTCACAGCCAGCGTCGCATACGCAGTTCTGCATACTACCAGACATACACATGGTGCCTCGACCATGGCTCCTATGTCAATCTCTCGAGGAGGCCGAAACTTCGCTCTCAGTATCAGTTGCCAGACGAATTTCCTATCGCCGCTATCATGGAAAAGTTTCACTCAAATCGCGAATCCGATGTTAGACCCATCATGCTCGACAAGAGTAGCGCTTATGGGGAGGACTCTGAGAGCGAGGAGGACTCTGAGAGCGAGGAGGACTCCGAGGGCGGGGAGATTGTCAAGGATAAAGGCGAAGCTCCTGCTACTTGGTCTTCCGGCAACAACTGGGGCGACGAGTGTTTCCATCCAGATGATGATGGCGGGGAGAGTTCCACGAAGGTCAAAAAAGTTCCTGCTGTTTTGTCTCTCGGCGACAACTGGGGCGGATGAACTTTGGCTTCGGTCGCCCACTTTAGCGTGGTTTCTAATTATTAGTCCTGCAGACAACATCTTCGACTCCACCATCCAATTAGGAAAGCGAACATAGGATGATTTACAAAGGATGTGTCCAAGGACTATACGGAGGCTACACAATCTGGCTTGGGCTGGGTTTAGGATACGTAGGGATAGCACCTAGTTTGATTGTATACGATGATCCGAGACGATCGTTGTGTCTTGAATACATAGCGATTGCCTACAGTTATACTCTTAATGTTTCGTTTCTCTATTGTGATGTCTAGATTTAGATGAAGTAACTTGCCGAAAACTTGTAAGAAATTTCTAAGGGTGCGCATGCTCGCGGGATACTCCGAGAATGTGACAAAGTTGACTGCGGCTGGTGACAAAGTTGACTATGGCTTGCGACGAAGTTGACTGCGGCTGGTGATAAAGTTGACTACGGCTTGCGACAAAGTTGACTACGGCTTGCGACAAAGTTGACTACGGCTGGTGACAAAGTTGACTGCGACTTGCGATAAAGTTGACTACGGCTTGCGACGAAGTTGACTACGGCTTGCGACAAAGTTGACTACGGCTTGCGACGAAGTTGACTGC
>Ga0265780_10012156_pt1 | contig 10114 bp, 13 predicted proteins | sample P1T30metagenome_FD_192432 | JGI IMG/M metagenome (GOLD analysis project Ga0265780, IMG submission 192432) | Plant litter microbial communities from East Loma Ridge, Irvine, California - P1 T30 | ecosystem: Environmental > Terrestrial > Plant litter > Unclassified | place: USA: California... | reverse complement strand
CTCTCAGCAGAAATTGAACATTCACAGTTTACGGCGGAGCTATACTCCCGCAACCTGGCTCTCCTGCTCGTGCTGCGGATTTGCCGGAAGGTGCGGTAAATTACGCTGGTTCATTCATGGTCTATGTCTTTCCAACGATGGACGAGGTCTGGTCCAGGTTGAAGGAGGACGTATTCTATACAGAGGGAATCTGGGACAAGGATCGCATCGTAGTTGAAGAATTGATCGGATGAGCTACGTATGGGAAGATGTATGTACAGGAATACATGTTCCACCTCACGCAATCGAACGATCCTGCAAGTGCTTTATCAAGAAATCCTGCAGCCCTTGCACTCGCTCCCCTATCTCAAAATCGAATGAATGACCAACACCCTCTCTCTCTTCGGATTCCACTTCCATTCCATACTCTCGCATCAGGAATACCATATTGGGAACACCAGTAGGATCGATACACTGATCCAAAGAACCTGTCGGTATCCATACCGGCGGACATTCACTTGCAGCATGTATACGAGGAGTTATCGAGAATGTATCCCTATCGCACGGTTTTGTTGAGTTTGCAGTCCACAGTTCGTGCCATATTCCTTCCTATTTGTCAATTTGGAAGTGGTTGGGACTCACTTGTGTCACGTAGTCACACACTAGGGCTCGGGTATCTTGCTTCGTGGAATTAGTGACGACTGGGCCATTCGGGTCGATATCCGCTGCGATGGCTGAGTACGGGATCCTGGTAATTAGTCTCGTACAGGAAGAATGACTTGCAGGTCGTTCATCCATGATAATGGTCGTTGAGGGGTTGTGTAGAATGGGGTATGGACATCCACCATGGGATATAGAGCTGCAATACATGACGGCGGAGATATAAGGGAGCTAATCATACCGGACGGTATACCTGCCAGGAGGGCTGTATCTCAGCAAGAAAATGATGAAGTACGTACCTAACCATCCACCAGCACTTCCTCCCGTGAGTGCTAATCTGCTTGGTTCAATGTTTCCCAGAAGTCGAGGGAGGTCTTTACGGACATATTCACTGCTGAGGTTGCGTCTTCTAGTATTGCGAAGATGTCGGCTTGAGGGGCTAGGCGGTAATCGGGTGAGATGAGGGTGATGCCAATATCAGGTAGGCGGAGGAGATGTGGTGGGATACCTGTATCATTAGATCGCCTTTGAACTCACAGGTAAAACAGCGCTCACGCTTCCTTGTTCCCTATCGTCATCTCAGCTTCATTCAATGACAAAGCGGATTGAACATACCTGAAATACTACTACATCAGCTCTTTCACGATACACGACATGAGATGGGACTTACGACCCCCTCCATGCCACCATATACAAACGGGTGCAGGTATATCTTCACTCGCATTAGCCGGTAAATAGACATCCAATTTCAGCTCGAGCGTATCAATCCGCTTGTAGACGAATTCGAGTGGTTCCATCGAAAGGGACCCGCTTTTTGTTCAAATTGAATAAGTCTTGAGCGTTAAGGTATTGTCTGATATCGTAGGGCATTTCCTTCACTACCTGAGCAACGTCGTATTGTTGAATGATAGGAGGGATTGGTCGTCAAATATATCCTTATCTTCCTCCCCTCCGTAAACGCCCACAAGCGCCAGCACGTGGTCAGCGCTTAGGTCAGAACAAGTTGATGCCTGGATACCCATACCACGCTCTGAACGCGATGACGAGGCATGGATGAATTGCTGCGAGGGAAAGAAGGTCGAACGTGCATAAGCCATTAACAGTTGACGGTACTCGTAGTTGTTGAGACGAGAATAACATTAATTACAACGAGAACTACGTCGGTAGATAGGGCCGAACTTCCGGAAGCCACCTTTTGCCGTTCGTTGATTCCGTCCCCCTTTCGCGGATATCCACCGTGTTCTCATTACATCCTTCTTTCTCATACACCTCTTTTCATTTTACCCATACACACTTAGATCAAAATGGACGGCGCACCTGCTACCAGTGAGTGATTTCATACTCTTGCTTGATGCTGCGTGATGCATATCGCAATTGTTTGGGGACACCGACGTCATCCCTTTGCTGACTCCTAGACTACTCTGCTTGGAAAAAGCTCCAACAACTGCACTCGTCCAAGCAGTCCAAGCTTGTTCTCAAGGAACTCTTTGCTGCCGACTCTTCCCGATTCTCCACCCTCTCCAAGCAATTCACTTCCTCCTCTCCCGACGTCTCGCTTCTGCTCGACTACTCCAAGAATCTAGTCGACGATGAGGTTCTTTCCGCCTTGTTTGAACTCGCCCGAGAAGCCAAGATCGAACAGTTCCGAGATTCCATGTTTGCCGGTGATCACGTCAACACTTCTGAAGACCGAGCTGTTTTACACGTTGCCCTACGAAACCCCAAGACTGGCGGATTCAAGATCAACGAAGCTGGTGTTGATGAGGTCCATGATGTCCTTGCACACATGAAGGAGTTCTCTGAACAGGTCAGGTCGGGTGAATGGAAGGGATACACTGGAAAGAAAATCGATACCATTGTCAACATTGGTATCGGTGGTTCCGACTTGGGTCCCGTCATGGTCTGTGAAGCACTCAAGCATTACTCCAAGAGGGACTTGAAGATGCACTTTGTCTCCAACATTGATGGAACCGATCTCGCCGAAGTCTTGAAATCTTGTGACAGGGAGACTACTATCTTCATTGTCGCTTCCAAGACTTTCACCACTCAGGAAACCATCACCAACGCTACCAGCGCAAAGGACTGGTTCCTCGAGACCGCAAAGGATGTGAGTCCCCCTGCCTCTTCAGATTTGTAGACAGCAAAGCTAATGTCAGACCGCACACGTTGCCAAGCACTTTGTGGCCCTTTCCACCAACACCGAAGCCGTCACTAAATTCGGTATCGCTGAGGCAAACATGTTTGCATTCTGGGACTGGGTTGGAGGTCGATACTCTCTCTGGTCCGCTATTGGTCTCTCCATCTGTTTGTCGATCGGTTTCGAAAACTTCCAGGAGATGCTCGATGGTGCCCACGCAATGGACAAGCACTTTACCGAGACCAAGTTGGAGGGCAATTTGCCCGTCATCCTCGCCCTCGTTGGTGTCTGGTACAACGACTTCTACGGTATGTGATACCTCTTTTTCGATGACCTGAACGAGCTGATGGCCAGGTGCCCAGACCCAGGCTTTGTTGCCTTATGATCAGTACATGAAGAAGTTTGCCGATTACTTCCAGCAGGGAGATATGGAGTCGAACGGAAAGAGCGTTACCAAGGACGGATCCAGGGTCAACTACGAGACCGGAGTAAGTCACTTCTTCCACTCGAATATGCCGAAGCTGACAAAGTAGCCCATCATCTGGGGACAGAGCGGTACCAACGGTCAACACGCTTTCTACCAGCTTATCCACCAGGGAACCAAGCTCATTCCTTGGTATGTCCCAATCATTCATGATGGCTGAAAGCTGACATTCAGTGATTTCCTCGCTCCCGTCCAGACCCTCAACCCCATCTCTGGCGGAAAGCACCACGAGATCCTCCTCTCCAACTTCTTCGCCCAGCCAGAGTAAATCTTGCCCCTATCTGCCAGGATTACAACTAACCTCCAGGGCCCTTGCATTCGGAAAGACCGAGGAGCAAGTCCGTGAAGAACTCGGATCCGCAGCATCCAACGCCGCCCTCGTCAAGTCCAAGATCTTTGAAGGCAACAAGCCTACCAACAGTATCATGTTCCAGAAGCTCAACCCCGGAACCCTTGGTGCTTTGGTTGCCATGTACGAGCACAAGATCCACGTTCAGGGTGCTATCTGGGGTATCAACTCTTATGATCAGATGGGTGTCGAGCTCGGCAAGGTACGTCTTTCACACCTGATACCGGATGTCGGCTGATATGTAGGTCTTGGCCAAGAACATCTTGGCTCAACTTGGTAATGAGAGCGATGTCAAGGGACACGATTCTTCCGTAAGTCCATCTATGTTGGGAAGCGGGAACGAGCTGACGAGCAGACCACCGGTCTCATCCATTTCTACCAGAAGAACAGGAAATAGATCCTTGAGAATGAGGTACTGAAGTAAAGTGATGCATTATATTGTTTCGCGACATATTATATACTTTCTAGACATGACTACTGATTCCAAACAACATATTCTATCTATGACCCATTCTCGTCAAGCCACCCACTACTCCCTATGCGGCTCTACGACTTCACCGAGGGCAGCAAGCGTACTGGCGCTCCTCGCTCTCCCACTGGGTCGATTTGGACTACTAGGGACCGGAGTCTTTCCCCCTCCAAACACTCCCAACGAGTCTCCTCCCTCGGCCATTTGCAAGGTAGTATCAATATCCTGACTGGGTCTCGATACCATCACTTCCGGTACTACGCTCCCAGTCGCACTCCCACTTTCTACCATCGCCGGTGCCGGTGGCCTCAGAGTCGAAGCCGACCTCGTCCTCTGTGCTCTACCTCCCGATCCACCTAGGGCGTAGGAGTAATTGCTTCCTATCGACGATACAGTCAAACCTCGATCTCGATACATTGGCCGGCTTGATGCAGCTGGCCATTTGGCTGGAAGGTTGGCGTTGGGAGGAAGTGGGGATAGGCGCGATACGTTCGTAGTCATTGGTGGTCTGCTACTTCGAGAGGTGGATGATAGGTTCGAGATGGCTCTTGGTCGGAGGATCGGTGTAGATGGGACGAGGGGCGATAATCCAGGACTATCATCCTGCGTCGGACTTCCATCCCCATCTATTCTGCCCTCTTCATCCTTCTCCTCTACCACTATCAAGTGATGATCGGCCTGACTGCCCAATGCGAGGATGGCAATGACTGGATTCGTGACCCATCCGACAATAGCCCCGTAAACGAGCTTGATCACTTGTGGTGCCCATTTATTCCCTAGATTACCATTTCCGTATATTGGTCCCAGGATTACTATGGCCAAGCACCAGATTGGGAATCCAAAGATAATTCCTATGGCGGCGCCCTGAGCTGCTGTCCAGATGAATCGACCCCACCAATTGGCAAAACCTGGTTTGGCTAATAACATGTTTCGTTCTGTCCCTTCGAATATGAATCGCACTAGCATCCAGTAATAGTACTTGATTCCCTTCTGTTCAAATTCCGTCTGAGAAACGTCCTTCTCGTCAATGGACTTGCGTTGTAGTTCTTGTCGGAAAGACTTTGAAAGAAGTAGTCGAGGGTCGGGTAAATGGGCGACATGGGGGTAGACGAATGGTAATGGCTTGATAGTCGAGGCGTGTAAATCCGAATGCACTAGGGTCGAGGTAATGAGCATTGAAGCTAAACATTGGATGATGGGGGTAACGCCGAGATCGCCGGCGATAGTGTTTTTACTAAACACCCACATCTTTACTACTGATTGACTATGGTACACTGCTTGTTAGCTCCGTATCAAGATAAACAAGGGGGACATACTGGCATAGGCGATCCCAAAATTGGCTCCTCCATCTATGAACCCTGCTCCGACTCCTTGTAAGAATGTGAGGTAGAACCATTGTCGGCCAGAGAGGGGTAATGGGAATGGTCTAAACACAGACTTTGGAGCCGTCGTGGTTGAAGAGCTGTCCATCGTATCTGGCGTCTAGACAGATCAGATATAGCTTAGCCGAAGTACTCGAGGTAATGGTGATTGTAGAAAGCAAGAATCAAGAAGCTATCGTAACATATCGCTTATAGACACGTCGTCTCATCTCTGTTCCCAAAAGTCGACGTAGATCTTTGATTTTTGAGAATTGATTTCAGTGCGTTACAGATCTGATATGAGTCATGCTGATTTATAAGCTCAATTACAGATTGTGGGTGGCGAATCAAGGCACTTCAATACGCTTGCTTGGCGTCTGATCTATAGACGCTGGAACACTCGATATACAATAACGATTGGTAAGCTCATAATCTACTTATATATACATCAATACAGTCATTCGTCATCTCTCTCATTCGACTCGATATCTACCAACATGGCCACCACTGCGAATCGAGAGGAACTCATGTTCTTAGGCAAAGAGTGCCATCATCCCTCATGCCATCTCAACGACTTCCTACCTTTCAGCGTATGTCTTTTCCGACTTGGACGCAGCTGACCCTTAGTGCCCAGCATGTAAATTATCATTTTGTCAACCTCATTTCCTACCCTCCCACCACTCTTGCACCTCCCCCCTCCCTAAGTCGATGCAAGATCGTATAGCTCCCCAATGTCCTCTTTGCGATACAGTCGTTCCCTCGACTTCATCTGGCGATCCGAATGAAGCTGTAGAGAGACATCTAAATACTGGCACCTGCGCTGGCATCGAGGGTGGGGAAGCCAGGCGGAAAGCTCTTGTTGCCCAGAAGAAGCAGAGAGGAGAGGTCTGTTGGAGAAAAGGATGTGCAAAGACGTTGGTCGTCAAGATCAAGTGTGATGTAAGTCATGAACGCGCTTGATCCAAGAGATGGAGCTGATAATGTAGGCTTGTAATCACATGTTCTGCCCTACGCATCGCACGACCACGTCTCATTCTTGCTCGGCTCCTTCATCACGGGGTACGACTCCCCAGCCCGGTCCATCAACAACCAAACCCACACCACGCCTCGTTCCCAATCCACCTTCTAGGGTCGATTCAAACCCTCAACTGATTCAAGCAGCATTCGATGCGAAATCAGCAGCTGCCGCGGCAGCATTAAGAAGGGCAGGACAAGATGTCAAAGCTCCTTTCGTAAAATCAAAGACCACCAAGTGAGTCCTACTCCTCGACCCATTCGATGTCTTGCGATTATAAGCTAATACGTAGGCGAACGAAAGACGAGCACAACTCAACGATGCAAGCCCTCAAAGTCCGGCATGACAAGGGACTACTGTCAAAAGACGAGGAGGTGAGATTCAGGACACTAGTCGCTGGGTGTTAGTAGAGCGTCATTGATCTCTACGTAGGTCAAATATGCGGATATGCTGGGTAACAAGGAATCAAGCAGAAGGAAAGGGGAGGGCAAGAAGGATAAGGATTGTGTGATCTGTTAAGGTCTACATGCCGAAAACGTGCAGTCAGCAGAGGGGAAGCGAGAAGTTCAAGTATCAGGCCAGCCCAAGCGTTGGGTAGAGGGCGAGGTCGGAAATTATAGTTTGTATCAAGTTAGAAAGTAATATAGCATTGCATCGCGTAAGAAGCCTAGAATCGTAGCACTGAGCTTTCGGGGTTCTCCGCCGGATCAACTGATGACGACAACGACCTCCTCTTGCTCTACCACAATTGACATCATTCACGATCCAACCAGCGAGCACAATGAGCTCAGAAGCAGGTCCATCGACCTTAACTCCTCGTCAGAAAGGGAAATCCCCCGAAAGCATCTCGCTCAGCGACATAAGCCTAGATGAGCGTACAGACCAAGTACGTCCATTGATTACCTAGACCCCCAAGGTTGAGACTGATGAAAGGACATCGCATTGCTATTTACCGAGTGGCTAGAGTCAAAGTCGTTTCATGAAGCTGCTAGGGCTGTCGAAGGGGATGTCATGGGTGTGAAACGGGTTAGGAATGAGGTTTCGGTAGAGGTGGAACGTGCTCTCCTCGGTGCGTCTCTTCATACCTTCCGTATCGATTTCTTCATACCTTCTTCATATGGAAGGGCCCATCAAAGCAATATGAGACATGGAGTGATCACTGATACAAAGATGGAGATTATGGAGCAATAGAGAATCTTCTTAGCAAGGAAGGAGTCTTGAAACCGCAAGCTCAGAAATCATTCTTGTACTTATGTTATCGACAACAATTCCTTGAATTCATCGAAAACAGTATGTCCCCTTCCATCATCTATCAGATGATATCATTCAAACCAATCGTGAAGATCATTAATGATCTCTAGGGGAATCACAAAAAGCATTCAATGTACTACAAAAACGACTAAAACCACTCGAACATTACCAACCAATCCCATACGATTTCTACAACCTAGCATACCTAACTTCAGCAGGCAGTGTACACGACGCACCGGGATTGAAGGAATGGTCCGGGGAAGCTCTCGAGAGGGAAAAGTTGGTGAGGATGTGGAGGGAAATGATGAAATCTGTCGTTGCCGAGATCCCGGATGGGGAGGGGAGGAGAGGTGGGAAAGGGAGATTGGAGGAGCTATTGAGACAGGCTGGAGCTTGGCAGGTGTTGAAATCCAGACGGAGAGGCGATGGGCCTTGGACGTTACATTCGTAAGTCGATTGATGGAGTCGAGGAAGGAATTGATGAATAGGTTGATGGATGATTTCCAACCGCTTATTATACCCTCGACGCTGAGGAGACTGATAGAAGGGCATAAAGCCAATATCAAATGTATCGATACCCTAGGTCCAGGCTCTAATCTAGTGATCAGCGGTTCCAGGTCGGTCGCAGTCTTTGTAGACGTGAAGGCTCGCTGATTTCAGTGATGCAGCACTTCGTATATCGGATACAAGGACGGGACTTGTGCAACATATCCTGACGGGCCACACTTCACGAGTATGGGATTGCGCAACATCCCCGACTTTTGACAGTATAGCCTCAGCCTCGGGAGATGGGACAATCAGGATCTGGTCCCCAGAAGGAGAAAGTAGGGGGGTATTATATGGAGATGGAGGGGATGTTTATAGTCTCTCATGGAGACCTTCTGGTGTATGTCCCCCTTTCTACTCTTCTCCCTCCCGGTCTACGTTAAACTTGTATCGACTAGAAATGGAGAGGCACTGATGAATAGGATCAAATCGCTTCTGCTGCTTATGATCGGATACTAAGGGTTTGGGATGTCGAATCTACGAAACAAATTAGGACATTCTCGGGACATACACAGTCGACTCTAGCTGTTGATTATGACAACACCGGGAAACTCTTAGCTTCGGGGTATGTCCAGTCCCTCCTTGATGCCATGATGTATCAAAGTGAAGTATGTGATACTGATGGAACAGGGGAAAAGACAAACAAATCAGATTATGGGACGCAATAGGTGGAATGTGTGTACAAACACTCGCAGACTGCTTAGGGGAAATCACATCTGTTGAATTCGATCGGGAGGGGAAATACCTGCTGGCGGGATGTAAAGATAATTCAAATAGGTTGTTTGATCTACGAATGGTATGTTTTCTCTCCTCTGTCCTTCCCCTTCCTTGTCTTCACAGGTCACATCGTCGGAAATCAGATGCGGGACGGAAAGCTGATAACAGCAACGAAACCTATATCGATATACAGGGCACCAAAACACATCCAAAAACCTAATCAGATCCCACTTCGCCTCCAACGACAACCTGATAATATCGGGATCAGAAGATGGTCTAGTCTACATCTGGCCACGAGAATCTCCAAATCAAGGACCCGCAGGACCCCACAAATCGATAGTACCTTCAAACGACACTATACCGGCATACTACCCTCCTAGAGATCTGAGGCAGACTCAGACTCAAACTACCAACACTGGCAGTGGGGTAGTGGTCAGGCCAGTGAGGACGTTGGAAGGACACGGGGAGGGAGCTATATTTGATGTTAGGTGGGATGATGGAATTGTTAGTGCGGGTGAAGATGGGATGGTTGGGATTTGGGGGTTTAATGAGGACGACGAGGTGTAGAGAGATGGTAGGCTCAGGAGGAGGGAAATTTCCGAGTTCGAGATATGCCGTGCTATCTGGCATTCGTGTTGCATTGTCAAGAATCATGCATGAGGTCGACAGTGTTGCAGCATGCCCCTATCTTTCTGATCTCACATTCCATGTCACCGCATCGTTTTGCCGGGGCAAGCACTGCCAGATCAGACATCCTCATAACTTTGGCTTCACGCTCTAAGCCTTCGACTTTAGTTTCTCAACCAAACGGTCCTGCCTCGTCAGCATGTCCCTTCGACCACAGGCGAAAGTGTAGTGACTCACATGGACCTTCTTCATATATTCATCGGTAGTGACCCAATCCCCTCTACCCATATCCTTTCCTTTCATAGCAAGTGCCAAATCCTTAGTCATGACTCCATCGATATCGATAACCTCTACACAAGCCTCTTCTAGTGATTTTGCGAATTGAGCGAGTTCGGGTGTATCGTCCAATTTTGCCCTGAAGGCTAGACCTCGGGTCCAGGCGAAGATAGATGCTACGGGGTTGGTGGATGTTTCTTGACCTTTTTGGTATTGCCTGTAATGTCTGGTTACCTGGGAGTC
>Ga0265780_10012155_pt1 | contig 10115 bp, 11 predicted proteins | sample P1T30metagenome_FD_192432 | JGI IMG/M metagenome (GOLD analysis project Ga0265780, IMG submission 192432) | Plant litter microbial communities from East Loma Ridge, Irvine, California - P1 T30 | ecosystem: Environmental > Terrestrial > Plant litter > Unclassified | place: USA: California... | reverse complement strand
TATTAAATTAACCCAGGCAGAATCTGCATCTTTTGATTTCGGGAATGGACCCGAAGACTGTATGCTGACGCCTCTAGGTGGAACTGTATTATCTTATAAATCTACAGGAATCAAAAATATAGAAGAATATTTTCAAATGGCTCTTCCAAAAGATCTTCCAAGCAGTGAGGCGCTTAAGATAGAGGATGCAGAATTAGATAAGACTCAATATGAAGAAAAAAGTATTATCGTAGTGGAGGTACTTGATGCAGATGGCAGTATTGCAATTTCAAAGATAGAAATGCAGGCGGGTTATGCGCCAACTGTTTTTTCTGCTGTTGAAGTGGCAGTGCGAACACTTGATGGATTCACCAAGATCGGGTTTCAGTCTCCAGGTTCGGTATACGGGGAAAAGATGCTAAATGCGCTGCCTAACGTAATTATTACCGATATGGTGAATAACTGTTCTTCAATTCTTGACACGGCCCAGCTTATCTAAATAGAAGTTAGTAATTATTAATAATTCATTACGCTGGATAAAGTGGAAGCTCAAAAAAAAATAAAATACTCAATTCTCGAACTTGCTTTTATTGTGAGCGGTTCGACCATTTCGGATACCTTTAATAATAGTGTAGAACTTGCACAGCAGGCCGAAAGCATGGGCTACAGCCAATTCTGGCTTGCAGAACATCATAATACGATTACCATTGCAAGTTCCGCTACCTCAACCCTGATAGGGCACATAGCAGGAAAAACGCGAACTATCCGAGTTGGTTCCGGAGGGATAATGCTGCCGAATCATTCCACTTTGATCGTTGCCGAACAATTTGGAACTTTAGGGATTTTGTATCCTAATCGGATTGATTTAGGCCTTGGAAGGGCTCCGGGTACCGATCAGGCCACAGCTAATGCTATTCGATCAGACCGAAGAGGGGCAGCTAACAATTTCTCAGGTGAAGTGAAGCAGTTACAAAACTACTTTTCCGATAATAATGAAAATGAAATGGTGCGCGCTATAGTGGCCGAAGGTGTTGATGTTCCGCTTTATATTTTGGGATCCAGTACAGATAGTGCTCATCTGGCTGCAAAAATGGGATTACCGTACGTTTTTGCCAGTCATTTTTCACCTGCGCAATTATTTGAAGCTCTTGATATTTACAGAAGAGAGTTTCAGCCATCTCCTTATTTGGACAAACCCTATGTCATTGCAGGAGTAAATATTGTAGTGGCGGAAACAGATGCGAAGGCAGCTGAAAATTTCACTTCACACCTTCGTTTTTTTGTTGGCGTGATAACAGGGAAAACAGAGCCATTACAGCCACCTACAACAATGACCGATGAGCTAAAGATATTGAGGCAGCTTCCTAAGGTCATGGATATGCTTAAGTATTCATTTGTTGGAAGCAGGCAGATTGTTGCGGATCAAATTAAATTTTTTATATCAGAGACTGGTGTCGATGAAATAATGGCTGTCTCTAACATCCATGAACATAAAGACAGGATTACATCATACAGCATTATATCGGATATTTTTAAAGAAATGAACCGGACTTAGTACTAAATACGTTTTTTTGACTACAACATTGGAGAAAATGGATAATCTCAACAATAAACTACTTGTCATCTTTGCAGTGTTAACGCACTGGATAAAAACAAAAAATAAAAGATAAGTATGATACAGAGATTTAAGGGTAAGGTTGGTGTAGTTACAGGCGGTGCAACAGGAATAGGATTAGCGGCAGCCAAGGCATTGGTACAAGAGGGAGCTTATGTATTTATTACCGGCAGGAGACAGGAACTTTTGGATCAGGCAGTAAATGAAATTCAAACTAATATTACCGCTGTCAAGGCAGATTCGGGAAAAAAAGAGGACATTAAAAAGCTCTTCAATATTGTAAAGCAAGAGAAGGGCTGCATAGATATACTTCTTTGCAATGCAGGTACGGGAGGATTTGGTTATCCCATTGGGGATATTACCGAGCAGCATTATAATACTGTTTTTGATACCAATATTAAAGGATCCATACTTACGGTTCAGGGAGCCCTTCCACTAATGAATGAAGGTAGTTCGATTGTTCTCACAGGTAGTATCTCTTCGGTAAAAACCTACGAAACAATGAGTGTGTACTGTGCCAGTAAGGCAGCTCTCAGCACCTTGGCACGTACTTGGGCATTGGAATTAAAAACAAGAAAAATTAGGGTAAATGTTGTAAGCCCTGGCCCGACAGAGACGGCAATGCTAACGGATTTATCCCATGATCTCCAGGCGTCAATTGTCAACGGTATTCCATTAGGCAGGGCTGGCAATACAGAAGATATTACTAATGCAATTCTTTTTATGTGTTCAGCGGAAGCCAGTTTTATTACCGGAACAGAATTATTTGTTGACGGGGGAGCTGTCTTGGTTTAAGTAATCTAAGCTTTGAGGCGGAATTACCAAAAGTTTAAATAAAGCGAATCATAAATAGATACAATTATGGAAAACAAATTAAAGCCAGGAATTAACCATATAGAATTTTGGGTATCAGATTTATCAAAATCTATAAAATTTTATGATGATTTTCTTTCTGTCATTGCAGGGCGTCCATAATTAGCCAGTCTTGCATTGAAATCTTCCCTGTATTCTTGCCCCTCTTTTATGCTACGAAGCAGCGCGAAGTTCAGATCTGCGTGCTTTGCCGCCAGGTTTCGCCCATCTTCGGAAGAACCGGCCTGCACAATAACCGGATATCCCTGTGGTGGACGCGGAACATTTAAAGGGCCTCGAACCTTAAAAAAGGTTCCAGAATGATCAATCCGGTGAACTTTGTTCTTATCGGCAAAAATTCCAGTTTGTTTATCAATTAGTAACGAGTCATCCTCCCAGCTATTCCACAGCGCTTTTGCCAGTGTTAAAAATTCTTCAGCCCTTTCATATCGGTTTCGATGTTCAATATTACCTTCCCGGCCGTAATTCAACGCCTCTTCCGCCATACCGGAAGTTACAACATTCCATCCCGCACGGCCTTTGCTTAGATGATCTAAAGACGCAAAGGTTCGTGCCAGATTATAGGGCTTGGTGTAAGATGCAGAAGCTGTCGAAATTAGACCAATATTTTTTGTAACTGCCGATAGGGCTGCTAACAATGTAATAGGTTCCAGTCTGGGATTGGCATAGTGTGTTATATTGCTTGGATACGAATCCCAGATTCCAACGTGATCTGCTAAAAAAATTGCGTCTATACAAGCTTCTTCAGCAGCTAAAGCTAGTTTTTGGTAGTATTCAAGATCAAAAATTTCTCTTCCAGGTGCCCCAGGATAACGCCACGATACGCGGTTATCTCCTTGAGGATTAAAAAAAAATGCGGTTAGGATTAGATGTTCATTTTTCATAATAATACTTTAATTAATGGTGATAGAAATTCATATCTGGGGTTTTAGTAACCTCATATTAATATTTAAATCCTAGCTTTATTAAAAATCAGATGCAAACATTTAAACAGTTCCTTTTAAATTTTTGCTTTAACATTGATATCAACAATATTATTTGTCAACATTCCCGTCTGAATTTTTAATCTAGCTGTATTGTCGCTAAAAAATATCCTAGGTCATATCTTTAATCATATCCATTTATATTTTGGCATATTATATCGTCAATCATTATGTGCGGTCTACTAATTTCTGATGATTTTACTTCCGTCTCCTGCAACAATTAGTATTAGATTCCCTTTACTTCCCCTCCATCCATTCTGATATCAGTGCCCAGCAGCCATTTGGCGCCTGGCGATACTAAAAATGCGATTAGTTCTCCAATTTCCTCGGGCTCGCCATAACGGTTGATATGAGCGTCCGCCAGAAATTTATCCTTACTTTCCTCTAAAGAGAGGTTGTTTGCAGTGGACCATTTTTCCAAAAAGTTTATCCTTCTGTTACTCATAACTGGTCCTGGCGAGACGCTGTTTACTTGTATACCGTCTACGATTCCCTGTTCTGCAAAACTTTTGGCGAGCGCAGTAATTGCAGCGTTAATGGTTGCTACTGCCGCGAAACCTGGCTTTGGGTTTTCAGCTGAGTTACCTGAAATAAAGATCACGGAACCTTTTGAGGCTTTAAGTAAAGGCCATGCCTTTATTGCTAAGCGACGGGCGCCGTGTAGTTTCATTTCTGCGCCATCATTCCACTGCTCGTCTGTCATATCAAAAAGATGGATCTGAGGGACTGCGCCGGCAATATTTACCAAGGCATCGATTCTTCCGAATTTGTCGTTGGTTTCATTGATTACGCGGTCTACAGATTCAACAAGGCGTAAATCAGCGGGAACTACTAGTGCTTCTACACCAATTTCCCGTATGATCTCGCCGGTTTTATTCAGTTCTTCGCCGTTCCGGGCTACCAATACAAGGCCGGTAAAATCTTTGGCTAACCTGATAGCTGTTGCTCTTCCGATCCCCGAGCTTGCTCCGGTAACAATTGCAATTTTTGTTTTCATAGTGCTAATATTCAATGATTTAAATTTTATTAATGAGTTTGTTTTGTATTGGGTTTTCTGTCTTTCAATTTTGGCATTTCTGGTACTAGGTATAATAATAAACAGCAGACTATCAATCCAAAACCAACCCGTGGCAACCAATAGGAGATTATCATTGCGATGCAGAATACGCCCAAAGTGGTGAATGAACGCATATGTAAAAGGCGGTGTGCGACATCCGGCCCTGATTTGTCCTTCTTGTTACAGAGCGTTTCCCATACCAGCCACAAATAAGTACTGTTGACCAGGGAAAAGGCAAATGCATACATTATTACCGGTACTGGCTGTAATTTGGTATCGGCTACCCACTCCGTGAGAAACGGTATTAACGAAACTGTAAACAGGTGGGCAAAGTTGGCCCACATTAATTTAAGGGTAGCCGCTTTGGCATGCCTCAAAAGATAGTGGTGGTTAATCCATACAATCGCGATAAAGGTATAGCTCGCAGCATAACTGATCCATGTCGGCCACAAATGACCCAATGCTGCAAACGTAGGCTCGTCAGGCTTTTTCAATTCCAGGATCATAATGGTAATAATGATTGCAAATACACCATCAGAAAAAGCATAGATTCGCTCGGGTGTCGAATCCTCTTTCATGTTCATCTCGTTGGTTTCCTTCATGACTTTCAATTTAAATTGCGTTCCAAATTGCATCTACAAACCAGTTTTTTTGGTCAGTAAAGCTGGCTATTGTTTTAAATGAGGCTTGATTTCCAAGCAGGCTTACCTGTTCAATACTGTACTTTTGAGAAACCTCCATGAATATTGGTTCATCCTTAGCAAAAGTAATGATCGCAGGGCTGGTCTCGATTTGCATCGTTACCTGCAGATCGGTCAGGCTGATCAGATAACTTTTGCAGCTTCCGGTTTCCGGGTCATAAACAGGATAATGCTCGAAAGCTGAAAGGTTAAAGTTGGCATTGAGTTCCCTGTTGATCCGTTTTAACAGATTAAGATTAAAGGCACGGGTTATCCCACCTTTATCATTATAGGCCGCCAAAATGGTTTTTGGCCGCTTTTTAAGGTCTAAGCCGATAATCGCTAGATCGCCTGGTTTTAAATGTCCGCGCAATTCCCGGCAGAAACTTGCTGCTTCCTTCGGAGACATATTTCCAAGATTAGATCCAAGAAACAATACCACTTTCCTCTTTGATGAAAGCTCTCCGGCCTTTCTCAACATATCAAAATAGTCTCCGTTTAAACCTTTTACCTCCAAGCCAGGAACCGCTTCCGGCAAATGACGACCAAGAAATTTTATAATGTTTTTTGAAATATCGATAGGCACATATTTAAAGTTTGCTCCGACATTGACCAGATACCGCAGTAAATGCACAGATTTGGTACAATCACCTGCGCCGAGTTCAATCAGGTCGAAGGCGCTACCCGGAGCCATAATGGCTTGGGCTAATTCTGCGGTTTTTTCCGTAAAGATTTCCAGCTCACAATTGAATGGATAATATTCTTGGCAATTCATGATCTCCTGAAAAAGCTGGTCGCCTTCGTTATCATAAAAGTATTTTGAAGGCAGGTATTTGGCATCAGCTCTCAGTCCAGTTAAGATCTCCCTGCTGAATGTTTTGTCTAATAATTGTGAGGAATAGATTTCATTACTGGTTTTTATATTTTGATCCGTATTCATAACTCTTTGGTATAGATTATACATATTTTATTTAGCCAGGCGTATTCCTGTGAATTGCCATCTGGCACCAGTTTGGAAAAAATTACGATAGGTTGTACGGCTATGCCCTTGCGGAGTTGCCTCTGAAGCACCCCTTAGTACGTGTTGGTTTACCATAAATTTTCCATTGTATTCACCCAGCGCTCCCTCAGCTTTCTGATAGGAAGGGTAGGGCAGGTAGGCACTTTCTGTCCATTCCCATCTTGATCCCCAATCCAGATTTGCTGCTGCCACTTCCCACTCGAACTCTGTGGGGAGTCTCATGCCTTTCCAATTTGCGAAGGCGTAGGCCTCGAAGTAACTGATGTGATATACCGCGTTATCGTTTTTGATTTCTTCCAGTCCATTAAGGGTATAGTTTATCCAGCAGTCCTCTTTCAGATACCAATAAAGCGGTGCTTTTATTTGGTTTGCCTTTACCCAATCCCAGCCTTCCGCATGCCAGTACTTAAAGTCAGTATAGCCGCCATCCTGTATAAATTCCATGTACTCCCCGTTAGTTACAAGCTGCCTGCTAATCTCAAATTTATTGAGGTATACTTTATGAACCCCTTTCTCATTATCCCAGTGAAATCCTTCACCAGTATATCCTACCTGATATACGCCCTCTTCGATTGTCATCATTTCTCCTGCCTTATCAGCAGGTTCACTTTGTTGGACATGAGTTTTGTTATAGGCAGGAAAAAGGGGATTATGACCCAGAATATATTTAATATCAGTTACGAGCAGCTCCTGATGCTGCTGTTCATGATTCAGACCCAAGATTACCAATTGCAGTATCTTTGACCGACCTTCAGTCTCCTGAAGTAATTTATCCATTGCCCAATCTACATACCGCCTGTACGCGTAGATATCTGTCACGCTGGGCCTGCTTAGATTACCACGATCAGTGCGTAATACCCTTTTGCCAACGGTCTCGTAATAGCTGTTGAATACAAAATTATACTCAGGGTTGAACTCTTCATATCCTACCTTAAAAGGCTTCAGGATAAAAGTCTCAAAAAACCATGTGGTATGTCCCAGGTGCCATTTGGGTGGACTCACATCTGGCATGGGCTGGATCACATAATCTTCTGTTTCCAGGGGTAGGCAGATCTCTTCCGATTTCTGCCGTATAGCCTGATATTGTTGCGCAATATTTGTCTGTTGAATTTTCATTGGTGAAGGTCTCTAGTAGTTGCTTCTTTTTTCTTGGTCAGCTAAAATATGTCTCCCTTTACTTATTCAGGCAGCCCATTTAAGAAAGTTAAAATTTCTTCTCCTATCTCATTTACATGCGTTTCCAAAGCAAAGTGACCTGTATCATATAGTTTCACGGTCGCATTTGGCAGGTCTTTTTTAAAGGCCTCGGCACCCTGAGGTAAAAAGAATGGATCCTTATCGCCCCACACAGCCAACAGCGCCGGCTGGTATTTTTTAAAATAGGCATGGAATGCAGGATATAGTGCTACATTGCTTGAATAGTATTTAAATAGATCCAATTGTATTTCTACATTGCCATCCCTGTCCAGAAAATACTGGTCCAGTGAGTAGCTTTCAGGTGCAATCAGTGCTATATCGGTTACTCCTGCGAAATATTGCCATTTTGTAGTTTCTAAAGTTGTCATACCGCGCAAATTGTTACGGTTTTCCTCACTATGGTCGGCCCAGTACTTTTGTATCGGATTCCAGCCGTCACTCAACCCTTCTTCGTACGCATTTCCATTTTGTGTAATAATTCCAGTAATTTTATCAGGATTTGCTAATGCCAGGCGGTATCCTACAGGTGCACCATAGTCGAAAACCTGTATGGCAAATCGTTCCAGTTTCAGGTACCCGATTAATCCCTGTATGTATTTGGTAAGGTTGTCAAAGGTGTAGTTAAAGTCAGTATGAGCAGGCGCATCCGAATATCCAAAACCAGGCAAGTCAGGGGCAATTACATGGTACTTGCTGTTTAGTAATGGTATCAGGTTTCGATACATGTGCGATGAAGTTGGGAAGCCATGTAACAATAGCACTACAGGTGCATCAGCTGGACCAGATTCGCGGTAGAAAATTTCTAAATCTTCAATTTTCGCTTTTAAGTATTTTATAGCTAGTGTTTTCATAATAAATTGTTTTTTTTTAAAGTGTAAATAGAATGTCTAAGTCAATTAGCAGCACCTTATTATTGTTATTATTTTCTCTATGGGTGATTAATTGCCGTACCGTGCGGCCGATATTTCTTATAAATAAATGCGTAGTAAATAAATAAAACAAACAAGTCTGTTTTTGATAATTAAAAAAAATTTAGACAATTTTCCTGACTACATTCATAGCTGACTGGATCGGCCAATTGTTCTGATGTATTTTATGAGCTATCAATGCTCCCTCAAACAAAGTATATATTTCGTCTGCCAGTTCCGGCCTCTTTAAGGAATTTACTGCCTCGCCTATAAGCTGTCTCACAGCGTCTTTTTGCTTTTTTACCTCAGTACGTGTAAGCTCGTCACCCTCCGGCATTTCATAAACAAGATTCAAAAAATGGCAGCCATAGAAATCCGGCTGGGTAATCAATTGATCTATATACGAAAATATAGAAAGGATCTTTGCGAGCGGCTGGGTCTCTTTATTGGCAGCATCTATCAGTGCTGTTACCGTCGTTTCACCTGCTTCTTCAAGATACGCCAACAATAGCTCTTCTTTTGATTTGAAATGCTGGTACAGGGTCGATTTAGCTATATCTGCCTCTTCTATGATCTGGTTGATCCCTGTCCTGGAATATCCCTGTTTATAGAATAACCTCGCCGCTGTCCTGATTATGGCCTCTCTTGCTTTACTGTTTTTCATCGTCTTCACGCTAGCCGCGTGCGCTTTTAATGTTTCTACCTGTTCATCGAAAAAGTAGAGTGCTGGGTTAATCATTAGAAATAACGAGCTTCCCGACTGCTCCTTTTTCCAGGTGCTTATAAGCCTCTATTGCCTGATCAAAGCTGTAGATCTTTTCAATTACCGGTTTTATGTTGTGCTTTTCAACAAAGTCTACCAGTCTCTCAAAAGCTTCTACGCTTCCAACCAGTGTCCCTCGTACCTGTGCTGCCTTAAAGATAACAGGGAAGAGGTCCAGTGATGTTGTTGTGCCCTCTAAAAATCCTATAACAGATACCTGCCCGCCATTGCATATAGCCTGCACTGATTTGTTGATATTGTTTCCTCCGACGATGTCTATTACAATGTCCGCTCCATGACCAGCGGTCAATTCTAATACTTTTTCGTGCCAGTCAGGATATGTCTTATAATTTACTACCTGATCGGCTCCGAGCTGCTGTAATAATTCTCTTTTCTCCTCACTTCCAGTAAGGGAGATCACGCGCGCTCCCATCGCTACGGCAAGTTGCGTTGCAAATAATGCTACACCTCCGGTACCAAGGGTTACTACTGTCTGTCCGCTTTGCAGTTTTCCAAGTTCGGACAGTGCAGTCCATGCCGTTAATGCTGCTATCGGTAATGTTGATGCTTCAATATCAGTCAGACTTTTTGGGCTTCTTACGGCACCGGCCTCACTTAATAATGCGTATTCTGACAATCCTCCATCTACAGGGCCTCCCAGTGCATGTTCGGAGACCCCTTCAGGGTGCCTTACGCTGCTTTTCCATGTAGGAAACATTGTTGACATCACGCGGTCTCCTACCTTGAACTTTGTTACACTGCTTCCAATCCCAATAACTGTTCCTGAAAAGTCCGATACCGGCACTATAGGCATTTTCATCAGATGTGGCAAGTAGGCCCCTTCTATAATAGCCTTGTCGCGGTAGTTTAGTGAAACCGCATTCATCTTTACCAAAAGTTGTCCTGCACCTGGCTCCGGGGTTGCTCTGGACGTTTGCTTTAAATTCTCAAGACCGAAACCCTGAATTTCCCATGTTTTCATATTGTGTTATATTTTGATTACGAGTACAAATATAAATAAAATATTTAATAAAACAGA
>Ga0265780_10012154_pt1 | contig 10116 bp, 8 predicted proteins | sample P1T30metagenome_FD_192432 | JGI IMG/M metagenome (GOLD analysis project Ga0265780, IMG submission 192432) | Plant litter microbial communities from East Loma Ridge, Irvine, California - P1 T30 | ecosystem: Environmental > Terrestrial > Plant litter > Unclassified | place: USA: California... | reverse complement strand
GTTTGCGCCCCTATAATGTATGTTCTCCCCCCTTGCGTGAATATCAACGTAATAAAAAAGCGACTTCCAATCTTCGTTAAAGCAAAATGATGCGCACTAAGCAGCCAGAAGGAGTATACGATAGACATGCGTAACCGGGAGTTAATCCAACATGCGTGCGTAGTCGTCGATCCAGGGCGTAAATAAACCAAACAGAAACATGGGTAATAGAGACGTAAAATGTTTGTTGTAGAGAAACATCCTGATTTGGAAATATGGCCATGGCAAGATCCCAGCTGGTTGGTTGAGGTGGATGATGGCGTTGAGCGGGTTGTTTCCATAAGCAGAAAACAGGGTAACGGTAATGTGCCCTAGACTCCAGGTAATGGCGTGGGTCGAGCAAATATCGAGGATAACGGTTGCGTATCAGCCTTGAGCAAAAACAAAAAATGGGGAGTAATCGAAAAAGATCAGATGTCCGAGACTCCGGGGTTGCGTTGTGAAGCGCGGGAATGGTAATGGTATCGTAACGCCTCGCTATGCATGAAAGAATAAATAAGCAATGGGGAAATCCAAAAGGTACATAGGTATCGCGGGTGCAGTTGACGTCGGTATGCGTTGGCGGATTGTGTTGGCGGTACGCTGTGTTTGTGTTTCGAGGTCAAGGCTGCAATGGCGAGATAGTGGAAAAGGGCAGATTGGACTGAAAGGCAGTCTGGAAATGTCGTTGATCACACAATACGGATGGAGATGCTCAGACGCGAGGCTTCTTCCAGTAGTATTGCTGTAACGTGTTAGCATAGTATCTATAAGGAGCAAAATATTGGCATGGTACTACATACCTTGTGAGTCTTCCTGACCGAGCGCAGTCCGGTGCTGCGTGTGCCAGCGGTGATGGTCTCACGCCTCATCTGGTTGGAGTCCATCTCCGGTACGTAGTAGAACTCGTTCTCTAGTGGCTGACCAGCAGCGTCTTTGCCGGCACGAGGAATCTCGCCGACGCAAGGGGTGTCGTCCAAGATCTTCTTCAGATCCTCCCTGGAAAGCTCGGGAAGAGGCGTCGAGTCCCCACTTCCCTCTTTGTCCTTGCCATCTGTGCTCTTTGCGATGCAAGCCTTGAGTTCAGCCGGAAGGTTACTGTGAATAGCAGACAAGGGCTGAGAGTGGATACGGGAGAATGCCAACTGGTTGATGACATGGTTCTTGATTGGGGATTCCTTGAAGCGGATGGGCTCGGTGCACCGGCGTTTGGTGGGCGAAGGCGACAACAAGGGTGCGCGGTTAAGTGAGGTCTTGGACTGGACTGGCGTAGATGCGTTGAACGAGGCAAGGCCGTTGAGTAGGTTCTGGCCAAAGGGACCAAAGGAGTGTACCGCAGGATCGTTCTCCTCATCGTTATCGGAGAAGTCATCAGCAGCAAAGTTAAAGCTTGCCTTGGGATCGATAGGGCGAGCACTATGGCTGGTCTTTGAGGTGGGAATAGCCGGGCGGATAAAAGTGCCGTTGACAGAATCAGGGCTATCGACACTGGGGCTGACTTCGCCAGCATCGGCATCTTCGAATACTTGGACGTGTCCTGGTTGGATGGTGGTGCCAAGACCGGCGAACACGGGAGGGCGGATCGGGCTGGAAATAGGCGAACGTGGAACAACAGGAGGACTGGAGTCCAGGGCTTCCAGAACACGATTGCGGGTGGGGGTGGCCATGCCCTCCTCTTCCGAGTCCCAGGAAAACTTTGAGGTGGGAACGGTGGGCCAGGCAATCATGACACGGGTGTCCTGCACATCCAGCATGATGGCCGTCTCGGGGTTCTCCGATGTGTAGACATCGCCTTTGGCCAAGTCAAAAATACGTCCTCTGCAGTGAATCTTCGCTCCGTTCCATCCCAGACACTCGACCTCGATGTAGCCGTGGGGATAGAGCGGGCTTGGCGCGTGGTAGGCGGCTTGGACGTGGATGCGTGAGATCAAGCGGTTGGTAGACAGCTGGTAGTCGGAGGCGTTGGAGCTACGTCCCATGCGCACAATTTCACCGTCTGCTGGAAGGTCGACGGTGGGCACGGCACCTAGTGGGGTACGCTCTGACAGGGCAGAAAACGTGTGCTCGAAGCCCGGCCGGGCATGGCGGGGCGACGAGGAAATAATGTTGGTCGACGACGTGGGCTGGGGAGTCGGGTAGTACTTCAGCTGCTTGGGAAAGGTGGGCGACTCGTCTTCAAACTTGCGTTTTATCGATGCCGGACGCGGAAAGGGTGATGAGGAGAAGACGCCATCTTCGCCGAAGGCCGGTAGTAGTGTTGGTGTCGGCCTCCTAGCCGGCTCTGGCAGCAACTCGGTCGACTCAAGCAGAGACTGCTGCATCTTCTTGCTCGGTGACATGGCCATCTTGTCTGCCTGCTGAGGTCCCCCGAACGCGAGACGGAGCGTGATGAGGCCGCTGGGGAGGGTAGAGTGAACGTGTCTCGTAGCAGATATACGAGCCGGCGGCTAGACAAGCGAGCGTCGTTCAACACGCAGAGATAGGGGCAGGGTGGGTTGAAAAAGAAAGACGTAGGTTAAGATGAGGATGCCATGAGGTCAATTGCGAATCTACACGGTCACGTACACGGTCGTGGAGGAGGTCGCGAACGCGGGTGTGGGTAGCGCGCGCAGGAGCTAGGGCCTTATGGAGCACCAGGGCCGGAATTCACCACGCATTCTCTCGCTCTTAGCGACTGGTTGGCAGACATGGATTTGCATTCCCGATAGTCCGAGCCTCGTATCATTATCAGGGCCTCTTGCATGGTTGAACCTTTACAGCGCTTTCCGTCCAGATTTGCCTCACAATTCACTCTCCCCGGCTATAATACTGTCCGCAAGCCTCGGGGGCACGAGCACAGAGACCACGGCTAGTATATGCGTATCGCCGGGGCGGCGGCGTCATTAACTTGATTTTCTTTGCAGACCCAGCCCCTACGCTGCAGCTGAGCCCACGTTAGCCCGTATTTATTGGTAATATGTATGCGCTGGGCTGATCTCATCCGCACCAAGGTTGCAATTTCCAGCCTCCAATATCGCCTTGCCCAGAAGCTCAGTACGCGGACACGAACTATGTACTTTGTGAGATTTGGGCGTCCATGGCAATATGCACAATACCCATCTCAACCGGGCAGAGGTACTGCGCATTCATGCACAATCATCGATTCGACCCGCTCTGCCAGCCATACGGACAAATGGCAACGTCACGCAAGTGAAAAGAAAAAAAACTGTGTGCAGCAATCGACGCGGCTACTACCAAAGCAAACGTTGCCGCACCCAAAGTGGAGCTGACGCGAACAGCGGTATGGACGCGTCGTGTGGAAAAGATGGCCAGGCGAGGCGCACGGTGACGAGGTTTCGGCTCGCTCAAAACGGGACGACAAGGATCGATCGTGAAGCACTCTGTGCGTGAGTTTGCAAAAGTAAATCCGTCTCGTTATATAGCTGATACTTCGACTTGGCCTTCTTTAGACGGTTTAGATTTGAATGCTTTGGTCAAAGGAGGGGGTGAATGTGTCTTGGACCGATCATGTCATGACGCGGGTGGAATGACTGCATGAGTGCCACCTCGAGTAGCACGTCCACCTGCTTGAGATTGTACGGCGGCGGGCTGCATGCATGCAAAAACCAGGAGAGAGTTTGATCTTTTGCCGGTTGGTGGCATCTCGACGGCTCGACGGCCTGTCGTGTGCTTGGGAGCTGCGACGCGATGATTGGCTACAACAAGATGCATCTAGCTTCCTGATTGAGCCGAGCGTGCCCCGCATGTAGGCCGGAGCCCCGGAGAAAGTATTGCGCCGGGCAAAAAGTTCGAAAGTTGAGACCAGGGTCTAGCCAGAATTTCCAGCGACAGCAAAGAACCCGACTGCAGCGACTCGATAATGGCAAGGTCAAAGACTCTGACGAAGAAGGCCGAGAAGGCGACCGAGGCGCCTCTTACCACCAAGCCGGCAAATGGCACACCCTATCAGCTGGACCCGTCGCAGGTCGAGCGCGCGGCCAAGGCGCTCGTTGCGCACATGAAGAAACACGTTGAAGAGAAGCAGGAGGGTGCGCCAAAGAAGAGCCTGGCAGCCGACGAGGACGAGCCCGAGGAGGTTGACGAGCCCATCTTTCTCGGCCTGTCAACGAAGAAGCAGATTGGCAACACCAAGAGCCTGAAGCCGGTAGCCATGTTGGTTCGCCCGTGTTGTATTCTCGTGCACCACTAACACCTCCTAGCAAACTCCCACACCCCATCATCGCCAACGATGTCCGGATATGCATCTTCACCAAAGACCCCCAAAGAGCGTACAAGGACCTTGTGGCATCCGACGCTTTCCCAGCCGCCCTACGCGAAAAGGTACAGCGCGTGCTCGGTGTAGAGAAGCTGAAGAAGCGATACAAGGCCTTTGAGCAGAAGCGCGCACTCCTTGCCGAATATGATGTCTTCCTGGTCGACGACCGTGTCATCAAGATCGTCGCAGAGTTCCTAGGCAAGGTTTTCTACAAAAGCAAGTCCAAGCGCCCGATTCCTATTCGTCTCACTGCTGGCGCATACATCGACAAGAGCGCAAAGAAGGATGCAAAAGAGCCACAAAACATAGTGGGATCACCGCAGGGCGTCGCAAAGGAAGTCGAATCTGCTCTGAGCTCGACATACCTCAGCATGAGCCCGTCAGCCAACACCTCGATCAAGGTCGCCAACCTCTCCATGACACCCGAGCAGATCGTTGAGAATACCGCCGCTGTCGTTTCCGAGGTTGTCAAAAAGCACGTTGGTCAAGGCTGGCGTAATATCCGTAGCCTGCACATCAAGGGCCCTGCGACGAAAGCATTGCCCATTTGGCTGGCTGAGGAGCTCTGGATCGAGCAAGACCAAGTCCGTGACGGGCCATACCAGGGCACTCTCGCCGAGGGTGCAAAGGGCAAGTCTGCAGAGCGCAAGCGCAAGTGGGAAGAATGGGAAGAAGAAATGCTGGATGATGAGACGCTTGCAGTGAAACAGGCAAAGCGAGAAGCGAAGAAGTCTAAGAAGACGGAAAAGAAGAGCTCGATCAGCAAAGAGAAAAGGAAAACAATGAAGCAGGCTGCCCTTGAGTCGGTGCACACTCCGTTGATTGCTGGCTAAAGCTCCTGAAAAGCATCAATGCATGGCACGGCGTTCGGGTGTTCAAAACATTTATTGGACGAAATGGTAGTATACCACGTTGTAGTTTACAGCAAATATATCTTTTGCATCCGTGCACTTTACTTCTTCTATCCCAATGCATCGCTTGGAGGTAGTGATGCCAGTTAATTGTATGTGAAGCAAGCTTTGACCATGTTCGAATCGGACGTATCTGCCTAGGCGCGATGCTAACGTCATGCAACGCGTAGATCGCCTCGCGCCTCCTCCATTCCTGTCTTGCGCCTCGCAATCTCACAACCTCCACATTCCCTTCATACTCGCCAAAATGCTTTCGCTACTACCGCTCTCTACTTTGCTTCTCGTCGCACAAACTCTCGCTGCGCCATCCGCCCGCACAGAGTCTAAGCCACTTCCTCTGCTCATCTGGCATGGCCTTGGCGACAACTACGAGGCAGACGGTCTCCATAGCGTCGGCGAACTCGCAAACGAGACGAATCCGGGAACCTATGTATACTACATCCACATTGACGAAGATGCCGGGAGTGACCGGACGGCCACATTTCTAGGCAACGTCACGGAGCAGATCGCAAAGGTCTGCGATGACATTGCAGAGCATCAAGTTCTATCCAAAGCACCAGGCCTCAACGCTCTGGGCTTCTCACAAGGTGGCCAGTTCCTCCGCGGAATGATAGAACGCTGCGGAGAGCGAGTAAAGGTCAAGAACCTGGTGACTTTTGGTAGCCAGCACAACGGCATCGCGAAATACCAGATCTGCAAAGATGGAGACTGGCTATGCAAGGGCTACATTGGCTTGCTGAAAGCGAATACCTGGGGCTCATGGGTCCAAGGTCATCTCGTCCCCGCGCAGTACTTCAAAGCAACCAATGAGACGACAGGCGAACCTACCGACGAGTATCTCGAATCTTCAAACTTCCTCGCAGACATCAACAACGAGCGCGTACTGAAGAACGTTACCTATGCAAAGAATCTCGCTGCGCTTGACAACTTCGTCATGTATGTGTTTGAAGATGACACGACGGTCATACCCAAGGAAAGCGGATGGTTCGCATACACCAACACCACTTCAAACAACGTCACGGACCTGAGGGATCGTGACATTTACAAGGAGGACTGGATTGGGCTCAAGAAGCTGGATCAGAAGGGTGGTCTACACTTCAAGACCACAAAGGGCGGACACATGGACTTAGGCGAGAAGGTGTTAAAAGACGTCTTCAAGACGTACTTTTCACCTGCCAAGTCGGCCTGGGAAGGCTTCGTGGAGGAAGTACAGGAAGTGATTGAGCTGTAGGATATCATAAAAGCAAAGTGGGAGTCGATTTTGTTGTAAAAAGAGATGATTGGACGATATAAGAATAGGTTGTCATGGTCAGAGCCGGATGTTTGTTTAGAGCTATGTATTAAGCGCCAATCTGAAACATGTCTATAACTGACCTGTAATTATAGAACGTTGAGGACTGAATGACTTGGCAGCAATGCGGGGCCACATTGACCTCAACGGTAGTCTCGGGATAGTTGTTGACTGTTAGTCCCTTAGCTCGTAACTGATATGGACGTTCGTGAAGTACCATAGGGCGTAGCACCGTAGAGATTTCGATTTCTTTGATGTGCATAAGAATCAAGTCTTGGAATCTCGGCGCTACTGAGACTTATGGCGTACCGTGTTTAGCCCCCGCCTACGGAAGGCTCAACATGTACCAGTGCCTGTGCACTCCATGTCCGCTGGAGTCAGCTCAAAGCCCCGCCGATTGATGGGGAAAGTCAAGACTGAAAAAAATTCCAAAGCAGAAGAACAATCTCCCTTTGAGAGAGAGATTCCAGAGAAACTCAGTGTTGATCGGTCAACGTTGGGGCGAAGATGGAGGTCCATGTTACTACAAATCTCCTCTTTCTTGGTCGTGTATTGCCTCTGCCATTTTCACGAGCACGACTAGCGGCCATTGTTTGGTTTCCTTTTCGAGAGGTACAAGGTCAAGGAGCATTGCAATGCTCGCAACGTGATTTACGCGCTGGGGCCCGCATTCTACATGGTTGTCGACCAGGTCTACAAACACTTGTTCCGCGCTCTTGTCGTAGTCGGGCACAATTCTTGGCTCGGCAGGATCCATCAGTGAGATCATGGCGTAGATTCTGTCTCTTGGGCGAACGCACTTGACAAACCGCTTGTGATCGATCCATGGGTGGTAGTAGGAGCGTTTGGATGGATTGTACTTTTGTCGAGCCTCGAGTACTTGGATGGCCGCACTGCTGGCAAAGCAAGAATGAAGCCCCTCGTCAGCCGCGTTTATTAGCTCTGGATGCAGGAACCGTGACCCGTATAGTGTGGCGATGGCTGCGACCGAGACTTGTTTTGGGCCGCACTGCAGTTTGAGCGTGTCGGCGAGCACGCATTCCTGTAGAATCCAGGCTCGGGACCAATACGCATGATTGCAGAGCTCTAGGAGGTCTTTGTACGCGATGTCAGACGAGGGATGCTCATGGATGTTCTGATCAATGTCTTGTAAGAGAGCCATAGCTTGAGACAAGGACTCCTTGTCGGGACCAAGCCAGATCTGCACCCATAATGCGTTGAGGTATATGTCGCCCATGATGGCGACTTGATGGCTTTTTTCCGGGTTACTTGTTTGATTGATACAAAGTGCGTCGATCTATAGGTACTTTGCATCACCATCTGCTTCTTCGTCTTGCCGTCTTTGGTATAGAAAATCCCACAGGTTTTGCTGAACATGGAAAGGTTTCCCGTTTAATGCAATGGATTTGGTAGGGGGTCCATCGCCCCACATGTATGATAATGCAACGTACTCGTCATCCAGGGACGCCACGTGGAGGACGCAGGATATTGGTTGGCCCTCGCTTTTGTCCCATATTTTCAGAAGTCGGATTTTGTTGCTGGACTCGGATGATAATGGAACGGCATCGTAGACTGCTGCTTCAGGAGATGTTGCGCATGGGATTGTAGTTTGCTCTTTGGTTGGCATGGCGAAGTGCTGAATTAATGAAAAGTGCTTGCGAACAAGATATAAAGTGCGATCCAGGATGTGAGCACAGGCGATTTGTATAGTAACAGCAATAGCTGGACATAACGTCCTCGTGAAGGGCTTTGGCCTTTGCGGAGATGAAGTGTTTCAACATAGGTACAGAAGATGTTGTTCGTTTATAACTTATAAAGTATCAAGATAACGAGAATAACATAGTAGGCTAAGACTATTAAAGCGGACTAGCTTAGGAACAGCTTAGTATTTGTACGGACAGAAGCCTTTTCCTCACTAGTCTAACTAGATTAGGACTATCATCACATTAGTCTCTATCTAGTTAGACTCTCTTCTCCTTCTATAAAGGTTAGCCTTTTTACCTTACTAGAGAGGCTGTCTGCTATTCTCTCCACTCCTGAATATAGAGCTTGTTTAACCAGTCTGCCTCTCTGTACGTGAAGCCTGCCTTACACGGGCGGCGTTCTATCAAACTAAGTCAAACTAACCGACGAAGCTTACCTCTTAAATTAAACCAACCAACCAAAGCCTCCGGTTTAAGTCGGTCGGTTTATTGACCACACTAGTACTTGGAGGTATCATAGTGACAGCGATGGGTATTTTCATCGCAAAAGCAATGCGATGGCGAAGGCAGGCTAGGGCTATCGCGCCGCCATACAGTGACCTTCCAAGACCACCCAGTAAAGAGGTTTACCAGTATAATCTTGATAGACAAAATGTACAACAGCTTCCCAGACAGGAAATTCAAGTGCATAAGCTCTATGCTTCTGGGTCTGTTTCAGAGCTCGGACATGTGGTAACACGCATCACCAATCGCCGTAGCAACGAGACGCGCATCTGACGAGTTTTGAAAGAGTTTTTGACTATCTAATGGTAGCGAAGAGATCGAGTTGGTAGTCCAGAAACATGACTATATATAAAATCTCTATCTAGGAAAGAATTTTAGAGCATTGCAGTAGGGCCTACTGGTACCAACATGCGGATGCATCCGAAGCGTGCCATAAAGGAGCATTAGTTGCACAAGCCCTCTCACATGAATAACAGCGCAGTAATACAAGTAAGCTGTTTAGTTAGAGGTGGTCTCTTATTTTTTTGCCGACTGCTTCGCTGCAGAATCTGTATCCACCACTCTATGTTCTCTCTGCTGTCCTCCTCCAGGCATTAAACTCGAGGATCCTTTTCTGTGGAACTTATTTGCAACACCAGGAAGTACCTCCATTTTCGATTGGGGCTATAATCACAGTTCTGTTAGCGACCCAGTACACGAACACCTTTAATTCGGTAGGTACTTACAGCAAATTGCTAGAGGTAAAGTCCCATTATCGCACTATCAGGGTAGTTTTAGTATAATGTTTAGATCTTACATTGACGATCAAGGCTACTTACGGCGTAGGTTTGCTTGCAGATAGCGTTACCGCCAGTCGCAAGACAGTGGCCGAGCACAGATGGGGCGAAAAGGCCACTGCCTCAGAGTAAAAAGTCGCCTTCATTGTAGAATGAGTGTTGATTTGATGGGGATAAGGGTATCGTGTAGGTTTCGTAGTGATTGAGAAATAACGGAGTGGTTGATATGCTTCTAAAACGACGACAGCCTCCAGTGTTCTTAAAATCAGTTCTTAGTGCCATTCATACCGAAGGAGTCTTAGGCCTCTAATTCAACGATACGGATAGGAATTAACGGCATCCGCCGTGGCTTGGACTTCTTCATAGCGCATCCGAATAGGGTAGATTTATCAAGCATCACCCATCGTCAGTGAGCTCTCATATCCTGGCAAGGAGAGAACATGGCATAAAGCTCAGCCTCATTCAGCACAGCGCTTATAGGCCTCGTCTCTAGGCGTCAGTTTTATGTAGTGCGCAGCGACCCGTCTAGTGCGCTATGGAATAGCTCCATATATGTCAGATACAATCCTGCGCTCGATCTGTTTCCTAGACCCATATCTCCAGGAGTGCGAGTGGTAAGTACTGTGAAAACTGACTGTTTTTGTAGGCCTTTTTTCAC
>Ga0265780_10012152_pt1 | contig 10116 bp, 9 predicted proteins | sample P1T30metagenome_FD_192432 | JGI IMG/M metagenome (GOLD analysis project Ga0265780, IMG submission 192432) | Plant litter microbial communities from East Loma Ridge, Irvine, California - P1 T30 | ecosystem: Environmental > Terrestrial > Plant litter > Unclassified | place: USA: California... | reverse complement strand
CGGCGAGCGGCAGACGATCTGTTCATACGATGATTACTTGCCCAGCGCGCTTTTCTTCGGGCTGGTTTGGCGCGGCTTGGCACGCTTGATGGTGCCGCCTTCGGTGACGCGCTCGTTCCCTTTGATCATGACCTTGGTGACGCTCGGGCGCTTGGTGCCGCTGGCACTGGCCTTGACGATGGTCACTTCGCGCATGCCCTTGCCGGCTTTGCTGCTGCGTTCCTTGACCACTTCAACCTTCGGGCGGTACAGGACCAGCAGTTTGCCGATGTGCTGGATCGGGGCGGCGTCGAGTTCGGCGCAAATGGTGTCGTACATCTCGACGCGGGCTTCGCGGTCGTCACCGAAGACGCGAACCTTGATCAGGCCGTGCGAATCGAGGCTGGCCGAAATTTCTTTTTTGACCGAATCGGTCAAGCCCGCTTCACCAATGATGACCACTGGCTTGAGCGCATGGGCCTCTGCGCGCAGGGCGCTGCGCTCGACGGGGGTAAGTTTAAGCATGGTATTTTTAAAACCTTTTTTTGAAATCCTTTAAAGGCAGTATTCTACGCGAATGGCAAAGAAAAAATTAAACAAGAACTGGTTACACGACCACATTAACGACCCGTACGTGAAGCAGGCGCAGAAAGACGGATACCGGGCACGCGCGGCCTATAAACTGAAAGAAATCGATGAGAGCGAAAAGCTCATCAAGCATGGCCAGGTCATTGTCGACCTGGGTTGCACGCCAGGCAGCTGGGCCCAATACGTGCGGCGCAAACTGTCCGGCTCGGAAGGGGGCGGCATTTCCGGCACCATTATCGGACTCGACATGCTGCCGATGGAACTGATCGCGGATGTGCATTTCATCCAGGGCGACTTCCGCGACGCGCGGCCAGTGCGCGAGCTCAACGCCATTCTGGATGGGCGCAAGCCTGACCTGGTGTTGTCCGACATGGCGCCGAATTTGTCCGGCATCCCGACGGCCGATGCGGCGCGCATGGAGCACCTGATCGACCTGGCCATCGAATTTGCACAGCAGCACATGAAACCCAGCGGCGCGTTGCTGGTCAAATGTTTTAAAGACATGGGTTTCAGCCAGATTGTCGAAAAGTTCCGCGCTGAATTCAAAGTGGTAAAACAGGTCAAGCCAAAGGCCAGCCGCGATAAATCGTCGGAAATTTTCCTGCTGGGCCGGGGACTGAAAAATCCGGTTGCGCGCGATACTGTCGATCCAGAGCAATCTGCTCTTGATATCTGAGCTCCAAGCCGCACATCACACGCGTAGGACTGGTTTTGTAAGGTCCACGCGGGCAGTGAAGCGAGGTCAGCTTAGCAATACAGCCTGCGAAAGTAGTATTTTCGGCGTCAGTGGCGGGCCGTGTGTGGCACACCCAGCGCATTACGAGTAAAATCGACGAGTAAAATCGGCGTTTCGGTATAGGTAAAGATGCTTGTCGCATCGAAGGAGTTTTCGTGAATAATATGTTTTCCAAATCCGCCATCTGGGTGGTCGTCGCGCTGCTGTTGTTCATGCTGTTCAAGCAGTTCGACAATCACAGCACTGCCGGCGGCAGCAAGACCATTGCTTATTCCGACCTCCTGAACGACGTCAAGTCGCGCCAGTTGAAGGATGTGGTCATCGAAGGCCAGAACATTACGGCCATCCGCGCTGACGATACGAAAGTACGCGCCACGGCCACGCTGCTGGATCGCGGCCTGGTCAGCGACCTGGTCAACAGCGGCGTGCACTTCGACGTGAAGCCGCCTGAAGAGCCAGGCTTCCTGCAGCAAATTTTCATCTCGTGGTTCCCGATGCTGCTGTTGATCGGCGTCTGGGTATTCTTCATGCGCCAGATGCAAGGCGGCGGCAAGGGCGGGGCGTTCTCGTTCGGCAAGTCGAAAGCCCGCATGATGGATGAAACCAATAACACGGTCACGTTCGCCGATGTCGCCGGTTGCGATGAAGCCAAAGAAGAAGTCAACGAAATCGTCGACTTCCTCAAAGACCCAACTAAATTCCAGAAACTCGGTGGCCGCATCCCACGCGGCGTGCTGATGGTTGGTCCCCCAGGTACCGGTAAAACGCTGCTGGCTCGTGCGATTGCCGGCGAAGCGAAGGTGCCGTTCTTCTCCATCTCGGGTTCCGACTTCGTTGAAATGTTTGTGGGTGTCGGTGCAAGCCGCGTCCGCGACATGTTCGAAAACGCCAAAAAACATTCGCCTTGCATCATCTTCATCGACGAGATCGACGCGGTCGGTCGCCATCGCGGCGCTGGTATGGGCGGCGGTAACGATGAGCGTGAGCAGACGCTGAATCAGCTGCTGGTCGAGATGGACGGTTTTGAAGCAAGCTCGGGCGTGATCGTGGTCGCCGCAACCAACCGTGCCGACGTGCTGGATAAAGCGCTGTTGCGCCCAGGCCGCTTCGACCGCCAGGTCATGGTCGGCTTGCCGGACATCCGCGGTCGTGAGCAGATTTTGAACGTACACATGCGCAAAGTGCCAATTGGCACCGACGTCAAGGCCGACATCCTGGCACGTGGTACGCCTGGTTTCTCGGGCGCCGACCTGGCCAACCTGGTCAATGAAGCCGCGCTGTTTGCCGCACGCCGTAGCAAGCGCCTGGTTGAAATGAACGACTTTGAAGATGCAAAGGATAAGATCTTCATGGGTCCTGAGCGTAAATCGATGGTGATGCGCGAGGAAGAGCGTCGCAACACGGCGTATCACGAGTCGGGCCACGCAGTCATCGCCAAACTGTTGCCGAAGGCTGATCCAGTCCACAAGGTCACGATCATGCCGCGTGGATACGCACTTGGCCTGACATGGCAATTGCCTGAGCATGATTCCTTGTCGGGCTACAAAGACAAGATGCTCGAAGAAATTTCGATTCTATTTGGCGGTCGGATTGCGGAAGAAATCTTTGTTGGCCAGATGTCCACCGGTGCATCGAACGACTTCTCACGCGCCACCAAGCTGGCTCGCTCGATGGTCACGCGCTTCGGCATGTCGGACAGCATGGGCGTGATGGTCTACGAAGACAGCGAAAACGAAGGCTTCTTCGGTGGCGCCACCAAAACGATTTCGGAAGCGACGCAGCAGAAGGTCGATGCCGAGATCCGCGCCATCCTCGACACGCAGTACGCTCTTGCGCGCCGCTTGCTTGAAGAGAATCGCGACAAGGTCGAAAAAATGACCAAGGCGCTGCTCGACTGGGAAACCATCGACGCGGAGCAGATCAACGACATCATGGCCGGCAACGAACCGCGTTCGCCAAAGGCTGGCACGGTCACCCGTCGCACGCCACCGGCTGATAGCGGTCCTGGCGGTGTATCGCCAAACGCGACTGCACCTGCCTGATTTACCCCGGTATTTCCTGAAAGGCATCCTCGCGGATGCCTTTTCTTATTCCCGCACCTTTTTCCTCCATGCGTCAATATTTTCAATGCGGCCGCTTCGGCCTCAACCTGGACAGCAAAGCCCTGGTCATGGGCATCCTGAATGTCACACCCGATTCCTTCTCCGATGGTGGCAGTTTTAGCAAATTGGAATTTGCTGTCTCGCGCGCTGAGGAAATGGCTGCGGCCGGGGCTGCGATGATCGATATCGGCGGGGAGTCGACTCGTCCCGGTGCGCCAGCAGTGTCAATCGCTGAAGAGTTGCAGCGTGTAATGCCGGTTGTCTACGCGCTGCAAGGCCTTGAGATCCCGTTGTCGGTGGACACCTGCAAGCCTGAAGTCATGCGGGAGGTGCTGATCGCCGGTGCGGACATGATTAACGATATCAACGGATTTCGCGCTCCTGGCGCGTTGGAAGCGGTGCGCGACAGCGAATGCGGTCTATGCATCATGCATATGCAAGCGACGCCGCAGACGATGCAACACGAACCGCGATACGACAACGTCCTGCAGGAGGTCATCGACTTCCTGCGCGAGCGTATCGACGCGATGACGGCTGCAGGTATTGACCGCGAACGCATCTGCGTTGATCCGGGATTTGGATTCGGCAAGACCGTCGGGCACAATTACACCTTGTTGCGAGGAATAGGGCGCATGCGCAGCGAACTGGGCTTGCCGGTGCTTGCAGGCTTGTCGCGCAAATCCATGATCGGCGCGGTCGTTAATCGTCCGGTCGAACAGCGCCTCGCGGGCAGCCTGGCAGGCGCGCTCGCTGCGGTGGCACAGGGCGCGCGCATTGTGCGCGTGCATGATGTAATGGAAACAGTGGACGCCATTCAGGTATGGCAAGCAGCGGCTTCGATTAACTAGACAAGAAAAGAAAAACTAATGTCACGCAAATATTTTGGAACCGATGGTGTACGTGGCCTGGTAGGCGTCTCGCCAATCACGCCTGATTTCGTCATGCGGTTGGGCCACGCCGCCGGCAAGGTTCTTGCCAAGGGCCGCAGCGGCACCAGCCATCCAACGGTGTTGATTGGCAAGGACACACGCATCTCTGGCTACATGCTGGAAGCTGCCCTCGAGGCAGGTTTTGCGTCGGCAGGCGTCGATGTGATGCTGGCCGGCCCGATGCCCACGCCGGCCATCGCTTATCTGACCCGGGCGCTGCGTTTGGCCGCTGGTGTCGTCATCTCGGCGTCGCACAATCCGTTCCAGGATAACGGCATCAAATTCTTTTCAGCAAATGGAACCAAGCTACCTGACGCGGTAGAGCAGGAAATTGAAGATGCCATCGATTCGCCGATGGAATGCGTGTCGTCCGAACAGTTAGGACGTGCAAAACGACTGCCGGATGCGCAGGGACGCTATATCGAATTCTGCAAAGGCAGTTTCCCCAGTGAACTGGATCTGCGGGGCATGAAAATCGTCGTCGACAGCGCGCATGGCGCAGCATATGCCATTGCGCGCCATGTTTATCACGAACTCGGCGCCACGGTCATTTCCATCGGTGCCGCGCCAGACGGGTTCAATATCAATGCCGGCTTTGGCGCCACTGCGCCGCAAGCAATGGCAGCCGCTGTGGTCGAACACAAGGCAGATCTCGGCATCGCGCTCGATGGTGATGCGGACCGCCTGATCATGTGCGACGCGAATGGGCGCCTATACAACGGCGACGAATTGTTGTACGTCATGGTACGCGACCGTATGACCAATGGCCCGGTTGCTGGTGCGGTAGGCACCCTGATGACCAATATGGCGCTCGAGGTCGCGTTCAAGGAACTCGGCGTCGGGTTTGCCCGCGCCAAGGTGGGCGATCGATATGTGCTGGAAGTCATGAAAGAGAAGAACTGGCTGTTTGGCGGTGAAGGTTCCGGCCACCTGCTGGCCCTAGACAAGCACACGACTGGCGACGGTATCGTGTCGTCGTTGCAGGTCTTGTCCGCTCTCGTCCGCAGCGGCAAAACATTGGCCGAGTCGTGTTCAGACCTGGTTTTGTATCCACAGACACTGATCAACGTCAAAGTCGCTCCCGGATTTGACTGGACCGACAATGCAGCAATGGTCGCCGAGAAAGAAGCAGTGGAGCGCGAACTTGGCAACGCCGGACGCGTCCTGATTCGTGCATCCGGCACGGAGCCTTTGATCCGTGTCATGGTGGAGGCAAAGTCCGCGGAAGTGGCTGCGTCGAGTGCCAAACGTATCGCAGACAAGGTCCTTGCTTGATCGCAATGCATTATCCACGTTGACGCAAAGTGTCAGGCGCGTTATAATTTCGTCTTCGGAGTGTGGCGCAGTCCGGTAGCGCACCTGGTTTGGGACCAGGGGGTCCAAGGTTCGAATCCTTGTACTCCGACCAAGATAATGGTTGTAAAACCAAGTTAGTGAAAACGGGCTGTCAGTTGACAGCCCGTTTTCACATCTGCGTCGCCATTCTCGGGGCGCTGCATGACAAGACTGCCCATAGCTCAGTTGGATAGAGCATCAGCCTTCTAAGCTGAGGGTCACAGGTTCGATTCCTGTTGGGCAGGCCAAGCATTTTCCCTGCGAATTTACCTCGTTGTTTTCCATCAAGCCATCATCACATGATGCTGAACCCACAAGAGAGTTATGTCCTGCTCGACTCGCGAGGCACGGCGCTCCGTCTACCCGGCGGCGATCAATTCTGGCAGCTGCCAAAGGCTGCGCTTGCGAATTGTGGTGAGGGCTGGTTGATATCAGAATATTTCTTCGAGCAGGATTGGCCCACGTGGGAGATGCATCCCCACGGAGATGAGTTCATGTATTTGCTGTCAGGTGAAGTGCACGTGCACGTTGAGGGGGCCGATGACGTCAGTATCATCTCGCTGAAGGGAAGCGGCGCTGTAATTTTGCCACGCGGCATGTGGCATACGACGAAAGTCGTGGCGCCTGCGAGGATGTTGCACATTACACGCGGCTTGGATACGCAAACGCGTTCGACTTGAGAAAAGTCAGCAGAAATCGGAAATCCGACGCCGGCGGTCCCCTTCCGCGAGTGTTTGACCTGTAGCAAAACCCGGCACTTTGACGAGATTTACCATGATTATTGGCCCTGCCTCCATGCAGGGCACATAAATCTGGTAAATATCATGTCCCTTTATCCTGTTCTTACATCACGTATTCTCTGCGTTGCGCTTGTCTTTGGTTTCCTACCAGGCTGCGCTTCCAAATTACATTTGCAAGATACGCCAACGGCTGGCGACGCAAAACAGTCCGGCACTCCCGCGACTGAGATGATCACTGAGCAATTGGTCGCTCAGGAGAATGCAGCGCAGGCAAAGCCATCCGGACAGGATTGGCACGAGTTGGTGCAACTCGAGCCGCCGCCGTATGTTATTGGCAATAGTGACGTGCTGTCGATTACCGTGTGGGACCATCCCGAACTCGCGGGAGCGGGAATGGCCGCAGCCGCAGCGATGGTTGATACCGGCAGCGCAGTGGCAAATGCGCCGCAACAAGGCTTCGCAGTCGATCACCACGGCGCAATCCAGTTTCCTTATGCGGGCCAAGTGCAGGTGTCCGGCCTGACGGAGGAGGGGGCGCGCAATGTGTTGGCGCGCAAATTGGCAAAATATATCGCCAGTCCCAATGTCACATTGCGCATCCAGGCGTTTCGTAGCAAGCGCGTGTATCTCGATGGGGAGGTCAAAAACGCGGGCGTACAAGCGATCAATGATTTGCCGATGACGTTGGTCGAAGCACTTAACCGTGCTGGCGGATTGTTGCCTACAGCGGACCAAAGCAAGATCGGGATCGAGCGTGGGGAGCGACGCTACAGCATCAACTTACGCGAGCTGGTCCAGAAAGGCGTCAATCCAGGCACGTTAATGCTCGCGCACGGCGATGTTGTTCGTGTGCCTTCGCGTGAAGAGAGCAAGGTTTTCGTGTCAGGCGAAGTGGTCGCCCCCAGAGCGCTCACGATGCATGACGGCCGCCTGACGTTGAACGAAGCACTCGGTGAGAGTGGAGGCGTCAGTCCGCTGAGCGGCGATGCACGCCAGATATACGTCGTCCGTAAAACACCCGAGCGAACCCGGGTATTTCAGCTGGATGCGCGTCTGACAAGCTCGATGGCAATGGCTGAATCGTTCGAACTCCGTCCGAAGGATATCGTCTTCGTTGCGGCGACGCCACTGGCGAACTGGAACCGTCGACTCAGCCTTCTTTTCCCGGGTGCGCTAACGTCCGCAGTCGGCGTCACCCGTCCATGACCGCGACGTTTCTAGGAAATCCTTATGAGTAAGCATGGCGAAGAGCATCCTCTCGATAACTTTATCCACAGTCAGGCGATTCTTAATTCTCATTGGCATTCTCAACCCTTCGAGGATGGAGGGGCATCAGCCGTCGATGTGAAGAGTTACTTGAACACTCTGTACATTAGCCGCTGGCTTATCGGCGCAATCACGGCTTTTGTCACAGTTGCAGCTCTCCTATATGCGCTAGTTGCGAAGCCTGTATATGAAGCGAATCTGATGATTCACGTGGAGGAAGAGAGTCCGAACGCGTCTAAAAACATCCTCAGCGAGGCGTCGGCCTTGTTCGAAACCAAGAAAGCCGCAATCGCCGAGATGGAGTTGCTCCGTTCACGCATGGTTGTTGCGCGCGCCGTCGATAATTTAAAACTATTTATTGACGTCCAGCCGAAGTATTTCCCGATTGCAGCATTTTGGTTTGCGAAGCAGGGCGGAGACACGTTATCGACGCCAGGCCTGTTCGGGTATGGAGGGTATGTCTGGGGGAGCGAGCATGCCGAAATTTCTGTCTTTAACGTACCCGAACAACTACAGAACGCAGAATTTACCCTCACAGCACAAGGACGGCAGCGATATCGATTATCAGGAGGAGGTCAGCGCACCGTCTTCGATGGCCGGGTTGGGGAACGCTACCTGGTGAAGACACCGGCAGGCCCGTTGGAAATTCGAGTAGACGAGATGCAGGCCAACGCGGGCGCGGTATTCAATCTGAAACGACGTTCACGCCTGGATACCATCGAGGCCATTCAAACTGCGATGGTCATAACCGAGCAAGGCAAGCAGTCAGGTGTGATAGAGGTAAAGCTGCAAGGTGAGAACTCGCGACGGATAAATGCCTTGTTGGGTGAGCTAGGCAGGGAGTACATGCGGCAGAACCTAGCTAGGAAGACAGAAGAAGCTGAAAAATCCTTGGCGTTTTTGAACCAGCAACTCCCAATCTTGAAGCGCCAGCTAGAGGAATCTGAAAGCCGCTACAACCAATTCCGCAATACACACGGCACGGTCGACCTGCGCGAAGAGGCCCGAATGAGCCTCCAGCAGGCTGCCGCCGCGCGTAATCGTCGCATCGACCTCATTCAGAAGAAATCAGAACTATTGGCGCGTTTTACGGAAGATCATCCCATCGTGGCCGCGCTGAATCGCCAACGTAGAGAAGTGGAAGAAGAAATAGAGGACATCGCGTCGAGGATAAAGGCCTTACCAGTCCTTGAGCAAGATGAAGCACGGCTCACTCGCGACATCAAGGTCAATACAGACCTTTACACGGCGCTATCAAACACTGCGCAGCAATTGCGCCTGATTTCGGTCGGACGGGTCAGTAACGTCCGTATGATTGATGCGCCTATCGCGCCCGAAAAGCCGCTGAAACCAAATCGATCGCTCATCGTTGTGCTCGCCCTTGCAACTGGCCTGTTCATGGGAATGATGGTCGCACTCGCGCGCAAAGCCATGAATGGCGGAATTGATGACCCCCTCAAAATCGAACGCCTCCTTCGAGCACGTGTAGTTTACGCGACCATCCCACACAGCGAAAGCCAGGACAAGCTCACACGAAGGGTACGGCACGACAGCTCGTCGATGCCATTACTTGCACAAATGAGCCCCGAGGATCCGGCTGTCGAAAGTCTCAGGGGGTTTCGTGCCGCCCTGCAGTTTTCCATGCCTCACTTCAAAAACAATGTCGTCATGTTCACCGGTCCGACCCGGGGATTAGGAAAGTCATTCATCGCGGCCAATTTTGCCGCTGTCGTCGCAGCCAGTGGTAAACGGGTTTTGCTGATCGACGCAGACTTGCGGCACGGGCATCTACACCGTTATTTCGGCGTGCAGCGCGAGCCGGGTTTATCAAAGGCAATCAGCGGATCGATGAACATCGAGCATGCGATCCACCGGGGGGTTTGCGACAACCTCGATTTTATCGCTACAGGAGCCCTCCCCCCAAACAGATCGGACTTTTTGTTACATCTCAATTTTGGAAATCTGCTTGAATCCGTTAGTATAAATTACGATCTCGTTCTAATTGATCCTCCGCCGATTCTCGCAGTTGCTGACGCGCTCATCATAGGCGCACATGCCGGATCGGTCTTCATCGTGGCTCGCTCAGGCGTGACCACAGAAGAAGAAATAAACGAATCGATCAAACGACTAAATCATTCTGGATTGTCACCGCAGGGTGTGCTGTTTAATGACATGTCCCCTGGGCTAGGTGGGCACTGGACCATCGAGGCAGCGACGCCTCCAGGGCAACTAGAATATGTCGACTAGATGAATTAAATAACTTTAACTCTACCTCTTTCTCGCGCGATCTATGAACTCAACACGAATTGTGCGAACATAAACGAACGTCGCTTGGCCGCACGTGCTCAACTAGTTCCGACGTGGGGAAGAGCCAGCCGTGCGGAGCTATCGCCTTTCGATAGAAAATTCGCCCCTTCGTCAGAGAGAGCGAATCGGAACCT
>Ga0265780_10012151_pt1 | contig 10117 bp, 12 predicted proteins | sample P1T30metagenome_FD_192432 | JGI IMG/M metagenome (GOLD analysis project Ga0265780, IMG submission 192432) | Plant litter microbial communities from East Loma Ridge, Irvine, California - P1 T30 | ecosystem: Environmental > Terrestrial > Plant litter > Unclassified | place: USA: California... | reverse complement strand
ATCAATTGACATAAAGGGTATTTTTATTCTGTGTCAATCCGAATCAACGAAAAGCACGTACCCGTCAGATTCCGCCGCCGCCGCCCGTTCGATTAACTCCGCCATTACCTAGTTGAGCAGGGCTTTTATGCCGCTAAAATTCGTGGCAGGCTCCGCAAACACCTCCACTGTTGACTGAAATGCCGTATTAGCGCGGCTTCCAACCAAGTAATATTCACTTGGCCTCACGCATCCGCAAAAGGCGCTCAGCAGCCAGACGCCTCCACCTCAGCTTTCAGAATTCTGGATTCGACTTAGTGCTTAATACTATTGCTACTTCTATGTCGTTATATTTCCTGTATAAACCCTTTATTTCCTTTTCACTGAGATGCTCCTAAAATCGACTATTTCTTCCCTACTACTAGCGAGCACCCTTTTGCTTCTGACAGGTGCTGCTCAGGCGCAAGGTCGCTTTAGCATTGGCCCACGCCTGGGGCTCAATGTTTCCACGTATCACTTCACTGAATCGACTCCGGCACAAAGCGTGAAGTACCGCCCCGGAGTTGAAGCCGGACTGATGGCCAATATTGGTTTGGGCGGGCATCTGGCCGTGCAGCCATCCTTGCTCTATTCGCAGAAAGGCTTTACAGAATCAACTTCCGTTGATGTCCGCACAGGCACCAATTTACCCGTTGGCAGTGGGGAGCTAGAATACCGCAACCGCCTGAATTATTTGTCCCTGCCCATTAACATGGCCTACAGCCAACGTGCCGACGGCCAGGGTTTCCAGGTATTTGCTGGCCCTTATGTGGGGCTGCTGCTAAGTGGAAAATATGAGAGCACAATTAAGGTAGCGGGCAACTCGACAACCGAAGGTGGCAAGATTACGCCCGTGTCTGGTGATGCTCCTGAGTACGGCGCCTTTGCCCATCGGTTCGATGCCGGCCTACAGGGAGGAATAGGCTACCGCTACAGCGCCCTGCTACTGCAACTCGATTACAGCTTGGGCTTGCGCGAAGTACCCGCCCGCTACGCTTACAGCAATTCTACCTACTACAATCGTACTTTTCAGCTAGCACTTAGATATTTAGTTGGCCCCAATAAATGATTGCCATCACAACAATGGGATAGTAAAGCAGGAACTAAGCAGGCGCTAGCTGCTCAGGCCGGGTGAGGCATCGAGATAGTGCCACAACCATTGCAGCAACGCCACGCTGCCCCAGGCCACCAGGCCAAACACCACCAGAAAGCCCAGCAACAGCAATGCAACCAGTCCTTTGCCGCTGCCGTGGTGGCGGCCTTCGGCATAGTGGCGACGGAGTAGAGCCACGTTGCGCTCGTTGCTTTTGTAGGCAAAGTCGAACACATTGCCGATAACCGGAATGGCACCAACTATGGTGTCAATCAGAATATTGAGGGCCATGCGCACCACTACTGCGCCGCTGGCCCCGTGCCGCAGCATGGTGAGCAGCAGCGCCACTGAAACGGCGGTGCTGGATAAGTCGCCCACCACCGGCAACAGCCCCAGCAGCGGGTCGAGCCCGAAGCGGAAGTGCGTGCCGGGCAACCGGAACTGGCTGTCCATGAGGCGGGCAATGCGTTCAACCCAGCGCAGCCGCTCGTCGGTGGCGAAGGTAGTGGGCACGTTGGGGTGGTTCGGCAGGGCCATGAGCGCAATGGTTATGCGCTGCTATACGCCGAAAGAAACCGAAAGGCCGGACCGCGACTCAATCAGAGCAGCAACCCATCTAATTAGATTCAAGGCTCACATTTATATTAAATAATTAAATACTATTATTATAACTATTAATCAGCTGCTTACTACATTGAACCGCAGTGTTCAAGCCAAAACATGACGCTTTTTGCGGCGGTTGCGTATCAATAAATAAACTCAACTGCTATTACTCATGCGCTACGCCTTTCTTTCCCTCCCTTTGGCCCTCCTGCTGGGCTGTGCCAGCACCGAGCAGCCCGTAGTAGAAAAGCCTTCCGTAACAACCACACCAACTGTCAACCGTGCCTTCGACGTGCCCGCCTTGCTGGGCATGAATGCTGACCAGATTGCGCGGCCGCTGGTCAGCCAGACCATTCGCCCCGACCACGACCAGACGCCGCGGCAGTCGGCCACGGGCACTACGGAAGCCCTCTACACCTATTGGCGCGACACGACGGCGCTGGAAGTCAGCTACGACCCATCTACGCTGAAAGTCAATAGCTACTTTATCAAGACCAAGAGCGGACACACCTCCGACTATGCGACGCTGCTCAAATTGGCCAACGTCAGCAAATACGACAAGCGCCTGACCATCGAGCCCATTGCCTCGGCCGATAACCCCAATGTTTATACCGGAGTAAAACTGACCCCGGCCGAAATGTCGGCATCAGCGCAATAATTCCGGCTACGACAGTCGCATCAGCCTTAAAGGCCCTCTGCAACACAAGCGAAATAGTGGTCGCTTGTGCTGCAGAGGGCCTTTTTATTTACTCATGAACCAGCCGCCGGGCCAAGTCCTCAATATCAGTCCGGCGGGCGAGTACGGTCAGCCACTCGGCTGGAATACCGGCTTCACCATAAGCCAAGCCAGCCAAACCACCGGCCACGGCGCCGGTAGTATCGGTGTCGTCGCCGAGGTTAACGGCGGTCAGTACAGTGGCGGAATAGGTATCGTGTTTCAGCAAGCACCAGAGGGCGGCTTCCAGCGTGTGTACCACGTAGCCAGAGGAGGAAATTGATGTTTCCGGTTGATTCACAATTTCGCCAGAAAGCACCCACCAACGGTAATGCTTGTCCTCAACAACTGCCGGAATGCTACCGTTTTCAAGCCACGGGTTGGCCTCCTGACGCATTTGCGCATAAGCTTGAGCCGGCGATTGGCCAGCCAGCAGGCCGCGCGCCACCAGCAAATACAGAAAACACCCTAGCGTAGAGCGCGGGTGCCCGTGCGTAACGCTGGCCACTGCCTCGGTAAGGGCCCAGGCGGCGTTCAAATCAAGGGTTTCGGCGCGCCAGGTTTGATGAAAAACGAGGGGTAAAATCCGCATCAGCGCCCCATTTCCATTGTCGAACTCTGAACGTGGGCCGGCGGAGGTCGGCGCGGTACCGCGCTGTAGGCGGTCGATGGCTACGCGCGTGGCATTGCCCACGTCAAATGTTTCGCCCGTAGCCGTCCAATAGGACTGGTGCAGCCAATCGATGCTACGCCGGGCGAAGTCAGCTAAATCGGGCTCCTCGCTAAGGCCGCCGGGGCAGGCCAGGGTTTCGGCCAGGCAGAAGGTGAGCGAAGAGTCGTCGGACCAGGTGCCGGCGGGCTGGCGGTGGGTGCCATATTCACGCATGGTCACCACGGGGTCGAGGCGGCGCGCGGCGCGGCTCTGGAATTCAACGGGTACGCCCAAGGCGTCGCCCACGGCCAAACCCAGTAAAGCGGCGCGGGACGCCTGCAATAATTTATTATCCATTGACGCAAAGTAGTAGATTTACCGCTACACTTGGTACGATGAAGCAGGTTAATTGGGCTGCGATTTTCATTCCTACCCCAATTCAGCCAGTTCATGAAGTTACTTTTTACGCTGCTAACGGTTCTATTTCTATCCGTCGATGCGCTACTGGCTCAATCGATTAGCTATTCGGTGCCGAGAGCATATAAAAGCAGTATCAGCGCCGATGATTACAAGCGAATTGTCGATTTATCGGTGGTTGCCGTCGGCAAAGAATTTCACATAAATAAGGTGAAGGACGGCACCATAACGCTTGGAAAAAATGAGAATCTGCAAGCCGTAAATCTGCACAATCTGGTGGCCAAATGCATTGCGGTGCCCGACAAAACGCAATGGGAAGCGGTGATTCAGGACCATTTTGACAACCTGTTTATGTCCATTCGGAAGCAGGCCAATTTGAATGTGCAGAATTTCGATACGGCCGCTAAGTACCTCAGCTTGCGCATTTATTCGCAGGCCGCCGTTACGGCACGGGGTGGTGTTGGCCAACTCGTAACCAAAACCGACCTCGAAGGCACTTACACCATGCTGATGCTGGATTTGCCGGGAGCCTTCACCCCCATCCCCCAAACACTATTTGCCTCCTGGAATAAATCAGCCGCTGAAGCCTTCCGAATAGCACAGCACAACGTCAATAAACAGGCCATTGATAAAATAACCAAGTCGTTTGATTTTAACGGCAGCAGCATCGAAATGAGCTTTATCGGCAACGAAGACTATGCCACCAGCTATGCCCTCGACTTGGCGAATAATTCACCAGAACTGGTGGGCAAATGGGGCTCGGTGGTAGCAATGCCCAACAAAGGGCTGGTTAATATCTGTCAGATAAGCCCCGAAAAGCCGCTTGACTTCGTGCAGTTCATTCAGCGCACCAAGGCCCTGATAGAGAAATCATACACCGAACACCCGCAGCCAATTTCCAGCCGGTTCTTCTGGTATTATCAGAATCGGTTCATTCCTATCAACGTCACGACCGGCAGCAAGGGTGAAGCCGTAATTGTTGCGCCGCTGGAATTAAGCACGTTGATTGCGAGCGGAAAATAACCTATCCGGCATTGCCGTATTGCGGCAATGCTTCTATCGGCGGGCGTAGAAATCCCGTCGGACCTGCCGCAGCAGCTGCTCGGCCATTTCCTTATCGGGCGCATCGGGCAAATGGGCATTGGCAAATGCTGTTTCCACTCTCCCCACCAGCTGCTCGGCGCGGGCCACCAGCTCTTCGTATTCGAATTCACCCCGGCGGATTCGGAGTAGGAATTCCCGATTTGCCCGCCGCACGTTCAGTTCTCCTTTCTCAGCAATTTCTTCTGCCATTTGCAGCAGCCGAAATACGTGCAGCATATTTTTTGCATCGTAATTTTTGCCGTGCTGCACAGTGTTGTGGTAGCGCTCGGCATTGCGCTTTTCTACCCACTCCCAGTATTCGCGAAATACCCGGCAGTAGGTGCTGTAGCCGTTGCGGTTGAAGGACAAATACGCAACGGGCTCCTCCCCTTTCGGCACGGCGGTTAGCAGCACATCCTGCGACGTTTCGGGGTCGCGTACCAAGCCGCGGTAGTGATAAATGCGCTCCGGCGTAACATCAACGAACAGCGCGTATAAATCGCTGAGGTGTGGCACATTAGTCAGGCCGCACTGTGCACTTTCGTAGCCCTCCCGGGCCAGCCAGCTTGTTACCGGCTGAGCCCCGGCGCCAACCGTCACGTAGCAAAAATCCAGCACCGATTTGCGGGCCGGTGGCTCGGGATGGTTTATTTTCTTGTTCAGGCCCTTGGCTTTGCGAATTTGCGCCACGGCATATTCGGCAAAGCTTTGGCGACAGAGCTTCGAGAGAAAATCGTCGACCCGAAACCGCTCGAAAAGCGGGTGCTTGTACACCACGCAGTCGGCTGGCGTACCCAATAGCTCAATTACCGTGGGGTTATTTTTGAGCAGTAACTCCACGAAGCGGCGTAATTCATAAAACACCTCGTCGTTGGTTTCATTGGCTACCTGCGGCACGTATTCGAGGCCAAAGAACTGGTCTTCGGGGAGAACAAATACGCCTTTGAGGTCGGTGTCGGAATGCGGCAGGTTGGTACCATAGGCTCGGCTACCGCTGATGGCCTCGAAAAGAATCAGGTTCTGGCGGCGCAGGTCGGCAATGGTCATAAAATCAATTCGGCGGCTGTAAGGCGCAATATGAATGTGAATTAAAGGGAGCGGTAATTATCCTGTAAAAGCTTCGCTAATTAGCAATTGAAATAAGACGTCTAATTCTCTCATCACTTTGCCGGGCCGCGGGACTGGCAATGCCTCGCGCCCAGCCTGCCCGGCGGCGTATTCATCCTGTAAGAACGCGACCAGCGCCGTTGGGCGCGGTACCGTCGTCTTTTCATTGGCGACAGTTTTCGCTGATAACATCTCCGCTACGACGCTTTCTAAGGCAGCAGGCAATAGCGTCCGAAGCGCCATAAATTCCATTGGTGGCAGCGTGTGGCGCTCCCGAATCCAGCGGGCGGCCAAGGCTGAGCGAAGTGCATAGAATAGCCGTTTCAGTCGGACATCATTGGGCGTTAAGTCTTCCTCTACCCCACGCCGCAATTGGCCCAGGTAGTGGTGCAAGCCCGCTTTCAGGTTAAAAGCAGCTGGCAGCAGCGGCGCCAGCCGGGCCCGAAAATCCAGGGCTTCGTGGTATACCACCGGCGATTGCAGCCATTCAAATACGGAAGCGTTGGAGCCGCGCAGCAGGCGCAGGGCTTTGCGCAATTCCCAGCCGGCCAGGTCCAGTTCGTCATCAACGGGGAAATTTAGTGTGTCGGGGCCCTCATCCAAGGTCAGGTACCACTCCGCGGGGTGGCAGTAGATAAACCGCACGTCGTAATCTGAATCGGGCGAGGGAAAGCCCCAGGCGCGGCTTCCCGACTCGCAAGCGTAGAGAATACGGATGCCGTGGGTGGCTTCGAGCTGGGTCAGAGCGGTGGAAATTCGGGGGCGCATAGCTGCTTTTTTTGCGGGCCGGGAGAAAGGAAGTTCGAACAGAACGGCCTCACGAAAGTAGTACGGGCCCAGAGGAGACTATTTTCGCAACTCCACCTTAGCAGCCGCTGCCAGTCTGGCGCGACTCTTCTCATGCACAAACAACGACTCGAAGCTTTCAGTGATGGCGTACTGGCCATCATTCTCACCATCATGGTGCTGGAAATCAAAGTGCCGCACGGGGCTGATTTTACAGCTCTCAAACCCTTGCTGCCCGTAGTACTCAGCTATGTACTGAGCTTTATCTACATCGGCATTTATTGGAACAACCACCATGTGATGCTAGCCGGCACCAGCAAGATTTCGGGCGGCGTGCTCTGGGCCAATTCGCATTTGCTGTTCTGGCTGTCGCTGGTGCCATTTGCCACGGGCTGGATGGGCGAAAACCACTTTGCCCCCGCCACAATGGCCGTGTACGGCGGCTTGTTGATGATGGCCGGCGTGGCCTATTTCATCCTCCAAAACTGCATCATCGCCGTGGAAGGGCCCGATTCGGTATTGGCCCACGCCGTGGGGCGTGACTGGAAAGGCAAAGCGTCGCCCGTACTTTATGCGCTGGGCATTGCCACCAGCTTCTGGCAACCGTCGGTATCGGGCGCTATCTATACCGCCGTGGCCTTGATGTGGCTCATCCCCGACCGGCGCATCGAGCGGAAGCTGGCTGCTAAAGCCGAAGCGAAACACAGCGAGTAGTAGCAGCCTTTACCCATTTTCAGGATTATCAATCCATCTAATGCCAGCTATTCAAGAGCTTATTCCGGGCCAACGCTACCGGGTTATCCGAGCCTTCACCGACCATGACGGCGGCCAGCATCCGGTGGGCGAAACGTGGGTATTTGAAACCACGAATTTCGTACCCTACCACGATGGCCTAACGCTGCACGTCAGCGCGCACGGCATAGCGCAAGTGTACCGCTTACAATGGCTGCCGGAAGAACAGGGCGACCTAATCGAGAATTTTACCGATTTTGTAGTACCCTGCTAGCTTTAGAGCGCTAAAAACAACTCTCATTTTCAACATTTATGGAAGACCCAACCGAAGAGTTTGAAGCTTTGTGCGATGCGACCGTGCTGGAGTACGCAGCCACCGCATCGCCGCGCATCTGGCACCAGATGGTGATGGATTGGAATTGGGACAGCGGCCTCTACTTCTTCCAGTGGCTGCTGAGTAATCCCGCCACGGACCGTGCCACCGCCCTGATGATGTACTGGATGGGCGGGCCCCGCTGGTATAAACAGGCGGCTAACCACACCGAAGCCAAGGCCCTGCACATCTCCCTGAAAACATTCGATTTTATGGAGGAACTTGAAGCTAAATACCTCGCGGGCTACTTTAGCAATAGCCAATTCGCCTACAACCCCGCCCACGACCAAGCAGGCTATGACTGGACCAAAGAATACGCCGACAAAATTGCGGTGCGCGACATCCCTCCCATCATGTTCCAACAGCTCAGCGGAGAAACAGTAGAAAAGCCCCAAGGCTTTGTTGAAGGCCTACCAGAACCCTTGGCCACCCGCATCGATGCCATGATAGACGCCTTCTTTGACGAAGAGGAATAGGCGTTTATGAAGCATTTATTACTAATCATTTTTCTTTTAAATTCTTCATCTGTTATTGCCCAACAGGCAAAGCGGGAAATCAGAAAAATGAAGCAAATATATTTCAAGCAGCCTGTACTAGTGCTTTTTCACCTCAGCTACCCAGTAAATAATGCTGAATACAGATTAATAATTGAGGAATCAATGATACCGCAGTTGGATACACTTACCTTTCGCGGTATGCTTAATAATCCTTCATTTTATTTTGCCAAAACGTTTACTAACTCTGTTCCAGGCAATCCACGCAGAAAATATTACCTAAGCACACCGGATACACCAGATGGAATAGACCATTTCAAGAGCATCAGATTTCCTTACGAAAGATTAGAACAGCCTCGTAAAGGCGAAATTTATACGAGGAAAGAACCTGCTAAATCTTACAATACTTGGCTAGTCCGGAAAAGCTCTTCAGATATGGGATATGATGATAAAATCAACACCTCACCTGAAGTAGACTCTGTTCGAATTGCCTATGTTATCAATGTTCGCGAAAGGTGGAAGCGGAGCCCCAGTTCTTCTTATGTAAAGTAGTTGTGAATGTTAATATGCCACCTGTAATTTAAGCTTTACAGCCGCGGGGCCACGGCCTCGCTTTCGCTAGGACGCAGAGGTCTAACTCACGCAAAAGATACTGGACCTTAGATTTGAGTCTTGCTGCTCAATTAGCGAACATTCCATCATGAAAAAACTGTGCTTCGGCGGCTTATTCGTTCTCTTAATGAGCATGGCAGTGACGAATACTGCCGCCGCACAAGGCGCTACTCTTCTTAATCACATCGCCTTGTATGTGGTTGACGTGCAGAAAAGCAGTGAGTTTTATAAGAATGTGCTGCAGCTGCCTCAGATTCCGGAGCCTTTCAAAGATGGCAAGCACGTCTGGCTGCGCATCGGGCCACACAGCCAGCTGCACATCATTCAGGGCAATAAAACGCAGGACCACGACATCAATACGCACCTGGCTTTTCGGGTGGAAAACCTGGCCAAGTTCATGGCGCGCCTCGACAAACTAGGCATCCGCTACGGGAGCTGGAAGGGCGAGCCGGGGAAAACGACACCCCGCCCCGACGGCGTGCAACAGATTTACCTACAAGACCCCGACAACTTCTGGCTGGAAGTGAACGACGATAAGTTTTAGCGGTAATTCAATTTTAGCCAAGCCCTACAGCCGCGGGTCCACCGCCTCGCTTTCCAGGGCGAGGACGCCGAAGACGCACTGGTGCACCCGGCGCAGGGGCTGGCCGGCCACGAAGCGTTCGAGACCCTCGACGCCGAGGGCGAACTCGCGCAGGGCGAGGTTGCGCTTGGCTTTCACGTTGCGCTGGCGGAGGCGGTCGAGGTTGTCGGGGAGCAGGTAGTCGGGGCCGTAGATGATGCGCAGGTACTCGCGGCCCCGGCACTTGAGGGCGGGCTGGAGCAGGCCGCCTTTGCCCTGGGGCACGAAATCGTAGGGCTTCACCACCATGCCTTCGCCCCCGGCGGCGGTGAGGTCGGTCCACCACTGGATGGCGGCTTCGACTTCGGCGGGGTTTTGGAGGGGGACGACGCGGTAGGGCGTGGCGCGGAGCAGGCTTGGGTCGGCCAGGGCGAGGGTGCGCAGGGTTTCCATGTGCCAGGCGTGGTCGCGGTCGAAGTAGGTTTTGCCTTCGGTGGCTAATAGATGGAAGGGCGCCAGCTTGAGGTCGTCGAGGGAGTGGACGGGCCAGCAGTAGCGGCGGTAGGCGTCGGCGTAGTGGGCGGCGGCCTGGTGGCGTGCTGTCGTGCGGGCCAGCAGGGCTTCGGCGCCGTCGAGGTGGCGGGCGGCGGCTTCGGTGAGGGCGGCTTCGACCTGGGGCAGGGCGGCGAGGGCGGCGGCGGCCACGGCGGCGTACTGGTTTTTCACCAGCTCCTGGGCTTTGGCCGACCAGGGCAGCAGCTCGGCATCGAGGCAGACCCAGTCGGTGTCGAATTTCTCCCAGAAGCCGGCCGTGCTCAGGGCGTCGCGCAGGCGGGCGAGGAAGGCGGTTTCGAGAGCGGCATCGGTGAA
>Ga0265780_10012150_pt1 | contig 10117 bp, 9 predicted proteins | sample P1T30metagenome_FD_192432 | JGI IMG/M metagenome (GOLD analysis project Ga0265780, IMG submission 192432) | Plant litter microbial communities from East Loma Ridge, Irvine, California - P1 T30 | ecosystem: Environmental > Terrestrial > Plant litter > Unclassified | place: USA: California... | reverse complement strand
CTGGTCGAAGTGTTCGAAGAGGACGGCACTCGGCTGGTGGATAGTACAAAGGATAGCTTGTCCTGCGTCGGCGAGTTTCCGCAAGAAGCGCACGATGTTGAAGGCCGCGCCGGAATCTAGACCTGACGTAGGCTCGTCGAGGAAGAGAAGAAGCTCGGGTTTACTGGCTAATTCGACTCCGATGGTGAGGCGCTTGCGCTGCTCTTGGTTTAAGCCGTTTCCAGACGTGCCAATCGCGGCTCCAGCGATACTGCGCATTTCGAGGAGAACGATAATCTTCTCCACATAGTCGTATTTCTCCTGCAGGGGTGTCTCCTTGGGCTGACGAAGTCGTGCGGAGAATTGGAGTGCTTCTCGCACTGTTGCGGTTGATTCGTGCACATCCATTTGCTCAGCAAAGCCTGTTGATCGTTGGAAAGAAGATGGGAGCATCTTGCCGTCAACAAGAAAGTCGCCACGGACGACACCAAAATTGATGCGCTGTGCAAGGGTGTTCAAGAGTGTCGTCTTTCCAGCTCCTGATGCGCCCATCAATGCTGTCAACTGACCAGGCTTAACATATCCCTGAACACCATCCAGAAGCGTCCGTTCGCCCTTCTCATACGGGATGGTGTAGTTAATGTTCTCGAAAGTGAAGATGGTCTCGTTCTTCGCGACACCTTCCACGGTCTTATCAGACTCGTCATTGTCACTCGCGGGATGCTTCTCAGAAATCGCCTCGGTTTTACCGTTCTCTTCATCCTGAGGCAAGGTCTTGGTCTCCATTTCCTTTTCAACAGTCTTCGGGACCTGGCCTCGCTTGTAGATTGTGACAGCGCCACCGCCCTTGTTCGGCTTCTGGATTTCCATACCAAAGGCAGTAAGTGCGACGAAAAATATGAAGAAGGCACAGATGAAACCGAAATTTCGCCATAGATGTGATCTTGAGTACTGGAAAGCGACCTGGATATAGTCGGAGCCAGAAACTGTCAGGGAACCTGGAGTGTTGCCTTGGATAGCGCAAGACTGATACTGCTCCTGAGCACCCGGGATCTGAGGAACAATGTACGGCGGCACACACTGAATTTCCAGGGTGGAGAACTCGTTCGCGAGTAGACCCTCAAACCCGTATTGAATCGGATTGATCCAGCGCAACCAGGAGAACCACGGGTGCATCTTGGATGGCGGAATAAGATAGCCCGTATACACAACCAGAGCCTGAATAGCGACACCAGTGATCCTAGTAGCAATATCCAGAGAACCCACAAGAGCGCCGATGGCTCGGAAGAACGCATACATCGTCATGGTGATTATCCAAAGAAAAAGCAGTGAGATGAAGAATTGCGAAGCAGTCCTTTGCAGGTTGGCCATGAAGTATACGACAATGTCGAAAATAAACACTTGTACCAAGACCAGCGGAATGTCGACGACTGTTTGGGCAATAGCATACGCGGCCGGTCGGTAGAAGGAGAAGCTCTTGTGCTTCAGCAAGATTGGGCGACTTTCGAAAGCAGCTGTGAGTTCTGCAAGAGCTAACAGGGCGTTGAACAGTAGCATGAAGAAGATGACACCACCTCGCGGGAATGCACCGGCAGCCGTTGGCGGTAGATTGTAAAACAGCGAGCCGACGATAAGTGCTTGAAAGAGGATGCCACCCCATTTACCTGCATTAGGGTTAGTGAGTGTTAGACATATAATGTAGGGTATAGCTTACCTATCAATGACTGAGGATCACCGATCATGACCAGCGCCTGCCTTCTAGTGCAAGCCATGACTTGTGCAGGAAACGAAAGAGTATAGTTCTTCTTTTTCGTCGCTTTCGTGCGCGCCTCTCGACGCTCTTGGGCCTGTTTCTGTGTCTCCTTCTGGAACTCATCGACTTCGGCCATGTTGTTGCGGGCCTGCTCGCTCTCGGCAAAAGCTTGTCCGAATTGCGCTCCAGTCCTCGGAATCCTGTCTTCGTAGCCTTCTTTGATGTTGCGCTCATGGTCATCTGTCACCGAAGTAAGGAAGTCGGCGGTAGTCCAGCGATCAGGTTGCACGAAACCCATGCTTTTGAAGTATTTCGCTGCCTTATCAGCGGGACCAAAGTAGCAGCAACGGCCCTCATGAATCAGTAAGACCTTGTCAAACAAGTCATACAGAGACTCTCCCGCTTGGTAGAGAGCGACTGAGGTCGATACCTGGGCCATGTTGGTTAAAGAGCGTAGACTCTGGACGTATTCCAGGGCAGTACTGGCGTCAAGGCCGCGGGTCGAGTTATCCCAGCATTGCACCGATGCCTTGGTTATCATTGCTTCAGCGATAGACACACGCTTCTTCTCCCCTCCAGAGACACCTCGGATGAGTTCGTTGCCGACCTTTGTGTTCATTGTGTGTTCGATCCAGAAGAGCTTCGTCACAACACGCAGAAACTCTTGCACATAGCTCTTACGCGACTCGCCTTCATTCCTCGACTCTTTCCCTGGTGTTCTAGTCTTCAATGCAAATTTAAGCGTTTCCTTGACTTTGAGAGTCGCGTAGTGAAGATCGTCCTCGGGATTATACAAAACCTCACTGCGGTACTTCTTGGCCATTTCTTTCGCGTCCGTCCCACCATATGTGACATCGCCAGTGATTTCCTCGAATCCAAACCGTTGGTTGCCGATCATTTTCAAAAAGGTGGAGCATCCAGCTCCTGGTCGACCGAGCACCAGAAGCATCTCTCCCGGACGAACACAACCGGTGAAGTCGTCTAGGAGCGTGCGAACCGGCGGTTTACTAGCTGCCTTCTTGGGTCCTTTCGAGAAAAGATTCTTGCCGAACCTGAACGGACCCAAGAAAAGATCGCCGACGGAGGGCTGGAGAGCAGCCCCAATGCCCATGCCCTTGACAGTCAGATGCTTGAATATAACGCCTTGGTGTCGGGTCTTCTCCTCCTCGGAAGACTCTTGTCGTGTGCGTCCGAACATCTTCGACATCAGATTGTTGATCTCATCATCCTCCTCATTGCCAGCGCCGGTCGCTCCGGTATTTGCCCTGCTTAGACCGCCACTTTGACCTGTTCTCTTTCTCGATAATACGCGAAAGAGATCATCTTCGGTCATTGGCCTTGATTGCCTCGATTGTAACTGGGGTCTTGCAGCCGCAGCCTCTGCTGGCTTGATAGCCGCATATCCTTGATCTAGATCGTTGCTGGATGACGAAGAGCTACTTTGGACAGCTTCTAGCTTTTCTGTTGGCTCTTCCACGACCTCTTCTCGTGGCGCATTTTGAGGAGTAGATGTCGATGCAATGTTGTGCTCAAGGTGATCATCACTTTCTAGAGGTAGTACGACAGTGTCCAAGGCACGATTGTTCTGCATCTCCTCAATTGGCTCCGGCTCAGGTGGCGGAACCGCAGTAGTGCGATTCGAATCTGAGAAGAGCCCAGCTCCACTGCCACCATTTTGGCTTTCGCTACTAGTTTGGAAAGCATATGATATGTAAGACGATTCAGTGTGTTCTGCAGCACGAGGTGTGGGGACATCTTCTGTGTTGTATCGCGACCCAATGTACGAATGCTGCCGGCTTGGGTCTGCAGGTGTCTCGATCCAGCCTCCAGGAATGTCAGAGTCTAAAGGTGTTGGTCGCGGACTTGACTCCATCTCGACGCTTTATAGTACTAAACTTTAGGTCAGCGTTGGCAGGAACGAGGGTTTGAGCAACGCACTCTTCAGCACAACTGCGCTACTGAACAATGATCGACGCAACCGGTTGTCTGTAGGATGCGCTTTGACTTCCCGTGTCGACGAAGCAACTACTTTCAGACAGAGGTGGGGATTCCGAAGAGCAGTGTAAGAGCTCAGCTCATTTCCACCCGTAAACCTGTCTTTGGCACTATTTACAAACGCGTCTCGCAGTATTACTAAATTTCTCGCGTTCAATATGTCAACGTCATATTTATGTAGGGAGGCTTGGCCATGTCGGCGTTTCTCAACCACCGAGAGAGCGATTCACCGGCCAATCACACATGCCAAAATCGCTTCATCCAAGACTCTGGTTGGCTGCTCTTCGACAGGGGGCTCATTCACTCCACGTCGATCGATCGACCCGCTTTCAGCCTCAACCAGCGATCGATCTATACCGCATTAGGATCGCTCAAGGTGTCCGCGGGTTGCGAGAAGACAAACTTAGCGGAAGCGTTCGTAATTCGAGGTCGCACAATCTAACGCTCGTTATGGTACTTCTGCTCTCATGTCTACTTAAACGCCTTTAGTGGTCTTTAATTGCAACCAAGCGCGTCGCCTAGATTACCCGCACGATTTGATTATACAACGATGGAAGAGATGAGATCCGCGGAATAACAATGCCTGCGTGAAATTGCGTCAGGCAAGCCAGCGCCAAGTGCTGCTTGTCCCAGCCACACCTTGGTAATCGTGATCTGTGAAGTTTCATCAACTCGGGTGAGAGGTCGGCTGTATCAGGACATAATGCAGATTCTGTAAAAGGTTTAGAATAAGCTGAAATGATTGAATAGTCGTGCCTAGCATAAGGAAATGACCAAAGTTTAGATCACGCTCAACCACAGCTACATGTGTTTATGTACACCCTCCCAGCTATAGGAACTTGTTCCATAGTTCACTGGGAATGCGAAAAAAGGTACACAGATGACATTTGCATAGTTTGGTAAATTAATGTGCTCACTTCAGGATTTTAAAACTAGGACATCATGGGCCTCGATATGTATGTTTTCAGCATTTGCATGCCATCAGAATCACGACATCTAATTCAACTCTCAAGGCATTATAAAACTCTCAACATAGATTTCAGGCGTTGCAGGAGAATATAGCAATCAGACTATATATGTTCGTCTGCTCAGTGCAGGCAACGGCACAGAGTGCAGCCAAGCGCTGGGACATGCACCCACTCCGTTAGGTTTCCTCGGAGTTTTGCCAACTTTTTGCACCCTTCGGTTCATATCTCTGCATCCTAAAACTCTAACTACATGTCAGTATCCTGGCTGCATGTAAAGTGTCAAGCTGCATATCAAGATTCCAAAAAAGAGTAGTGGGTGCACCTCAAGATTGCTTGAAGTTCAGAGTTGTGGCCTCATCTGTTGCGAGAGAACTGTCTCAATTGCAGACTAATCATATAATTGCATTGCTTCTAGAGATCTCGACATTGTCGTGTTAAGGAGTGATCCGATGATGACTCAACTTCCCCGCTTACGCAGCGCCGCCAAACCCCAACCTACACCTACAGCCTTCAGACCTATCCTGAATATCATCCTTGTAGTAAACACACGCGCATGGTATTATGTCTCGGAACGCGCCGTCATCCGGGCTGCTTAGTAGTATACTGCTCGGTCCATCGGCCCAATGATCGACCGTGGGTGTGAGTCACTATCGACCTGGGATGTATACAGTCCTCATGTTGCCTTTTTATGTACAAAAGCCATATCAATGTCTTTGAAAATAGGCCCTTTTCCTTCTCGACCCTCATTTGCTGACTGAACTCGCGAACACCCAATTCCACAGACACAACTTCGCAACCACAATGACGGACGTAGAGAACGCGCTATCTGTAGCAGGACGAGGAGAGCTGAGGCGCGCGCTGGCAGCTACAACAGATCCCTACATCAACGCAATTCCAAAAGTCGAGCTTCACATCCACATCGAAGGAATCATAAGTGCCAATCTCAAATGGAAGTTCTCGCAACGCAACAACCAAGCAATTCCCAACCCCCGAACTGGCCAACCGTTCTCTTCACTCGATGATCTACGAGACTCTCACGATACTTTGAAGCCGCGCAAGGGGAATCGTATGGACAACAGTGAAGAGACGCTGTCTTTTTTTGAGGCCTACTATGGTGGCTTTGAGGCACTCAAAACGCAAGAGGACTACTACGATCTGGCTATGGATTATTACGAACATGCTGCAGCGATGAATGTGAGGTACGCGGAGATTTTCTTCGATCCACAGGGGCATACGCGAGTTGGGACGAAGTGGGAGACGATGATGGAGGGGTTTCGAAAAGCGCAACAGAAGGCCGAACAGGATCTTAACGTAAGCCATTCCTCTGTCCAGAGGATAGTCTTCACTAACAGCGTGTAGGTCAAATCAGCGTGGATCATGTGCTTCCTCCGAGACGAGTCACCAGAGTCCGCAATGGAGCATTACAACGCCGCCCTAAAATATCGCGACATGATAGTGGGTATTGGTCTTGACTCGAACGAAGTCGACAGGCCGCCATCGCTGTTTGAAGAGATCTTTGTCCGAGCAAGGAAGGATGGCTATCGTCTTACAGCGCACTGTGATGTTGGCACACCTTACCCCCTCGAACACATTCGTCAGGTCGCATCAACTATGGCGGGCACCGGTGCGGACAGAATCGACCACGGACTGAACGCTGCTGGTAACGCTAAACTCATGAACTTGATCAAGGAGAAGAATCTCGGCATGACAATTTGCCCTTGGTCGTACATTCGCCACCAGCCACTGGAGGAGGTGTTTGAACGTATTCGAGCTTTGTTTGACGCCGGCATCATGATAGCTATTGCGAGCGACGACCCGGCGTTTATGGAGGATACGTGGGTGCTGGAGAATTTGCTTGTGGCGAAGAAATACTGTGGCTTTACGAATTTGGAGATTCAGAAGTTGGCGGAGAATGCTATCAAGATGTGCTGGGCTTCTGAAGAGGCGAAAAAGCATATGTTGCGGGAGCTGTTTGATATCGACCCAGGAACATAGTTGGAATGGCAAGAGCAGCAAGACATCAGTGAGGTGTGTGAAAATTGGCAAAAGCTTGTCGTGGGTGAAATGATATTGCAGAACAAGTCTACCTTGTCCGCGGTGAGACCTCGTGCAGTGTAGTTGGATTTCAAATGCCAGATATTGCTCAACGGGTCACATCGGCCTGATTCGTTGTCGAACTAGTAAGTTTCACGGCTTTTATCGCACAAGCTTTGTGATTGACACAGTCTAATAAGCGAGAGCCGACATCAAATCCCTAGCATGTGGCGCCTCTAAGCCACGAAGCGTTCCGGGGCGATTCGGAGCTTGGGCTTTCTACTATGAGCATATAAGAACAGTCCTACTAAAACGACTGATCCATTTATTGCGCCTGCTCATCCTCTTCCTGCCACTTCTTGAACAACGCAATAGTCTTTGGGTACCACGTATCAATGCCGTATTCCTTCATGTGATCAGAAGTTTCCTGCTCGTACCGCAGTTCTGCTGCGTAGTCCCAGACCTCGCCTCTCTTCCTTCTCTCCTCGGCGATTTCCACTATCAATCTGTCGGACAAGGTGTCGGAAGGTCTGTCGCCATAGCTTGCTTCCAAGGCACCATATGACATTTCTTGAACGTCCTTTACAAATCTATAGGCAATCTCCAGATTACGTGGCTGGTCATGGACATCTAGAATCGTCCGGACATCTTCCAGCGCGGTAGCGACCTCAGAACTCATATCGTCGGATGTGACACCCGTCTTTTTGAAACGCTCCGTCTTGTCGGACATAGGTCCACAGATATCTGACACCGCTGCGTACAAGCTATCTGCGTACGCTTGGAGCCCGGCACCATCTCCGCGTGACAGCATGGCCGTCTTTATCCCAGCTGGAGCCTCTGTTGACATTACTTAAATCGTCCTGAAAGAAACTCTCAATTCCTTACCGTGTACGAGATGCTTCTTCTCGATGAACGCGTACGCTTCATTAAGACGCGTCTTGAGGTCTTCATTCTCACGCGTCAAGGTTTCAATATCAGGCTCCTGACGAGCTTTCTTCGCATCGCTGGCGCCATTGGCGTTCGAAATACGAGCGTCGTCCGCTCCCGACAAACCTCGTTTGTGCGTTGGTGACATGATGGATGCTTTCGAGAGTCTTGATCGGGCTTCAGTGCGGAGCCAGGAGTGTCATATAAGTATACGGTCCGACTGATTTTATTCACGCCAAACTAGACACGCTGTCACGGTATCACGTGCGGCACACTTCCAACAGATATTTCTTCATTCAGATCAAAGGCCTCGCAACATCCACCTTCATCCTCGGCAACATGCCCAACTCCGCCATCTCCTGATACGTCTCAAACACACTCTCCACCGTATCCACAAACCCACTGAACCCAAACCTTCGCACTTTATTCATGCTCAGCGTGCCAAACGGCAAGTACGTAAAGTCTCCCATCATGAACAAGTCTCGCGCACTGCCTTTGAACACATTCGTTTTCAGCTGTCCGTTCGACTCCTTCATGATCTGCTCCCACGCTTCTTTGACCCCGGGCTCCTGGGCCCACTGCGCGAGTGTGAAGGACTGCGGGTGAATGAGCGGCGGGCCATATCCTATTGGCGCGTCTTTCCCGCCTGTGAGGGTCATGTCGGTGTACTTTGCCTCATCCTCCACCGGACCATTAACAGCCTCGACCCCAAACCACCGCGCAAGTTCTTCAAAGAAGCGATCGAAGCTCATCAACCCCCCATCCTGACTGTTGAACTTCTGATTCTTGCACTTCGCCTCGAGAACCGCCCATTCGCTCAAATAGCCCGTCAGACGCGCGGTGCTGTTCGTGGAATCGAACTGCCAGCTGCGCCACCCGGAGCCGAAGTTGATGGGTTGTTTGCGATGGGCTTGGACGGCGGCGTAGACTGCGAAGGAGACGAAGGTGTTCATGGAGGCGTATTGCGTTGCGCCGATGACTGCGGCGGGCATCACGATGTTCCAGCCTGTCTCGGGGTGGGTCTCGCAGTACTCGCGCAGCAGGTCTTCTTGGAGGTAGTAGAAGTTCGGGCTCAGGTGTCTGGGCTCTGGGTCTGATTCCACGGCAGGTGTGCGGGCGCGGCCGATGTGCACCTCTTTGTCAAAATCAGTCGGACATTTACTCGACCTCGCAATCCGCTTCTCCCGTAGGGAGTGGGCTCGGGCTGTTGAAGGCTCCTTCCAGCGTGGGCGACATGGTGGCCATGGGCGCCTCTTTGATGGGCGACGGTTTGTAGGAGGATGCGTTTGGGTTTGAGACCTGCTAAAGGCAAGGAGGCAAGGAAGTTCTTGAATGGTGGGATGTTGGAGTCGAGGAGATCTTCTGCTGTACTAGGATCCATGGCGCTCTTCTCGGTCTTTGGTGGGAGGTAGGCGTAGTAGAAGATGTAATCAGCCTGCACGCCGGCATCTTTGAAGGCTTTGGCAATCTCATCAGCGGGAGAACTCAGGTCGATCGAGACGTGCTGGAGACGAGCGAGCTGTTGCTCCGTGAGGAAAGAAAGCATCTCCTTCGACAGCGGGCTTCGTGAGAGTGCATAGACCTTAGACCAGCGGTTTGGCGTGTCGAGGAGTGCTCGGATGGCGTGGAAACCTGAGATACCAGTAGCACCACACACAATGGCTGTCAGGTCCTTGACCGTTGAGTCCCATGATGGTAGGTTACGATAGATGCCTGATTGACGGAGCGGTTGTTCAGAGGAGCTCATGATGACGCCGTGTTCTGGGAATACTGTGTGTTGAGTTTCGACCTGTTGTGAGATGAACTGGAGAACTTACATGCGCTTTATCAAGGACGCCAAGATGGACTGTGTCACAAAAGTAGCTCTGACTAGTCTCGTAGTTTAAGAAGGCAACAGTGAAGGCTGTTTCCGAGACTGAACCCAGACTAGACACCCATGTCCGCGCTGTGCGATGTCGGTACCATGTCTCCGTGAGCCACAAGCTCTTCGCGAGAATCAGCTGGTGATGTCATGCATTATGCAGCTACTGATGCACGCTGGTGGATCTACGCGCTTGGAAGGCGGACTACCTTCCGAAAGTGACGCGAAGTCACGAGCCTGCGCGTTGATTTGACATGGATGAAAGCTCGATAAGCTGGACGTGCCCACCACAATTGACATATGCCTGTAAGATGCTTTCTCACTCCATATGTCCCGTGCTTTTGCGTGAGCAATTTCAAATGAAGGACGGCGAACGTGCTCAGTTGAACCAAAAACTCACACTAAAGCTAGGCGTGAGACTGCGGATGTAATGCCACCACCCCACCGGTAGATAGAGACACTCACCAGGTGCAAGAATAGCTTCTGTATAGGGAGCAGATCTGAAGTGTGGAAACTGCTCTTCGAAGTCTAGCCTCGCTTGCTCAAGATCGAAAGCTCCATCCTGCTGCCAGTATTGTCTTTCGCCGAGCACACGTATCG
>Ga0265780_10012149_pt1 | contig 10117 bp, 9 predicted proteins | sample P1T30metagenome_FD_192432 | JGI IMG/M metagenome (GOLD analysis project Ga0265780, IMG submission 192432) | Plant litter microbial communities from East Loma Ridge, Irvine, California - P1 T30 | ecosystem: Environmental > Terrestrial > Plant litter > Unclassified | place: USA: California... | reverse complement strand
ACACCACCAAGCTGTCCGCCAAAGACAAACTACGCTACGGCGTGACAGAAATCGGGCCTGGCGAGAAACTACCTAGCGGCGTGTCTTTCGCTTCGGACAAGCTGTCTAAACCGCGCATCGCCAAATCAACCGTGCAGACCGAGAAGATCGCCGCCATTCTTGCGCACATAGGAGTGCCAGAATTGATTCCCTTGCCCACTGCGCCTGTTATAGAGGCTTTCGACTCGCTCATGGGCAAGCTGCACGTCCTCCTCGATATGCGTAAAGTGGCCGAGAAGGAAGAGCAGGAGCTTAGGGTGAGAGAGGCTGAGGCTGCTGCGCAGGCCAAAGGCGAGTAAGTGAACTGAAAGGACATGGGAGCTGTACGGATTATTTTTTTGAGGGTTTTAGCGAGGCGTTTTATTGCTTTTATTCTTGGGCGGCCCCGTCCGTTTCGTGTATCGGCAAATTGTCACATCTGTTTATGAGCTGGATGGTTCAGCTTATTCTACTTTTCCTTCCTTTTGGTGTTGAATCACAACATCTCTATCTCGACTCCTCATTATTTACATCAACGCCCAAGAACTTGGATTCCCAATTCTAGAAGCTTTGGAAGCAAACACGAACAGCTGTCGATCGCGCGGCTGACACGCTGATCTTGCCCGGAGGTGATCCCGCTCGACAACCTCAACTGGGTTAGCGGTTTGCTGTCGTCATCGTCTAGAACCAGGTGGCATCACGACGGAACTCCATCTCAAAGGTCCGGTCTCTGCTACCTACTTGACCCTACGTGGAAGCAAACACGAATGGTCACTCGAGCGTGGGAAGTAAATGACTGGAGTGAGGAATACGACGAGTTTGCCGCGATGGACATGCTGACGTGAATTCCAATCCGGTTCCCTGGACTCGGCGGCAGATCGCTGCGTGCCGTGCCCGTAGGAACTACTGCACGCATACAGTATTTGTTAACCTGCGAGATCGACAGACTACAGCATACCTGCATATATATGGACGAACCCGGTCGAGACTCGAGACGCCTTCGCCTCCCGTGTGCTCCACTGGACTTCTTTGGGCAGTTGCACAAACTCTCCTACAGCCCGCATACAGGGCAGTGTTGTCATTGTGCATTGTTGAAGTCTGAGCGACGGTGTGGACGAATGTGAAGGCTACTTGTATATCTTCGTCTTCGTCCAATCCCACTTGAAAGCTTCCCCCTCCCATCACTGTCCCGTCCTGCCCTTTCAGCAGTCGTACTTTTTACCATCTCTTACCTGGAACACGGAGCAGCGCGCCATGGCCAATCCAACGACCTTCTACGTGACGGGCGTACATGATGGGTTGGTCCTTACTCAACAGGATCGTGACGATGGCTCTCGTCCTGTTATGGAGCATTGGGGCGAACACGACACCGAGCAAAAATGGATTATCGAGCAAGGTAACGAGCCAGACGTCATCGCTCTGAAGAGCGTTGCCAATGGCAAATACCTGCACTGCCCCGAGATCAGAATCCGCGGCGCCATCGTCTTGAGCGACGACAAGCGATGGTGGAGGATTTCGAAAGACAACGTGACACCGTTCGGAGCCTGGTCTCTCAGTCCTGTCGACTCACCACCTAACCTTTGCTTGAACCTCCGAGACCCGGAAGTCAAGAAAGGTAGCCCCAGCGAGCTCATATTGTTTGAGTGGTATGTAAGTGTCTTGCGTAATCTTCGCTGTTGCATTCCCAAGCGCTGATGAGACTGCTGTAGCAACACAAGGAATACGAATACACATTTTACTTCACAGATACCTCGGCGGACTTTCATCCAGCAGCTTCCATCCTCTCCAGAGGCGCTGCTTCTAAGGAAGAAACTAAACTTGCTTCAAACACCGAGCCAGCCAGCATGGCCGATTCAGCGACCTTTTACTTGGCAGGTGTAGGTACTGGCCAAGTACTAACTCACAAAGATCCTTCCGGTCTCGTCTTCGAAAACAAAGGCGACCACGAGGACGAGGAGAAGTGGACTGTTGAATCTGGCGATGAACCGAACGTTGTCGCCTTGAGGAACGTCGCCAGTGGTAAGTACATAAACTGTCCCAAAGCCCAGGACTCCCAAAAGATCGGAACAGGCGAGAAGCAATGGTGGAGAGTGTCAAACGACAACGTGACACCTCACGGGGCTTGTCGTTTCAATCTGGTCGACTCGCCTGATCTTTTCCTCTACACCTCCGGAAACGTTATGAGCAAAGGCCGCACCCTTGACGTTACCTTGCGCAGATGGAAAGTATGCATTCAGCCAAACTCCGCTCGCTTGCTTGCGCTGATGTGAGAATTGCAGCAAGATTGGATGAGAGATTTCACCTTCTACTTCATGAACACCTCGACAAGCTTCAATCCAGCAACTTCGATCTCTACCGGCGGCGCTGCTTCCGAGCAAGAGTTCGATTCCAAGCTCAAGGCCCTCGAGGAACGCGAGGCCGCCTTATCGCAGAAGGAGAACGACAAATCTTCCGAGTTGGATAAGAAGACGAAGGAACTGCAGGAGCGCCAGGATGCCCTGGACAAGGAAGAGAAGCAACGTGCTGCTTCCAAGACAGACTTTGACTCGAAGCTGAAAGCCCTCGAGGACCGCGAAGCTACTTTGACTCAGAAGGACAAGGACCGATCTGCTGAGTTGGACAAGAAGGCGAAGGAAATAAAAGAGCTTCAGGACTCTTTGGCACAGCAGGAAAAAGACCGCGAGGCTGCTTCTGCGAAGAAAGACAGCGAGCGGTCTGCAGAATGGGACAAACAGATGAAGGACGTACAAGATCGTCAGAACTCGTCCGCACAAGAAGACAAGGACCGCGAAGCTGCGTCGACAAGGAAAAACAACGATGCATCTGCAGAATGGGACAAGAAGATGAAGGAGGTGCAAGAACGCCAGGACTCTTTGGCCAGGGAAGAGAAGGACCGCGAAGCTGCGTCGACGCGTAGAAACAACGATGCATCTGCAGAATGGGAAAACAAGATGAAGGAAGTCCAGGGACGACAAGACTCTCTGGCCAAGGAAGAGAAGGACCGCGCCGCAAGCTACGAGAAGAAGCTGAAGGAGCTTCAAGCCCGCGAAGAGGAGGTGGCACGGAAAGAGAGAGAACAACAAAAGGCTTTGAAAGACGCCTCGAGCAGATCTGACAAAAACGCCGCCGGCAAATCCCAAGCCGACAACAAGAAAGATGCCGGAACCCAGCGCAAGCTCGACGACCTCAAAGCGTCCGAACAAAAGCTCGCGGCCGACCGCGCCAGTCTCGAGAAATCGCAAGCCGACTTTACAGCTGAACAGAAGCGCTTCCAAAAGCGCCAAAAGGCCTTTGAAGACCAAAAGTCGGCATCCACAGACGACGCTTCGCAGGCGAAGGATGAGAATGCTGCTCTGGAGAAGCGGATGGCTCAGCTCGAGGACCAACTCACGCAGATGGACAACGCCCGCAACACCAAGTCCGGGAAGCCGCAAGCCAGTGGCAGCACAGACGCATCGTCGGGATGCAGCTACAGCGGTCTCAAGCATTACAAACCGCCTCGCAAGCTTCAGCGGAAGGTCATTGGGATTGTGTACGAGTGAAGATGGTCATCGCGTCTAACCTTAGTTAGTTGTAACTGTCGCAGTGTAATGTATAAGACACAATCATAATATTTCTCGATCGCAGAGAGTGAGAAAGCTTCTTCCTAGAATTGGAACCAGACACCAGATAGTGACCACTCCTATATACCACCAGACGAGGAGAAACTTGAACTGAAACTCTCTTGTGTGCGTTGATGTTTATTTCACCTCTTGGTCGGTGATAGATCGCAGCGCTAACTCAAGGGTTAGGATTGGTGTTGCGAGCCTAAGAGAAGACCTTTCGCTAACGAGACGGGTATCTCTATCTAGCTAGGTATGCATGGAACTACAAGGGTCGTTGCTCGCGGAACAGACGTTCATTTGGGATTAGCAGCAGAAGAAAACGATGGGCGTGTGGTACTAGCTCCTGCAGCAATGGTTTCTAAAACATGGTATTACTTGCGAGTGGTGCCTCGCAAATTGAGGATCAAGGCAACTCGAAAGCATACACGATAGCATATTCCGAGATCCTGCCTTCGATGAGAAGAAAGGGATGCATGATACCCACATAATTACAAACATTCTAAACATAGCTAGCTCTACATCGTCTCACCAACACCCTATCCTAACCCTCCCCAACCTGATGCTCAAACACCAAATCGACCTGCTTGACCGGATGCAGCAGCATCGGCGGCAAGCACATTCTGCCCTCGCCAGCCAACTCTTCTTCCTCTCCACCATCATTATCAACCCTATAGCCCAACCAGCGCTTCCAGATATTCGGACTGAAACCGGCATCGTAGTACCAAGTGGTACCGCGGAAATTGTGCTGGCGCTCATCGCTGAAGACGGAAGTCCTAGCACCGCCAGCAGCGCCGTTGCGGCCGTTGTTGAAGATCGCAGCGAGGTAGGAAGTCGGCCAGGCGCGGTCGATGTACACCGGATGCGGTGCATAGACGGCTTTGAGACCGTGGTGAAGAGCGCAGCTGCCGGGCCACATTTCGGAGAACATGGTGTGGCGCTTGAGGGCGGTCTCGCGGTGCATGGTCTCTAGCAGACGGCGGGAGAGGCGGGACGCGGTGATGATTGCTGTGCGGCGCGGAGGGTAGCTTTCGGAAGTGTTGTAGCCCGTGACATCTTCGGCGAGGATCCAGTTCGTGCCTGATGGGTCGAAGAGGGGGTTGAAAGTGATGAAGTCGGCTTCCTCGCCCACGCCCCATTCGTACTCATCTTTGTCGTAGGACGTCGGTGGGATGGGGTCGTGTTCGGACTCGATGCTGTCGCCTTCTCCTGTAGGTGGCAGAGGTCCCCAAACGGGCTTCTCTGAACGACGAGAGTCTTTGTCGAGAGGAGGCTTGGTGCCAGCATCGGCACCGAGTTTGGCATAGACGTTTTGCTTCGCAGATGTGCCATGTTCGATTTGCACACGAACCATGTGGCGGAAATCTTCCCAATTGCCATGCTCGCTAGGGACGTAGAAGCGACCGTTGCGCTCCCAAAGACCCTTGCGCGGTTGATCCTTAGCCCAAGACGACACTTGGTTGAAGAGGTGGTAGAAGTGGCCAGTGTAGCGAATGTCCATCTCCCAGTGCCAGAAGAAGTCGTATTCGGGGTGCTTGTGCGCAAAGTATTGGACGGGCATGTAAGTGCTTCTGTAAACACCGTGTACGGGTAGGTCGCGGAACAAACGGGCGTCAACGCCGCCATAGATCAGGCCCATTTGTCTCTCCGACCACAGTGTTCCCATGCCGCGGAATTCCTCGGGCAAAGATTCGTCGAGCACGCGCTGGTAGGTATCCTCGTCAGACCAGATTTGCATGTTGTCATCTTTGACGTTGACCAGGAAGTGCACGACATATTCCGAGCCGGACTGGATCGAAAGCTCGTTCACCAGAGCTCGGAGGTAGAAGATATCTTCCGGATCGTACTCGTAACCTGTCCATGTACGAATAAGGACAGCAGTTCGAGGAGCGAATTCTTTACCACTCTTGGTCTTCTCACTGGTCTTCTCGTCGTCTTTCTCCGACTTCGGACCGCCGGTACCCATAACTTTGAAGAAGTCGTTCTGGGCCTTCTTGATAGGCTTGAATCGATCCTTGTTGGCTTCCATACACGCGTTCTGCGCATCAGCCCAGTGGACAGTCCTGTAGTCGATCTCAAGCTGGTCACCCCAGATCTTCTCCAACCCTTCCCTGTCTCCTTCCATGCCTGCTCCACTGCCTCCAAACTTTCTACTATAGCCAAGCCCGTATGGTCCAAGACGACCGTAGCGCTCAAAACACATGTCGTCCCTCAGACCAAGCAGCTTTGCGGATCCCATCACAGGCTCAGGGAAGCCCTTTGTTACACCCTTGTACCCAAGCACGTGCGGCACCTGCAGTTTGGTCTTCTGGTCCAGATAGCATTCCACCTTCTTCTCATGCATGTTATCCACACTACCAGCGAACGGATCGAATCTCGCGCTTTTCTGTTTCCAGCCTTCGTCCCTCTTGCCAAAGCCTTTGTCGCCCTTCAAAGCTTCGTCCTCTTCCTTCTTTCTCTGCCCGGCAGCCATCTCCAGTCTCTTGGCCTCCTCGTCCTCTGCGACAGGATACTCAGGCACATTTTCCTCCCTGCTCACTAATGTCCGGATACCGCCATGATACCTCTTCAAGAATGGGAACTGCTCCCAAGGCGCAGGCTTCGCAGGCGGATCTTTGATCCCCAGAGTCACCTCGGCGCGACTTGCCCAACTTGCATTCACAAGCAAGAAGATGAATACGAGAAGCGAGGTTGCTATGAAGCAAGTGAAGTAGCGAGTAAAGCGTCGCCGAGGAAACTGGTATGCGATGCTGGGTAGGCTGTTGCGGAAGGAAGGCGATGTGGATTTGCCGAATATAGGGTCGAACGAGCCGCTAGCATCGCGCGAGGAGGATGTGAGGGTGGGTGCTTCGTCGGAGTCGGAGTCAATGTCGGCTTGGAGTCGTTGTTTCTCGGGGTCCACCCAGCTCCCGGAGAGAGAACGGTAGCGAGGGCCCATCACGCCTGGTGTGAAGGTGGTATGCTGTGTGGTCTGTATCCAGATGGAAATCGTGAAGGTCGTAAGGGTCGTTTATCTCGTTGTAGTGAACATGGAGTTTATTGAGAAGCTCTGGATGTTGCACTCCGGTGCTGGTGCCTGTCTGTGTACAGTAGAGCTAGAATAGGGATTCGGTATATTAACAAGAAGTGATACCACGATTGGTATAAGAATCACGCGAGGCTAAGAAGATGAAGCGTCTGTAGTGAAATGGGACATGTCCAGACAAGAAGTTGGCCGTTCAGGGATCTGCCAAGCGTAAACAAAGGCTTGGGGGCTGACAACGACGACGACGACGACTCCACCTTCTTTGGCCATCGACAACAACATCCCCATCAACATTGACACGATACATTGCAAATGCCAAATGTGCTGACAATATCGCTTATATCCGTCTGTCGACGGTCACTTCAAATCGGTAGTGTACGACGCATCTCAGCCAGCTGAATGTAACGACGGCGACATTTGACAAGATATGTACAGGTAAGCGCTACGGGTTACGCATACAATAGTGAGTTCTCCAGATCGATAGACTGTACACATGTTCAGATCCGCCCCCGTCTTCACCTTCATCAGTGATACATATCACCTGTGGACAGGCGACCCTTGGCTTGGACGACAGCTACTACTACTTTACACTCACGGCCTGACGACCATACAGAACCCTTTCTTGAGCCTTCAGCCTCGTGTGGCACAGATGGAGTGCTGTTACGCAACAGCCTATGCACCCTATGCACGCACGGAGGTTCTGCCCATCGAGTGGTCCCGATTCCAGTACCTACTGTGCAATCCAATAGTACAGTAATGGTATTACTATACATGCGTTACTCCACCAAGCCTGCAGACGGGGACCTGCAGACGGGAGTTTACGGCCCGGTCACGGAGCGAGCGAGATTACTTGCAGCTTCCGCTCAGTACTATTGCATACATGTATCCATTGGAGCTACAGCATCGCGTTGTGGCCCTGGTATGTTATGGTCGTGATGCCGATAGTTCACACTCAGGTGACGCTTCAGCGACTCACATAGATTGCGGCCATGCCATTGAGACATACCGCAATCCTGACCAGGGCACTGGGGAAGAGGTGACTATTTTCGAACCTACATGTCAAGCCAGATGATGACTCTCTCGTGGCTAACGAGACAATAGCTGCTATTCTCCGCCATCCACTACCCATCGCACTCACAGATCGTCACACGTTACTATGAGCTCTGCGCTCGATGTATTGTCCTAATTGGGCTAGCTACCTTGACATCGCTAAGGTTGCTGTACACTATTGCATAAGACGTCACATACAGCCAACGATCTGCAAGGGCTTTGCTGGTGGAAGTCTACTGCTTCGAGCTATCGGTTGTGACCTGACAATATGGCCAAAGGCTGTACACATATCATCAAGAGGGTGACTCCAGACACCAACGCCGTACTAGACTTTCTCCCATGCACGCACGACTTCTGAGCCACTGCAACCTTCGGGCTGCAACTCCAATGAGCCGGATGGGATCAACCGCACACCGCTTGCATTTCCGTCATGTCCATGCGACCAGTCTGCCCAGATGCAACAGCGGCTTGCAATGCTAAGATACCTTGCACCCGTGATCATTACAAAGACTTCTGCCGGTGGTTTGCCCTGGTCGAAACTCCTAAGCGTTGCTGACGCTTCGTTACGACGACTCAATCGGTCGACAAGTAGACAACGCATTCGCCGCTTGATGAATGACTGCCTAGCTCGACCATCTCGGCAGTTCCCCATGATGCTACGCAGTTGTCCTCCGTTGTTCAATCCCACGCAGACGTAGGGAAAATACGACTCGTGTAGCTATACGTCCACGGTCGACGTATCAAGTCTTTCTCCGAACATACCAACACGCGTTATGCGGACACATCAAGCGCTTACATGCAGCGCCTCGTCACCACTGCTGCTCAACAACATCGACTCCGCACATTGCAGCTCCATGTGTGCACGGCATGGCCGCACATTGGAAAACACCAGTCATATCGAGCCAGTCCGAACGACTATAAGAGGCCTCCCTCCGACAGCAAGTTTGGTCTTCCTCGATCCAACATCATCTCCAAACTCTTTCTCATCCCATCAACATCAAGACTCCTCTTTCTAAGCCCACCCTATCACCTCACCATGTCTGACTGGAACGGACCCGGCTTGTACCGCATCGAGGCCGGCAGCAAGCGAAGCTGCCGCGTGTCTCTCGCTGGTGGAAACAAGGCAGACGGAACGAAGATACTCACTTGGTCAGTGCTCCAAACCCCTACGACATGAACCCCAGGGCTTACAGTGCTTTTCAGGCTCGACGATGTGAACAAAAACGACGTGTTCGCCATCACCTACGCTGGCATCGGCCGGACCGGCAAGCACGAGTACCACATCATCAACAACAACAGCGGTAGCTTCATGACATACCCGGACGGCGCTCCGGGGAACAAGCAGCTCACGGGGAACGTGATCAGCCCATCCAACGACCGCACCCGTTGGAGCATCATCCCGCTGAGGAACGGCAGCGGCCAATACTGGTAAGCCCTACACAGCCTTCGAAACGATTACAATGCAGAAACAATATGGCTGACGACCACGCGCAGGATCACCCCCGTAGCCAACTCCAAGATGTACCTCAACATCAACAGCAACAAGACCGAGAACGGCACCGAGATCTGGCTGTACAGCGACGGCAACCACCCGTCGTGCAAGTGGTACCTTCGCCTCGCCGACGACGTTTTCAAGTACCTCAACTGCCCGGACGTCGGCAAGGGTAAATAGAGTCATCTCTTCGCAACGAGAACGACATTCATGCGCAAACCGATGCTCTCACAAACGGTTACTGCGCTCAACCCCAGTGCTGGTGGATGCGCAAATGGCATAGACAGCCGGGGTCCTGCATCTCAACATGTCAATCGATCCGTGGCTAACCTCTCATGACGCAAGCGATGGAGGTGTAGACGTCCGTAGACTAGGTAGCAAGCAACCTATGCACTTCCGTCGCTTTATAGGTGGACGGCAGGTGACTGTCAAGAGTGATCAACGTCGACCTTTCGGAATACCCAGCCCCAACCCTAACCCTCATCAATCGAACGAGAGCATGTACATATCGATCACCTTTCGTCCTGTGTAGGTCGATCGAACCAGCGGGTTATTGTATTCCTTAGTGGTGATTGCGTCTTTATGTCTTCTGTAAATGACTTTTCCAATGTTTGAATTCAGTATTGGTCAATGTCGTTTTCGAACTTGTACGGCCGTGTCGAACCAGAACAGTGGTGTACACAAACTATGTTTCCATTGCTCCAGCGGGGTGATAGCAGGTAAAAGTTGTAGACCGGTCTGCAGTATTCAAGGCTGCGCTCACCTTGCGACATGGTTGTCCTGATATATGAAATATGGCTACCGTACGGATAGGTGTCGTTATTGGTGACTGCCACGCAGTGGTCCCTTTAATCTCCAATACCCCCTTCGCCTTTGACTGGGCTCAGTAGCGAATAGTATCACATCCACGCAACGCTCTTTCTCGCGCGC
>Ga0265780_10012148_pt1 | contig 10118 bp, 10 predicted proteins | sample P1T30metagenome_FD_192432 | JGI IMG/M metagenome (GOLD analysis project Ga0265780, IMG submission 192432) | Plant litter microbial communities from East Loma Ridge, Irvine, California - P1 T30 | ecosystem: Environmental > Terrestrial > Plant litter > Unclassified | place: USA: California... | reverse complement strand
CGGCGTAGTTAACGAGGTGTAGGAATAACGAAGCGTTTTGCCATTATATTCAGGATTTGAACCTATGCCGGCTGAGTAAACAGGTTCATCAAATTTGATGTAATAATCACTGCCATCTTTCTTTAAAACACGAAGTTCGGTTAAGCCATTTTTACGCTCAGATAAAACCAGGTAATTTTTAAATTCATCACCGTATTCCAATAAAACATCCTTACGGTTCGGAATCACTTCTTTCCAGTTTTCTTTTGCGGTTTTATCTAGCGGACATTCCATTAAACGAAAATTCTTGGCGTTCCAATTGGTAACAATGTAAAATTTATCATCAACAGAGAGTACATCATATAGTACATCCTTAAATCTAGGAGAAAAAACCTTGAAAGAGGCGTCCGGGTGGTTGGCATCAATCATTCTATATTCGGAAGTTAAAGTTCCCTGCGAACCTATGAAAATATATTTGTCGTTTTTCGATTTAGAAACACCTATATAATTCGTGTTGTCTTTCTCGTCGTAAACCACAACGTCGGTTTTAGCATCGGTTCCAAGCACATGTTTTTTAATCTTCTCGCTCAATAAAGTAACTGGGTTTTTCGAGGTATAAAAGAAAGTTTTATTGTCATTTGCCCAGGCAACTGCACCCTGGGTATTCGGTATGGCATCCTTATAAATTTCGCCGGTTTCTAAATTTTTAACCTGAATGGTGTATTGCCTGCGGGAAACTTTATCAACACCAAAAGCCAACAATTTATTGTCAGGACTGATGCTAAAACCCGCTGCACTATAGTAAGAATGTCCTTTAGCCAAGGCATCAATGTCCAATAAAATTTCTTCAGCAGCGGTTAAACTTCCTTTTTTCCGACAGTATTTGAAATATTGTTGACCATCTTCGGTGCGGTTATAATAGAAATAACCGTTTTTGAGAACAGGTACCGATTCATCTTTTTCCTTGATTCGTCCTTTCATCTCTTTAAACAGATTCGCCTGGAACGCTTCTGTCCCTTTCATCATCGTATCAAGGTATTTGTTTTCAGCTTTCAGGTAATCGACAACCTTGATGCTGTCTGGTCCTTTTTTGAAATAATCAATCATCCAATAGTAGTTATCCACCACAGTATCGCGATGAATAATCCTTTTATAAGGTTTCATTTCGGCTATCGGAGGTTTGGCATCAGGCCATTTTATCGGTTTCATTTCTTGTTTTTTAGGGTTGTTGCAAGCTGTAATTGAGCCCAGCAAGATCAGCGAGGGTAAAATACGTTTCATCATGATGGTTTGGTTGAGGTTGATGCAATTTAACGAATTTTTATTATTGATTTTGATTTTCAAACCTATAAGGATTTTAAGACCTTATAGATTTACCCAGTCAAATTACCATTTTCGTAAAAATTCACCATCCTGTTGATATTCATTCCAATTGAAAAAAATAGATGCTAAATTGCCAATAATTTTCTAAAAAGCGCGCTCCTTTGGGGAGGGTTGGGAGGGCTAATGAAGTTAGGGTACAAAAAAATAGTTGTAAAAGTTGGGTCGAATGTAATTACGCAGGCGAACGGATTACCAGATGAATCCCGTATTCAGCATTTGGCAGATCAACTAGCAGAAATAAAAAAACAAGGCATCGAAGTGATTCTGGTTTCTTCCGGAGCTGTGGCCTCAGGAAGAAGTTTAATCAAGGTTTCTGAAAAGCATGATGCCGTAACCACACGACAATTACTCGCGGCGATTGGTCAGGTAAAATTGATAAATACTTATTCTAATTTCTTTGAACCACACAAAATAAAATGTGCGCAGGTTCTTGTAACTAAAGAAGATTTTCGGGACAGGGCCCATTACCTCAACATGAAAAACTGTATGCAGATTTTGCTCCAAAATGAAGTTATTCCTGTTGTAAATGAAAACGATGTAGTTTCTGTAACCGAATTGATGTTTACGGATAACGACGAACTTGCAGGTTTAATTGCTTCCATGTTAAATGCTGATGCATTAATTATTCTTTCGAACGTGAATGGAATTTACAATGGCGACCCTAAAATCCCGGGATCGGAAGTGATAGAAGAAATATCTGGATCGGTTTCAAATCTGGCTTCGTTTATCCAGACGGGTAAATCACAATTTGGTCGTGGCGGAATGGTAACTAAATCGACAATGGCGCAAAAAGTGGCTAAACTCGGTATTACCGTTCACATTGCAAACGGAACAACGGACAGCGTGTTAACGTCTTTATTGAATAATGAGATTATACATACCCGTTTTATTCCTGAGAAAATTAAATCGGGTAGAAAAAAATGGATTGCCCATTCAGAAACTTCGGCAAAGGGGATGGTTAAACTAAACGAAGGTGCAAAAAGCGTGTTAACTTCAGGCAAAGCAACGAGTTTATTGCCTGTTGGCATCATCGAAATACAATGTGATTTTTTAAAGGGCGACATCATTAAAATCATCGATGAACAAAATCAGTTAATTGGTTTAGGCATTGCAGAATACGGTTCGGATAAGGCAAAGGAAAGAATCGGACAGAAAAAACAAAAACCGCTGGTACATTACGATTATTTTTACTCAGCGATTTAAGCTAAAAGATTGAAGCAAAAAGACCAAAGCGTGTAAACAATTTAACCACAAAGCACACGAAGAAAAAGCACAGGGAAACACTGAACTATATTTAGGCCTTGGTGTCCTCTGTGTAAACTCAGCGGCCTCTGTGTTAAAAAATGACCAACATTAGCAGGTCTTGATACTTGATTCTCGCTACTTGATACTAAAAAAATGGAGTACAAACAATATTTCGAAAAGGCAAAACAAGCTACCCGCACCATGATTAGCTTGAGTAAGGAAACTACCAATAAAATTTTAGCTGATTTAGCTAACGCTTTGATTTTGTATGCACCAAAAATTTTGGCTGAAAACGAAAAAGATTTAGTCAAAATGCCCATCGGGGATCCGAAATATGATAGGCTTAAACTAACCGAAAAACGAATTATTGATATTGCAAACGATGTGAAAAACGTTGTGAATTTAACAAGTCCGTTGGGAGAAATTCTTTCCGATAAAACATTAGAAAATAAGCTTCAAATTCAAAAAGTTCGTGTTCCATTGGGTGTGGTTGGGGTAATTTACGAGGCTCGTCCCAACGTTACTGCCGATGTGTTTTCACTTTGTTTTAAAACGGGAAATGTTGCTGTTTTAAAAGGCGGAAGCGATGCTGAATTTTCGAATTTAGCGATTGTAAAAGTTGTCCATGAAGTGTTGCAAAAGCATCAAATCGATCCTGATGTTTTAATTTTATTACCTGCTGAAAGAGCCGCAACGGAGGCTTTGCTCCATGCCAGAGGTTTTGTTGATGTGTTAATTCCAAGAGGAAGTCAATCGCTAATAAACTACGTTCGCGAAAACAGTAAAATTCCTGTAATTGAGACAGGGGCAGGGATTGTGCATACTTATTTTGATGAATCGGCTGATTTAGAAAAAGGGAAAGCCATAATTTTTAATGCAAAGACAAGAAGAGTAAGCGTTTGTAATTCACTCGACTGTGTGTTAATTAACCAAAAAAGATTGACAGATTTGGCCGAACTCCTTTTGCCTTTGGCTGAGGGAAACGTTGAACTTTTTGCCGATGAAAAAAGTTATGAAGTTTTAAAATCTCATTACCCTGCCGAACTGTTAAACCATGCAACTGAAGAACACTTTGGAACGGAATTCTTATCATTAAAACTGTCTGTTAAAATTGTCGATGATTTTAAAGCAGCCTTAAATCACATTGCAAATTATAGTTCTAAACATAGCGAGGCCATCATCTCTGAAGATGCCGGAAACATAGCCAGGTTTTTAAATGAAGTTGATGCTGCGGCGGTTTACGCTAACGCGTCAACAGGATTTACAGATGGTGCACAATTTGGCCTGGGTGCGGAAATCGGCATTAGTACACAAAAACTTCATGCCCGCGGACCAATGGGATTGGAAGCCTTAACAAGTTATAAATGGATGGTGAGGGGCGATGGACAAGTGAGGTGGTGATGGAAGAGAGAAAATGGATGATGGAATGTATAATCAATTTGCAATGACCAGTAACTTCCTGCAATAAAACCTTAATTTTCTTAACTTCTTAATGGCCTAATGGTGATAAAAAGGATTAGGAAATGAATAAAAAAAGATCGATTTCCAATAGCTGGCGGTAGTGAAACATATTTCAATCCGAAAACTTAATAAAAATAAAAAATTCTATTTTGGTTGCTGGTTCTGGACCAAGGTTTTTTTTTGGGTGCAATGGCCATCAACTATAAGACAAAGGACCATGAATTATTAACTGATGACCAACTGAACTAAATTTCAAACGCTTCCCCTCTTTCTGGCACTACAACATTAAAACCTTCTTCCTGCAAAGCGGCTTTTAAACTTTGTAAGCTTTTATCTTCACCATGCACTAAAAACACCTTTTTTGGTTGGCCAGTTTGTTTTACGGTTCGAATTAAATCGTCGTGATCGCCATGACCGCTGAGTAAATCGGTTTGCCGAATTGTGGCATAAACCATCATTTCGCGGTCTTTGATTCTAACAATTGGCGCGCCACTTAAAAGTTTATAGCCAAGCGTTCCTTTGGCACAGTAGCCGATGAAAAGAATGGTACAATAATAGTTTTGGATATTGTAATAAAGATGGTCTTGAATACGTCCGCCTTCCAGCATGCCCGCTGAAGAAATGATGATACAAGGATCGAAATAATTGGAAACATCTTTACTTTCTTTCATGGTTTGAACGTATGCAAGATGTTCAAATTCAAACTCATCACCCATGGTTTTATAAAAATCTTTTGCCTCCTGGTTAACCAGATTATGGTGTTTCCGGTAAACATCAGTAGCCTGTATCGCCATTGGACTATCGACGAAAATCTGAACAGGCGGCAGCAGTTTTTTAGTGAAGATTTGATTCAATGCAAAAACCAGCGATTGTGTTCTGCCGATGCTGAAAGCGGGAATGATTAACCTACCTTGACTTTTAATACAGACCTCCTCAATTTCTTTAACCAATCGTTCTTCTAATGTCTGGTCTTTGGTATGGTAACGGCCACCATAGGTAGATTCGCAAACAAAATAATCGACTTCAGGAATAGGCTCAGGTTTCACCAGCACAGGATAATATTCTCGTCCGATATCACCCGAGAATGCAATTTTCTTTTCCTGGCCATTATCGTTGATGGTTAAAACTGCTGCCGCAGCACCTAATAGATGTCCAACAGGAATAAACGTTAAACTGATATCGCCGTTAATTTTAAACGGTTTATTGAAAGCGATGGTTACAAAACGGTCGATTGTATCCATTACGTGTTTATGCAGGTATAAAGGTTTCGGGCCGTTGAAATTACCACGTTTTGTACGGGGCTTGCGGCTTTGTTTCCTTAAAAAAAGCTCTACAGAATCGAATAATAAAATAGAAGTTAAGTCGGCAGTTGGTGGCGTACAAAGCACCTGACCATCAAATCCCATACGAACCAGGGTTGGCAAATTGCCCGAATGGTCGATATGTGCATGAGTTAGAATAACCAGATTAATGCTGGACGGGTCGAAAGGGAATTCCTGATTTTCTTCCTGATAGGTTTCCTTTTCATAATCTAAACCGCAATCTATAAGTATTTTATAATGCCCAACTTCGAGCAGGTGCATACTTCCTGTTACTTGTTGTGCGGCGCCCCAAAACGTTAACTTCATCTTTCTTTCTGTAGGGTAAATAGTTTTGTGTAAAGTAGTACAATTGCCGGAATTTTTAAACAACGAGAAGTAATTTTTTGATTAGCGGAGGTTTTTGTGTTGTTCTGAAATGGAAAGTAATTCGTTCTGGCGCTCTTGAGTAAAGCCCGTTAAATCTTGTGCATTTATAACTTCATCAATCAGCAAGCCAATAATTGTATTTAAAAACATCGAATTTTTGAGTCCATCATATCGTTGAGTAATATGTTTATTAAAATTTTTTACAGAGCTAAAAATTGCATAATAACTGTCCCGGTTATCGTGGGGATGCTCGGTTTCCCATTTGTGCAATATTGTAGAAAATTCATTCATTCCTTTTGCAAATTCTCTTTGAAGAGCAACTTCAAAAAGAGCTTTCGCTACCTTGTTTTCCGCTTTAGAGAAGTCCATAATTTAAATTAACATTATTTTTTCGGAAAGCAATTGCAGTAGGATTTTTTTATTCATTCAGCCCAGCTTTGCATTTCATTCCGCATTCATTCCCCGTTTGCGGGCTGTTCATTTCAATCGCCTGCCAGCCACCATTGAAACAGAACCATTCATTTCCAAATCCACTAACCGCAACTGATTTTAATCTTTTAAACCCTTATCTTTGCAGAAAAACATTAGCCATGCAAGAGCCATTTGATATAGAAATAGGACCGGTAAATTATTCGGTTTTTCCTGAGGGAAATGATTCATACACCATTTTTAAAGACGGAAAAGAATACATCCAGATTCAGAAAGATACCTCCTCCATCTGGTTAAAAATGGATTATAAAACTGAACTTCCAATTTTTGAAGAAGATGAAGAGGTGAACGCGATTGGTCAGGCTATTGAGAAATATGTGCCTGAAGAAGAGGATGATGAAGAAGAATTATAAAAAATAAAAGGCCCGATTTTTTGCTGATCGGGCCTTCTGTCTTTCAATAAATGGCTTACCTCGTGCAATTTGCTGTCCAGGTACCTTTCGAATTGGTTACCAAGATTTTTAAGGTACTTGCGTTAACGCTTATACCCGTTAATCCGTCGCCAATACTGGCGTAAGTATCACCCGAACCCTGGAATTTTACGCCTGTAATATCAGGGATACCGGTACCAAAGATAAAACTATAGGTCTCACCAGTTTTAACTACCCTTACTTTTCCATCATCATCGCTAATGTTTTTAGATCCATCGTTATAAGTAATGGTTCCTGAATATGTGCCCACGAAGAAATCCCTGTCTGCAGGATCGGTATCTTTTTTACAAGATGCCATTACGGTTAATGCTATTAAAAGCATGCTGAAAATTTGAATTGTCTTTTTCATGTTTTGTTTTTCAAAGTTTATGAAACGGTTGAGGTAGACAACCGTTTCGGATATTTTAAATGTAACAGACTGTTTACAACGACTGTGCCAAAGATTTTTTTAACTTAAGAAATGCAGATGGTGAGCCTAGTTAATTTAATTTTAAACAATTTGTAATTGTCTGACTTACAGTATTATGAATTTAATTTTTTCGTTTGATGGTTTAGGATATTTAATGCACGAGGTTAGGTAGCACTTAAAAATACGTTCTAACCAACAAACTGTTTAGTTTAAAGGAATGTGAAGAAGGTGCAGTTTGACTAAGGACAAAGTTTTTTAATAGCTGAATATTTTTTATTTTGTGGACGTATGCCTTTGCTAATCTTATTTTTATCTTGCCAAACGCTCATAAATGAAATTCTCAGAAAATCTCCAGAAACTACTTCCCTTTGGTTATCTTTTTCTCGTTGTGTTGGGCATACTTAAAGAGAGTATTTTTTATTATCAAATCGATATAAATATTTTAAAGTATTCTACAATAATGGATATTTTAATTAGTCCCATTGCAACATTAACTTCGAACCTTATTGTATTTGTTGCGGTAATTATTTTTGCCATTACGCTATATGCCTATCCAGCTTTCTTAGCCAAAAAACGAGACAAAAAATGGGCGCAAAAACTGTCAGGACTAAAAAATATTGAAACGCTTAGCGAAGAAGAAGTAAGTAGCCATTATATGAGTTTTTTTGTGGCACTTTTAGCATGTGGATTATTTTCATTCTTTATTGGAATAGGACTGGGACAAGGAAAAAGTTTAGTAAAAAAGATAGAGAATAATACAGTTAAGTACGACCATACCTTAAACTATACCAACGGTGAATCAGAAGTAATTTATCTTATTGATGTAAATAGTATCTACTATTTTTATGTAGCGAAAGGGAACAAAACAATTAAAATTGCGCCGATTGGCGCCGTACAAAACATAGAATTAACGCTAAATAGAAAATTAAAATGACTGAAGTAAAACTGGAAGAATTGAGTGACGAAGCGTTACTTAAAAGAGAAAAGATGGTAAGCTCAGTAACTTACACGCTGGGAGGAATGCTGCTGGTTTTGTTATGCCTCGGAATATATTTAACCTTTAAAAAAGGCTTTACGCCTTTAATTGTAGTTCCAATCGGATTATCACCAATCGTACTGACTAATTTAGGCATTATAAAAAAAATAAAAGCAGAAAGAAAATTGAGAGGCTTATAGTTAATCTTTGGTATAATTTGCTGGTCCAAGAGTGTGAACCGACTTACCTAATACTAAGATTATCTTTTTCGTCGATGTCAAAAACCGGTTTTTTAATGGCTAAATATGCGCGGAAAGAAGGTATTAATTACGCTACTCAATTCGCACACCTTCTTTAATTACTCCTTTAAAAATGAAAGCAACTACCAGCCAAAAGAGATTTGCATAGATGCTTCTAATTATAGTTTAAAAGTTAAAAAAAGAGATATTAGAAAGATTAGCACATTAATGATTAAGACAATTATGGCCATGTTTTTTAAGTTATGGTGTCCTTTGGTTCGAAAGGCTTTGAACTCCCAGAAAATAAATACTCCATAAAATAGACAAAAGCAAAATGTTAATTTCAGGAATAGACTAAGCTCTTCAATAAATGAGAACTGATCTTCCTGAATGTATTTTGGCAATAAGCAATCCGCATAATTGTAAAAAATTAAAATCGCGAGAGCTAAAATCAATAATCTGCTTGTGAAATAAAGTCCGGCCCTTAATTTTGAATTTTGTATGCTCATTGATGATTACCTTGTTTACATTAAACTTAATCGCCTAATTTCAGGCTTGCGCATTTAACTGTAGTTGAGACAGCAATTACTTTCTACATTGTCTAACTTCTTTTGTAGGGCATTATAAGCCAAAAGAACAATTGTTAGCACGAAAAAAGATTTTTGTTGATGTTTTCATTTGTTCTTCAAAAACTCTTCTTCATTTTTTAAGCTGCTAAATTCTTTTTTATTCTCGTTCCATAAGTAGGCTAAGTAATAAACTTTAGTAGATTCTAGTTTCTCTTTGCAGATGCTGGAGATAAACAGAAGACTGTTTGTTTTGCATATGACGCTATCTTCAGCAAATAAGCAAGAATTTTCTTCACCTAATGGCAAGTCGTATATTTTCCCATCACGTACATCAACCATGAAACCCATTATACAGCTCGCACCGCATCCAAATGTTGCCAGCACATAATTACCTGCGAAACTAACTTCGTTCTCTTTATAAGCTTCGGTGATTCGGGTCTTAAAGTCTTTTGCCTTTGGGTAGCTCGACAAATCGATAGGTGCTCTAGCCGGGCTCGGTTCTACATCAAGGGCAAATTTTTCGAAATTAATACTGTCTGTATGATAAATCTCTTCATTATTATATGAGGCTGATGGTTCTATAATTGAAGTATCCTTAACAATTGGAATGCTGGCGGCGACTGAATTTTTTTTTAAAGAATCATTTAATTGATGATCGGGTTTAGAATTGTTTTTGCAACCGAATACGCACAGCGTAAATATAATTATAGCTAAATTGGTTTTCATTCTGCAAAGTATGGTCTTGAATTTGGTCTTATATACTAATAGTAAAATATTTCTTTGAGTTGGGATTTTAATTTCCGGAAATTTTTCATCATATGCCTTGAAATCAGCAGTGTAATCTATTCAAATATACAGATTACATATCCGATTGTTGAATACATTTTTTGGTCACCGCAGTGCTGGTAAGACAGATTTTGCACAAGTTCTGTAAAACAGATTCGCTTCTGATTCCAAAAAAGGAAAATCATTATATTTTGTTTAAGTTTTTGTTATTATCCTGCCCAGCCTGCCCTATCTAAACTTCGGTAATTGATAGATTCTGCGAGGTGTTCGAGCTCTATGTTTTCACTACCATCTAAATCTGCTATGGTTCTGGCAACTTTTAAAATTCTATCGTAAGCCCGGGCCGATAAACCCAGCCGTTCCATAGCTGATTTTAAAAGGACTGTTCCGGCATCGCTGATTTGACAAACTTTTCGAACCATCTTTGGACTCATTTGCGCATTATAGTGTAAATCTTCTTTAT
>Ga0265780_10012147_pt1 | contig 10118 bp, 11 predicted proteins | sample P1T30metagenome_FD_192432 | JGI IMG/M metagenome (GOLD analysis project Ga0265780, IMG submission 192432) | Plant litter microbial communities from East Loma Ridge, Irvine, California - P1 T30 | ecosystem: Environmental > Terrestrial > Plant litter > Unclassified | place: USA: California... | reverse complement strand
CGGAGGCGCCGATGAGGCCTTTCAACAGTTTATGCATTTTCATGTCAATCTCCTAATGTATTGGGGGCTTAATTCCTCAACAATATCAATGACATAATTGAGGAGGCCGAGTCTAAAGAGGTCGACATGAATGGGGCGCGCGGTAGCCTCGCGGAAAGTTAAATCGTTTGTCGAAACCGCCTTGTCAAGGCGTCGCCGCGCCTGCACTTGCCCTGCCCGCGGCCACTTGCGCTGCCTGCGCGGCGAGCGTTCCGAGGCTGGTGTACAAACTCAATACATTCGCCTTGTCGTCGGGATAAACGCGGTTCGACAGCAGCACGTAAAAGCTGCGCGAACCCGGGTCGATCCACAGGATGCAGCCAGTAAAACCGGTATGGCCGTAGCTGCCTACCGGATACAAGCTGCCGCGCGGACGCAGCGCATACGGCGAATCGATGTCCATGCCCAGGCCGCGTAGCGCGGCGATGCCTGGTGGACTTTGCACCGTGGTCAAAAGGCGCACGCTGTCCGGCTGCAGGATGCGTACGCCGTCGAGCGCGCCATCGCCGAGCAGCATGCGCGCAAACCGGGCGACGTCGCGCGCGGTCGTGAACACGCCGGCCGAGCCGGCCACGCCACCGATGCGGCGCACGGTCGGATCGTGCACCACGCCTTGTAGCACGGTGCCGGCAAGGTCGCCGTGCACGGAGGCATTGTCCACGCCGCTGCCAGCGCCGCTGCCCAAGCCGCTGCCAGCGTCCGCCCCAGCGCCGGCCGCGGCGCCAGCAAAAGCGGCGTCCGCAGCCCCCGCGATTTTCTGCGTTGGCGCAATGCCAGCTTTCGCCATGCGGCGCAGCGGCAGGTAGCCGGTGTCGCGCATGCCCAGCGGCCCTAAGATGCGTTCCTGGACGAACTGGTCGAGCGGCATGCCGGACACCTTGCGCACCAGTTGGCCCAGCAAGATGTAGTTGATGTCCGAGTAGCGGAAAAAAGTGCCGGGTGCATGGGTGACGCTTTGCGCGCAGGCCAGCAGGTGGGCGTGCGCATCGCCGCTCCAGGCCGGCCTGGCCGGCAAGCCGGCCGCGAGTCCCGACGTGTGGGTCAGCAGGTGGCGGATGGTGATCGCGTCCTTGCCGCCGCCACTGCACTCCGGGAAATACTCGATCAGCCTGGCGTCGAGGTCGAGCTTGCGGTCTTCGGCCAGCAGCAGGATGGCTGGCGCCGTGGCCAGCACCTTGCTCAGCGAGGCGGCATCGAACACGGTATCGAGCGTGACCGGCGCGGCATCTGCTGCATAGCTGAAGCGGCCATAGGTCCGCGCGTAGACCTCGCCCTCGCGCTCGAGGTGGAACACGGCGCCGGGCAGGCGCCGCGCGCCGATGGCGGCCTGGATGGCGCTGTCGATGGCGGCGAAGGGCCTGCTGTCCAGCCCTGCCCGTACCTGTATTGCAGCCGGCACTGCGGCCGGCGGTGCGCTGGCGAAATGGCTGGCGCAGCCGGCTAGCAAAACCAGGCAGGCGCCGGCGAGTGCGGACTGACGCCGCAACAGTGTGCGAGAGAAAGCGAGACGCATGGGCATCCTGGGAGTGGGCAGTGCGCGCAGGCCCGACGGACGGGTGCGCAAGAGCATTGCATAGTAGACAAGCACTATCCGTGGGTCAATCCGTGGGGCTGTCTTGCCACCCTGCGCGGCGCGCCTTTGTTTATTCGAGCGGCCCGCGTTTTTACGACCCGGACAGCGAGAAAAAATCCTTCGGCGTATCATGCGGCTCATGATTCCTTTCTCGATACTCGACCTCTCGCCGATCGCTGAAGGCAGCGATGCGCGCGCTTCTTTCCACAATTCACTCGACCTCGCCCAGCATGGCGAGCGCTGGGGCTTCAACCGTTTCTGGCTGGCTGAACACCACGGCATGCCGGGCATCGCCAGCGCCGCCACCTCGGTGCTGATGAGCTATGTTGCGGCAGGCACCTCGACGATTCGCATCGGCGCCGGCGGCATCATGCTGCCGAACCATTCGCCGCTGGTCATCGCGGAACAGTTCGGTACGCTCGAGTCGCTGTTCCCCGGCCGCATCGACCTCGGCCTGGGCCGCGCGCCGGGTTCCGACCACGTGACGGCGCGCGCCCTGCGCCGCAACCTGGCCTCGGATGCCGACGAGTTCCCGCAGGACGTCGTCGAATTGATGGATTATTTCAACGATTCGCCGCGCCGCCAGGTGAAGGCCGTGCCCGGCGCCGGCTTGAAGGTGCCGCTGTGGATCCTCGGCTCCAGCCTGTTCGGCGCCCAGCTTGCCGCCGCGCTCGGCCTTCCCTACGCATTTGCCTCGCACTTCGCGCCGCAGATGATGATGCAGGCCATCGAGCTGTACCGCGCCAACTTCCGTCCGTCCGACCAGCTCGACAAGCCTTACGTGATGCTTGGCTTTAACGTGTTTGCCGCCGACACCGACGAGGAAGCCCAGTTCCGCGCCACCTCGATGCAGCAGGCTTTCGTCAACCTGCGCACCGGCCGCCCGTCGCGCCTGCAGCCGCCGGTCAAGGGTTACCTGGAATCGCTCGGCCAGGCCGAACGCGCCATGCTCGACAGCGTGCTGTCGTGCTCGGCCATCGGTTCGCCCGAGACCGTGGCGGCCCAGCTGAAAGCCTTTATCGCGCACACCCGCCCGGACGAGTTGATGATCACCTCGCAGATCTTCGATCACGCGGCGCGCCTGCGCTCGTACGAGATCACGGCCGCGATTCACGCGGCTGGCTGAGTGCGGCGGCCGGGCCGCTTCAGGCGTCGCCCGTGCCCGCCTGCAAGGCATCGATCAGCGCCGCCGTGCTGCGCACCTTGCCCATCAGGCGGAACGTGTTCTTGCAGGCAAAATCATGCGCCTCGGCCGTGATGCCGCTCATCGCATCCTCGGCGAACACCAGGCTGTAACCCAGGTCGTGCGCCGCCCGCGCGGTCGATTCCACGCCGATGTTGGTGACGATCCCACCCAGCACGATGGTGCGGATGCCTCGCCGCCGCAGCAATTGATCGAGCTCGGTGGCGTGAAAGGCGCCCCACTGGCGCTTGGTGATCACCACGTCGGTCGCTTCGACGCCGGCCTCGGGCGTGAACTGCGAGGCATCCGGCGGTGGCGGCGGCGCGCCCGGCGCATGCAGGGACACATCCGACGGCGGCATCTGCAATTCGTTCAACAGTACGCGCACGAACACGATCATCGCACCGCGGCCGCGCATTTCCTGGGCCAGCGACACGCAATTGCCGAGCACCTGCTGGCTCGAATACGGCGCCAGCTCGCGTGCCATGTTGCCGTTTTGCAGGTCGATCAGGACCAGTGCGGTACTGCCGATATCCAACGATAAATCTTCCATTGTTCCTCCTTGTTTCCGATAGGCGGCCAGCTTCGCCCGAAGCACCGTTCTGCATGCATTCGCGGCAAAGCCAGTATCAGCGAAAGCAATGGACGGCGGCGTTCGTTTCCGCGATTACGTTTTCTCCGGCACGATCCGCAGGATGCGTGACTTGTCCTCATCCGTCAGCACATACAAATACCCGTCCGGCCCTTGCCGCACGTCACGCACGCGCTTGCCGATGTCCAGTTTTTCCTGGCGCAGCACCTTGCCCTTGGCATCGAAGGCAATCCGGCGCACGTCCATCGCCGCCAGGCTGCCGCTGAACAGGCTGCCGCGCCATTGCGGGAAGGCCGTGCCCGTGTACCAGGCCAGCCCCGACGGCGCCGGCGACGGGACCCAGGCCACCACCGGATCGACCATGCCCGGCACACTGTGCTTGCCGATCGGCTCGCGCGTGCTGTAGTCCAATCCGAAACTCTGCAGCGGCCAGCCATAGTTCTTGCCGCCCTCGACCAGGTTGATCTCGTCGCCGCCGCGCGGGCCGTGCTCGCTGACCCAGGCGCGGCCGTTCGCATCGACCACCAGGCCCTGCACGTTGCGGTGGCCGTACGACCAGATCTCGGGCAGCGCCCCGGCCTTGCTCGCGAGCGGATTGCCGGGCGCCGCCTTGCCCTCGGCCGTCAGGCGCAGGACCGAACCATTGTGGCTACCCAGGTTCTGGGCCTGGTCGCGTGCCAGCATATTGCCCACGCGCTGGGGTGGATTGCCGCCGTCGCCTATGCTCATCAGCAAAGTACCGTCGGGCATCCATGCGATGCGCGAACCAAAATGCTGGCCGCCGGTTTTCGAGGGCGAGGCCTGGAACAGGGTTTTTACGCTGTGCACCTTCTTGCCGTCAAAAATGCCCTGGACCAGGATGGTGCGGTTCTCGCTATTCGTACCGTTTGCCATCGTCATGTAGACGCGCGGATTGGCGCCCTTGTCGGCAGGGTGAATGGCGATGTCGAGCAAGCCGCCCTGGCCGCTGTCCATCAGCTTGGGCAAGGTCTCGATCGGCACGGTTGTTACTTGTTTGCCATTTACCAGGTGCAGGGTACCGGCCTTGCCGGTGACCAGCATGCGGCCATCGGCCAGCCAGGCCATGCCCCAGGCTTGCGGCAGCGCCTCGGTGACGGTCTCGGCCCGCCAGCCCTTGGCCTCGGATGGGGCGCCGCTTGCCTGCACCTGGGCGACGGCAGGCAAGGCGACGCAGGCCAGGGCAGCAGCGCTGACGAAGTAACGCAAAGCTTGCTGAGGTTGACGCAATTGCATGCAATTCTCCTTTAAAAGCTGTTATCTTTCCGTCATCGTGTCGCATTTTAGGCGCCTTGCCTGCAGAATGAACGAAACCGCGCTATCATGGCGGTCTCCTCTGAATTCACGCAAGGATCCCCGATGACCCAACGACGCTCTTTCCTGAAAAGCTCTGTGGCACTCGCTTCCGTGATCGGCATGCCCGCCCTGGCCAAAGCGGCCCAGGCCGCGCCTGGCGAACGCACGCTGCGCCTGTACAACACCCATACGGGCGAAACTGTGAAAAGCGTGTTCTGGGCCGAAGGCCAGTTCATCCCCGACGCTCTGCAGGATCTCAACAAAGTTCTGCGCGACCACCGCAACAACAAGATCGCGCCGATCGACCCGCAACTGCTGGTGCTGCTGGACGAAGTAAGCAGCAAGTTCGGCGACAACCAGACCGTGCACATCATTTCCGGCTACCGCTCGCCGGAATCGAACGCCAAACTGCACGCCAATTCCAGCGGCGTGGCCAAGCACAGCATGCATATGGACGGCAAGGCCATCGATATCCGCCTGCCGGGCAAGGACCTGGCGCAATTGCGCAAAGCCGCCATGTCGATGGCGCGCGGCGGGGTGGGTTACTACCCTGACTCGCAATTCGTCCACATGGACACCGGACGCGTACGCTACTGGTGACACCCATGCGGGCACTCATGGGCTTTCCCCTGTGCTGCTCCCTCCTGGCGCTTGCCGTGCCGAGCACGGCAGCCAGCGCACAGGAAGCGCCCGTCGCCACCGTCAAGGTCACCACCACACGTGATCCGGTCGACAAATCCTACCGCAAGATGATCAAAGGCATGGAACGCTTCGAGCGCGAGCATGCCTTGTCGCCCGCAGCCAGCCTGCGCTTCCAGCTGCTGCCGCGCACGCACGACGTCGACATGACAGGCATTACCTTGCGCGTGGCCGGCGACACGGTATCGCTCAAGGTCCCGGTCGAATCCGACAACAGCTTCATCCTGCCCCGCAACGAAGGCGCCCTGCGCGAAGATGCCGCCGTGCTCGCCAACCGCAAGACCACCAGCATGACTTGGCGCGCCGCGATCGAGACGCCCGGCCTGCCGCCAGGCACGCGCCGCCTTGGCGATTTGCGCCTGGAATGCCGGGTTGGCGTCGAAGCCGGGTTGGTGTCGAACAGCTCGCCGCTGTTCGGCTGGCTCTCGAATGCCCTCACCACGGCCGATGGCGTCTGTAACAGCCCCGAAGGCAATTACCTGTTCTTTGCCGAGCGCCCGCTGTTTGGCGTGCGCCTGCGCCATGGCGAACGCAGTGAAGTGCTGCCATTTCATATGCTGTACGCCGGCGGTATCCAGACGCCCGAGATGCTGCCTTTCTGCGACTGCCAGGTTTTGCTCGACCGTACCTATTACGTGCCGCTGTGGGACAAGAACTGGCCCGACGATACCCTGGTCGAGTTTGACTACATGGTCGATACCCCGCAGGTGGCGCCATGAACACGCGCGCCCTTCTCCTGTCCCTGGCCGTGATGGCCGGCTGCGCTACCGGCAATGTTCCTACTGGTACCCAGGCCCCGGCCGAACGCCTCGCGGCCGCGGTCGTGCCCGGCCACACCACCAAGGCCGACCTGCTCGCCAGCTTCGGCAAGACCAAGACCGTGGTCTTCAGCAGCGGCTACGAGGCCTGGCTCTACCAGTCGCCTGCCGGCGGCGGCCGCTTTGCCGAATTCGTGATCTTGCTCGACCCTGCCGGCGTGGTGACCAAGACGCGCCAGCGCCCGCCCTCGGCCCCCTGAGGCGTCCTGGCTGACATTGCTCAGCCGCTAGCGTGCGCCATGCCGCAGCGTGTACTGACAGAATGGGCGCGTGGATGTGCTCATTCTTGGGGAGGCCTCAATGCTGGTCGATCGCGCGCGGACGTATCTGCTATCCCTGCTGTCTCTCTTGCCCATGCTGTTCCTGCTGGCCGCTTGCGGCGGCGGCGGAGGTAATCCCGGCAGCAATCCCGCACCCAATCCCGGCGCCACCACCGGCTCGCTGCAGGTAAACATCAACGCCCTGCCCGCCGGCGTGAACGGCGCGGTGCGCGTTACCGGCCCCAGCAACTATGCGCAAGACCTCACCGCCTCGCAGACCCTGGCCAACCTGGCGCCCGGCAGCTATACGGTGACCGCCGCCAGCGTCACGGCCGGCGGCACCACCTACACGGCCACCCCGCCCACGCAAGCCGTCACGGTCAGCGCCGGCGCCACGGCCAGCGCCAGCGTCAGCTATGGCGCGGGCGCCCTCACCCTCGCCCTGTCCCAGGTTGGCAATGTGTTCGACAACCCGACTTTCGTCACGGCGCCGCCGGGCGACGAGCGCCTGTTCGTGGTCGAGCGCAACGGCATCATCCGCGTGCTGCAGAACGGCACCGCGCTGACCCTTCCCTGGCTCGACATCCGCTCGCGGGTGTTTACCGGCGGCGAAGGCGGCATGCTCTCGCTGGCCTTCGACCCGGACTTTGCCCGCAACGGCTACTGCTATGTGTATTACACCGACCTGCAGCAAAACATCATCGTCGAACGCTTCAGCACCTCGCAGCTGCCGAACGTGGCCGACGCCACCTCGGGCCTGGTGATCCTGCGCATTCCGCATCCGCAATTCACGAATCACTTCGGCGGCCTGGTGGCATTCGGGCCAGACGGCTTGCTGTACGTGGGCACCGGCGACGGCGGCGGCGCCGGCGACCCGGCCAACAATGCCCAGAACCTGGCGGTATTGCTCGGCAAGCTGCTGCGCGTGGACGTGCGCACCGCAAATGCCGGCCAGCCCTATACCATTCCGGCGGATAACCCTTATCTGAACCAGCCGGGGCGCCGCCCGGAAATCTGGGCTTCCGGCCTGCGCAACCCTTGGCGCTTTGCCTTCGACACTACCCAGCTCTACATTGCCGACGTTGGCCAGAACGAGCGCGAGGAAGTCAACCTCTCTCCCCTCGCCCAGGGCGGGCGCAACTATGGCTGGGACATCATGGAAGGCTCGGCCTGCTACGGCAGCGCCACTTGCGACCGCAGCGGCCTGGTCCTGCCGATCTTCGAATACGAACACGGCGCCAACGGTGCCAATGGCTGCTCGATTACCGGCGGCTATGTGTATCGCGGCACAGCCCTGCCCGAGCTTGCCGGACGCTATTTCTATTCGGATTATTGCCGCGGCTACCTGAAGAGTTTCCTGGCCAATGGCACTGGCAATGGCACGGGCGTGAGCGAACAGCGCGAGTGGGCCCTGACCAGTCCGGGGCAGATCGTTTCCTTCGGGCGCGACAGCGCGGGCGAACTCTACCTTGTCGGCGCGAATGGCCGCATCTACAAGATCGTGAGGGGGCCGGCCGCGTGATTCGAGTAGAATTCTTCGATGGCACGCTTACATCTCGACTTCCCCGAAGACCAGTTCTACTATTCCACGCCGCTGACGGTGCGCGTCACCGACATCAACGGCGCCAACCACCTCGGCAACGACTCGATGATTTCGATGATCTCCGAGGCGCGGGCCCGCTTCCTGTTCGAGTTCGGCATCGGCGAAACCGAACGTGACGGCACTGGCATCATCGTTACCGACCTGGCCACGACCTACCGGGCCGAAGCGCATGCGCGCGACCAGCTGCTGTTCGAAGTCGGCGTCATGGATTTCAACAAGTATGGCGGCGACATCACCTTCCGCATCACCCGCCCACGCGACAAGACCCTGGTGGCGATGGCCAAGTCCGGCTTTGTGTTTTTCAATTACAAGACCAGCCAGGTGGTTGCCATGCCCGAGGATTTCCGCAACAAGTTCGAGCGCGTGAATTGGATCGACTGAGCTGGATCGCTTGAGCCAAAGCGGTCGCGACAAAAGAAAAACGCCGCACTTCAAGCCACAAAAGCTTGTTGCGCGGCGCTGTACACAGCACCGGCTGCTGGCGCCAGCGGCGCCCCAGCCTTCGTCATCAGCGGCGTGCCTGATCCCTCGGCAAGATCGCCGAATAGAACCAGTCATCGATCATGCGCTTTTCGTAGCGCAGCGAATCGCTGTCGTGGGCACGCATGATGCGGTCCATGAAGCTCATGTCGCGCAGCTGGGCGTCGCCACTGCGCAGCACGCGGCCATCCTGCTCCAGCGTGTACTGCAAATCGATACGCGGCCAGTCGACGCCGTTGCTGCGCACCACGCGCAGGTCGCGTGCGCCGCGGCTTGGATATTCGCGGCCTGCCAGGTCGATGTCCTTGACCTCGATGCGCAGATTCTGGCCCGGCGGCAGTTCGGCGCCGAGGCGCGCAAAGTGCTCGCTCAAGTCCTTCAGCACCTCGTCGCGTTCCCAGGTAGCAAAAGGTACGTCGGAAAAACGGTCGGGCTCGACGTAATTGACGGTTGTGCCTGCAAAGGCAGCGCCGGCGCCCAGCGCCAGCAACCCGGCAGCAGCCAGGTGACGAATCACGGTCTTCATGGCGATTCCTTTCTGTGGTTATCTTTCAATTCGCAATGTAGTACTTGATAGTACGCCGATTCAGAGCACACGCCGTCTCGGGCACGTAAATCCTGTGTCGAATTGTTAGTCCTCGCACAGGCGGCCTCATCCAAGCCGAGCAGAATGGCTGCAAGGAGGTGACCCGTGCCTGAAGGACCATCGCTATTCATCTTGAAAGAAGCAACTGCCCGCTTTGTCGGCCAGGAAATCGTCGACGCCGGCGGCAACGTCAGGGCCATCGATCCAGCGCGCATGGTTGGCCAACCAATCCTGTCGCTGCGCACCTGGGGCAAGCACTTCCTGATCGAGCTGCCCAACATGGTGGTGCGCATTCATTTCCTGCTATTCGGCACCTACCGCGTAGACGAAGGGCGCGAAAAGCCGCCTCGACTGTCACTACGTATGGCCGATGGCGGCGAAATCAACTTCTACGCTTGCTCGGTACGCGAACTCGAGGGCGAACTCGACAGTCTGTACGAATGGAGCGCCGACGTCATGTCGGATGCCTGGGATCCGGCGCGCGCCCGCAAGAAGCTGCGGGCCCAGCCCGACATGCTGGCTTGCGACGCCCTGCTCGACCAGGATATTTTTTCGGGCGTGGGCAACATCATCAAGAACGAAGTGCTGTTCCGCATCCGGGTGCACCCACTGTCGACCATGGGCGCGCTACCGGCGCCCAAGCTGCGCGCACTGGTCGAGCAGGCGCGTGTGTACAGTTTCGATTTCCTTGCCTGGAAACGCGAGTACGTGCTCAAGCAGCACTGGCTGGCGCATGCCAAGACCATCTGCCCGCGCTGCAATATCCCCTTCAAAAAAGCCAAACTCGGCCGCAGTAACCGGCGCAGCTTTTTCTGCGAACGCTGCCAGAAACGCTATGAGTGACTCTTCTGACCAACACATGCAGGCTTGCTGCATGAGCGCAACTATTGCTTGTTGTTAAGGGAGTGGAGTCGTACTACAATCGATTTGCCTAGATATTGAACAAGCGCAATCCTCTTGCGCTTTTTTCG
>Ga0265780_10012146_pt1 | contig 10120 bp, 7 predicted proteins | sample P1T30metagenome_FD_192432 | JGI IMG/M metagenome (GOLD analysis project Ga0265780, IMG submission 192432) | Plant litter microbial communities from East Loma Ridge, Irvine, California - P1 T30 | ecosystem: Environmental > Terrestrial > Plant litter > Unclassified | place: USA: California... | reverse complement strand
GCTCGACGCGCTGCACGACTCCAGCATCCGCTTCGTCATCAACCGCCAGGAAGGGGGCGCGGCCTTCATGGCCGAGGCCTATGGCAAGCTCACCGGCCAGCCGGGCATCTGTTTCGTCACGCGCGGCCCGGGCGCGACCAACGCTTCGATCGGCGTGCATACCGCCTACCAGGACTCGACGCCGATGATCCTGTTCATCGGCCAGGTCGGCAACGACTTCGTCGACCGCGAAGCCTTCCAGGAAATCGACTACCGCCGCATGTTTGGCCAGATGGCCAAGTGGGTGGCGCAGATCGACCGCGCCGACCGCATCCCTGAATACATCGCGCGCGCCTTCCAGGTGGCGACCAGTGGCCGTCCGGGTCCGGTGGTGCTGGCGCTGCCGGAAGACATGCTGGTATCACTGGCGCAAGTAGCCGACACGCGCCGTTATACCCCTGTGCAGGCCGCGCCTTCCGCAGACCAGATCGACACCCTGCGCGCCATGCTGGCCGAGGCCAAAAAGCCGATCGTGCTGCTCGGCGGCGGCGGCTGGAATGCGCAGGCCTGCGCCGACCTGGCGCGCTTTACCGAAGCGAACGCGCTGCCGGTCGGCTGCACCTTCCGCTTCCAGGACCTGCTCGACAACGCGCACCCGAATTACGTGGGCGACGTCGGCATCGGCATCAATCCGAAGCTGGCCGCCCGCGTCAAGGAAGCCGACCTGGTGATCGCCATCGGCCCGCGCCTGGGCGAGATGACTACCGGCGGCTATACCCTGCTCGATGCGCCGGTGCCGCGGCAGCGCCTGGTCCACATCCATAACGACCCGGAAGAACTGGGCAGCGTCTACCAGGCGGAATTGATGATCGCCAGCGGCGCGCCGCAAGCCTGCGCGATGCTGGCCGCGTTGGAACCGGTGGATGCCGGCGCCTGGCGCCATACACTGGAGGAAGCCCGTGCCGACCTCGCCGCCTGGCAGGCGCAGCCGCCCATCTTCAAGGACGGCAAGGCGCCGCTCGATTTGTGGCAGGTGGTGCAGGACCTGCAGGCTGCGCTGCCGCTTGATACCATCATCACCAATGGCGCCGGCAACTACGCCTCGTGGGCACACCGCTTCTGGCGCTATGGCGGCATGCGCACCCAGCTGGCGCCAACGAATGGCGCGATGGGTTACGCTGTGCCCTCGGGCGTGGCGGCGAAGATCGCGCAGCCTCAGCGCACCGTGGTCACCTTTGCCGGCGATGGCGAATTCATGATGACCGGCCAGGAGCTGGCAACCGCGGTGCAGTATGGCGCGGGCGTGGTCATCCTCGTCTTCAACAACAGCATGTTCGGCACCATCCGCATGCACCAGGAGAAGACCTATCCGGGCCGCGTGTCCGGCACCACGCTGCACAACCCGGACTTCGCGGCGCTGGCGCGCGCCTATGGCGGGCATGGCGAGATCGTCGAGCACACCGCCGACTTTGCCCCGGCCCTGGCACGGGCGCTGGCACACGCGAACGGCAAGGGTCTGCCGGCCGTGATCGAACTGCGCTACGACGGCAACCTGATCACGCCGAATGCAACGCTGGAGAGCATGCGCCAGGCAGCCGAAGCGGCGCAACGCTAAGACGCCAGGAACACCATTCAACCACGCCAGGACCACGAAGGAACCACAATGAGCGCCGCGCCCGAACTCGTACTCTGCATCCCTGGCCCCTGGCTGAGTGAGGCGGACCTGGCCGCGAGCATCGCCGACAGCGAAACCGGCTACCTGGCGGACGGCCAGGTGTTGCGCGAACCGGCCAGCGGCTTCGCCTGCGAACTGGTGTTCCAGGATGCCGACCCGGCGCTCACCGAGGCCTTCCGCGCGGCCGGCCCGCACTGGGTGAAAACCGAAGCGATGGCCGATGTAGGCGACCATGCCTCGGTGGTCTACCTGGTGGGCACGGGCGGCGCGCGCCAGGCCGCCGAAGCGATGATGCGCGCGGGCGCCGCCCTGATCGACGCCGGCGGCCTGGGCGTCAAAGTAGAAAGCACCGGCATCGCCCACGCGCCGGCCTACTGGACCGATTTGTGCGAGCAGCTCGACGCCCTCACCGCGCACCGGGCGCTGGTGGTATTTCTCACTGGGCGCGAAGTCTATTCCTGCGGCATGCACAACTTCGGCCTGCCGGAAGCCATCGTCAGCCCGGTCGGAAAAGACAAGGGGGCCGCGGCGGATTTGCTGCGTACCTTCACCCATTACCTGTTTGCGCAGGCGCCGCTGTTCGAGGATGGGCATACCTTTTCGGTGAACGAAGGCGCGCCGGTGTACCGGGTGCGCACGGCGCCGGCCATCGATTACGGGCCGGATTCGCTGTTCAATAATCCGTATGGAGCGTGGCGGCTGGAGGCGGTGGCGGACGAGAAGGAGGAGAAGAAGACGGGATGGTGGGGCAAGATCAGGCATTGAACCAGGCCTGTGTCTGCCTGCTGCCGGTTTCATGGGTTTGCGACGGCTGTGCACAGCGAGCTTGCAAAACCGGCCCCGCCAGTTCAGGTCCAGGCACAGGCGAAGGAATTGCTTGAGTCAATTTCTCAGGCGGCCTTTGTAGAGCAGTGCGAGCGGCAACTCATCCGGGCAGTGGCCGAACTTGCCGGACAAAGCGAGACGGGCCTGGTGGCAATGGGGGCGCTTGGAAATCATATGCATTCGCACAGCGCCGGATTCTCGGCGAAGAAATGTGGACACACTAATCTCACGGCCATGGTGAAGGCACTTTCCAAACACATGACTATGGAAAGAAGAAAGGGCGGGGATTGGGTGAGGCCGTTAATGGCGGAAAAGCGGTCTGCATGAGTATGGTCAGGGGCGGATGTTTCGAGCGACATTTTGGCGCACGTGTCCATGTGTGACGCGCGTAGCGCGTGGGCACAGCGTGCCCACCCTAGGTTTGCGTCGCGGCTGGGCGCGCTGCGCACGGTCGGGTCTTGCCGAATCGTCAGTACTGTGCTCTGGTAAAATACGCGCGACCCTTTTCGTCGTGCCGGGTAAGCTTTCCGGCATGTGCATGCAGTAGCCGCCACCACTCATCCATGTTTAGTTTCTTCAAGAGAAAAAAAGCCGAGGCAGAAACGCCGGCGCCAGTCGAGCTTGTCGAGAGCAAGCCAACGCCGTCCGTGCCTGCCCTCGCCCCTGCTCCGCAAGTCATTCCGGCTCAGGTTCCAGTCCCAGCACCGGCCGCTGTCGCGGAACCCGAACCCGTCCTCGTCATCGAGGAAACCGCCGAGCGTCCGACCAGCGCGGCCGAGCAAAAGAAATCCTGGATGGCGCGCCTGAAGGCGGGCCTGTCCAAGACCTCGAACAATCTGTCGCTGCTGTTCGTCGGTGCGCGCATCGATGAAGACCTGTATGAGGAACTCGAATCCGCGCTGCTGATGTCGGATGCCGGCATGGACGCCACCGAGCACCTGCTGAACAACCTGCGCCGCAAGGTCAAGGAAGACAAGCTGCTCGATGCCGCCGCCGTGAAAGCCGCGCTGAAGGAGCTGATGATCGAGCTCCTGCTGCCGCTGCAAAAGCCGCTTGAACTCGGCCGCCACGCGCCGCTGGTGATGATGATCGCGGGCGTGAATGGCGCCGGCAAGACCACCACCATCGGCAAGCTCGCCAAGCACATGCAGCGCTTCGACCAGTCGGTGCTGCTGGCCGCGGGCGATACTTTCCGCGCCGCCGCGCGCGAGCAGCTGATGGTCTGGGGCCAGCGCAACAACGTGACCGTGATTTCGCAGCAGTCGGGCGACCCGGCCGCCATCGCGTTTGACGCGGTGCAGTCGGGCAAGGCACGCGGCGTTGACGTCGTGATGGTCGATACCGCCGGCCGCCTGCCGACCCAGCTGCACCTCATGGAAGAGCTGAAAAAGATCAAGCGCGTGATCGGCAAGGGCGCCGACGGCGCGCCGCACGAGACCCTGCTCGTGATCGACGGCAACACTGGCCAGAACGCGCTGGCGCAAGTCAAGGCCTTTGACGATGCCCTGCAGCTGAGCGGCCTGGTGATTACCAAGCTCGACGGCACCGCGAAGGGCGGCGTGCTGGCGGCAATTGCGCGCACGCGTCCGGTGCCGGTCTACTTTATTGGCGTGGGCGAAAAGCTGGACGACCTGCAGCCTTTCAGTGCGGAAGAGTTCGTTGAAGCGCTGCTGGGCTGAGAAAAACCGATGATCGAATTCCACTCCGTTTCCAAGAAATATTCCGTCGACGCCACCGCCTTGCGCGACGTTTCCCTGAACATCAACAAGGGCGAACTGGTCTATCTGGCCGGTCCGTCCGGCGCCGGCAAATCGACGCTGATGAAAATGGTGGCCGCCATCGAGCGCCCCAGCAGTGGGCGCGTGATCGTGTTCGGCCAGGACATTGGCAAGCTGAAAAAGCCAGGCATTCCTTTCCTGCGCCGCAATCTGGGCTTGATCTTCCAGCACCAGCGCCTGCTGAACGACCGGAACATCCTGGCCAATACCATGCTGCCGCTGCTGGTCACCGGCGCGCCCAAGGCGCAGGCCGAGCAGCGCGCCCGCGCCGCCCTCGACAAGGTGGGCCTGCTGGAACGCGCCAAGGCCCATCCGCTGGAATTGTCTGGTGGCGAACAGCAGCGCGTGGCGATTGCCCGTGCCATCGTGAACCGTCCGCAAATCATCCTGGCCGACGAGCCGACCGCGAACCTCGACCGGGTTGCCGCCGACAAGGTGCTGGACGCCTTGCGCGCTTTTCACTCGGTTGGCGTGACCTGCCTGATCTCGACCCACGACGAGCAAGTGCTCGACGGCGCGGCGCGCGTGATTCGCCTCGAACATGGGCAATTGGTCGCGCAGGAAGGCGGTGCCGCATGAGCCCGTGGTTCCGCCAGCACCGCTTCGCGCTCGGCGCGGCGCTTTCCACCGTGCGCAAGGCGCCGGGCAGTTTCCTGTTCAACGTGCTGGTGGTGGCGCTGGCGCTGGCGCTGCCGTTTGCCGGCATCACCCTGCTCGACAATGTGCGGCCCATGTCGGAGCAATTGTCGGTCGATCCGGAAGTGAGCCTGTTTGTGCAGCCCGAGGCCACGCGCGAAGAAGCGCGCGCCCTGGGTCCACAGCTGCGCCAGATCCTGGACGACAGCAAGGCGACCATCACCTTCATTCCGCGCGAGGACGCCCTGGACGACTTGAAGGCGCGCAGCGGCTTGGCGGATGCACTCGACACCCTGGGCGACAATCCCCTGCCCGACAGTTACGTGATGAAGTTGCCGGGCTCGGCCAGCAGTGCCGACGCCGCCCGCATCGACGCTGTGGTCGAGCAGATGCACCAGTTGCCGCACGTTGATACCGTGCAGCTGGACTCGGCCTGGGTCAAGCGACTTGCCGCCCTGCTGGGCGTGCTGCGCCTGGCGCTGCTGCTGCTGGCGGTGACGCTGGGCGTGGTGGTGATAGCGGTGGTGTTCAACACGATCCGCCTGCAAGTCTTGACCCAGCGTGAAGAAATTGCCGTGTCAAAACTGCTGGGCGCGACCGATAACTTCATCCACCGCCCTTTCTATTACACCGGCGCCCTGCTCGGCCTGTGCGCAGGCGCCGTGGCGCTGGGCGGCGTGGCATTCGCCTTGCAGCCCTTGAACAAGGCCATCGCCGAGTTCGCGCGCCTGTACGCATCGGAATTCCAGCTGGCGCCGCTGGGCGGACTGGAAGTGGCAGGCTTGCTGGCGATCAGCGCCGGCCTGGGCTTGATCGGCGCCATGCTGTCGGTGCAGCGCCACCTGGCACGTTTGCAGTAAATTTCGCCGTCTCGATTGAGTGTGTCGGGCAGTCCACAGTGTGGATTGTCCGAACGCTAAGCCTTCTTTCTTTCAAGCCCCTTCCTTGTGCGCCTACTTCCATCGGCGGAGTAGGACTTTGCCTCGCTTGTTTTCGAACACCGCGCTTTGTGAGGCAACTAACAGAGACAGGCCCGCGGCGGCACTTACGCTGTGTCTCAACGACGTACACGAAGCTGCACATTTGACTTAGCTCAATGGCTAAAGGCCGAATCGCTCTACAGTAGATCCGGCGCAAATTGATGCTTATATGCAATACTTTAGCCAGACTTAAACCGCCCTGTCATTCGCAGGGGGTCGCTAGCACTCTCCCTCAGAGAGTGCTAAACTGTGGCTCAAGTGAATGATAAATGGGTTCGCTGTCATCCGGTTTCAAGCCGAAAAAATCACCTGGCGGGGTTGTCCCGCAGCATGAGATGCAGCCTTGAATACTCTACGAGGAAAAGATAATGTCCGCACAATCCGCATTGGTTCCTACCAGCAATCGTGCTCTGGGACTTGGCTTTACTGGCAATCTCGGTAACATCGACGCGTATATCTCCGCCGTGAACCGCCTGCCGATGCTGACCCACGAGGAAGAAGTGTCGCTGGCCAAGCGGCTGCGGGACGCCAACGACCTCGACGCCGCACAAAAACTGGTGTTGTCGCACCTGCGCCTGGTGGTGTCGATCGCGCGCGGCTACCTCGGCTATGGCCTGCCACACGCCGACCTGATCCAGGAAGGAAATATCGGCCTGATGAAGGCCGTGAAGCGCTTCGACCCGAACCAGGGCGTGCGCCTGGTGTCGTACGCGATGCATTGGATCAAGGCCGAGATGCACGAATACATCTTGAAAAACTGGCGCCTGGTGAAGGTCGCGACGACCAAGGCGCAGCGCAAGCTGTTCTTCAACCTGCGCAGCAACAAGGTGGGCCTGGACGCGATGTCGCCGGGCCAGGTCGACGATCTGGCCAAGCTGCTGGGCGTGAAGCGCGAGGAAGTCATCGAGATGGAAACCCGCCTCTCGGGCCGCGACATCGCCCTGGAAGCGCCAACCGACGACGAAGACGACAAGTTCTCGCCGATCGCTTACCTGTCGTCGGACCAGCAGGAACCGACCCGGGTGCTGGAAGCCGAGCAGGTCACGCGCCTGCAGTCGGAAGGCCTGGAAACAGCGCTCGGCAAGCTCGATCCGCGCTCGCGCCGCATCGTCGAGGCGCGCTGGCTGGCCAATGATGACGGCTCGGGTGCGACGCTGCACACGCTGGCGGAAGAGTTTGGCGTGTCGGCCGAGCGGATTCGCCAGATCGAATCGGCGGCCTTGAAGAAAATGAAGGGTGCGCTGGCGGCGTTTGTGTAAGCGCCTCGCATGAAATGAACGACGGCTCCTGCGGGAGCCGTTTTTGTTTGCCGTTGTTTTTCGTAGGGTGGACACCTGTGTCCACCCTACAACGGCGTATCGGTTTCGTTCGGTGGGTTCGAGAACCCACCCTACCATTTGCCGTCGCATCCACCAACAAAAAAACGGCGGCTCCATTCCTGGAACCGCCGCTAAACCTGGCCGCAAAGTCACCCACGGCCAGCCCGACACGGGGCTTGTCACCCCGTCCTGTGATCAATCGTTTCAGTAGATCGCCTTGCCCGATGCGTCTTTCAGGTTGGCTTTCCAGGCGTCTTGCACCAGCTTGACGACCGATGCCGGCATGGGCACGTAGTCCAGCTCGGCGGCAGCGGCGGCGCCGTTCTTGTAGGCGTAGTCGAAGAACTTCACGACTTCCTTGCCCTTGGTGGCGTCGGCTTGCGCCTTGTGCATCAGGATGTACGACACGCCGGTGATTGGCCAGCTGTTCTTGCCGGCGGCGTCGGTCAGGATGACGGCGAAGCCCGGGGTCTTGGTCCACTCGGCGGCGGCGGCGGCGGCCTTGAAGTTCTCGTCGTCAGGCTGCAGGAACTGGCCATCCTTGTTCTTCAGCTGGGTGTGCGACAGCTTGTTTTTCTTGGCATAGGCCCACTCGACATAGCCGATCGCACCCTTGATGCGCTGGACGTTGGCGGCGACGCCTTCGTTGCCCTTGCCACCCACGCCGACCGGCCATTTGACGGCGGTATTCGCGCCGACTTTTTCCTGGAATTCAGTGTTGGTCTTCGACAGGAAGTCGGTGAACAGGAAGGAGGTGCCCGAGCTGTCGGCGCGGTGGACCACGGTGATGTCGGTATCCGGCAGTTTCACGCCCGGGTTCAGGGCGGCAATCGCTGGCGCATTCCACTTGGTGATCTTGCCCAGGTAGATGTCGGCCACGACCGGGCCGGTCAGCTTCAGCTGGCCAGGGGCCACGCCGTCGACGTTGACCACGGTGACCACGCCGCCCATGATGGCCGGGAACTGCATCAGGCCTTCGGCGTCGAGTTCAGCGGCTTTCAAAGGCATGTCCGAGGCACCGAAATCGACGGTCTTGGCCTTGATCTGCTTGATGCCAGCACCCGAGCCGACCGACTGGTAGTTCAGGCCGGTACCGGTGGCTGCCTTGTACGACTCGGCCCACTTGGCGTAGATCGGGTACGGGAAGGTTGCGCCCGCGCCAGTTACGTCGGCGGCGAAGGCCGACGACATCACCATTGCGGTTGCAGCGCCAGCGATCATCGTTTTGAACATGTGCTTGATTTTCATATTGTCGTAACTCGGGGTTGGTTAAGTGACGAGCAGAAGTCTAGCCAGCGAATATGACGGCTGTATGACGCCGGCGCGCCAGTTCACGCGACCGTGCCTGGACGTTTTTGCTATAGTCGGGTGGCCAACCGACCGGATGCACGATGCGCCATTTGCCCGCCTTCCCTTTTGCGGTCTTTCCCTTCGCCGCCATCACGCTTGCCGCCTGCGCCGTGCCGCCAGGGCCGCAGGCCGCGCCACGGCAGCCGCCGCAGCTCCTGCGTACGGTGACCTTGGCGCCGGGTGCGGGCGCCGAGCTGGCGCCAGGCTTCACGCTGCGCTTCGACGAGGTCGAGGACAGCCGCTGTCCGCCCGGCGTCAATTGCGTCTGGGCTGGCAAGCTGGCCTGCCGTTTCAGCCTGCTGCGCGCCGGCGCCGCGCCTGAATCCTTCACACTGGCGCCGGGCGATGGCGGCCACGTGTCGCCAGCGCTGGATGGCGCACGCATCGCGCTCGACGAAGCTTCCCTGCCCGCGCCCGCTGCGCCCGGCGCGGCGCCGAACCACCGCGTTACGCTCACGCTTACGCCTGCACCCACGCCTGCGCCTGCGCCGCCCTGATGCCACCTGATACTTCATCCATGACCAAGACCGCCCTTGCCTGCGCCCTCTCCTTCACCATCATCCTGCACGCGCCAGCGGCGCCCGCCAAGACGCCGCTGGCCACGGGCAGCGGCGGCGCCGTCGCCACCATCAGCGAGCAAGCATCCCAGTCCGCCATCGCCATCCTGAACCAGGGCGGCAACGCCGTCGATGCGGCGGTGGCGGCTGCGGCCACGCTGGGTGTGACCGATCCCTTCAGCTGCGGCATCGGCGGCGGCGGCCTGATGGTGGTCTACCTGGCCAAGGACCGGCGCGTGATCACGATCGACCACCGCGAAACGGCGCCGGCCGCCTTTACGCCGGCGGTGTTCCTGGAGAACGGCAAGGAAATCGATTTCGACAAGGCAGTGGCGAGCGGCGCTGCGGTGGGCGTGCCGGGCACGGTGCGCGGCTGGCACGAGGCGCTGGAGCGCTATGGCACCATGCACTTCAAGCAGGTGCTGGCGCCGGCGATGGAGGTGGCGAAGGAAGGCTTTACAGTCAGTGAAATTTTCTCTCACCTGACGCGCGAAAATGAAAGAAAATTTCAGCAGTTCTCGAGCACAAGCGCACTGTACCTGAAGAACGGCAAGGCCCTCATGCCCGGTACCCGCCTGCGCAACCCTGGCATGGCGAAAGCCTATGGCGAGATCGCCGCGCGCGGCTACAAGGCTTTCTATGAAGGGCCGATGGCGCGTGCGATCGTCGATGCCGTGAACCAGCCGCCGCTGGCATCCGGCTACAGCGTCCGCCCCGGCAAGATGACCCTGGCCGACCTTGCCAACTACGAAGCGCGTATCCGCCAGCCGGTAACCAGCAGCTACCGCGGCTACCAGATAGTTGGCATGCCGCTGCCGAGCAGTGGCGGCATTGCCGTGGCCGAAGCCCTGAATATCCTGGAAGGCTACGACCTGAAAGCGCTGCCGCGCGCGAACGCCGAGCACCTGTACCTGGAAGCGAGCCGCCTCGCCTTTGCCGACCGTAACGCTTACCTGGCCGACCCGGAGTATGTGGATGCACCGGTGGCCGGTTTGCTCTCAAAAGCGTTCGCGGCGCAGAG
>Ga0265780_10012145_pt1 | contig 10120 bp, 12 predicted proteins | sample P1T30metagenome_FD_192432 | JGI IMG/M metagenome (GOLD analysis project Ga0265780, IMG submission 192432) | Plant litter microbial communities from East Loma Ridge, Irvine, California - P1 T30 | ecosystem: Environmental > Terrestrial > Plant litter > Unclassified | place: USA: California... | reverse complement strand
CGAGGGCGGCGGAGACAGACAGACGGACGAGGAGGATGTTGCTGAATGTGATATTGAACTTGTCGAGCTGAGAATCCTCCACGAAAGGCAGGAAAGCGTCGTCGATTTCGATCCGTTCTTCTCGGAGGACCGCCTTGACCTGAAGACCTGAACGGGTAGCTGCGGGAGCTTCGATCTTCGACGGAGAGCGAGACAGAGAACGAGGTAAATCCCTAGGTGAGAGTTGCAAATCGAGCTTGGTGACTGTTTCCGGGGCATCACCGAACCCAGACTTGGAGAAATCGTCCCAGTCTGCTTTAGGTGCTGTTGTCGAGGATGTTGAGGTACTCGGTCCCATCGATTTCGAAGTAGCATGCCTGCTCGCCAATGTACCGAGCTCCTCACTCAACTCGAGGAGAGGCGTAAGTTGCGGTTGAGCCATACTATCCATAGATCGTCCACTCGTACTGGCAGGTATGGTCAATCGACTGGAGGAAGGCGTAGCTCTGAGAGGAGGGATAGAGACAAGAGTCGATGATGCAGTAGACCTTTTTAGGAAAGCCTGCGATTCAAGCTGGATGATATGCTCGATTCCGTCCGCAGCGAGCAATTGGAGTTTAGCAAGAAGCGGGCACGACGTGGCCCCACTAGCTTGAAGTGCGGCCAGTAGTAGGTCTCGAGGATCGAGCTGCGCGAGCTTGGATTCGCTTTCCAGATGTACATGAAGAGTATGGCGAGGGAAGCTTGAAGGAGGGGGCAGGGGTAGGTGATCGGTTGAGAGAGTTGATTCGCCGAATGGGTAATCTTCGACCAGCTCCATGAGTCTAGTCGGCAATTTGGATTCTGTGCTCTGGGAGCTAGACTTTCAGCTTAAGATCCGGGAGAGGGAGTCCGACAGCTTACCGGATCCAAGCGTAAAATAGATGTTCCACTCGCTGACCAGCGACTCGCCATTCCTCATACACCTTCTGCCAATCCTGCTGCCCACTTCCCCTATTCCCGCACAACCACCACCCCAGTAATAAACAAACTTTCCCTCCACTCATCATTTTATATTCACTTTTGGTAGCGATATCCGCAATCACTTCAAATATCCTATTCAGGCATTCTCCGGTCCCGGCCTTGATTTGCGGGAGATACAGCTTAGAAAAAGCGTCGAGTGGGTATGAAGCGGCATGTTCAGAATGTACGAACTTAACGTAAGTGTCCGAGTCGATAAGAGGGATTTGTGATGGTGCGATGTGCTGTAAAGAAAATTTGAGGATTTGACATAATTCGTGAGGGTGGGGTTGGTCGTTAATGGCGTTCCGTAATAAGTCGGAATAGAGTGGTCTTGGGTTCTGAGAGGCTACGTATGCTGATATCGATGGAAAGGAGGGAGCTAAGGATGGTTGATGATGCAAGAGAAAGAGGGCCAGTAGCTGATGGACAGTCGAGAGATCTGGGTCGTGGTGTTGAGGAAGCATAAGCCCAGCGGTTTCGCACCCTGGTAGTCAGCTTGAGCTCACGGACCATGCTGGTAGGCTCACCCGTATCTCTCAGAGCCCTTCCAAATAGATCCCAGCACTCCTTAGCCTCGCTCACGCTCAGCTCCACAGCACAGATCACGTCAACCTCACTATCCCTAAGCTTGGGCAACCCAACTAGATTCTCCAATCCCAATGTCGAGCCTGATACCGCCAATTCTTTCCCCAAGCTCGGCTCGACATCATTGTCTCCCTCGAAGCCAAATTTAGGAAGTATCGTAGAGACTGTATTGCGTCGGCTTGCTTTGCGTCTCAGAGACCCAATTGAGCTTTGACGGTGTAAAGCATCTTGAGGGGAGTCGAGCATCTTAGATGTCGAGCGGTTCCGCAGAGACAGAAATCGGGAAGTCTGCCGCTTCACAGACTGCTGGGCTGGTGTAGATGCTGCATGAGTACCGCTCGATGTGCCGACGAGGTGAGCGGTATTAGTCGAAATTGGAGCGTCGGTCCAGCTCGTTGAACGCTTGGACTTCTTTTTGCCAGTAAAGAATGAAAATATGTTGACCATCGCGTATGTGTCGTGAGGGGATCGGCACGACAAAACCTATAGGCGGTGTGAAGACCACAGCCCTATTAAGAGACAGGTATAGTACAAGAGAAGCTATAATATCATTGACGAGCATTAGAAGGCGTTGAAGATGGTCCGTGTCCGTACAGCCGAGTCACCCCGCGGGGCAGCACCGCCAAGCAAAGTCACGTGACTAACATTCGGCTTGCAAAGGTGCCAGGAAGCGCTCTATCGTGATTATTGGGGCGAGCATCGCGTGTCTCGTGCTTCCAACGAGCTCGAAGAGCCGATCCAGGCCATCACATATGTCACGATAGATTCATGTCACAAATTTCAGATCTATTTCCTTCGAGCCATAAGCTTCTCTATGTGGTCCTTCGAACCATTCTCCCAATCCTGCCAAGTGATAGATGCCAACCATGAGTCACGACTCATGCACTCTTCTCTATAGTCGCCCTTCCTTCCAGCTACCGGATTAGCATCACAGCCACATCTTCGGTGAACATAACCCACGGTTGGCCCCAGTCTTTCCAGGCCCTAAAACCCGATGATTACGTAGTAGCCCGTCCTGCTTGAACCCAAGCCTTGTGGCAGCCGCTTTGGAGGGCTCGTTAAGCGAATTGGCGAACCATTGACATCGCCTTAGACCCAAACCTCCTTCTGATTCGGGATCTAGGATTCGGTGAATCACTGTTCCTGCTGCATGCGATAGTACATGCGTGCGCTATCTGTCAGTTTGCGCACATGGAGCCAAGTGTAACAGACCTGAAATGGCTTCATTATCTGAATGTAGCCTAGTTCCGAAACCATGTCGTCTCTTGAGGAATTGATGAGACCGATTGCACCTGCGAAAACGTAATCTTCTGGCTTGACGTCTCCTGGCTCGGGTCCGAGCGGCCCAGAAAAAATGGCATAGAAGCAATTGCCCTGACTATCAGCTCTATTGGGTACGTAATCTCCAGTCATATAGATACCGACTGACTGGAATAGTTCGGAAAGCAGTCTCAACAAAACGATGCACATCGTCGACAGTCTTGAAAGACATAGGCAGCCAATGGCTCAGGTCAGGAGCGTCCAAATGACCTTGCAGTAGCATTTGAGAGTGTACTGAAGGCTGGTGATCAGCCCATACCATCGGAACTGGCGTCACGTACAATAAAGGGTCGCAGCTCTACCCTATCCGACCTGAGAGCCTTGACCTCGAAAACAAAATGATGGTCATACTCCTCCTCTGGCGTTGTCTCGTGGTAGTCATCAATCACAACCTTTGACAGTGTATAGCTGTTCTTGTATATCTTGCTCATCGCTTCTACTAGGTTACTGATCCAGCGGGATGAAAAGTACAATGCATTCATCCCAACCCCCACTCGTTTCCGACTCGTTATCTTTACCGCCTATATCCGGTTCGTCAATCTGATTCCGGCCGCGGAGATTTGAGCTGATTGTCGCTATAGACTTTACTCTACCTTTCAATCGCATACATCATGAGTAGCCTAACTTCCAACCTCTTGATGGACCCCATCGAGGAACTACAGCAAGTCTTATCAATTAATTCGTTCGGTCTGGCTCCTTCGCCAGCTACACAGATCCTTCTAGAGAACAGCTTTCCGATAACTGATGAGGATAAAGTGACAGTCGCCCAGGAGGCTGTCCAGAAGGGAGTCACAGACTCGCGAGTGAAGTGCAGAGCAAAAGTTGGGCTACTGGAGGGAGATATTCTGGAAGTCTCTCTAGACTCGCGTGGCTACACAGTGAGTAGCGTTAAATCTTTAGCGAATAGTGCTGATGAACAGCTGGAATCAGCTACCTCAACGACGAATCGAACATACCCTGTCGCAACATACGAGTCACTCGAAGCAATGCTCATCGGTCTGTCACCAGCTTATGTTGAGGCTATGACGCGAGAAATCACTAGACGGTTCGAGATGGAAGCTGGTGGAGGAGCAGTGGTGGAGGATACACTTGTGGAGCCAACGGAGGAAGAAACAAAAGCAGCTCAAGCCGGTAGTGAGGTCTGGCAGAAGTAGAGGCAATCAAGAAGAGTGGTGCATTGTATAGCTGTATATAGTATGATACCTTGAGACTCTAAATTCGAACGAAACCCGGGTCAAGTATTCTCTACTCGGAGGCCTGCTCCTCGGTCCTCTTGGGCCTGCTGAGGACTCGGTGACTCAGCTCACTATACATCAGTGTTGGCCCTGTGTGGTCATGGAGAGAGTACATACGTCAAGGTGGTCTGGTAGTGGTTCTTGCCATCTACCTCAGTTGCTCGGGTACCAATAGCAGCTGTGTCGTCAATGCGGATACCGATCAAGAAACAATGGGGAGCATACCTTCGACCAGGATCTGAGATCCAGGGACAAGGTTAGGCAGGCTCTCGGGAGCACGTTCCTTGAAGTTAAAGATGGTGTGGTAATCGGATTCCCGAACAGGGTCTAGGCCGTCAGTCCAGCTTCTATCGTTTCTTGATGCGGTTACTCACAGCCATTCTCGTCACGCTGGACATCTGTACATGAGCATGTATCAGTTTGGATGCATCAAAACCACTCACTGCCTTCGGAGTCGACTTTCGCAGGCCTCTGGACGGCGAGTCGGTAGCTTCTCGTCAGCCTGCGCTCATGCTTTCCCTTGAAAAGGCCCACATGAAGTATGGGCTTCCAGCAGCAGTCTGTCGCTGCTCGGGAACGGTGACAAGCCCACCAATGATGGTAGCTTTGGCATAAGGCCTGGATTGACCGGTGAAGGCAGGTGCGACGGACTGGGTGGGGTTAGCAGATCCTCCCAGCGCTATGAGAAAGTGCAACATACTCGTAGAGATCTGAGAGCGGATGCAGAGTTCATATTGATAGAGAGAGTGATTGTTTGGGTGGCGAAGAGAGTGAAAAGATGAAGTATGAATGATAGATGATATTGGTAGCTCAATTGATTCTTGACTGAAGCGCGTTAGACAATGTTGCCGAGAATGGTAACGGAACGCCAGGGGTACTCGAGATAGAGACGGAATCAAAAGTCTACCCGTGTGTGTGTGTGGGGTAATATGGGGAAATCAACAGGAACGCGCTCAGTATTTACGTAGATTGTTGCTGGATTGTAGACCCGTGACACACACACTCACACTCATCGCGTTGTACTCTCAGCTCGGGCAAGGCAGGCCGGAACGATGAAGCGGCCGGTATCGCCAGAGGAGGAAGAGGAGACACTCGAGACCGATGCCGATAGAGCTAGAAGGACGCCTTTGCCGAGCTCTGCCTTTCGAGAATTGCTTCAAGCTTCACCCTCTCGAAGGTCAGCTGGTGCACGCACAGCGACTTTGACGCCCACCTCAAGTGATGTTTTGCCGATGAGAAAAGGGTCTCTTCTCTCTATCAGACCTTCCGGGACCTCTAGAGGACCCACTGGAGCTAACGGAGACCAACGGTCTATCGCCGGAAGCTCGAAATTGACACTGTCTGCCGAACCGTCGACTTCCGAGGCGGGCCCATCACGACCGACTCGTATGAGAGCAGTAATCGAGATTGACGAGGATAGCGAGGAAGATGACAAATCGGGGAATGTCACCCAAAGGAAGGAAGGAAGGGAAACTCGAGACTCTAAACCTACGCTCGGACCCTCCGCCCAGGTCCAACCAATAGTCATCGGTTCAGATAGCGATCATTTGGACATATTATCATCAAACTATCCATCCAATCGTTCTATTGCTCGACCTCGCGAACCCAGACCAGCCATTCGCAATTGTAGAGGAGCACCATATATCGAGCTGCCTTTCATACCCCTTCCTCGACTCAAGCGTTTCACCTTGCCTACCGGTTTCCGAGGGCCGAACCCTCTTTCTCGAAACGAACAAATCAATTATCGTCAAACACCACCCAAATCATCACACGCCTCGTCAGAAACTTCAGCGGATACTTGGCGCGTGGACCGACCTGTACGTAGTGGGATCTTCCCTCGGTGGGCTACGATGCCAAATGAAAAGGATAGGAGCTCTTCCGCCGATCTGGGTGGATACGGGGAAGCCACTGATGACGAGATAGAATGGAGTGATGGTGCAAGTAGTGATGGCATAGAAATTACTAGGAGGACAACGAGGAGGAGTGGAAAGGGCAAGGGCAAGGAGAAGGAAGTAAGGCGTACAACCCGAGCTGAAGCCAATGTAAGTGACATAGTAAAAATACTCAAAGGAGGGGCGGATCAGACCCTCTGTTGGCTGATCCAATTGGCTGACGTTCAGAAACCCAAAACATATCATGGTCAATTGGCCCATCTCGATCTATCCTCGTCCCGATCAAATTCAGGATCGCGAGAATCTCGAAGTATGCCATCCAGGCGAGAGAAGAGAAAGCGAATCGATGAATTCAGTTCACCATCCCTCAAGTCGACGTCAACTTATGAATTGATCAGTCCGGATTCGGACGAGGAGGAGGATGACTACGAAGAAGATTCCGAAAGTGACTACCACGGAAATAAAGGTGCAAGGCGGGGTAGAGGTCGAGCTAAAAATACAAGAGAGGAAGAGGACATAGACCTGGACGAAGATTGGGACGCTATCCTCTACAACCACCGATCTGTAAGCAGTGACCCGCTCTCATTTCCGGAGAAGAGCTGATATCTAGTTCTGCGAGAAATGTCAGCGGGGTCCAGCCGATGCCATGCTGGAGAAAGCTAGGGAGAAGAAGAGGAAATCGAAAGGCAGACCGAAGAAGAAAAAAGATGAGGATGATATGAGCGACGAAGAGATCGCTCTTCAGCTAGAGGGCTGGCTCACATGCGAGCGATGTGTCGTGGCCTCCCATTGGGTAAGTGTTGTATCTTCCGTGCAGAGGAAGACTTACGATTAGTTCTGCTTAGGGGTTGGCCAGAAAAAGGCAGTCCTGGAAGATCTGCAAGCTCAAGAAGGACCGGTCGAGCATGGCCGCAGGAAGATTCGAGACGTCGGTATTGATGAGGAAGCTTCTTTCCTCTGTTCCAGGTGCAGTGCCGAACCAAAATGCTTTGTGTGTCACAAGGACAAGCTGGTACCTCAAGATCCCGAATTCAACGGACATATCGGTGACCATGATGCCTCGGATGTCGTTCCCAACGCTGTAGTCAATGTGGGCGGCAAGGTCGATCCAAGTGAAGAACAAAGATTGAGCGATGGGGTGGTCGATAAAGTTCCTCCGGACTCTGGAGCCATCCCCATTCAATCACCAAAAGTCAAGAGCGATCCAGAGGACGAGGAAGAGGAGCTCGAGCATGATCAAGAGTACTTGCGTTTCCGATGTCTCAGGTGTAAACAGGAAGCACATTACGAACATTGTAAGCTCTGTTCTCTGCAACGCTAGATCTGAGCTGACAGTACTCAGTATGCAATCCTTTCACCGACCCCGAATCATCGATCGTCGATATCGCGAACCACTACCAGCGACCTACGGAAAAGAACCGAGATCAGTGGCAATGCCATCAATGTCGCACATGGGTTTGGTCGATCGAGACTGTGAGTTTATAATGTCTTCACTGCCAATCGCTAATATTGCAGATCATTGCTTGGCGGCCACTTCCTGCTGATGCTTTCGAAGCTCTCGGCTCCGGCGAGATGCCCAATTACAAGGATCCTCTACCGAGAGAGTATCTGGTCAAATGGGCTACCCGTGGTTTCCGTCATGTAGGCACCGATAGATCAATGCCATGCCACAACCTAATGAACAGGTTACCTGGGTACCTCACGCATGGATCCTTGCCAATTCTCCTGCGAGGCTCAAGAACTTCTTGATCAAGGGGGTGACTCTCGACCTCATTACCGATGAGACGCTTGCCGCTAAAGGCGACGAAATGGATGCTCCTACCATTGCCAACGTACTCGATGAGGCTGATCGAGCCGATACGACTCATCACACTGGGATCAAGTCGAAAGACGATTGGGTTGCAGGTGGTCCGCCGCCAGATGTCGACGGTGAGAGCAGCTTGCCATCAGCATGGAGTGTGAGCTATTTTGTGATCTGAGTGACGCAGAGCTGACAGATAGACGGTCGACCGAATCCTCGATGTCATGCTCCTCCCTCCACTTCCCAAAGCCAAAAAGAAGGCCCGAAAGAATTTGTCGAAAGCTCAACGAGATGTATCCGAATCTTCATCCACGCCCGATTATGGCGATGCTACAATCACAATGATTGATGGCATTGAGCCCGACTCGGATAAGCAAATGCACATCGACGATTGGGAAGAAGCGACCGGCAGCGAGCTGGACGAGGACGACGTTGAGGAAGTCGCCAAGCTCATCACCTGGTATTACGTCAAGTGGGATGACCTTCAATACGATCAATGTCAGTCAGCTATTCCACACAGGCACGTTGAAGCTGACGTACAGCCACATGGGACACTCCCCCGCCCAAGACCAAGACTGTACTGCATGACGCATACAAGAATGCGTTGCGACGTTATCTACGGGATCGAAAGGTCGTCATACCCATCCTGAGTGCTCAACAATGTGAACGAAGAGAGACCAAGGCCGAGAAGTTCACGCGACCGCCTAGTAATCAACCAGATTGTATCGTGGGAGGAGTAAGCTTTTCTCCTCTATAGTATGAGCCTGAGCTGACGGAGTGAGACTCTAATGCCATTCCAAATGAACGGTTTCCAATGGTTATTGACCAAGTATTTCAAGCGAGAGTCGTGCATTCTAGCAGACGATATGGGTCTGGGAAAAACGTAAGCTGCCCTATTCGGTGACAACAGAAGAAGAAGCTGAAAAACAGTATCCAGATTGCCTCTTTGATCGGCTTCCTCGGGTCACAAGAACATAAGGTCTATCCTTTCCTGGTTATCGTGCCCAATTCTACCATTACGAACTGGGTCAGAGAATTCGAGAAATGGGTTCCACACCTGCGAGTGGTGAGCTGTCCCTAGCCGGTGCTCCGTCAGCTGATAGTAGGTGCCATACTATGGACTAACCTCTTGTGGGTTTACCACAGATCACCTGAACTAGGAGCTGATATTTAGCCCGAAAGGTAATCTCAAAGTATGAGCTTTATCGAAAAGGTCTACAAGGCAAAGCAGAGGGCTTGAAAGCGTGCGTTCAGACAGTGTATGGTGTCCGTGACCAAGCTGATGAATAGACATGTGGTTCTGACCACGTACGACCTGATCACTGGTAGCGAATTCTCGGTCTTCAGGAATATACCCCGATGGGAGATGCTGGTTGTGGACGAGGGTCAAAGATGTGAGCTCAGTGAGGCAGAGCACCAAGAGCTGACGATTCAGTAAAGTCCGACACGAATTTGATCTTTAATCGACTTAAGACGCTCAATACTGTCCACAGGATATTGTTGACTGGTACTCCACTCAACAACAATCTGCGCGAATTGTTCAATTTGCTCGACTTCCTCGATCCGGTCAATTTCAAGTATGTCTGCATTCCACTGATAGCCTATTTCCATGTCTTTCTCCGATCATCTCCTTTCAGCTCTTTCGCATCGTCCCTGACTCATTCCACCACCCTCGTCTCCATATATCCCATCGCGCGCTTAGTTCCACGATCACGGACACGGACACATCATTGAGCCTCTGCTGACGATAAAGAAAACTCGACGACTTGGAAGAACGGTTCTCCGATCTGAACGAAACGCTACTTGGTGAATTACATGACATGATCCAACCTTACATCCTGCGACGAATCAAGGCGGACGTCCTAAGACTACCTCCCAAAGTAAGCTTCCCGACGCAGACAATGCAATCCAGCTGACAGATAGATCGAGATCATCGTCCCGATCTCACTTACGCCGATCCAGAAACATGTGTACAGAGGTATACTGGAGAAGCACGCCGACCTCATCCGGGCAGTCATGGCTCAACGAAAGAAGAGAACTAAACCCGTACCGGCTGTCACTGGTGGAGAAGCTATCGAATCTTCGAATGCTATCGAAAATGGAGCGACAGATGCCGTTGAACCTGAACCGACAAGTGCAGATGTCCAAATGAATGAAGGTACCAACACAAATGAAGATGCTACAATGCCCGATACCGAGATGGCCAAGAACGCGAGTGCAGTCACCGCCGCCACACCCGAGGGCGCTGCGTCAGTGGGAGCTGGACCTGGTGCGATCGATGCCGACGACCCACAGGTCCCGAGTGG
>Ga0265780_10012143_pt1 | contig 10124 bp, 6 predicted proteins | sample P1T30metagenome_FD_192432 | JGI IMG/M metagenome (GOLD analysis project Ga0265780, IMG submission 192432) | Plant litter microbial communities from East Loma Ridge, Irvine, California - P1 T30 | ecosystem: Environmental > Terrestrial > Plant litter > Unclassified | place: USA: California... | reverse complement strand
AGCTGTGTACAGATTAAAACGGCTAAGAATGTCATTACAGATCTCATATTTACTGAATTAGATGTTTTTTATATGTTTAGCTGGAATGCCTCCTACTACGGTATTGGCCGGAACGTCCTTAGAAACCACTGCGCCCGCTGCTACCACCGAATTCTCGCCTATGGTTACTCCAGGTAGGATTGTCGCCCCCGCACCAATCCATGCATTTCTCTTGATGTGAATATGTCCGGGAACCAGTGTTTGGCGTTCGTTTGGTAAAATTGAATGTCCTTCGGATAAAAGGCTGACTCTGGGTGCGATCAGTACGTTGTCTTCAATGGTAATTCCACCCAGATCAAGGAAGACACAATCAAAGTTGATAAAGACATTCTTGCCAATATTTGTGTTTCTCCCATAGTTGATATACAGTGGGGTGAATAAAGCAACGCTTTCGTTGATCTTTGAACCTGTGATCTGGCTTAGCAAGCTCCTGATCTCTGAAGGATCTGAGGAGTTGTTCATCTGGACCAGTAATTCCTTGGCAGAAAAAGAAGCTTCCCTTAGCTTGAAGGCTTCAGGGTCGCCAGACGGGATGCTTTCTCCGCTTAATAACCTCTCAAAAATATTCTTGCTGTGCTGATCTGATACCATAGCACAAAGGTCATGAAACCCGTGCCCCTTAAATAATGATATTCAAACCAATAAGTAAGATATTCAAACTTCCTGTCTTAAGGATTTCGGGTTGATACCTGTGAACTTCTTGAAAAAGTTATTGAAGTAGGTGGTGTATTCGAAACCAAGAGCATAGGCTATATCAGCTATGTTCCTTAGGGAAGATTGTGAGAGGAGAAGGAGGGCTCTATTGGAATGAAAAAGGCGATCCGCATAATAGACCACTGCCACTGATAGCTTTATTGCACCTTCATGTCTTTCGAAAATGAAAGCAAAACGGTATCGCTTGCCAAGAATTTCAAACTGTCTTTACTAACCTCAAAGCGATTGGTTTTTGCCAGTTGCTTGAAAAAGATGCTCTCTCCATTCTTGATACAGCCTATTTGATTGGCAGTAAGAGGTAGTATTCTAATACTGTCTTTTTTCACCTCAAAGCCTCCGCCAAACGAATTACATCCGGAGAAGCCTTGTATCTGATGTTTTTTAACATCAATTATTATAACAGGCTTTTTCTCTCCGAACTCGCTATTGATTATGCTGGCGTCCTGAAAAATGCCGGTGAGTTTCCATTGCCCCTGGAGGTCTTCAGGCTTGGAAGTAAAGGTTTCTTTAATTGCCGGTTTACAGCAGACAAAAGCACAAAAAATAAAAATGGAAACAATTATTTTGCAAATCTTCATATGAGTCGTTTAAGAGACAAGATTCGGAAATCGGTGAAATTCCATAAATGCGATTGTTTATAATTAAAAAGGAAATAAATAAAGCGAGCGGGTTCAGACTGACTAAGGCTCTCAAATCATTGTAAAACATGATAAACCATTAAACCCGCGCTGTCTGAACCTTTTGTTCTTATATCGGCATGCTGGACAAAAAACTGAAAAAAATGATGGCAGAACTGGAAGGCGATGGCGTGCTTGCAGAAGACAAGGATCTGGATAAACTCTATGGCCCGGTTGGATCAGACACTGGAGCTGAAGAGATCGCCTTTCTGAGAAATAAAGTTACTCCATTCATGCGCCCATCCGGATATACCTGGTGTGCTGGACTACTCATTACCTCCGAATCAGCCTTCACATATATATTGGCTATCATTGTTTACTGAACCCGGAAATATACACGCAGGTTATTAGAAGCATAAAAGACGGGAACTAATAAAGGCTAAAAATGAGAAAATTATAAAAGTTATCTAATTAGTCTATAAATTATATAGAATTAATTACAATTAAGTACATTTGCCACGGAAGTTCACATTTGAGCTATTGAATTACATTGAATTTACTTAATCCACTATTATGGTCAACTCTCCCCAACATGCCAATGCGCTTGTATGTGCAGCGCCCATGCGAAATTCGCAACTCCTTAAAATCTTCTGTTGCCGCTCCGGCAAAATAGAATAGTCTTGTCGCTTTGCTAAAAGCGTAGCAAGACCGCTATCGAGAAATTTTTAACAGCATGATTTTTATGAAGATTATTTACCTGCCCCAATGGGGGCCTTGTATTTTATTGTCCTTTTTTTTGTTGGCACAAACTGGTCTTAAGGCGCAGGTTCCGCAACCTATTGTGAATGCAACCCTGCAGGGTATCGTCCTGGACAGGTTTACCAATTTACCGCTGCATGGCGTTACCGTACAACTGGACGGTGTAACGCACAGCGTACAAACAAACGAGAGAGGCCGGTTTGAATTCCGCACCGGGCAAAAGCTTCCTCTGACGATACTTATCCGTTATGTAGGGTATAAGCCAGAGAAAATAGTCATAACCGCATCTCCGGTGCAGGTAACTATGGAGCCACTGGAAGAGGTGCTGGACGAAGTCGTAGTGGTAGGATACGGAACCTCGCGCAAGCGTGACGTAACCGGGGCCATTACGCAGATAAAAGGTGAAGCATTGAATGACCGCCCACTGTCTAACGTACTGCAGGGTATTCAGGGGAAGGCCCCCGGCGTAGATATAACATCCAGCTTACGGCCCGGAGGAGTAGGGCAGATCAGGATAAGGGGGAGCCGGTCGATCAATGCGTCTAACGAACCTCTGTATGTTGTGGATGGAATACCTATTTCAGCGAATGAGGCTTCTGTTCTGAATTCGAAAGATATCGCATCTATCGAAATATTGAAAGATGCTTCTGCCACAGCTATATATGGATCAAGGGGAGCGAACGGGGTTATTTTAATTACGCTTAACAAAGGAAAGAAAGGGCAGGTAAGCATCAGTGCCGACGGAAGCACCTCCCTGGATCGCATCCATTCTACTACAGACTGGATGAACTCGGCAGAGTTGTTGAACTGGCAACGCCAGGCTTATATAAATGGAGGTACCTATACCGGGAAATACGGGACGGCGCCTGATCCTGATTTTGATATTTCAACATTCGGCGGTGGGGAAGAGAACGGTGTCAGGAGCATAAGAAATGCTTACCAGTGGGATGCAAACGGCAACATTATGCTGCGTGATGCTACTGCAGAGGAGAAAGCCAATGGCTATGCCAGCCAGGTGCCGGTCTATCAGCCCGGAAACCTCCTGAACCAGGACTGGACAGACCTGGTTACCCGCCTGGCGGTTACGAATAATTACAGCCTGTCGCTTTCGTCGGGAACGGAGAAATCGAGCCTTTACTTTTCCGGAGGCATCCTCAACCAGAAAGGTGCCATGATCGATCAGGATTATAAACGGTATACTGTAACGCTTAAAGGCGATGTAACGCCCCGCCAATGGCTCAAAGTTGGATTATCTGCCAATGCAAGCTACTCTCTTCAGAATTACGGGATGGCCGAAAATTACTCGAACTCGGGAGGGAAAGACTCTTACAGCCAGGCGCTTGCCCTGTTGCCATATGCACCTGCCTATGATGAGCAGGGGAATATCCTGAATACAAACAGGAGCGGACTTTCGGCACATAATGTACTGCTGAATATTGAGAATGCAAAAAATGAACATCTTCAGTACAGTATTTTATCGAATAGTTTTGCCGAGATAAGATTCGCTCCCTGGCTGAAATACAACGTCAAGTTCGGCGCACAGTATACGGGTGTTGAAAACGGATCTTTTTATGGCCCTGATTATACAAATCCCTTTTCGGCAGTGGGAACAGCCCCTCTTATCGGGTACAATGCACATAATAAGCGGCTTTCCTGGATAATGGAAAACCTGCTTACCTTCAACAAGCGTTTCGGCGAGCATGATCTGCAGGTCGATGTACTGCAGTCGCAGCAGGAAAATAAATCGAACGGCATTAATATCAGATCGCAGGGAATTACTTTTCCCAGCTCCCTCTGGTATAACCTGGGTGCAAATAACCTTGGTGTCCCGATGGGTTACGGCACAGATTACAGCCGGTTCTCTCTGATGTCTTACATGGGGCGTATCAACTACAGTCTGAATAATAAATATCTGCTTACAGCAACCGGCAGGTGGGACGGTGCTTCGGTATTAGCCGCAGGACATAAATATGATTTCTTCCCCTCTGTGGCCCTGGCCTGGAAACTGGAAGAAGAGGGAATAATAAAATCATTGGCCTGGATAGACCAGTTGAAAGTGCGGTATGGTTGGGGAATCACCGGAAACTCTTCAGTATCAGCGTACTCCACTTCAGGATCGATAGGCAACGCCGCATATGTGTTTGACGAAACGCAGTATACTGGGTACAAATCTTCCTCGATGCCTAATGTAGCGCTTGGGTGGGAAAAAACCGCTCAGCATAATATCGGGCTTGACTTTGCCGTACTGGCGAACAGATTATCCGGAACCCTTGAATTTTATAAAGCGAATACCAGTGATCTCTTATTATCGCGTTCTATTCCTCCTGTTCTGGGATATAATAGTATACTGGCCAATATTGGAAAAACCTCTAATAAAGGGATTGAAATTGCGATTTCCAGCCTCAACATAAAGAACAAGGATTTTTCCTGGCGTACAGAACTCACCTGGAACAGAAATACTGAAAAAATTGTCGAGTTGACGGACGGAAAAGTTGATGATATGGCGAACGGCTGGTATATCGGGCAGCCGATTGCAGTGTTCAGGGATTATAAGTACGAGCGTCTCTGGCAGGCAAATGATCAGGATGTACGCCTGATCGAGCTGTATAAAAAGATCGGGAATATTACGGCTCTTCCCGGGCAGGCTAAAATACATGATCAGCAGCTCGTTGAAGTCGCGCCGGGCACTCAGGGTTCAAAATCTGTGGTATTGAACTCCGGTGAGACTGTGACATACCTTGATAATGGCTTCGGAACCATCAATGATAACGATAAATTTATCCTGGGCAATAACCGCCCGAAATGGACTGGCGGCCTCATTAATTCATTTAACTATAAAAACTGGGATCTGGGTTTCTTTCTTTACGCCCGTGTTGGTAACCTATATTATGGTGCCCTGCAGACATTGGGCCGGCGTGTAGAGAACGATACCTGGAGTGTTGCTAATACCGGTGCCAGTTATCCTCAGCCTACCACGGCTACTTTTACAAATTATAATAGTGCGCGCAATTATGTAAGCGGCTCGCTTGTTTCTCTTCGGTATATATCCCTCGGCTACTCTTTTAACCAACCCTTACTGGATAAATGGAAAGTTGGAAAGCTGCAGGTTTACGGACAGATATTGAATCCGTTCATCTGGGGAGGCGCGGCTGTACAGGCTGGCCTGAATCCTGACGACACTGAAGGCTGGGATTCTGCAGAAGGCGCCGCAAGAGGCGGGCAGACGTCTAATACTATGTTGCTAAGAAGTGTTGTACTTGGTTTACGTGTGGGCTTATAAAGAGTGTTGTTTTACATGAAACGAGAAGCCCGTTTAACTATGCATATAATGAAGACAAGAAGATTACCAATAAAATTTGTAGTTTTTTCCCTGCTGGCTATCGTGACATCCGGCTCCTGGTCCTGTAAAAAATTCCTGGAAGAGGAAATGGTTTCAACCATCACCCAGGACTACCTGGAAACTGAAAAGGGACTGGATGAACTGGTGGTGGCCAACTATAACATTCTCCGGTGGAAGTACGGTTTTATGGAAGGGCCGTTCCTGTTCGAAACAGGTAATGATATTGTTGAACCGCAGGATAATAACTGGGCTACATACAGCCCCGCAGTGTGGTCGCCATCTGGCGAAGCGGGTACATACGCGAATAACCTAATGGGCTATTTTCAGCAACAGCTGCTGGGTGCTTATCCTGTTATTAACGATTGTAATAAAGCTATTGAGATCATCCTCGAAAAGGCGCCTGGTAAATACAGCACAGACCCATCTTACGGGCAGCTTCGGTTATCTGAAGTTTACTTCCTCAGGGCTTATGCTTATTATCTGCTGGTTACGCAACTGGGAGATGTCCCATTTCCATTGAAAAGTAACAATGCCCTGCCTTCCTCTTTTTATTTGCCAAAGGCAACCTCTGCTGAAATATATGCGAGACTTATACAGGATATCCGTTTTTCCTTTGAACATCTGCCCCTGGCTGGTCAGACGCAGAAAGGCCGGATAACAAAGCAGGCGGCAGCTCATTTTCTGGCCAAGCTATACCTGACCCGAAACCAGGGTGCTGCTTATAAAACTTACCGGAGCCCTGACGGATCCGTTGATCCCGCCAGTCAGAATGCCTATCTGGGGCTGCTCTATAAAGGCGAAGGCGCCAATGACCTGGATTCGGCGATATATTATGCCAACCAGGTAATTAGCTCAGGCGTATCTCTGGCGAACGACTATTGGGATCTGTTTAAAACGGCAAGGGGCGATTGGAGCAATGAGTCTAACCCTGAGATCATACTGCAGGCTTCGTACGGCGCTAACCTGGATAACGGCCGTTACGGCATGCGTACTAATGCTGCTTTTACAGCCGACTATCGGAATGCCACCTGGAATATTCCATCCTGGACATGGAAATACGGATTATTAAAGGGGCAGGGATTTTTGCCTACAGATTGGGGGTATGACGTATTTACAGACAAACTTAACGATTCCCGTTTTGAAAAAAGCTTTCAGATTGAGTACGAGAGTGCCTCGTTTGATAATGCGTCGCAGAGTGATGGACCCGGCCTAGGCTATACCAATGCGAAAAATACGTCGCTTACGTGGCAGGCATCCGATGCTACTTATTTCAATACCGTGATAAAACCGAATTACAAGCGGCCTTCATGGAACGGGCGGGAGGCAAAAGCCGGCGAGCGTAAGATCGGCACAGGCGACCTTGGGCTTGTATTCCTGGAAAATACCAAAGAAACGGCGATACCCTATGCAGAAGCGCTGGCCCAACCTTATGTGCTGTATCCCCGGTGGGTTAAACAGGACGGAAAATACTATTACAGGAAGACCGGAGCAGACAGGCTCAATGCATCGACAGGCCTGCTACTGGGCCGTAAGGTAAGGCCGTCTTCACGTAAATTTATAGATCCTAACAGGAGTACGGTAGACAATCACTTCGGGACGCGTGACGTAGCCATCTTCAGGCTGGCTGAAACTTATCTCATCCGGGCAGAGGCATATGGACGAAAGGGTGATTACGGTAAAGCTATTGAAGATATCAACGTGCTTCGTGCCAGGGCAGCGTACAAGGTAAATGAAAAACGTGCGGAAGTGTTGGCCCGCTTATATCCTGGATCTCAGAATCTGCAGGAGACAGAACGGGTTTATCCTTATGAGGTTGTTTCGGGTACCTTCGACAAAATACGGGTGGATGCTTCTTACTGGGATGGTAGTTCGCAAGCCTCTGTAGCAGAAAATTACCCTACAGAAGCTACGACACCAGAAAAAAGATTTATTCACTTCATTTACAACGAGTATTCCCGTGAGTTTAACTCGGAGCAGGTGGTATATGAGGGTATACATCATGCAGGTATACAGCTGGAACGCGTACAGCACCATTCCCAGCTGGCTTCTCCTAAATCGGGGCTCTGGCCATCTTCAGACAATCCGGTGAACGGGAACGGGCAGGATGGAAGGGGCAAAGGCGTTTTCAGCGCTACGCATACATTTAAGCCTTTTCCGCAGACTTATATTAATATGCTGACAAACGAACAGGGGGTGATGCTTTCGGGTGGAGAGCGAAGCCGTTACCAGAACCCGGGTTATTGAGTTAATGACGAACGAAATTAATTAAGATATTATAGAGGTTATGAAAGCGAATGCAAAAGTCCGTAGATTATTATTCCTGGTTGCCGTAACGGCTGTTACTTCCGGTACAGCATGGGCGCAAAAGAAAGACCCGAAGGCTACCGGAGGCAAGCGCCCGTTAAATGTGCTCTTCATCATGTCTGATGATCTGAGAGCTGAGCTTAGTGTTTACGGAAGCCAGATAGCGAAAACCCCCAACCTGGATAGGCTGGCAGGGCAAAGTGTAAGGTTCGAACGTGGCTATTGCCAGTATCCGCTCTGCGGACCTTCGCGAGCCTCTCTGTTAACAGGCCGAAGACCTACAACCAGTGGCCTCTATGGCAACCGGGAGTGGTTTGGAGCAACCTTTCCCGATTGGGTAAGCCTGCCAAAGTACTTTAGCCAGCATAATTATGTTACCTTGCGAACCGGCAAGATATTTCATGGCGGAATTGACGATACGGAGGCTTGGGACAAAGGAGGTGAGGCGCGGAGGTGGAGCAACCCGATAGATACTGCTGCACCTTCCTCGGTGTCGCCTGAAGACAATTGGGCCAATTTTAGCCAAAGTATACCCAAAGTTACACCTGGTACAGAAGGATATTCTCATTCCGACCGGTGGCAGGCTGTAGAGGGTGATTCTGCAAAGTTCCTTGGAGATACCCAGGTAGGCGATCGTGCTATACAATATATCAGAGATAGCAAGAAGAGCGGGAAACCATTTTTTATTGCCTGCGGATTTTCCAAGCCACATTCTCCTTTAATTGCACCAAAAGAGTTCTTCGATCTTTACCCGGTCAATGATATTCCTCTTCCCCCGGATTTTTCTTCTCTTCCAGCTGTTCCAATAGGTTTTCCCGCCGGCGCAATACGCGCTAGGAATGCAGATCTGTTCGTTGGCCGTACTGCCTCCCCAGAGGAAGCAAAGGCCATGATCAGAGCGTATCTGGCTTGTGTAAGTTATGTCGACTGGAACGTCGGGCGGGTTCTGGCCGAACTGGAACGGCAGGGCCTTCGCGAAAATACAGTTGTCGTTTTTGTGTCTGATCATGGTTACCAGCTGGGAGAGAAAGGCAAATGGTCCAAGGCAGGGTCGCTTTGGGAGCAGGGAGCCCGTGTGCCATTTTTCATTAGATACCCTGGAGCGAAGGGTAATGGTAAATCGTCTCCGCGGATAGTTGAAATGCTGGATATCTACTCGACGCTGACAGATTTGTGCGGGTTGCCTCGGCAGAAGGAGCTTGAGGGACGGAGCCTTGCGCCGCTTTTAAACAATCCTTCTACACAATGGGACCATCCTGCATATACTGTTTGGAATGAACATGGAAAGGGGATAACAGGTGTCTGCGTTCGTACAGAGCAATGGCGGTATGCAGAATTCTTCGGTATTGGCGCAGGTGCTTTTCTTACGGATGCCGTAAACGATCCTCACGAATTGGTAAATCTGATCAATGATCCAAAATATAAGGACGTTGTTTCTCAATTACATAAACTTGCTTCAGCTTATGTTGCAGGTAAAACAGAACTGCCGGCCGAAGCCAAAAATAATCGTTAAGTTATAAAGACAAAGTTTGTCTTCCGTTCTTGGCTTCAGCACGTTCTTTTGAGATTTAATCAGGGTAATCAGAAAAGGGGCGCTAGTAATACGTGCAGGAACTCGCCTTCTCACTCTTCTAAGCAAAAGCAGTTCCGCATCCTATCGCAAGCGATTTTCGCTTTATAAAACAATTGCGTCAAAAAGCGAATTTTATGACTATGGAAAATATTGCATTGGTAGTTGGGGCCAGCGGCATTACAGGTAGTAACCTCGCCGATACGCTGGCCAGAAAAGGATGGACAACCTACGGCCTGGCCCGTAATCCTAATACAGAAAACGAAAAGGTGCAGCCGGTAGCGGCTGACCTGCTAGATCCCGAAAGCTTACAGCAAGCGATGGTTGAAATCAGACCTACGCATGTCTATATCACCAGTTGGATGAGAAATAATACGGAGGCTGAAAATATCCGGGTAAACAGCCTGATGGTGCGGAACCTGCTGAATGCATTGTCGCCTCACCACAGCATACAGCACGTGGCATTAGTAACCGGTTTGAAACATTATCTTGGACCGTTTGAAGCTTACGCCAAAGAAGGTACCCTGCCGGAAACGCCCGTGAGAGAAGAACACCCCCGCTTAGAGGTGGAGAACTTTTACTATGCGCAGGAAGATGAGGTATATGCTGCTGCCGAACGGGATGGCTTTACCTGGAGTATTCACCGCCCGCATACGGTGATCGGCAAAGCAGTGGGCAATGCGATGAATATGGGAACCACTCTTGCCGTTTATGCGAGTATTTGCAAGGAAACAGGCAGAGCTTTTCATTTTCCCGGCTCTGAAGCCCAATGGAACGGGTT
>Ga0265780_10012142_pt1 | contig 10124 bp, 6 predicted proteins | sample P1T30metagenome_FD_192432 | JGI IMG/M metagenome (GOLD analysis project Ga0265780, IMG submission 192432) | Plant litter microbial communities from East Loma Ridge, Irvine, California - P1 T30 | ecosystem: Environmental > Terrestrial > Plant litter > Unclassified | place: USA: California... | reverse complement strand
CGGTGCGCGACGTCGACGGCGGCGAGCCCCGCGTCGCGGTCGACGGCCGCGACCTCGGCGAGCCGGGCGGGTGGGACCCGTACCGCCTCTGGTCCGGCCGACAGGGCTGACCCGGCCCGCGCCTCCTCGGCCCTGCCCGTGCCCCGCTCAGTCGTCGCGGGTCGCGAACCAGACCGTCGTGTCGCCGTACGACCTGCGGGCGTCGAGGGTGACCCCGGCGGGCCAGGCGGGCTCGCCGTCGCGGGAGGCGCGCTCGACGACGACGAGCGCCTGCTCGGCCAGCGCCGGCAGCAGCGCCTCGAGGTCGGCGGCGAGCTCGGCGCCGGTCAGCTCGTAGGGCGGGTCGAAGAAGACCAGGTCGACGGGCCCCGCGCCGCCCGACAGGTACGAGCGCACGGACTGCACGACGACGTCGACGCGCGGCGCCCGGCCGGCGGGCGCCCGCCGGACGACGGCCTCGACGTTGCGGCGGAGCACCTTCGCGGCGGCCGGCCCCTTCTCGACGAGCACGACGGTGGCGGCCCCGCGCGACGCGGCCTCGAGACCCAGCCCGCCGGTGCCCGCGTAGAGGTCGAGCACGCGGCGGCCGGCGATCTCGTCTCGGGAGTCGAGCGACGAGAACAGCGCCTCCCGCACCCGGTCGCTCGTCGGACGCGTGCCCGTCTTGGGGACGGCGAGGGTCAGGTTGTCGGCGAAGCCGGAGATGATGCGGGACACGCCCCCATCCTGGCCCATCGACGCGGCCGTTCGAGCAAGTCGACAAGGCCCGGCCGAGGAGGCGCCCGCCCGGTCGTGGGACCCGCACAAGCGAGTTGGCGGCCGGCTCGGCGAGGGGCACGATCACCCCCATGACCAGCGTGGATCGTACTGTCCGGCCCTCCTTCACCAAGTCGCTGTTCGCGGGGCGGATCGCCTCGGAGCTCGTCTTCCCGTTCCCGCACATGTCGGCCGCCGAGGCCGCCAGGGTCGAGACGGTCGCCGCGTCGGCCCGCGAGGTCCTCGCCGACTACGACCCGCTGCGGGCCGAGCGCGAGGGCTGGGTGGGCGACGACACGATCCGGGCCCTGGGCGAACGCCGGCTGACCGGCCTCTTCGTCGCCGAGGAGTACGGCGGCCTCGGGCTGGGCCAGAGCGCCTACTGCCGCGTCATGGAGGAGTTCGGCCGGGTGGACGGCACGCTCGCGACGGTGATGGGCGTGCACCAGTCGATCGGCACGAAGCCCCTGCACCTGTTCGGCACCGACGACCAGAAGGCGCGCTGGCTGCCCGACCTCGCGAGCGGGCGCAGGCTGGCCGCGTTCGCCCTGACCGAGCCGAACGTGGGCAGCGACGCGTGGAACCTCGAGACGACGGCCGAGCGCCAGAGCGACGGCAGCTGGGTGCTCAACGGCGAGAAGCGCTGGATCGGCAACGGCGACAAGGACGTCCTCACGGTCTTCGCCCGCAGCGAGCTCGGCCACGTCGCGCTCGTGGTCGAGAAGGGCACCGAGGGCCTGACCACCGGCCCGCGCTTCGAGACCCTCGGCCTGCGCGCCAACGACCTGCAGCGGGTCCACTTCACCGACGTCCGCGTGCCGGCCGAGAACCTCCTCGGCGAGCCCGGCGACGGGTTCCGCATCGCCATGGCCACGCTCAACAACGGCCGCATGTCGATGGGCACCGCGATCGCGGGCGGCATGAAGCAGTTCCTCGCCTGGTCGGTCGAGCACACGGAGGCGCGCCGCCAGTTCGGCAGGCCCCTGGCCGACTTCGAGATGGTCGGCGACAAGCTCGCCTGGATGACGCAGCAGATCTACGGGGTCGAGTCGATGTCGTACATGACCACGGGGTTCGTCGACCGGGGAGACACCGACTTCGCGCTCGAGTCGGCCATGACCAAGGTCGTGGCGAGCGACACCGGCTGGTTCGCCCTCAACCGCGCCGTGCAGCTGCACGGCGGCGAGGCCTTCATGGCGGCCCACCCGCTGTCGAAGGCCCTGCGCGACTTCCGCATCTTCCCGATCTTCGAGGGGGCCAACGACGTGATGCGGGCCTTCGTCGCGCTGAACGGGCTCAAGGCGCTCAGCGAGGAGCTGCCCGACGTGTCGTCCCTGAGCCTCGGCGACCCCGGCCGTGCGATCGGTGTGCTGGCGCCGTACGTGGCGGGCCGCGTGCAGCGCCGGATCGCGCCCGAGCGTCCCGTGGGCGTGCACCCGCAGCTGTCGAGGGCCGCCGCCGAGGTCGGCGAGCAGGTCTCCCGGCTGCGCGAGCGGGCCGAGGGGGCGCTCCGCAAGCACGGCAAGCGGGTGCAGGAGGCGCAGCTGGTGCAGAAGCGCCTGGCCGAGGCGGCTTCCGGCATCTACGCGCAGACGGCCGTCCTCTCGCGTGCCTCGGTCGCCCTCGAGGAGGCGCGGGCCGACTCGGACGCCGAGCGTCACCTGGCCGTCGGGTTCTGCAAGCAGTCCGCCCGTCAGGTCGCGCGGCAGCTCCGGGCCCTCGAGGTCGACGACGACCGGCACGTGACCGCGCTCGCGGCGGCGACCCGCGCCTCCGGCGGGTACTCGTTCCGGCTCTGAGGCCGGGCCCGTCGACCCGTGTCGGGGGCGCGCAGTAGCGTGGTGAGGTGCCCGCGCCCCTGCCCGACCCGTCGCCGCTCGACGCCTCGCTGTCGAGCGCGCTGGGCGGCCGCACGGCGCAGGCGATGCAGAAGGCCTTCGGGCTGCGCACCGTCGGCGACCTGCTGGCCCACTACCCGCGGCGGTACGCCCGACGGGGCGAGCTGACCGCGCTCGACTCGCTGCCGCTGGGCGAGAGCGTCACGATCGTCGCCGAGGTGCTCGACGTGCGCGAGCGCACGATGCGCGCACGCCGGGGGTCGATCCTCGAGGTCCGCATCGGCGACGGCGAGGGCATCCTCACCCTCACCTTCTTCAACCAGGCCTGGCGCGCGCGAGACCTGGTGCCGGGCGCCCGGGGCATCTTCGCCGGCAAGGTGGGCGACTACCGCGGCCTGCGACAGCTGGCCCACCCCGACTACGAGCTGTTCGACGCCTCGCACGAGGCCGTCGCCGGGGTCGGCGACGCCGAGGCGCAGGCCTGGGCCCGGCAGCCGATCCCGATCTACCCGGCCAGCGCCTCCGTCGCCTCGTGGCAGGTGCAGCGCTCGGTCGAGGTCGTGCTCGACACCCTGCCGCCCGTCGACGACCCGGTGCCCGCGTCCGTCCGGTCCGAGCTCGAGCTCGTGCCGCTCCGCGAGGCGCTCGAGCTGGTGCACCGCCCCGAGAAGGACCGCGACCACCTGCGCGGGCGCGACGCCCTGCGCTTCCAGGAGGCCTTCGTGCTGCAGAGCGCCCTGCTGCAGCAGCGGGCCGAGCTGCGCACGACCACGGCGACGGCGCGCACGGCACGGCCCGCGGGGCTGCTCGACCGCTTCGACGAGGCACTGCCGTTCGCGCGCACGTCCGACCAGGTGCTCGTCGGGTCCGAGATCGACCGCGACCTCGCCGCCGACGTCCCGATGAACCGCCTGGTGCAGGGCGAGGTCGGCTCGGGCAAGACCCTCGTCGCGCTGCGGGCGATGCTGGCCGTCGCCGAGAGCGGCGGGCAGTCGGCGCTGCTGGCCCCGACCGAGGTGCTCGCCGGGCAGCACCTCCGCTCGATCGTGCGCTCGCTGGGGCCCGACCTCGCGGCCGAGCTGCGCCCCGTGCTGCTCACCGGGCAGATGAGCACGGCCGAGCGCCGCCGGGCGACCCTCGCGATCGTCAGCGGCCAGGCGCGGATCGTCGTCGGCACGCACGCCCTGATCAGCGAGGCCGTCGAGTTCTACGACCTCGGCCTGGTCGTCGTCGACGAGCAGCACCGGTTCGGCGTCGAGCAGCGCGAGGCGCTCCGCCGCAAGGGCGCCGCGCCGCCGCACGTGCTCGTGCTCACCGCGACGCCCATCCCGCGCACCGTCGCCATGACGGTCTTCGGCGACCTCGACGTGTCGACGATCACCGAGCTGCCGGCCGGGCGGCAGCCCATCGAGTCGTTCGTGGTGCCGCTCGCCGAGCGGCCCGGCTGGGCCGACCGCATCTGGCAGCGCTCCGCCGAAGAGGTGGCGAAGGGCCGGCAGGTGTTCGTCGTGTGCCCGGCCATCGACGCCGCCAGCGTCGAGCAGGGCGAGGCGACCGCGCCCGCCGACGGTGCGGCGGCCGGCTCCGACGACGCGCCGGAGGGCGCCGCGCCCCACGCCCCCGAGCGCGCCAGCGTCGAGGCCGTCACGGCCCTCGCCCGGTCGCTGCCCGTGCTCGACGGCGTCCGGGTCGAGCCGCTGCACGGCCGCATGCCGTCCGACGAGAAGGACGCGGTGATGCAGCGCTTCGCCCGGGGCGAGATCGACGTGCTCGTCGCGACGACCGTCATCGAGGTCGGGGTCGACGTGCCGAACGCGTCGACGATGGTGGTGCTCGACGCCGACCGCTTCGGCATCTCGCAGCTGCACCAGCTGCGGGGACGGGTCGGCCGGGGCGGGCACCCCGGTCTCTGCCTGCTCGTCACGCACGCGCCGGTCGACTCGCCGGCCCGCGAACGCGTCGACGCCGTCGCCGCGACCCTCGACGGCTTCGAGCTCGCCCAGGTCGACCTCGAGCTGCGACGCGAGGGCGACGTGCTCAGCAGCCTCCAGTCGGGCGGCCGGTCGTCCCTGCGGCTGCTGCGCGTCACGACCGACGGCGACCTCATCGGCACCGCCCGCGAGCACGCCGCCGAGCTGCTCGAGTCCGACCCCTCCCTGGCCGGCCACCCGGCGCTCGCCGCCGCCATCGCCCGGCGCGTCGACGACTCGAGCCGCGACTTCATGGCGGCGGGCTGAGCCGGTCGGTCCCGTCACGCGGCCGGTCCCGACCGGCGCCTCCGGGCTCCTCGCGGCACCTGTCTCCGAGTTCGCCGAGGCGTCGCCTGCGGCGGGGCGACGTCGGGCTAGGGTGGCCGGATGAGCAGGATCGCCGTCGTCCCGGGGTCGTTCGACCCGGTCACCCTGGGCCACGTCGACGTCATCGCGCGGGCCGCCGTGATCTTCGACGAGGTGCACGTGCTGGTCGTGCACAACCCCGACAAGTCGGCCCTGCTGCCCCTCCCGCAGCGGGTCGCCCTGCTCGAGAGGTCGCTCCGCGACGCGGGCCTGCCCGACACGGTCTCCGTGCACAGCTGGAGCGTCGGCCTGCTCGTCGACTACTGCACCGAGGTCGGCGCGTCGGTGCTCGTGAAGGGCATCCGGTCGCAGGTCGACGTCGCCTACGAGACCCCCATGGCGATCATGAACCGCAGCCTGGCCGGCGTCGAGACCGTGTTCCTGCTGCCGGACCCGGCGCACGCCCACGTCTCGAGCTCGCTCGTGCGCCAGGTCGCCTCGCTCGGCGGCGACGTGCGGCCCTACGTGCCCGCGGCCGTCGCCGACCACCTCGCCACGACCTGACCCCGCCCGCCGGGCCCCCGGCTCCGAACCACGACGACAGACGACGACAGCAGACGATCCCGCACCGCAGCACGGCCCGACCACGACCCCGCCCGGCACCCGAGAGACGACGATGACGACGACGACCACCCCCAGCAGCGAGGCCCGCCGAGAGCGCCGCCGGCCCGAGGCCGCCCCGGCCCTGCCGCCCATGGAGCTGGACGAGGTGCAGCAGAAGGCCCGTGGCGTGCTCGAGGCCGTCGCCACGGTGATCGACGGCAAGGACGGGGCCATCAGCACGGCCCTCACGGTGCTGCTCGCCGAGGGGCACCTCCTCATCGAGGACGTCCCCGGCGTGGGCAAGACGCAGCTCGCCCGGGCCCTCGCGAAGGCCGTCGACGCCACGGTGACCCGCATCCAGTTCACGCCCGACCTGCTGCCGAGCGACATCACGGGCGTCTCGGTCTACGACCGCGAGCGGGGCGGCTTCCAGTTCGTGCCCGGTCCCGTGTTCGCCAACGTCGTCATCGGCGACGAGATCAACCGGGCCTCGCCCAAGACCCAGTCGGCCCTGCTCGAGAGCCTGGAGGAGCGCCAGGTCACCGTCGACGGCGTGACCCACCCGCTGCCCGACCCGTTCCTCGTCGTCGCGACGCAGAACCCGGTCGAGATGGAGGGCACCTACGCGCTGCCCGAGGCGCAGCGCGACCGCTTCATGGCCCGCATCTCGCTCGGCTACCCCGACGCCGAGAGCGAGCTGCGCATGCTCCGCCAGCGCGAGCGCACCAGCCCCCTCGACGTGCTCCGGCCGCTCGTCTCGCTCGACGACCTGACCCGCATGATCGCGGCCGTCCGGGGCGTCTACACGGCCGAGGCGGTGGAGCGCTACGCGGTCCGCATCGTCCAGGCCACGCGCGTGCACCCCGAGGTGCGGCTCGGCGCCAGCCCCCGTGCGACGCTGCAGCTGATGCGCGCGGCCAAGTCGTGGGCGGCGCTGAACGGCCGCTCGTTCGTGGTGCCCGACGACGTCGACGCGCTCAGCGGCCCCGTGCTCGGGCACCGCATCATCCTGGCCGGCCGCGCCGGCGCCGGGGCGGTGACGGCGGCCTACGACCTCGTCGCCGACGTCGTGGCCGCGACCGACGTGCCGCTCGGCGACCCCGCCGACGCCCGCTGACCGTGGCGCTCGGGCAGGCGCCGCGCCCCACGGCGCGCGGGGCGGGCGTGGTCGGCGCGGGCGCGGTCGCCGTCGTGGCCGGCGTGCTGCTCGACTCGACGCCCCTGGTCTTCGCGGGCCTCGCGCTCGTGCTGCTCGTCGCGGCCGTGCTCGTGTCCCTCGTGTTCCGGCGCGCCGACCTCGACGTCGCCCGGCGCTTCGGCCCCGACCGCGGCGTCGCGGGCCGGTCCGTCGTCGAGACCCTCTCGCTCGTCCCGAGGGGCCGTGGCCAGGTCGTCGTGCTGCGCGAGGGCCTTCCCTGGCAGGGCGGCCCGTCGGCCGAGTCCGCGACCGTGGCGCTCGAGCCGGGCCGCACCTCCTCGGCCGTGTTCCGTCACGACGACCTCGTCCGCGGCCGTCACCGTCTGGGGCCGCTCACCGTCGACCTCGTCGAGTCGTTCGGGGTCGGGCGCCGCCGCACGTCCGTGCCCGGCACGCACGAGCTCGTCGTCGTGCCCGAGGTGCTCGACCTCGGCCTCGCCCGCGAGTCGCGGGCCCTCGGCGACGGCGCCCGTCGCCAGCGGGGCCAGAGCCTGACGGGCGCCGAGGACGACCCCGTCACGCGCGAGTACCGGCGGGGCGACCCCATGCGGCGCGTCCACTGGAAGGCGACGGCCCGGCACGACGACCTCATGGTGCGCCAGGAGGAGCAGCACGGGCTGCCCCACGTCCGCCTCGTCCTGCCGACGGCGCTCGGGGCGTGGGACGACGCGACCACCGGCCCCGGGGGAGCAGGCCGGCACAGCGACTCGTTCGAGTGGGCCCTGTCGCTCGTGGCCACGCTCGCCGTCGAGTGGGGCCACGCCGGCTCGGTCGCGGTCGTGACGACGCCCGACGGCGACCTCGTGGCCCGGCACGACCCCGAGTCGACCGGGGCGTTCCTCGAGGCTCTCGCCGACGTGGTCCTCGACGACCCCGCCGGCGTCCCCGCCCCGTCCGCGGCGGCGCGGGAGCCCGTCGTCGCCGTCGTCTCCGGGCTCCGCCGCCGTGACCTCGACGTCCTCGTGCGGTCCCGGGCGGTCGGCGCCTCCGCGGTCGCCGTGGTCGTCTCGCCCGCGCTCGACTTCACGCACACGGGTCGACCGTCCGCCGCCGACGCCGGCGACGCGCCCCTCCGCCCGGCCGAGGTGGCCGAGCTGCTGCGCGGCTCGCGCTGGCGGGTCGTCGAGGCGGGCTCCGACGAGGCCGTCGCCGACGTCGTCCGAGGGGCAGGGCTGCTCGATGGCTGACCGCGCCCCCGCTCCCGCTACCGCTCCCGCCGCCGTCGGCCGGCCGTCGCCGCGTCCGCGGGCGGCCGCCCCGACCGGCTGGGCGGTGAGCCTGCTCGTCTGGCTCACCCTCGTCGCGTCGCTCGCGAGCCTCTCGTCGCTGTTCCAGGGCGCCGGCTGGTGGATCGCGGGCGCCGGCGTCTCGGCCGTCGTGCTGGGCGCCTCCCTCGGCGTCAGGGCGCTCGGCGCGGGCCCGCTCGGCGGCTGGCTCGCCGGGCTCGTCTCCGGCCTGCTCGTCACCTCCGCCCTCGTCTCGGGCGGGACGGCCGTGCTCGGCGTCGTCCCGACGGCCGCGACCGTGCAGCGCCTCCGCGACCTCGCCGACCAGGCCACCACGACGATCGTCGAGGGCACGGCCCCCGTCGAGGTGCAGGACGGGCTGCTCGCCGTCGTCGTCGCGGCCGTGCTCGGCGTGGCCGTCGTCAGCGACCTGGTGGCCACGGTGGGCCGCCTGCCCGGGCTCACCGGGGCGTTCCCCGCCGTGGTGCTCGCCGTGCCGTCCTTCGTGCCCGGCACGGCGGTCCGCTGGCCGTGGGTGGTCCTGGCGGTGCTGCTGTGGCTCGCGCTCCTCGCGGTCTCCACCGGGCGCCGTCCGACGCGGTCCGCCGCCGTCGGGGGAGTCGCGGCCGTCGGCGTGGCCGCGCTCCTGACCGCGGTCGTGCCCTTCGGCGGCGTCGCCCCGCTCAGCGGCGTCGGCACCGGCACGGGGCTCGCGACGGGCGTCAACCCCGTCGTCGACCTCGGCGACGACCTGCGCCGCGGCGCCCCCCTCACGGTGCTCACGTACCGTTCGTCCGACACCGACGGCACCTACCTCAAGCTCGTCGACCTCGTCGACTTCAGCGGGCGCACCTGGAGCCCGGCCGACGCCGACGTCGACCCCGACCTGGGCGTCGAGGCCCTGCCCGACGCCCCCGGCATCGCCGAGGGCACCTCTCGTCGCGTCGTCAGCACCGAGGTCAGCATCGGCGCGCTGCGGAGCCCGTACCTGCCCGTGCCCGTGCCGCCGCAGACGATCACCGGCCTCGACGACGGCTGGTCGTACGTGGACCAGTCGGGCGTCACGGTGCGCAGCACGACCGAGAGCACCCAGGGCCTCGACTACACGGTCGAGAGCCGCCCGGTCGACCCCAGCCCAGAGCAGGTCGTGGCCGCCCTGGGCGACCAGGGCGCCGACATGTCGGCCTACCTCTCGGTCGACGGCGTCCCGCGCACGGTCAGCGACCTCGCCGCCGAGGTCACGGCCGACGCGGCCAACCCCTTCGACGCCGCGGTCGCGCTGCAGGACTGGTTCCGCGACGGCGACTTCACCTACTCGGAGGAGACGCCCGTCGACGAGGGCTACGACGGGAACGGCCTGGACGCGGTCGAGCGGTTCCTCGAGGTCAAGAGCGGCTACTGCGTCCACTTCGCCTCGGCGATGGCCGTGATGGCCCGCACGCTGGGCATCCCCTCGCGCATGGCGGTCGGGTTCCTGCCGGGCACGCCGACGGGCTTCGGCGACGAGACCGCCCGCGCCGTGAGCAGCGACGACCTGCACACCTGGCCCGAGCTGTACTTCGAGGGCCTCGGCTGGGTGCCGTTCGAGCCGACGGTCGGGCTGGGCACGCCGCAGTCGTACCTGCAGGAGACCGGCGTCGAGCCCTCCGCCGCGCCGAGCGCCTCCGACGCGGCCACGCCCGAGCCCACGGCCGACGAGCCCTCGACGGCCCCCTCCGCGGGCGGACCGACGCCCGGCGCCGACGAGTCGCAGGACGCGTCCGCGCAGCAGGGCGGGGCCGGCCCGGCGCCCGTGGTCGGCGGGGCCCTCGGGCTCGCCGTCCTCGCCGCCCTGCTCGTGGTCCCCTCGGGACTGCGCGGCGCCCGACGACGCCGTCGACTGACCGCCGACCCGCCCGACCGCGCGCTGGCCGCCTGGCGCGAGGTGCTCGACACGGCGCTCGACCTCGGGCTCGCGCCGCCGTCCGGGGCGACGCCGGCCTCGGGGGCGACCGCGCTCGACGAGGTGCTGGGCTCGGCGCCGCGTCCGGACGAGGAGGCGCGGCTCGCCCTGGCCTCCCTGGCCGCGGCCCTCGAGGGCGAGCGCTTCGGCGCCGACCCCGCGGGCGGGCACGTCGCGGACGACGCGCGTCGGGTGCTCCGCGGCCTCCGCGCCTCCTCGTCCCGGGGGCGACGCGCGGCGGCCCTGCTGGCGCCCCGTTCGCTCGTGGCGACCACGGAGGCGCGA